>Ga0172378_10000089_pt1 | contig 65060 bp, 62 predicted proteins | sample GrowelOW332metaG_FD_119755 | JGI IMG/M metagenome (GOLD analysis project Ga0172378, IMG submission 119755) | Groundwater microbial communities from an aquifer near a municipal landfill in Southern Ontario, Canada - Pumphouse #3_1 metaG | ecosystem: Environmental > Aquatic > Deep subsurface >... | reverse complement strand
GCCGGGGTTTCTTCCCCATCTTCACACGGGTGCTCGATGACTTCAGGACTCAGATCAAAGCAGGTGAAGATCGACCGGTGTTTCACGCCGATAAGTTTCCCGATCTTGATCTAAATCGTACCGCCTGGCGCAAATAAACACTGCACAGGTCCACAATACGAAAACGGCGGGAAGAGCAATTGCTCTTCCCGCCGTTTTCGTTAGCAGTCACATCCTTCCAGTATTTTCAATATCCAATATTACGTTCAAACTCGCGAATACGTCGAAAGATGGAGCGCAATTCTGTGATAACAGTCCAGCGCGATGTAAAGACGGAAAAGGAGGCGCGGACCTGACCAAAGGCACTGCTTACCTCAATAAGTATGCCAAGATTAATAACACCGGCAAAAAGCCCTGGAGCCATGAGAAGATAGGGGGTAATCATCATGACCCGGTCAAAAGAGTAAATCCAGACGTCGAAGTAGGCGGTATGGCGGAAAAGCCGGTAATAGTTACTCTCAAGACCGGTAAACAATCCTATTATAGTCGGTGGCTGGGCAAAGGAGAGTTTGTTATCCTCGGCAAAGACCAGTTCCTTGCGAAATGCTGCCTCGACGATCTGATTGTTATACTCCAGAATCGGCAGCTTAATCCCCACGAGCCAGGAGATGACCAGTCCGCCGATGGAAATAAAGAGGGCCAGCCAGACCATTGAACCTTCGGCAAAGACAGAGAAAAACGGGATCTGCCAGGAGTCTGCTGTGCGAACAATCAACCCATTGATACTGTTGAGCCAGCTCAAGTTGAGATCAGCGCTGGCCGCCCAGAGAATAGGCAAAAAACTGATCAAAGTGAGAAAAGCTTTCACCACCTGTGCCCCAAGGGACTCAACGATCACCGCAAATCGCATGAAGTCTTCCTGGATCCGCTGGCTTGAGCCCTCTATATCCTGCTCAACCTCGCGCCAGCGCCGCACATGGGCGAAGGTGATCGCTTCGCGCCAGTGAAAAGAGTAGATCCGGGCAAAGTAGGCGGAAAACATGCCAAGAAAGACCAGCTCAAGAGCAATTTTAGTAAACTTGCCGATGCCAGTCCAGAAATCTCCGAGGTTATAACTGCTGACATCCTGCAGCATCTTGAAAAAATCGCCGCGCCACTCCACCAGTTCCACGGTGAGCATTACGTTTACCTCAATGAGCAGGCAGACGAGGATGCCGCCGCCCCACGCCCATATTGCCCATTTCTTACTGCCGAAAAATGCCTTGAACACGTTTATTACTCCAGGAGAGAACTATAAACATCAGGGGATATCGAATATTCTTCAAGGTCCCCGTCAGTAACCGATATTATGTTCGAATTCACACAGACGCTTGTGGATGGAGCGCAATTCTGTAATGGTAGTCCAATTGTTGATGAAGAGGGAAAGGGACTCCTGCACCTGCTCAAAGGCGTTGGCGACCTGCATTGCCACACCGAGCAAGACAGCTCCGGACATCAGCGACGGCCCCATCAGAACGAAAGGCACCACCACCATCAACTGCATGAAAAAGATCAGCCATATATCGAAATATCCATAGTGCAGATACAGGCGGTAGTAGCTTTTTTTCAGTCCGGTAAAGAGGCTGAAGATGGTCTTGAGATCGGCGTAATCCTTCTTGTTATCCTCCGCATAGACGAGCTCCTTGCGAAAGGCAGCCTCGACGCGCTGGTTATTATACTCCAGACCGGGCAGCTTTATCCCTACAACCCAGGAGATGAGCATACCGCCAACAGAAACGACAAACGCCACCCAGACCAGCGAACCGGGCACCCCTTCAAGCAGAGGAACATGGACATCTGAGCTGTAGTGCCAGAGAATCGGGGTGAAAAAGAAGAGCAACAGCACTGCCTGCAGTGCCTGCAGACCGAGACTCTCAATGGTGGAAGAAAAACGACGGATATCTTCCTGAATACGTTGACTTGACCCCTCGATATCACGCTCGACTGTACGCCATTTATAAAGATAAGAGAAGGTAACGGCCTTGCGCCAGCGAAAGGCATAGTGACGACTGACCCACGCGTTGAGGGTCTGCAGTGGAATGTATTGTGCCGTGATCACGGCAAAGACTTTGATACTCCCCCAGAATTCATCGATGTGATGCTTGTGAGGGGTCTGCACAAGGTCGTAAAACTGCTTGTACCAGTCGTTAAAGTCCAGCATCAACAGAACCTGGTATACCACCATGAGGACAAGAAGCAGCCCTACGCCCCAGGCCCACCAGAAGTAATGCCTGTCTAAAAAAAATGCTCGTAACATATATTTGCAAGGTGAGGGTTGGCAACAAAAGTGACGGGTTTACCAGATGGAAAGCCACTGTTTTTTTGCAACTATGGGAAAACTGCAAAAAAATCAGGGGGGAGGTCTACAGCCCATGCGGGCCAAAAGGGGAAAAAATCTGCTCAATCCCAGAGAGATGCAAGTTCCATGCAGCCCTTTCTGGCAAGAGCCATCAAACGGAGAATTTCATCATCAGTGAATGGTTTTCCTTCAGCAGTGGATCCCATTTCGATCCAGCGGGCAGAGTCGGCGAGGCCACCCATGACAAAATTGGCGTCGGTTTCAGCGCGGGAGTCTTCGCTGTAGTCGAGATCAAGACAAATTTCTCCATCCACTACCCCTGCAGAGATCGCGGTTACCGGCATCACCTTCGGCATCTGTTTTATCAGTCCCTGTTCAACCAGTCCAAGGAGGGCATCATTAATGGCAATGGAGGCACCGGTGATGGAAGCGGTTCGGGTGCCGCCATCGGCATTGATAACATCACAGTCCACCCGCAGGGTTCGCTCACCGATGGTTTGCAGGTCAACCATCATCCGCAGGCTGCGCCCGATAAGACGTTGAATCTCCATCGTCCTGCCTCCCTGCCCTTTCGTCTCACGACGGAATCTGCTGTTGGTGGCACAGGGGAGCATGCCATACTCTGCGGTGATCCAGCCACGGCCGCTGTTGCGCAGGAAAGGCGGTACACTCTCTTCCACAGAGACTCCGCAGAGGACATGGGTGTTGCCGGTTTTGATGAGTACCGAGGCTGCCGCCTGTGGCTGAATACCCCGTTCAAGGGAAAAAGGACGCTGCTGATCGTTACTGCGATTGAAACTTCTCATAGATATCTGTCCGAAAAAAAAAAAGTGCATACCGGAAGCACAGGGCCCGGCGGAAAATTTTCCGGAGAATACCACTTTCTGGATTATATTGCTCTTTTCCGACAGTAGATTTGCCTTTCTACGGTAAATACCGTATATATTTACTGGAGTTACAGGTCTTTAATCCGAGGTACTTTCCGCCCCAATTTCTCTTTTGCGTAAAGATAACAAACCATGAAAAAAAGAGTACAGCGCAAAGTGGAACCAATGATTGAAGTGATCAAGGTTACCAAGACCTATCCACATGATATCACTGCGTTGCATGAGATCTCTCTTACTGTTAACAAGGGTGAGATGTGTTTCCTCATCGGCAGGAGCGGCGCCGGGAAAACAACTCTCCTCAAGTTGCTCTGCAATATGGAACAGGCAACTCGCGGGCTGATTGAAGTTGCTGGCCAGGAGATGAATCTGCTTCGTGGCCGCAAGCTCTCACAACTCCGCCAGCAAATGGGTGTTGCCTATCAGGATTTCAAGCTCCTCCCCGAACGAACGGCGGCGGAGAATATCGCCATCAGCATGGAAGTAAGCTACAAGAAACCACAGGTCATTCGTGATCGGGTGTGCAGTCTGCTTGACCAGCTCGGGCTGGCCGATAAATATGATACCCTCACCGGAGAGCTCTCCCATGGCGAACAACAGCGGGTGACCCTGGCACGGGCCATCGCCAACTCTCCGTCGATTATTCTTGGCGACGAACCTACCGGGAACCTTGACGCCGCCAGCACCGAGCGCGTGATGCGGCTGCTTTCCAACTGCAACAAGGCCGGTGCCACGATCCTCATTGCCACTCACGACGAGACGATTTTTCGCGAAGGTTCCCATCGTGTGCTGGAGATTGCCGACGGCAGACTGGAGGGAATAGCAGCCTTCCCGACAACGTTATGACAGACGCCCTCCCCTGTGAACCACAGTATAAAAAGGACAGCAAAAATCGTCCCATCACCAGAATAAAATTTTGCAGCCTGAGACAGTACTGCTCTGCTCCGAAATCGGCAGATCGGCTGCCTCCTTTATTCGAAGAATCGACGCAGGGATTGAAACAAACCAAACACCGTACATCTGAACACCATTCTCCTCCGCACCACCGCACAATAAAACAGGATTCTGCCCTGCAGGCTGTGAATGAGGGGGCACTTTTCCTGCGTGATGTGCAGGAAGAGAATGAATTTGCGCCGGTGCAGAAAAGCAAACGTTCTAACTGGGGATTTAAGCTCCCTGGAGGGGATAAAGAATGAATTTTCTGTTTACAGTTCTGCGTCAACTTGGCCGTAATCTTCGCCAGACATGGGGGGTTCAGATCATGACCCTTCTTACGGTGACACTCTCATTGCTGATCTTCTCTTTTTTCTATCTCGTTTACACTAACGTCGTTAATCTCGGCGATCGTCTCAGTGAGGATATTCGTCTGATTGCCTATCTCGACGAAGAGCCAAACCTGGAGTTGAGGAAACAGCTTGAGCGCAAGATAATACAGTTTGACGATGTCGAAGAGATTAACTTCATCACTCGAGAACAGGCCTATGACCGCTTCAAGGCTCAACTTGGTGAGAATGCCACCGTCCTCGACGGAATGCCGAAGAATTTTCTTTCCCCCTCGGTAGAAGTCGTGCCCGTCAAAACCCTTGGCCACCTTAACAGACTCAAGGATTTCTCAAGCTATCTCTCCAAAATCAACGGTATCCAGAAGGTACAGTCTGGCCAGGAATGGGTGGAGAAATTCAACGCCACCTCGCAGCTCATCACCATCGTTGTCATCGCCTCCGGTGCCCTGCTCATTCTGACAACCATTTTCATGGTGGCCTTCACCATTCGACTGACCATTCTCGGACGTCACGATGAACTTGAACTGTTGAAGCTGGTGGGCGCAACCAACAGCTATATCCGGACACCTTTTATGCTGGAGGGCATCCTCCATGGTCTGCTTGGCTCCTCCATCGGACTCGGGGCACTGTATGTTCTCTTTTTGTGGATCAAAACCCATTTTACCACTCCGGGTTTTATGACCATGTTTGATTTCACTTTCCTTGGTCCGTGGGGCATGGCAATGATCATCCTCAGCTCCATATTTCTCTGTACTCTCGGTTCATGGGCAACCATGCAGAGATTCGTGAAGGGGTGATCATGAGCACCCTTCAGCAGAAGAGACCTGTGTACAACCTTCTGCGGGTTACACCCTTTCTCCTCATTTTTGCAATGCAGGGAACAGGTGCATACTCCTTTGATGAGTTAGTGGTGTCTCAAGAACCATCTGCGGAAAAACAGATTGATTCCTACCGCGAAAGTATTCTGAACCTCGAGGGGAATATTGCAGTTGCCCGCGGTGAGGACAATCAGTTTAAACGGGAGGAGGATAAAATCATCTATGATATTCGCCAGCTGGACCTGATACTGGCTGAACATCAGACAAAACTGAGAAAACTTCAGGAAAACTCAAAAAAGTATCGGGAAATTATCAAAGGCACAGAAGGGAACCTGCAGCGTCTGCACAATCGACGTGACAGGGAAGCGCCCCTGCTGCAGAAACGCGCTTCCGCCTTCTATAAAATGGGCCGTCTCGGGCTGCTTAATGCCACTTTTTCTACCCGCACTCTGCCTGATCTGATTACCTTTAATAATGCCTTTGAGGAGCTGCTTACTTACGACAGCAAGCTCCTTGCAGCCTACGAGGAGACACTCAAGCTGCACCAGAAAAGTACGGAAGCTCTTGAGCTGCAAACCGCCGAGCTTGACAACCTGGTCGCACAGGAAAAAAGGGAAAGGGACAAAGTTGTTACTGCCCGCGATAACCTGGAAAAGGTCTTAACAGACGTGCAGGGCAAACACGGTCTGCGCCGCAAGGCTATTCAACGACTGGAAAAAGAATCTCAACGACTTACCGAGGCCATCTCCAGAGTAAAAGACGAAGTAACCCTCGAGCAGCAGGAGTTTCTTAAAAGTAAAGGAAAACTGCCCATGCCGGCAGATGGTATCGTAAGGACACGATTTCACTCCTGGCCCAGAAATAAATTTGGTGAGCAGGAATACTGTAAAGGAATTGAAATTGAGACCCCGGACGGTGCTTCGGTTCGGGCCATCGGTGCCGGAAAAGTGATTTTTGCCGGTTATCTTGAAGGCTACGGCAACGCGGTGATCATCAACCATGGTTCTCACCTTTACACGGTCACTGCCCGACTGGGAAATGTTGAGGTGGAGGCTGGAAAAACGATCAAGTCTGGCACTGTCATCGGTATCGCCGGGGACGCAGCCACTCTCTTTACCCGTGGCCTTTATTTCGAAGTTCGACAGGGCGATAAACAGGTGGATCCTCTGAAATGGATTGACTCTGATCAGGTTCAAATGCAATTAAAATTTTCCTGAATATTCTGAGATTTCAAACACCTTCAGGACATGGAAGAAAAGTTATCGAATCCACATGGTTACTATTGCGGGGATCCTGGTCCTCTTTGAGGAAATAATTTTTCGACTGTAACGAAGAAGTTGTAAAAAAGATCAATTATTCAAGATTTTCATAAGGGTACCTTGAATAATCTTGTATTTCGTTCATATTCAAGACACAGGAGAAAATTTACTACAGCCCTGTTTGATATCGGAGGATAGCGCTTACCTCCGAGGATAAAATTTTTACGGTAACGAAGAAGATGGGCGGAAGGCTGGTTATTCAAGGTTCCCATAAAATTAAACTTCGACTAAACGAGAACAATTATTGCCCTGTAAGGCAAAATAATATCATGTTAAGACTTCCCATTTTACCAATGTTTCGCCTCACCCCGTGCAGGATCATAGTTTCAATTATTCTCAGTGCTTTGTTCTTCACGGGCCCGGCCATGGCCGCAACCGATGCCCAGAATCAGGAGAAGAAACGCCAGGAAGAGCTTACCCGCACCTACAAACAGCTGGAGGTTTTTTCCAACGTTCTCAGTATGCTGCAGGAAAATTATGTGGAAGAGGTAGATACGGCGGATGTGCTTAACGGTGCGATTAAAGGATTGCTTCTTAATCTGGATCCCCATTCTTCCTACCTTACCCCCGAAGAGTTCAAAGATTTGCAGGAGGAAACCAGTGGGCAGTTCACCGGCATCGGCATTGAAGTAACGGTGCAGAATAACGAGTTGACAGTGGTCAGCCCCATTCATGGTACGCCAGCAGAATCTGCCGGATTGAAGGCGGGAGATCTTATTGTCTCCATTAACGATGAAAACACCGCGAATATTGGCGCTTATAAGGCAATCGAAAAGCTGCGCGGACCGGAAGGAAGCAAGGTAAATCTTGCCGTTATACGCAAGGGCTGGGCCTCTCCGAGGAATTTCAAAATTACCCGCGCAAATATTCCACTGCTCTCCGTCGAAGGCGAATCCCTTTCACCTGGGCTGGGCTATGCCCGTATTACCAATTTTCAGAGCAACACGGGTGCAGACCTGCGCCACCTGCTGGGCACCCTCTCCCAAAAGGCACCCATTCAGGGGCTCATTCTTGACCTGCGCAATAATCCGGGAGGATTACTCGACCAGGCTGTCGAAGTGGTGGATACCTTTCTCAACCAGGGGTGCATCGTCTATACCCGGGGACGCCGAGCCGACCAGAATACCATTTACAACGCGCACAACAACAGTCCCCACGCAAATTACCCCCTCGTCGTACTGATTAATGAAGGCTCTGCAAGCGCCTCTGAGATCGTTGCCGGCGCTATTCAAGCCCATAAACGAGGGATCCTTGTAGGCAAAAAATCCTTCGGCAAGGGTTCCGTACAGATGGTGATTCCTCTGCCGGACGGCGCTGGACTCCGCCTCACCACCGCCAGATATTACACCCCGGACAATCGCTCTATCCAGGCGGTGGGAATCATCCCCGATGTGGAAGTGGCAGAGCAAAACAACGAGGAAGAAGGCTCAATGATTAGCGAGGCTCCCAAAGAGATTGATCTCGCTAATCATCTGCCGGGAGAGGCTGAAAAGGAAAACCTCAGAGAACAGGAACAGAATACAGGTGAGGTGGAAGCGCTGCAAAAGAGACTCGCCGCCGACAACCAGCTCCATGCTGCCTACAACATTTTGAAGAGTCTCAACCTTTACACCAAGCAGAAGACGAAAAAAGAAAAGTTGTAATGCGGTTCAAAAGCCCTGCTCTCTCATAAACTGAGAATCCTGAGACCAGTTTTTCTTCACCTTTACCCACAGCTCAAGCCGCACCTTCTGCCCGAGCAATTTCTCAATATCTTTACGGGCAGAAATACCGATACTCTTGAGCTTTTTGCCGCCCTTACCGATAACGATCCCCTTCTGAGAGGGGCGCTCAATAACGATAGTCGCGTGAATGAGAATCCGGTTCTTCTCTTCCTGAAAAGCCTCAATTACCACCGCCGTTGAATACGGTATTTCCGCACTGGTCTGCAGAAATACCTTTTCACGAACAATCTCCGCACAGAGAAAACGTTCGGAGGCATTGGTTGGAATATCTTCCGGGAAATAGCGCGGCCCCTGGGGCATTTTCTTGATAATTGTGTCCAGCAGCAGATCAACACCATCGCGCCCTTTGGCTGAAACCGGGATGATTTCAGTAAAGGGAAAAAGCTTCTGATAGGCGGCGATGAGAGGCAGTAGTTTTTCGCGGGCAATAAGATCGACCTTGTTCAGCACCAGGATGGCCGGACTCTTCAACTCTGCCAGCCAGCCGGTCATCTCTTTCTCCCTTGCTGCCTGAACCTTCTCGGGACTCGGCAGAGAGACGTCCATCAGAAAAAGCACGAGATCCACGTCAGAAAGACTCTGCAGGGCAACTCGCACCATTTCGATATTCAACGCTTCCCGGGCCTGATGCAGCCCCGGGGTGTCAAGAAAAACCACCTGATAGTCGTCGCCATTCACAATTCCCGCAATGCGATTTCGTGTCGTTTGCGGTTTAGGACTGACGATAGATATTTTCTGTCGAAGAAACGCATTCATCAGTGTTGACTTGCCTGCATTCGGCGGTCCAACAATGGCTGTCATTCCCGAGTGAACAGGGCCCGCAGGAGATACTACTTGTTTAATTTCCATAGCACAGGATTATAAATATTTGGTAATGGACAAAAGCGCAGTTTCTGCGCTATATTGATTCGTTTATATGAAACGACTCTATTACACTCTCTTTTTCCTGCTATTGCAAGGACTGATCTTAAAGTGAAAAGGTAATGCACTCCCAATGATTGTCGCAGGAAAACTCATAGAATATCTCGATAACGGCAGATTTATCTGTGCCCTTGTTACCGAAAGTCAACCGAAGCGGTTACGACTGCTCACCCAGAACGGCCGGGAAGTGAATTTACCGCTCTCTCGGGTCGTGCACTGCTCTACCGCTACCCTGCAGGTAAACAGTAATCGTGACGACATTACCCGTCAGTTGATGGAAACGACTCAGGAACGATTTACCCTCATGGATCAGGTTGATCTGGAAGAAATCTGGGAACTGACAACTGACGAAAATACCAATGTCTTCAGTCCCGCTTTTCTTGCCGAGCTGACCTTCGGTGAAGATGCCTCCGACAACACAATTTCCGCTCTGTTGCGCTGTGTTTTTGTTGATAAATTCTTTTTTAAATTCAAAGAGGGAAAAATTCTTGCCAACAGCGTTGAGAGGGTGGAACAACTTAGAACTCAAGCTGAAAAAGAGGCTCAAAAAGAGAAGTTGATTGCCGAAGGCTGCGGCGTCCTCAAAGACGTGGATGCCGGAAAAATCAAGGTGGGCAAGTGCAGCAGCTTTGAAGGGGATGTACTGAAAATTCTGCGTGATTATTACCTCTTTGCCAAAAACAGCAGCACTGCGGAGATTGCCCGCCGCCTGCTCAAGGAAGCTGGGATGCACGGTGAACATGCCCCGTTTCACCTGCTGGTGAAGTGCGGCTTCTGGTCAGAAGAGGAGAATATTCCCCTCCTCCAGGCCGAACTTCCCGACACTTTTTCCCTTCCCGCCCGTCAGCAGGCAGAGATGTTATTGCAGAGCAGCACGAACCATCTTTTTGAAGATGATGCCCGCCGTGATCTCACCGGTCTCAATCCAATGACCATTGACGGCCCGACTACCCTTGATTTTGACGACGCTCTCACCGTAGAGAAAAAAGAAAACGATTTCCTCATCGGTGTCCACATCTCCGATGTTGCTAATTATGTCAGACCCGGCGATCCGCTTTTTCTTGAGGCCATGCATCGCGGGACTTCCATTTATTTCCCGGAACGGCAAATACCGATGCTGCCCCGTCACCTTTCGCAGGGAATCTGCTCATTGATCCAGGATGAAGTGCGTGCAGCCTTCAGTTTTATGATTCTCCTCAGCCCGGAAGGTGAGGTGCGCCGTGTGCGAATCTTTCCCTCAATCATCAAAGTGGCAAGGCGTCTCACCTACGATCAGGTTGATCAGATGCTGGAAAGCGACGAAGAAATCAAAATCCTTGAGATGTTACGCCGCAAACTCCGCAAACGCAGGCTGGAATCCGGGGCACTGCTGTTGCCTTTCCCGGATGTCAATATCCACGTCGATTACCAGTCGAAGGTGCATATCAACCTCGCCCGAAGCGACACGCCTGCACGGACCATTGTTGCCGAGATGATGATTCTTGCGAACACAGAGGCCGCCAAATATGTTGCAGACCGAATGGTTCCCGGGCTCTATCGTTCCCAGCCTCCGCTGAAGAACCGCATTGTTCATGGCGAAGATGATGATCTCTACCAAAATACTCTCCAGCGGCGGCAGCTTCCCCGTGGCGAGCTTTCCACCTCCCCGAAACCGCACTCCGGCCTCGGTGTTAATCAATATTCTACCGTAACATCTCCCATTCGCCGTCTACTTGACCTCGTTATGCAGCATCAGCTCAACAGTATTGTCCGTCACCGGGAACCCTGTTTCACTGAAGAGATGTGTCGTGACTTTACCTCCGTACTCGCCCGGACTCTCAGTGCCGCCAATAACGTTCGTCTGCAAAGACAACGCTTCTGGCTGCTCCGCTGGCTGTCCGAACGTGTCGGTGAAAAGCTGGATGCCCTCGTTATTCAGGCTGGACCCAAGCGTTCTCATCTGCTGCTTACCAGTATTCTCATGGATCTGGACCTTCCGTCGATAGGAGGTGTACAGCCCGGTGATACCGTTCAGGTCCGGGCTGTGAAAGTCGAACCCATTGGTAACACCGTTCGTTTTGAGTGGGCATAATCCCGGGACGTTCAGATGATTGAAGAGAATTCTCAGATCTTCAGCCCCATGGCGATGGTGAAGATTGATGGCCCGGCCATCAAGCAACTGCGCGAACAGCAGGGACTCACCCAGCTCTATGTCGCCACCGCTGTCTCGGTAACCACGGATACCATCTCCCGGTGGGAAAATGGCCGCTATCCTTCCATTAAGCGTGAAAACTGCATAAAACTTGCCGAAACACTCGGTGTCCCCCTCCCGCAGTTGTTGCTATCGGAAGAGAAACCCGCTTCAGAGACATCGTCGGAACCTCCTGCCAAAGAGACTGGAGAGGAGATTGTTCCGAAGAAAGTGACAACTTCTGTACGCAATCAACGCAAAAAACTGTTTTTCGCTGCATTGCTCGGCAGCCTTGTGTTGCTCCTTCTTTTACTCTTTAAATTCACCCTCAGTCCCTCCACCAAAACACCAGAAATCACCCGTCTGGCGCCTGCCTGGTCATTACCGGAGGGCTCACTGCCGGTCCGTATCACCATAGTTCCGCAGAAGAAACAGCCTGTCACTCTGATTCTGAAAGAGAATATTGCTCCGGAAACAACCATCAGCAACGTTTCTCCAGAGACTGCGGGGAAATCAGAAGATGGGGAGATACGATGGATCAAGAGGCTGTCCGAACCCGACACCTGCAGCTATGTGCTCACTCCGCATGGAGAACCGGGAACAGTTATCTCTCTGCATGGCAGCTGGGCGACGAGCGGCAGCAATGAAAATACCACCGCCGGGCGGCAGTCCATTGAAGTTGGCCAATACCACTGGGCCGATGAAAATCGGGATCATGTAATCGACGACCGCGAAATCATTCTGGTATACGACCGCTACAGCAACGTGCCTGGATTTGAGAAGGGAATAGACCGCATTGAAGATATCTGGCTTGGAGTCGGCTATCGCTGGGATAACAGTCAGCATAAACTTGTTATTCTGCAAAAAAAGGGCAGCAGGGAGACCTCCAATGAAAAATAAGTTTGTAAAACTGCTCTTCATCCTGTTTCTGACAGTCCCCGGGCCAGCCCTTGCAGTGAATGCCTCTTTTCAGTCAACTTCGGGCACCCGTTCCACGCTTGTAGTTGATTTAAGGCAGCCCACGGGCACTCTGATCGTTGAGCAACACTTTTCACCGGGCAGCCGGGTGACCGGAATAACTCCGCCGGCGCGGAAGGTCAGTGGACATTCCGTAACCTGGCTGTTAAAAAAAAGCGGCCCCGGGCGCAGGACATTTGCCGTGCAGTTTGCTGCTCCTCTCAGCGTCCCCCCCAGTGCTACAATCAAATATCAGGATCGTGTCAGCGGCCAGTTTATCGAACAACGGGTTACCCCTTGATTAAGCTGGCATCTCGTTATTTTGACAATGTCGCCCCGATGTCCCCCAACGTCCGCTGTACAATATCTCTTTGCGCTGTATTTTCTTCCCCAGTACTGACGGATTCCGCGTTCGTTATTATTATTCACTAAAAACGGAGGAGATATGAACCATAAAACTTTTTTTCTATTCGCCACAGCACTTTTTTCCATTCTTTCCACGAATGCCTTCGCCGGTCCCCGCACCGTAAACGGCATGCTTATCGGGGGCGGCATAGGAGCCCTTACCGGGCAGGCCATTGGAGGGGACGTCGAGTCAACCATTCTGGGGACTGCGGCAGGCTCAGTCATTGGACTCGCCATAGGCAACAGCCGAGAATCTCATCGCCACTCCGACTACGCCCCCGGACGGCGACTTCCGGTGCCTTACCGGGAAATGCGTCGCCCACCAGTGGTCTATGAAATGCATCGCCCACCAGTGGTCTATGAAATGCGTCGCCCACCAGTGGTCTATGAAATGCGTCGCCCACCAGTGGTCTATATGCCAATACGGGGGCCTGTATATTATGCTCCACGTGATGAGTGGAGGAATTCCCGTTATCGCCACGGGGATGATCGCCACTGGGATGACCGCCGCCGGGATAATCGGCACTGGGATAACCGCCACGGGGATAACCGCCACTGGTGAAATCCGTGCTCCCTGTTGCAGTGATTGGATTTGCAGATTAAGATAATATAATCTTGAAAAAGATCTCAATAAGGTGGCCATCTCTTTTTGAAACAGCCGTATTTGAATCAGGGTTTTCGCGCCGGACGGAGACCTTGATTCCTCATTATTTCCAGCAGAAATTACGCTGTGACCGACGACGAATTTACCCAGCACTGCATCCACGAAACCCTCAGCGGTGTTCGAGAGGGGCTTTCCCGCTTCTCCGGCCCCAGCCGGGTTGCTGTTATTTACGCTCTGAAACCCGACGATCATCTCTCAATCATCGACCCGCAAAATCTTCTGCGAGGGTATGAACCCAAGTTGAAGTCCATGTATTACAGTGAAAAACCTTGGTTGTGCGAGGGAAAAGAGTGTAAAACGGGAAGACTTTACGAGCACATTCAACCCCAGAATGATCCCCAGCTTGATGGTATTATCTGCCAGGGGGGGAGCTCTGCGACCTTTTTTTACCAGATGTGGTTTACCGACCATCACCCCAATCTCTGTTCGATTCTGCCCACTGAATACTGGCTGCGCCATGCGATTCTCCGCCTTTCTCACGATTTGCAGAATGATCATGCTCTCTATACGGGGATATCCGGTAAATTTTTACGGGAATACGCCTCACATGCCATACGGGAATGCCTTGCTGACGTAGCACTTGACGTTTTCGGCATTGACCTCTCTCCCTACATCTCGCCGATTCTGGAAACCATTCTCGGTGTTTCACGCACAAACGAAGAGGGGCATCGCCCTTTTGGCATTCTCACTTTTATCAATCCCCGTGAGATGGATCGTGTCCGCTTTCTGTCACGATTTGCCGGACCGGATCTCCCGCAACTCGGAAACTACAAGCATGTACGCAAACTCCTGCAATCCGTAGAAAAGAGCGGAAACTCTTTAGTTTCCGATGGAACAAAGATACTCGGTGTTGCCCATCCTCCTTCGAACTGTTTTGCTCTCTCTGCTGAATATCTCGGACGCCAGGGGTTCCTCTCCATGGCAGGAGAGTTGATCTGCAGCTTTCGTGACGGCCGTTACAGTTCCAACACCTTTAAGGCTAAACTCTTTGAAGTAGAAGAGGCTCTGCTCGAATTCAACTTCTCTGCTGACCAGAATAATGATATATTCCATGTAGTTATCGCCCTCGTAAGAGAAGCTGAGAGCTGTGGATTTGGCTGCAGCATAGTTGTCGACCTTGCTCCTGAACCCGAAATTCTTGCCGGGCAATCACTGGAGCCGCCGATTGATCTCCGCAATCCGGAAAATCTTGCTCTGGCAATGGCACTTGCTAAAGTTGACGGAGCTTTACATATAAAAGCGGATCTCAAACTTTACAGTTTTGCCTGTCTCCTTGATGGTTTTCGTGTTCCGGAAGAAGACCGTGCCCGCGGTGCGCGTTACAATTCAGCTTTGCGCTTTACGGCTCAGCACCCGGAATCAATCATTATCGTGGTTTCATCGGACACCGCAGTTTCTGTCTTTCAGCAGGGTCGTGTACTGCATAAGACCCCCTCCAGTGAACTTTACGCTGATTGCTGGATAGCGGCCATGCCGTTGTCCAGCTGGTTTGAAAGTGAATAAAGGGTACCCTGAATACAGAAGGCCCCCGGCGTGTAAAACACCGGGGGCCTTCTGGTAACAGGTACTGCTTCTTCAGCTTTTATAAAGTCTTCACCCACGACGGAATTCGCTCAAGGATATAACGATTTACAGCCTCTTTTTTGTCCTCTTCCGGAACATTTCCGATATCGTGCATAACCTCATCAAAATCAAACCAGCAGAGCTCCCGCTCATTCTCCCCGTATACGGTTAAAATACGATGATCGGGCTGGTCGATATCCTCTTCTTCCTGAATGGCACTAACCAGCGCCATAGCCTCTTCGCAAGGAATAAATTGAACTTCTTCACTACCCATGGTGACCTCTGTTTCATAAGCCTATAAAAAAAGGCGAAAGGAACAAACCCTTTCGCCTTCAACTTTACCAGTACAACTGCAATAACGGCTTTACGCCGCTTTAACAACCGCACCAGAGCGAATGCAACGAGTACAAACCCGCATTCTTTTTTTGTTTCCACCGGCATCTGCCATGTGAACAGACTTCAGATTAGGAAGCCAGCGACGACGGTTTTTGTTGTGGGCATGGGAAACATTGTTTCCAGTTACAGGACCTTTGCCACAGATTTCACATACTTTAGCCATTTGATTTCTCCTCTGCCAGCTTGAAGGCATGCAATGCCCATAAAAGCGACTTATAAGTGGTTAATTGTTGAAGGAACTTCTTTACTTACAGCTTTTTGACCGGTAAGGCAAGGTTTTTCACCGGCAAAGAGATGTTTATACCGAAAAACGTCTGGACAGGGATCCTTTCACGCTTACTTTGATTTGCCAAGATAAGGAAAAAGTTATATTGTGGCGACGCTGCAGAGTCATTCTGCCTTGATTTACATCAATTCTTTTCATCTCCGTGTCCTCTACAGTTACCTGCAGACATCTGTTCAACGTTAATTTCACCGCACTCCCTTATTGGAACCAATGAAAAAAAACAACCCTGTCTGGCATTTCTTCTCATCAGTTCATCTTGCCCTCACGACCCTTATTGCCCTTGCAATTACATCTATTATTGGCACGCTTATTCCCCAGGGAGAGGCAGCGGATTACTATTACCGATTTTTTGGAAACAGTATAGCCTCGTTTTTTTCAGGTCAGGGACACAATGAATTCATCAGCAAATTTGCTGAAAGTGCTACTACCTTCACCCAGCTCCTTGATCTGGACGATATGTACAGTTCATGGTGGTATCTCTCCCTGCTGGTACTCCTTTCACTGAATCTGATTGTCTGTACTCTTGACCGTTTTCCTCTGACATGGAAGCTGATTCATCAAGATAACTTTAAACTTCACTCCGACAGCATCGCCGCAAAACAGGGGGCAGTTCATTTCAAGGCTTCCGTTAATTTCGATACCACTGTTAAAATTCTCAACAAACATGGCTGGAAGGGAGGAGTCTGCAGAGAAGAAGAACGAACCATCTTTTTTGCGCAAAAAGGACGCTGGGGGCGACTTGGTGTCTATATTGTTCATATCTCCATCCTTGTTATCTTTTCAGGTGCCCTTATCGGCTGGCTCACTGGTTTTAAGGCAACTGCATGGGTCCCTGAGCTGGAAAGTGTCCATACCGCTTACACCCAGAAAGGCAATTTTCCCCTTCAACTTCCCTACGATATTCACTGTAATTATTTTGGTATAAAATATTACGACAACGGAATGCCGAAAGAGTATGAGAGCAGCATATCTCTGGTCCAGGATCAAAAGGAACTGACAACGCAAATGATTGAGGTGAACGGTCCACTGAAATATGAGGGGACGACTTTTTACCAGGCCTCTTATCAACCTGTACCAAACTCTTTTGTTATCACCTTCTCACAAGACGTTGAGGATAAGGGAGAGAAGCAAACCATTACCGAACATTTTATCGCAGACTACCAGCAGCCGATAAAGTGGAACGACATGTCTTTTGGTATCTTACGTGTACTGCGGTTCCAGAATAAGGTGAAGCAGGAAAAATTCTGGTTCAAGAATGGGGATGCAACTCCCTGGGAAGGCTGGCTTGACAACAATGTCCCTACTACAGTTACAGTGGATGGCAAGGCCTTCAGTGTTACGGTTAAACAGCGTTTCAGCACCGGTTTACAGGTTGCAAAAGACCCCGGCGTTCCGCTGGTCTATCTTGGCTGCCTGATGATGCTGGTGGGCCTGTATATGGCTTTTTTCATGTCCCATCGCCGCATCTGGCTCCTGCAGGACAACACCGATAAAAAGAAATCTCTCGTACTGGCAGGAAGTGCCAGTAAAAATAAAATCCCTTTCACACACGAGCTGAAAGATCTTGTCGAAAAGATTCAGGCGCAAACCAGATAACATCAACGGGTTTTTCAGATTCTTTATTATGGCGCTAAGGAGCACCCATGGACAGTTCAACGCTTATTGGAATATCCACATTTACCTTTCTCTTTGCTACACTGCTTTACGGTATCAATCTGATGTACAACAAGCTCGGCCGTATTGCCACGACGACAACCGCCATCGCCCTGCTGATTCAAACCACAGGAATTGTCCTGCGCTGGATAGAGTCCTACCAGATCGGTATTGGCCACGCTCCACTCACCAACATGTATGAATCAATCGTCTTCTTTGCGTGGACCATTGTTTTACTGCAACTCCTTGTGGAATGGCGTTTTAAAACGCGGGTCAGCGGTACGCTTAACCTTGCACTTGCCACAATTGCTCTGGCATGGGCTTCCAACTCCGGGAGTGTCCAGATGGCAATTTCTCCCCTCATACCTGCGCTGCAATCCAACTGGCTGGTGTCCCATGTCATCACCTGCTTTATAGGTTATGCGGCCTTCGCCATGGCCGCCGCCTTCGGTTTGCTCTATCTCCTGCGCAGCAAAGGAATCCTCACCGACAGGCTTCCTGAACTCAATATTCTGGATGAGCTGAATCACAAGACGATGGTTTTTGGTTTCATCTGGCTCACTGCCGGAATCATCACCGGTTCAGTGTGGGCAAACTCCGCCTGGGGTACGTACTGGAGCTGGGATAGTAAAGAGGTCTGGTCACTGATCACCTGGTTCTTTTATGCCATTATCCTCCATGCCAGATTTACCCGTGGATGGAGCGGAATGAGAATCGCGACTCTCTCCATGGCAGGACTTGCCGTGGTCATGTTTACGTACTTTGGAGTCAACTTCTGGCTCTCCGGCCTGCACAGTTATGGTGCCAGCTGAGAGGAGGGATGTGTGACAGTAATTTTTTGTCTGCAGTACCCTTGTTGTGTTAAGGGCGCCGGGTATGGGACCTTCCACTTTTAGCGAAATTGACAAGGGACCTGCATCACCCTTGTTGATTTTGACTCAAAGACCGAAACTGATTGTTTTTCATCAGACCATGGACAGGAAAAATTTTGCCCGCAGTGAATGTCACCACGGAATGAAAGAGGGAAAACAGGGAAAGGGCTCCTCGTAATCATGAAGGATCTCGGTAAGAAAAGAAAAAGGCGGTCATGAGAAGTTCTCATGACCGCCTTTTTCTTTGTAAATCTGTTATCTCAGACCGAATCAACCATCGAAGATGTAAAGCAAAAAATATTCCCGCTTCAGGCTGGTTCGCTTATTTTTGAAATTTCGAAATATCCCCAACCAGAAGGATTAAATCACCGATACCTGTGAGCAGGTTGAGTCGATTAGTCCGCACAGCCTCATCCTCTGCCATGACCATGACGACATCAAAGAAGCGGTCTACAGGCTCCTTCATAATCAGCATCGCCTTCAGGGCTGTCGTGTAGTCCCTGACAGCAACATTTTTTTTCATCTCAACGGCAGCTTCTTCATAAAAAGAGTACAGCTCCTTCTCTTCCTTCTCCGTCAAAAGTGCTGTATTCACATCACTGCTGCTGTTTTTCCCGATAATATTGCGGATACGTTTATAGGATGCTGAAAGAACAGCAAACGATTCATCACTGCGCATTGCTGAGAGTGCATCCATGCGTTCACGACAGTCAACAATATCGTCAAATGCCACGGAGGCAGCGGCCTCAACGGCTTCAGCATTGCTTCCCTCTTTCACTGCATCATTGATAAAACGATCGCGGATAAAAGCTGTCGTTTTATCAATCGTTTTAGAGGAGGCATCAACCTTATCACCGTAGAGAGAAAGCGCCTTGGCGATTATCTCCTCAAGTGAAAGCCGATATCCCTTCTCATTAATAATACGAATAATCGCAAGAGACTGCCTGCGCAGAGCAAAGGGATCGGCACTGCCGGTGGGAATCTGGCCAATGCCAAAACAGCCGGCAATGGTGTCAAAGCGGTCGGCAAGAGCAAGGATTGCCCCGGTATCAGAAGAGGGAATTTCTGCTCCGGCACGTTTGGGCATATAATGTTCGCGAATGGCAAGGGCAACGCCAGCGGGTTCTCCGTCATGTTCGGCATAGTCAGCTCCCATTACCCCCTGAAGAGACGGAAACTCCCCGACCATGTCAGAGAGGAGGTCTGCTTTGCAGAGTTCAGCAGCCCTGCAGCAATCAGCAACCAGAGCAGGATTGATTTTTTCAGCGAGGAGCCGGGACAATTTTACCAGCCGATTTTTCTTCTCCAGCATGGTGCCCAGTTTCGCCTGAAAAATAATTCCAGAGAGTTGCTCAACATGGTCGGAAAGTTTCGATTCCCGATCACTGTCATAAAAGAACAACGCATCTTCTAACCGTGCCCGGAGCACACGCTGATGTCCCTTGCGGGTTACATCAACATTGTTTACCCGAGTATTGTTTACCGCCACAAATCCAGGCAGGAGGACCCCATTGTCATCGACAATCGGAAAATATTTCTGGTTTACCCTCATTGAGGTAATCAGAACATCGGGGACAAGGCCCAGAAATTTTTCATCAAAGGTCCCGCACACTCCTGATGGCGTCTCCACCAGATTTGTTACCGTATCAAGAAGCTCCTCATCAATCTGCACATGGCCATTAGAAAAATCGCTGTTTTCAGCAACGGCCTGGTGAATTTCAGTAAGAACCATTTTTCGCCGTTTTCCCGGGTCGACAATAACGTCTCTCTCCGCGAGCTGAGCTTCATAGGTTAAAGCACTGGTCACGGGGAAGGATGTATTGGCAAGAAAACGGTGCCCCATACTGGTATTGGAGCTTTCAATGCCTTCATGGTCGAACTTGACGGCATCCTCACCAAAAAGGGCGACGATCCACTGCAGAGGTCGGGCAAAGGTAAGACGTTTTATTCCCCAGTGCATTGATTTGGGAAAGGAAAGAGCATTTATCAGCGCATCAAGAATGTCCGGCAGAAGTTCAATGGTCTTACGCCCTCTCACCGTTCGCTTGAGCGTAAGATATTCACCTTTGTCAGTTTCAATCACCTGCAGCTCGGTGGGGTCAACACCTTTTGAACGGGCGAATCCCATCCCGGCCTTACTGAGATTGCCTTCCGCATCATAAGCCACTTTTTTTGAGGGCCCGAGGAGTTCTTCTTCAACATCAGCCTGCTGTTCGATAAGATCGGCAACGATCAGTGCCAGACGGCGCGGGGTGGCCATAACCCTGACCTCACCGTATTCCAGGGCCATTTCCTGTGCCATCCTGCGAAAATCATTCTCAAGCTGACGGCAGGCCGGAGCAATATATCCAGCGGGAATCTCTTCGGTACCAATCTCAAAAAGTAAATCAGGCATTGTAAGCTCTCTTCAAATTCCCGTACAGGGGAAACGGTTAATTTTCTCAGAATCTCAGCCTCTGGCAGACGCAAAGGTTGCACAGGCATCAGAAAGGTTGTGAACTGTAACAGTGTGGCTGCGCAATTCGCGTACAGGCCGGAGTTGCGAGCAGATGGCGCGGCAGAGCAATTCAGCCGTCAATTTAGGTTCATAACTGCTTTGCACGGCCTCCGTGGCTTCATCAATACCAGCCTCTGCGAGGGCAATGATATCTTCGAGCCAATAAAAATTACGAAACGCAACGGCAACATCCGCAACACCCCAGCGGCATGAGACCGCACGTTCTGATCCGAAGGTGAAAGAGATCGGCACCTGGACGGTAAGACGAACATCAGCATCTTTCTCAAGAGAACCGTGGAGAGTACAGTAATATTTTTTCTGCGGGTGGTCTTTCCCCCCCTCAGTACAGAGGGGAACCACACCAGTGGTAAAATAGGGAAATGTAAGGTCGAGGTGAGAGGCTTCAGCTCCGAGGTGATCCTTCATGGCCTTGAGGATCTCTGGAATTCTGCTGGTGTCAAAGTCTCCATGATATTTGTTGAGCACTTCTACAAATCGGCTCATATGTGTGCCTTTGCAGTTGTGCTGCAGGTTCACATACATGTTTGCGGTGGCAATTGTATGTTGTCGCACACGCGAACGATCTCTGAGCGAGATCGGATAAGAGACCGTTTTTACCCCAACTTTTTTTATATTGATGTTACGGGTATCAATAAAGTTTTGAACGTCCTTCACTGGCGTTTTTGCCCCCCGGATTACTGGCCGGTCGCCTTCTCAAGGGTTTCCTGAGATGTTTTACAATTGATGCAGAGTGTTGTCACCGGGCGGGCTTCAAGCCGCTTCAGGCCAATTTCTTCCCCGCATGCCTCACAGATCCCGAAAGTTCCATCATCAATACGGCTGATCGCCTCGTCAATCTTTTTTACCAGCTTCTGCTCCCGGTCGCGAATGCGCAACTCAAAACTACGACCTGATTCCAGGGTAGCCCGATCATTGGGATCAGGAACATTGCTGGTCTCAGTCATCTCGTTCAGGGTCTTATTCGCCTCAAGGAGCATCTCGTCTCTGGTTGTTAACAACTGCTTCCTGAAAAACTTAATCCTCTCTGCAATCATAGTCTATCCTCCCAGCAAAACCTCCACAGTATCAGCGCGGTGTTCAGGACCCCCCTGGGGACCGAACATAAACGCCACTCTTTCCGCCACTCTTTTTTAAGAGTCGAATATCTCCAATTGTCATATTCTTATCGACAGCTTTGCACATGTCATAAATAGTAAGTGCAGCCACGGATACGGCTGTCAACGCCTCCATCTCTACTCCGGTTTTACCGGAAATCCCTACAACAGCTTCAATATCAATGGAGAGGTCCTTCTCGCGAAGGAAAAACTCGATGTTCACCTTGTTAATCAAAAGCGGATGACAGAGTGGAATGAGCTCGTCAACTTTTTTTGACGCCATTATACCGGCAATACGAGCAACTCCGAGCACATCACCTTTGGAAACAGTGCCTTCCTTAACTTTTTTGAAGCCCTCAACAGAAAGCTGAATCCATCCGGCAGCGACTGCCTCCCGGACGGTATCCTGCTTGCCGCCGACATCAACCATCTGTGCCTTTCCTTCACTGTCAAAGTGGGTTAGTTCCGCCATTATTTTTCAGTCTCCTTCTTCTCCTTATCCTTTTTATTCATGCCAAGGACTTCGTTAAAGATTTTTTTGAAGAAGCCCTCATTTTCGACCTCTTTGATGTTTTCGTGGGTAAGTCCGGCAAATTCGCGCAATTTTTCCTTTTGTTCCTCATCAAGCTTTGAGGGAGTCATCACCTGAAGAGAGACAATCATGTCGCCCTTGCGATGACTGCGAAGACTGGGCACCCCAAATTCTTTGAAAACAAATTGTTCTCCGCTTTGACTTCCGGCAGGAATCTCCAGCTCTTTACTCCCGTAAATCGTGGGGACGTCAACCGTTGCGCCGAGAGCAGCTTTCACCATGGAGACCGGGAACCTGCAAAAGATGGTTTCTTCCTCACGTTTGAAAAATTCATGTTCAGCAACATGAATAATAACGTAGAGATCACCAGACTGCCCCCCTCTTCGCCCGCCCTCTCCTTCACCGCTCAATCTCATGCGGGCCCCGCTGTCAACACCTGCGGGAATTTTCAAAGAAACTGTTTTCGCTTTCTCAACAAGGCCTGTGCCGTCGCAGTCGATACAGGGGGCAGTAATTCGTACTCCCTCACCGTGACACTGCGGGCAGGTAGTGCTCACCTGAAAGAACCCCTGTGAACGAATCACCTGGCCACGACCATTACACATGGAGCAGGTCTCCGGCTTGCTTCCCGGACGACTTCCGGTCCCGTTGCAGGTATGGCAGGTCTCCCGCTTTCGCAGTTTCACCTCTTTGGTCACACCATGAACGGCTTCCATAAAGGAAATATCTACGTCATAACGCAGGTCGCTTCCGGGCGACGGACCGTTTCTCCGGGCCTGACTTCTGCCACCGAAACCGAAAAGGTCACCAAAAATATCGCCAAACCCGGAGAAAACATCTTCCGTATTCCCGGGCCCGCTGTAGCCGCTGTTTTTCAGGCCATCATAGCCGTAAGTATCATATATCTGTTTTTTCTTTTCATCACTCAGCACCTCGTAGGCTTCGGTGCAGGATTTAAACTTCTCCTCTGCCTCTTTATTTCCGGGATTTCTATCGGGATGGAACTTCATGGCCAGTTTACGGTAGGATTTTTTAATATCCGCACCACTCGCCGTCCGGCTTACAGAAAGTATTTCATAATAATCAACATTCATTAGATATCGTCACACCTGGAATCAGATTTCAGGAATGTACTTCTCCTCTGGCAGATTCCTCTTCATCCTTCTTTCCCCTCAAATGGTTGGGAAGGTCATTAATATTATTGAAAGAGACACTCTTGTTAGCTATTTCCCGCAGCGTCATGACAATCTCCTGGTTTTTCCCTTCACTGAGGAAGGGTTCTCCCTGACGATGCTGATGAATACGTTCAACGGTGAGATGAACCAGATTAAAGCGATTATTATCACCGAGTGCCTTCAGGCAGTCTTCACAGGTAATACGAGCCATAAGTTTTCCTTATTTTACTTTAGTTTCAAAAGGGTTGTGCAAAAGCAGTGTCTGATTCCGGTCCGGGCCGACAGAAACGATATCAGCAGGGATCCCGGCGACTTCTTCAATTCTCTTTAGATAATTCCGGGCAGCCACTGGCAACTGGTCCAGCGAAGTTGCAGAGGTAATGTCTTCTTTCCACCCTTCGATTGATTCATACACGGGCTGAACAGCTGCAAGTTGGCGGATATTGGTTGGCATGGAAGTAAGTTTTTTCCCGGCGAGATCGTAAGATACACCGACCTTGAGTTCCCTCATGCCGCTGAGAACGTCGAGCTTGGTAATCGCCAGCCCGGTAAGACCATTGAGCCGGACCGAGTCAGAGACCACAACGCCGTCAAGCCAGCCACAACGACGGGGGCGCCCGGTGGTTGCACCGAACTCGTGCCCGTTGTTCTGCAGTTCTTCACCAACTGAATCCTGGAGTTCGGTGGGGAAAGGCCCGGCACCGACACGGGTAGTATAAGCCTTGGTGATACCAACAACAGCATCAATGTGTGTAACACCAAAGCCACTTCCGGTACAGGCGTTGGAGGCAACAGTATTAGAAGAGGTCACAAAAGGATAGGTGCCATGATCGACATCAAGATGCGTTCCCTGAGCACCCTCAAAAAGAATATTTTTGCCAGCCTTGCGCGCTTCATCAAGAGCGATGGAAACGTCACCAAGATAGGGCATCAGTTTTTCACCGCAGGTCATTACATAACGCAGCATCTCATCATAATCGACACACTTCTGCCCATAGAGCTTTTCAAGGAGAAAATTCTTCTCCTTGACGCTGTTTTTCAATTTCTCACGCAAAAGGGTCTCATCAAGAAGATCTCCGGTCCTGATTCCGGTACGGGCAACCTTGTCTTCATAGCAGGGACCAATGCCACGACCAGTCGTACCAATCTTTTTGTCGGGAGAGAGTGCAGCCTCTCCGGCCTGGTCGATCAAAGCATGATAAGGCATGAGAAGATGTGCACTCACGCTGATCATCAGTCTTTTGGGAGTAACGGTAAGGCCCTGTTTTTTGAGGTCATCCATTTCCTGCAGCAGAACGGCCGGGTCTAGAACCACCCCATTTCCGATCATGCAGGTCTTGTTGTCATAAAGGATTCCAGAGGGAATCAGGTGAAAAATATATTTTTTGCCATCAATGACAAGCGTGTGCCCTGCGTTATTGCCGCCCTGGAAACGGACTACATAGTCGGCATATTTCGTGAGAAGGTCGACGACTTTTCCCTTTCCTTCATCACCCCACTGGGCTCCCGCCACTACCACATTTGCCATTTTTCATCTCCTTATATGGGCTGTATTCGAACTTCGACCCTGAAAAAATTCAAAAAACCTGAAACAGAACCGCACAAATATAGTCAAACGAGGCAGTAATGTCAAATAATCCACTCCACTTATCTCTGCTTCACATCCCTGAGAAAGAACAGACAGGACGACCCTTTCGTTGACAGTTTCAATGGGATACCGTAAAGTTTTCCCGGTTTGAGGTCCTCAAGAACAGAACTTCCCTGGAAACGGCATGGCCTTGCGCTGTTCCACTTTTCATCCCTTAGAATCACAGGTACCCCATGTTTGGTATTGGAATGCCGGAGATGCTCGTCATCCTCGCCGTTGCACTCATTGTTGTAGGTCCGGACAAGTTGCCGGAACTGGCGAAAAAACTTGCCGCAGGCCTCTCCGACCTGAAAAAGACCGCTGCCGATCTTAAAAAAAGCTTTACTGAAGAAGGAGGCCCCGGCCAGATAATTAATGACATCAAACCCGACCTTGAGGAGGCTGCGCGCAATTTTCAAAAACAGCTGACGGAAGGGAGAGAGGGAATGAAGGCGGCACTTTCGGATGTGAAACCTCCGGTCGGCACATTACGCGATCTGCATGATGAAGTACAGAAGCAGGAAGAGAAGGAACGGCAGAAAAAAGCAGCAATAAATTCAGATCTTCCTGGAAATGCCTCACCAGAGACCGTAGCGGAAACCACAACGGCCCCTGCAGCAGTCTCCCCGGCAGCAACGTCAGCGACAGAGGAAAAAGTTGAATCTTAATCTGCAACAGGACCTGCCGATTCTCGAAAAGAGTCTCGCTTTTTTCCGGCCCCATCATCTTGAACTGCGCAAGCGGACCATCCGTATAATTATCGGCATTGCCCTCTGCAGTGGTGTCTGCTGGATTTTTTCCGAACAGCTGGCTAAAGCTTGCGCCGACCCCCTTCTCAATGCCTCGCCGCTGGTCCATCGGCTGGTATACACCAGCCTTCCCGAGGCTTTTATCGCCTATCTCAAGGTGTCTCTGCTTGGTGGGGTTGTTCTCAGCATGCCGATGACCATTTATCAACTGTGGGCATTTATTTCTCCCGGCCTGCAAGAGAGTGAGAAGAAAATTACAATACTCATCGGCCTTCAGTCCACCCTGCTTTTTGTGGCCGGCACACTTTTTGCTTTTTTTATCGTCCTGCCGATGCTGCTTCATTACTTCATGAGTTACGCCAGTGAGGGCTTACAGCCTTTACCGAAGCTTGGCGACTACTTCAGCTTTGTTGCCCGTATGGTTCTCACCTGCGGCATTGCCTTTGAAATCCCCTTTTTGATGGTGATGGCCGATCGTACATCTCTTTTTTCTACAGCATCCTTTCAGAAAGCCCGTTTCTACATGTCCGGGGTTGTCCTTTTTCTTGCCTTCCTCCTCACTGCCGGCGATTTCATGGCCACAGCACTGCTCGCCCTGCCCCTCTACGGTCTCTTTGAGGCAGGGATCTTTGCCTGTCGTGTTTTTAACAGAAAGAAAAAACCCGCAGCACACTGATTTGTGTACCTGCGGGTTTTTGTTACACCCATCTGTCTCCGACTTTACTCAGCCGCCAATTTCCTGTTTCAACAGACAGCAGGAGATACGACAGAGCGGTGTTCCCTCGTCGGTATATTCAATGGTATCGGGCTGCAGCAACTTGTTCATGACACATCCCTCAGCAATATTCAGCTTAAAAAAGGCGTCCTCACGCAACTCCCCCATTTTCTGCAACTGACCATTTTTTATCTCAAAACTGTGAATGGGATAATCCTCACAAAGAGGGCACTGATAAACCCTTCCGTTGGGGAAAACAAAGTAATTTTCCGCCACATTCCCCGCACATTGAAACGTCTCATCTTCATTCAGGAACACCTTCGGCCAGGTGACATGGATCCCCCGCGCAGCAATATCAGCAGCCACTCCGGGAACGGTGGCCAGCCATTCCTCCCGGCTTACCTGTGAGGTCTCTTCGCTGTTTGATTCCGCAGATTTGCCGCGCAGACCGAGAACCTGAATAAAAAACTTCTTCACTCCAAGCGATTCCAGCAGGGCTCCCATGCGATGCAGATGGGAGATATTTTTGCGGCTCACCGTATATATCACACTGACATGGAACCCTGCCTCAATCGCCCGGCGGATGTTGGTGGTGCAGACCTCATAGACGCCTTCTCCACGAATTGCATCATTTATCTCCGGGTCTGGTCCGTCCAGACTGAAGCTGAGAAAATCAAGCTTATCAGGAGTGGTTCGGTGAAGCAGATCGTGAAAGAGAAAACCGTTGGAGTCTACCGTCACCTGATATCCGAGTTTTTTGGCAATACTGATTGCCTCAGGCAGATCGGGGTGCATGGTCGGCTCCCCGCCGAGCAGAATAACGTTGGTCTTCTTTGTTTCATCGGCAAAGAGCCGCAGCCAGCTCTCAATCTGATCACGGGTCAACTGCATGCTTCCATGCTGCTCTTTGTTAATATAACAGTGTCTGCAGGAAAGATTGCAGGCAGTGAGAAGATGCAGGAAAACATTACGCTCCCCAGGCTGAAAATGGATTGTTTTTGAAATTTCAGTATTCATTGCATTTATATTTTCTGAGAAAGAATGTGACGGGCGAGCAGCGTGTCCTGCAGATAGCGACAGGCCGGGTCCAGAAAAAAACGTTGAAAAAGGCGGAGGCTTTCGCTGCGTAATACACCCCCCTTTATCTCCGGTTGCAGATCCCGGTAGAGGGGGGCAAGTCTGTCAAGGGGAAGATTGGTGCCTCCTCCCATGACATCCTCGCAGGCATAGACAATATGCAGGAAACCGTTGACCAGCAGAGTAGAGTAGCACATCAGGCAGGGTTCGAGGGTGGAGTAGACGGTCAGTTGCGAAGCGTCATACTTTTTTCCCCCGGCAGAGAGGTTGCGCAGGGCCGTAATCTCAGCATGATCAAGTTCATTGGTCTGGCCGTTGCCACCACTGCAGGATCGTCTTCCCTCCGCAACAATCTCCTCCCCGAGAGTAATAATGCACCCCACGGGGAATTCCCCCCTGCTGCCAGCTTCCTCGGCCTGCTGCAGGGCAATATACATGAATTTTTCATCTTTCATATCTGTCAGCCAAGTACAATGTTGATCTGTGAATCTGTAACCTGATCAGTAATTTCAGTATCTCCAATAGAAGCAGGAAGAATAAAAAAGACCTTCCCCGCCTCCGCCTTTTTATCGCTGAGAAGATACTTCCTGATGGTCGGGCGTGAAAGCTCCACCGGCACCTCGACAGGCATGCCATATTCCTTGAGCAGTTCAATAATCGCAGCACACTGTTTCTCCGCAAGCATACCTTTAAGCACGGCAAGTCGGGCCGCCGCAACCATGCCGATGGAGACAGCAAGACCGTGAATAAGGGTAAAGCTGGAAGCACCTTCCACCGCGTGACCGATGGTGTGACCATAGTTGAGAATCTTGCGCAAGCCGCCCTCTTTCTCGTCCCGGGCAACAACATCAGCCTTGATTTCACAGCAGCGGGCAACCATCTTCTCTACCACAGCGGGCTGCAGGGCGAGGATTGCTTCACGGTTCTCCTTCAACCAGCAAAAAAAGCTTTCGTCGCAAATTACCCCGTATTTTATCACCTCCGCCAGTCCGCCGAGGAGTTCCTTCCCAGGCAGAGTGACAAGGACGTTGCTGTCTATATAAACGGCCTTTGGCTGATAAAAAGCACCCATTAGATTTTTCCCTTCAGGCAGGTCTACGCCGGTTTTCCCGCCGACTGAGCTGTCTACCTGAGAGAGGAGAGTGGTCGGAATCTGCACAAAGGGAATGCCGCGCATCCATGAAGCCGCGAGGTATCCGGCAATATCTCCAGGCACACCGCCACCGAAGCCGATAATGGCATCTTTGCGGTCAAATCCGGCACGTGCCATTGCCGAAGCAAGCTCTCCGAGGGTGGAGAGGGTTTTTCTTTCTTCGCCTGCGACAAAGGTGAAGAGTTCGCACTCCAGTCCTGCAGCCTTCAAAGACTGGATCAATTGCGCACCGTAAAGTGAAGCAACATTATCATCAGAGATAATGGCATAACGTTTCGCAATCTTTCTCTGCGCAAGGTCTGCGCCAACACGGGACAATCCCCCCTGATCGATTAAAATGGGATAACTGCGCTCCCCAAGACCAACGTTGAGTTCAATCATTACTTTTCCTGTTTGAAATAACACAAGGGTATCTTGCAGAACCTTGTATTTCGTTCATCTTCGAAGCACAGGAGAAAATTCCCCGCAGCCATAACTTTGGTATCGGGGCTTAGCATCTGCCTCCGAGAATAAATTTTTACCTGTAACGAAAAAAATGGACGAAATGCTGGTTATTCAATGTTCTCATAAACCTGTGACAGAGACATTTCTACCTTCGCCTCGCACCATACACGAGTTTACCACCGAGGTGACCGGCAATGGCCACAGCACACAGTCCGATACAGGCAATAGCGAAGTAAAGCCAGTGCGCTGGCAGTTCCAATCCAAAGAGAACCACACTCCCCCAGTCTTCACTCTTCTCTGCGAGAGGCCAGATAACAAGAGTTGACACCGAGATAAAAACGACAATTCCGCAGGTAATCTTCGTGAGAAAGATCCATGTCTTTGCTCCACGATAAGAGCGCTTCCATTCAATAAATCCAGCAAAGAGGACCAGCGGCAGAGAGACGAGTATAACCACAAGGTTATACCATGCCGCATCCTCAAGGACGGACGAACCAGAGAAAAGAGCAATGAGCAGAAAAAGCACTGCCGCAGGCATGATCCCGTTAGGAAAATGTGCAGATATGGGATGAAGATGATGTTTTATGAGAAGATGACAGAGGGTATCGTAAAAGCCGCCCTTTTTCTCTTCTTCCGGTGTTGGTTCTGCACCGATGACGTTACCTTCGGCATCAATTTCTACAAACGCTTCCCGGGAGGCACCGCAGACTGGACATTTCTCCGGGGGAAAATCGCCAGTGGACTCATACTGGCAGACAGTACAACGCCAGCGTTTCAAGCCCTTTCCTTCAGTGCTGCCCTGCTCTTCTGCAACTGAACCTCTGGCTGTGGCAACAAACTTTTCGCCTTCCACATGGCAGACAGGACAGGTCGCAGGAGGCTCAGACCCTTCATGGATATAGCCGCACACAGAACAGTTCCACTTCTTCATGTTTTCCACCGCCTGCTTCTGTTCTACAGCCTCTGCAGCAGCCTTTTTTTCTGCGCGCTTATCACCAGCAGCTGCAGCCTTTTCATTCTGCAGCCGCTTATCTTCCTCACTGTCGATGAGAACAAATTTCTTCGCATCCACATGACAGACAGGGCATTCCGCAGGGGGCTGTTCCCCTTCATGAATATATCCACAGACGGTGCAGCGCCATTTTCTGGCTGTTCTCTTTTCTTCCGAGCCTTCCTTTACCTCGGGGGAAAGTTCAGAGTCAGGAGACTGCTCGACTTTGATCGCATCCTCCAAAGGAGATTCTTCCGACTGTGATTTTACAGGAGTCTCTTCAGTGAACTCACTGGCGGGAGCACTGCAGAGTGGACATTCCTCAGGGGGCTGCTCACCTTCATGTACATAGCCACAGACACCACAGATCCAGCGTTTCATAAAAAACCTCCGGGGGGAAAAGAAAAAAAGTAAGGAGCAGACGAAGAGTCCTGCAACAAATTCAATATAACGCGTTAAAAAGAGAATAAAAAGACGACACGGTGTCCGTTTTCTGCAATGAAAGCCACGGAAACTGTCTGTAAAACAACTGCGCCTTAGAACACTCTGACCGAAGTTGTCACTTCCGGCAAGAGTTCAACTTGTCCAATTCGCACACTGCCGACGCAGGGGGACAGCTGTTTCCTGCCCCGATCCCTGGCAGAAACAGGCAGATTACCCGGCAGACGCTCATTTTGCAATTTCCATGATCTGGAAAATAAATATCCATAGAGCTTGCAGATAAAGGGTTTTTCCTGCTAATTTTAATAAATACTTGTAAGAGATACAACTTATCAGTAAAGATCCTGCACACTATATAAGAGTTAACGAAATCAAGATATAAAGGGACCCATAATAAACTGTTTTTCTTGTTTTTCATCCTTTTCGGCACCATTGTCATGCTGCTCACGGCAGGGGTGGAGGAATGGTATAAATACCATCCGCATGCTGCTTTCCTTAAAAAATGCGGAGGAAAATAAACTGGAGATAAAAAGACAGCTTCTTACGGAGACCATCCACAGGACAGAGAATTCAGTACAAAAGCTCCGGGAGACCCCACTGTTTTTTTACTGGCTGAAAAATCTGGATGGAGAACACCTTACGATTGCAAAAAATCTCTTTCGCGCCATTTCTGCCGATAATGCAGCCTCTATGCAGGTCCGTTTTCTTGATCACAAGGGAAAAGAACAGATTCGGAAAAATCGCCGTCAGACGGGGGCACGCCCTTTATTGTGCCAAACGAACATATGCAGGATCAGCCTGCCTGCGACTATTTTCGCGACGCCATCAACCTCACAAAAAAACTGTCATGTCTCACGGTTTGGCCTCAACGTAGAAAATAAGCACATAGAAGGCCCCTCTTACCCCACCCTGCGATCTCATCACCTGTTGTTTATAATGGGAAGACCAGGGGAAGAACTATAATTGATTTGTTCGCCGACAGCCTTCTGCAAAAAAATCTTCCGCCCCAACCACTTTAACACCGTACTGGTTGAAGGTGACGGCACCTGTCTTTTCTCTCCCTGTGCAGATAAAAACTGGTTAAGAATCCGACAAAGCGGTAACAATATCTTCGACAAATATCGTGGACGAATTGATTTGAGCAAACTCGAATCCATTTCCAGCGACGTTTTTTTTCAAACTTCTGCCTCCAGAGAATTTCCCGCTGCCCAGGATATCCGTCTTGTCTTCATCGAAAAGTGTGATGATCAGGCGAACAGAAAGAAGCTCATCTACCGCCTGCTGACCGTCTCCGCATCGGTTGCCTGTTCAGCCTTCCTGCCGGTTTTTATCTTTCAGGCGTGCCGTTTCGTCTGCAGCTAAAACTCAAGGGCAGCAACCAGCTCATTTTTGCATGGATTAATATTGTCCAGCAGCACCTCATGTATGTTGCTGTGGACGGGGAAGACCGCATTCAGAGCCCCCCCCTTGTCTTTCTCGAAAAAACAGGCTTCAAAACCAAAGAGCTGAAATAACGCGTCTGGCAAGATTTTCTCATTTCAGCTGACGGCCCTGTTTTTACCGGGGGAAACAGGTTGAGGTAAAAATCAAAACCGCCGACAATACTACCTTCAGGGCGACCTGCACAGTTGCCCGGTTACCCGTAAATAAGGATGTCAAGAGAAATAAAATCATCATCATACGTAATATTGATGCGCAGAAGCAGGCTGAAAAAGAGTCCATTACCGATCCACTCACTCGCTTTGCCAACCGCAAGGCACTCAATGATTTTCTCGACGCCAGATGTGAGATGGCCATCCGCTACCAGCTTCCGGTCATCATTGTTTTCCTGGATCTTGACCCCTTTACAAGAGTTAACGACACCCTTGACCATCTTGCCGGAGATACGGTATGAGAAGAGATTGCCGATATTCTACGGTGCCCATGTCCGTCGGAGTGATCTTGCCGGTAGATTTGGAGGAGAAAAATTTCTTCTTGTGCTCCCCAGACCAGCATCGACAGGGCAATGGCACTGACAGAAAAGTTGCGACTGCAGATTCAGTTTCATCAGTTTACGGCAGGCTGTCCAATGACGGCCAGCTTTGGAGTAACGATTTTTCAGGGTAATGAAAGCGTGAAAGAACTTTTGTACCGGGTGGATACCGCTCTTTATGAAGCTAAACACAGCGGCAGAAATGCCGTGAAAAAGGCGTGAGATGAAAAACGTGTCAGAGTTGAACTCAAGCAGATTTGAGAAGCAATCCGATCAGAAAATCAACAAGAAGAGCATGTGTCCGACCTGTGGTCTGGATAATCCTTTTTCTCTCTCTCTCGGTTTTAAGGAGGATGGCCGGGGTGGTGTCTGCACAACCTTTTTCGGTAACACAAGACTCCAGGGTTACGACGGAATCCTCCATGGGGGCGTACTCTCTTCCCTTCTTGACACGGCAATGGCCAACTGTCTCCTCCTTCAGGGGATCAAAGCGCTCACCGGGGAGTTGAATGTACGCTTTCTTGAACCTGTACCCTGTGAAGCAGAGCTGGAGATCCATGCGAGAGTTAAAGAAACTCTACCGCCGCTCTATCTGCTCCGCGCCGAGATCTGTATCGATGGCAGAGTGGTCTGCCGTGGCAGAGGGAAATTCATGCAGTGCGACCGCGACTGAACTTCCGATATCTCGCGGCGCTTTTAAAGATGAGTCTCCACCTCTTTCCACACAGCCCGATAGGCATCACTCGCCGCACTTTTCGGGGCAAAGGTTGCCACCGGCGCCCTGTTCACTCCCATCCGCTCAACATCTGTTGAAAATGGAACCTGAGGTTTAAGCATTTTATACTCTTTCCGCAGTGCCTCGATAGTCTCCCTGTGCAGTTTTTTATTCATCTGCACCATGGAAAAGAAGGGCAATAACTTTTTTTGCGAAAAGCCCTGTTCCTTGAAAAAGGCGTAGAGCTGCTCAAGGGTACGTGCTGAGAGGGTGGTGGGAATCACCGGCACCACAATGCGATCAGCGGCACGGAAAATGTTTTCTGAAAGCATGGATATATTAGGCGGGCAGTCAAGAATCACCACGTCATACTCACTGCGAGTCACCTTCAGAGCCTTCTTTAGTCGGGAAGAACTCTTTTTCATCCTGTCTAGAAAAATATCAAAGTCTTTGAATGACATGTTGGCGGGCAACAACTCAAGATTTTCAAAATCTGATGCACGAATCGAATCCAGCAACTTTTCCTGATCTTTGAAAAATGCGAGGTCCTGCAGCTTTTTAGAGGGTTTCACACGAAAATAGAAGCCGGAAGCCCCCTGCGGGTCAAGGTCACAGAGCAGAGTCTTGCGACCGCTCATCGCACAGGCATAGGCAAGGTTGACTGAGGAAGCGGTTTTCCCAACCCCCCCCTTATTGGAGTAACAGGCCAGTATTTTCATTGTGTGTCTCCTTTTTCACTGGAAAAAAGCTGTCTGAACAGAGTCCTCGTTTCCACACTGTTGAACTGCATAAAGTTTTTTTCCACCTTCTGCCGTTCCGCGAGCTGATTCTGATGCAGCATGGCTGTCAATGCGCCAATGCTGTTTGAAACAGTCAGTTCATCATCTGCGAAAGCATCCATCTTCTCCTTGAGAATTTTCTGCAGGAAGTGCTGCTGCACGGAGTAGTCGTTGAAGTTGCCGAGGTTGTCCTGCATTTTTTTCAGATTTCGTACCAGCAGACCAATCACCTCTTCAGGGAAAAACGGCGCAAAGAACTCCATCAGATAACGCAGCTTTTTGCAGTGAATCCGCAGTTGATGGACCTCGGAAGACGGCGTAGAGCTGTCCATTTCAGAGGCGATCCGGCACACCTTGCGATAGCGTTTATAGATGAGGCTGCTGCCGACTTCACAAGCTCTGCTGCTGCTGTTTGGGCCGTTTTTCAGATTATTCGCTCTGCTGAATTTATGGGTAAGCGTCTCCATCTGAATTCTGTAGTCTTCACTGCGCAGGCAGGTAACCACTGTCCGCAGGGTGAGTTCACGCTCATCTTCGAGATAGCTGAAGAGAATCCCCAGCCCCTCTCTGGCGGATTCTGGCACCATCGCCATATATTCTTCTTCCCTCTGCAGATAAACATCAAGATCGCGCAGTTGACTGGTCGGCCGCATCAGTTCAGCAAACTGTTCTTTGAGTACCTCCGTTTCCTCCACGGAAAAAGCCCCTTTAAAGAGAGAAAACACCGAGCGAACCTTGCGCAGACTGACACGGTAGTCGTGGAGAAATTCACTGTCGATATCGGCGGCTGCCCCTGCCTCATTCTGACGGGCAACAGCAAGGAGAGCGCAGATAATGGTTACCGCTGCATTTTTTACGGTGGTATCGGCGGCAAGGGCAAGCACGGGTCTGGCAGTATAACTGCTGTCACTGATACCGAGCCGCCGATAAAGGTCTTCAAAACTGTCACAGTTCTGCGCCCCCGATTTCTGTAGAATTTCTGCCAGCATCTGATGTTCGGCGGCGTAACCGCGCAGCATGGTGGTTACACCAAGGGTCAGATGTTTTTCCCCGCACTTGAGTACGGTCTGCCGGAAGCGGGCAAGAGTTTTTTGCTCATCATCAAGCAGCAGGCCGCTGTCGAGCCGAAACTTCCCCTTCCCCACCGGCAGAAAAGCGCGCGTCGCAGTTATTTTACGTAACTCTTCAGTCACAGGACCGTCAGGAAGCTGATCAACAAACCGCCATACGCCGGTGATATTCTGTTCCGCAGTGTCCCCACACTGCAGGTCGACAAGTACGAGGGTATCATTGACATCGAAGAGAATCTTTCCGGCCTTCAGCAGGAGATTTTCAAATGTATCGATAATGTGCCCGGGCCACTTTCTTCCTTTCTCCATCATCAGGGACAAGCTGGAACTGGCAAGGAGGTTTTTCTGCAATCGGCTCCGGGTAACAGTGAGATCGGCCATAAAGATGAACGGTCTCGCGGTTTTTGTTTTCATGAAAAATCCTCTTTATTTGCGCTGCTTTTCAATGTATTACCTGATCAGCTTTTTCACGATAGACTGAAGGGAACATCGAATAATCGCCCATCTTCTTCGTTACAGCCCAAAAACTATCTTCGGAGGTAAGTGCCAAAATCCGATAGCAAAGTGATACCTTCGATAAACTTCCTCCTGTGCCTTGAATATGAACGAAATACAAGCTGTTTCAAGGTACCCTGAATGCTCCTGTTCTTTTTACTTTTTTCTTTCACCATGACGGCCTCCACCCTGTAACAGACGGTTATGCGTTCATTGCGTCACAGTATCATTCCCTCTTCAACAGGGCAAGATATGCACACTGTTTTCCACATAACTTTTAACATAATTTTAACAATGCAGAGTATATTATGGGTACATGGTAAAATAAGTGAGATTTGTATGCAAATCGATTAAGTGAAGGCTGAATCCCGAAAAAATGATCCAATGCAGGAGTCCGTATGGAAACAAAACCTGAACCAGCCGTTACCGGAAAAACCGTCAAAAAATTCGATCTCAGTTCCCCCGAATGGTATCTCAACCGGGAGTTGACCTGGCTTGAATTTAACAAACGTGTCCTTCAAGAAGCCAGAGATGATCGTAATCCCCTTCTGGAGAGGGTCTTTTTGCTTGCTGTGGTTGGTTCCAATGTTGATGAGTTTTTCATGAAGCGCATCGGTGGCCTGAAACAGCAGGTCGGGGCCAACGTCACCAACCTTTCGGTGGATGGACGACTGCCTCAGGAACAGATTGATGCCTGTCGCGAAGTAGTGGGCGATATTCAGATACAGAAACTCCTGCTGGAAAAAAAGCTTATTAAACTGCTCGCGAGCAAGCGGATTGTCATTACGCATTACAGTGAACTGAGCAAGGCTCATCGGGACGCCATTGATGACCTTTTCCTGCAGGAGATTTATCCCCTGCTTACCCCCCAGGGGATGGATCCGGCTCATCCTTTTCCCTTTGTCTCCAATCTCTCCATCAATCTGCTGGTATCGGTGCGCGCCCCCGAGGGAGATCAAAGCCACCTCAATCGTATCAAGATTCCCACCAGCACAGATCTTCCACGCTTCATCCAGGTGGGTCGCGGGCAGACCTATATTCTTCTTGAAGATCTGGTGGCCAACAATATTGAGCACCTTCTGCCCGGCGTAGTTATCGAAACCATTGAGGCATTTCGGGTTACGCGTAACGCCATCACCGAGCGCCACGAAGAACAGGCCAATGACCTGCTGTCGATGATTGAGTCCTCCCTTCGGGACCGTAAATTTGCAGAGACGGTGCGCCTTGAGGTCGATAAGGGAATCCTCCCCCTGCACAAAGGAAAACTTGCCGCCGAGCTTGATATCGACGAAGAAGAGGATGTTTATGAGATTGAGGGTATCCTTGGCATGAGCGCCCTGATGCAGATTGCCCTCATTGATAATCCCGCACTCCACTTTCCGCCCCATCATCCGGTGGATAACCCGGAACTGCTTGGTGATGACCCCAACATCTTCCACACCCTGCGCCGGCATGGGGATGTACTGCTGCAACATCCCTATGAGTCGTTCAACTCCTCTGTAGAGCGCTTTCTAAAGGAAGCCAGTACTGACCCCAAAGTCCTCGGAATAAAGATGACTCTCTACCGCACCGCCAAGCACTCCAACATCATTAAATACCTCATTGATGCTGCCCAGAACGGCAAACAGGTGGCAGTGGTTGTGGAGTTGATGGCACGCTTTGACGAATCAGCCAACATCCGCTGGGCCAACTTCATGGAGGAGGCGGGGATCCATGTCACCTACGGGGTTCTCGGCCTGAAAACACACTCAAAGCTGATCTTTGTACTGCGCAAGGATTACGATGGCCTCAAGCGCTATGCCCACATCGGCACCGGGAACTATCACTCCGGCACTGCCCGCGGCTACTGCGACCTTGGCCTGCTTACATGCCGCCCGGAGATAGGGCAGGACCTCACCGAACTCTTCAACTACCTCACCAGCGGTTATACGCCGATGCGGCAGTATCAAAAAATTCTGCCTTCACCAAAACTGCTGAAGAAAGCGCTGCTGCAGAAAATTGAACGGGAGATTGAGCATCACAAACAGGGAGCGGAAGCACTCATTCAGCTGAAGACCAACGCTCTGGAAGATTCAGACATGGTTGCCGCCCTTTATTGCGCATCACAGGCAGGAGTGCATGTGGACATCATCTGTCGCGACACCTGCCGTCTGCGCCCCGGAATCAAGGGATTGTCTGAACATATCAGGGTCGTCTCTATTGTCGGTCAGTTTCTTGAACATTCGCGTATCTACTACTTCAAAAACAACGGCGATGAGGAATATTTCATTGGCAGTGCCGATCTGATGAAGCGGAATCTGGAGAGTCGGGTTGAGGTCTGTGTTCCCATTGAAACTCCTGCCAATAAAGAGAAACTGCGTAATATTATTAATCTCCAGTTGAGCAACACCCGCAATGTCTGGGAGATGCAGTCGGACGGAACCTATAAACAGCTTCACAGCGACAAGCCCGGTGGAGAGGTTTCTATCCATACACTGTTCATTGAGCAGGCGGAGAAACGTTATGAAGTCGGGCGGAAAGCCCTCGCTGAAAAGAAATTGAGAAAGATACCGAGACGGAAAATTAAATAGCCCTCAGGGGAGTCCTATGGTTTATCCACCGCTGCTCTTCACCCATACCTCCGAATATCCCTGCTCTGCACAGGAACTCTACGACTGGCACAGCAGAGAGGGGGCACTGGAACGCCTGCTCCCACCATGGGAAAAGGTAGAGATACTCGAGAAAAAGGGTGGTATAGAGGCCGGAGCGAGAGTGCACCTGCGCTTTCACTCCGGCCCCTTCAAGCTTTTCTCCTTTGAATTCCACGCCCTGCACCTTGAGAATAATCCCGGGCACAGTTTTCACGACATCCAGCAGCGCGGCCCCTTCGCCAGCTGGTCCCACCAGCATTTCTTTTCTGAGAGTAACAGCGGTTGCCACCTTGAAGACCGAGTTGAATATCGGCTGCCCCTGCAACGGTTCATGATGAGGCCTCTGCGCCAGGCCGCACAGCACAGTCTGGAGCGCATGTTCCGTCACCGCGAGGAGCAGCTGCGTGCCGATATTCTCCTGCACCAGCGTTACAGCAGTCGCCCGCTGCGTCTTCTCATCAGTGGAGCTGGTGGCGTACTTGGCAGGGAATTGTTATCTTTACTCACCACTGGAGGGCATGAGGTGTGGCGGCTGGTGCGGCGCAAGGCAGATCCAGCGCGACGAGAAATTCGCTGGAATATCGACAATAACGACCTTGATTTGAGCGGCGCACCGCCATTCGATGGCGTAATTCATCTTGCCGGAGAGTACATCGGCCTGTACCGCTGGACGGAGAAGAAGAAGCGGCAGGTACTCGAGAGTCGTGTGCGCGGAACACGCCTGCTGGTGAACAGCCTGAGTTCTCTCCGGCAGCGCCCCGCTGTCTTTATCTCCGCCTCCGCCATTGGCTGCTATGGTAACTGCGGAGATACCCCCACAGATGAAACTCACCCCTTTGCTGCAGATTTCATCTCCCGCGTCTGCCATGACTGGGAAAAGGAGGCACAGGCGGCGGAGACTGCGGGGATGCGCACCGTAATGATGCGTTTCGGCGTCGGTCTCACCCCAAAGGGCGGGGCACTGCAGAGAATTTCTGATGCCAGTTTTTGCGGATGCATCCGCGCTCTCGGCAAAGGAGAGCAGATACTCAGCTGGGTGAGTATAGATGACATGGCCGCTTCCCTGCTCCACGCCCTCACCTGTTCGAGGCTCAGCGGGCCGGTTAACGTGGCTGCCCCGAATCCGGTCAGCAATCGCGAATTTCTGCGCACCTTCGCCCGTGTTACAGGGCGTCCCCTGCTGTTTCCGCTCCCTGCACCTCTTCTCAGGATGACCTTCGGGGAACTGGCGAACGAGATGCTGCTCTCGGGATGCCGGGTCTCCAGCCAGAAACTTATCGCATCCGGTTTCACCTTTCGTCACCCTGAGCTGGAAGCTGCTCTGCGGGCGATGTATGGCCGCTGGAAATAACTCCTGAACCTTTTCCTTTGAGCAAAATGAGCACCCCATTTAAAATAACCCTCTGGGTCGTCATGACACTGGCCCTCGCCTTCGGCTTCTTCCATCACCTTGTAGACCCGGCAAAAATGAACTTTGAAAGACTGCATATCTTTCTCTTCAACCTTGTCAGTGGTGGCTCCATTATCCTCTATTACACCGAGGGCAGGAGGACAGCAAGTCTGCGGGTACAGGCCTTTTTCCTTCTCTCCATCGTTTTTGCTGCGGCCGCTTTTTTCCAGTGCTACATGCTTACCCTGTTCCTTCCCCTGTTGCTCGCGCTGATTGTAGAATCTATCCGTATCGATTCTTTCGGCTCCATCCTGCCAAAAGCACTCTTCACCCTGACGGAGCCAATTACCCGCAAGTTTCACCAGGCATCCCTGTTCTGCCTCAGCCTCGGACTGATCATCTCCAGCTTTGCCATCCTCAACAGTGAATTCACCCACTGGTTTGACCTGCGCATGCTGACACTGGACACTTTTTTCCTTGGCTACTCCTTTCCCGTCTCGCTGATCAGCCTGTCGGTGATCTTCTCAATGATGAAAAACCATCTGCCCTTCCCAGGCCCACTTTTCAAAGAATTCTCCTTCTGGGCGATCAACCTCGGGGTTATCATCTTTTTTCTCTTCATTCTCTGCGGCTGGTTTCTCCCACAGGTTTTCATCTCCCTCTTTCTCTTCTTCTCCGTATCCCTGATTCTTTATCTTTTCTGGAAGGAGGGAACCCGACTGCAGCAGAAGGCCTTTCTCATCTCCGGCATCTTCTTTCTGATTATCACTTCAATCACCGGAATCATGTATATTTTTCTTGAATTTTCACCATATTACGAATCACGTTACGCCATTCCGTTAATCCGCCTCCACGCCTTTACTGCGCTCTATGGCTGGAACCTGAGCGGTCTCGCGGTAATCAGCCGCTATGAGGATTTCCCCATCCAGCTCCACTCCAGCAGGGTGATTCTCCTCCACTGGGTCACGGTGCTGCTGCTCTGTCCGCTTGGCTATTTCTATCCGCCGGTTGCCGTGGCAGCGGTGGTATGTTACGGCATCCTGCTCTCCATCCTCTTTTTCAAGAAAGGTACGGTAGATCAGCAGATGCAGGCATGAAAAAGGCTGTCTTCCTGTAAGAGAGCCTTTTACCTGCCACTTATGGGATTTTTCAGAGTTTTTTCAGGCAACGATCTCTTCTGCCCGGACTCCTTTAATATAATTCATGCAGAATTTATCGTTGCCGACCAGCATCTCTGCCGTTTTTACTGTCGCCATAACATCCTGGTCAAGGGGGTCAAGAATCGCCGAGTCAAAACCAGAAGTGATAAGCATGGAGAGGAAGGTGCGGTTGATAAAGCGCCGCTGGGGCAAACCGTAGCTGATATTGGAGAGCCCGCCAGTGGTATGTACCCCCTCCAGTTCACCCATAATCCGCTGGATCGCATTCATTGCCATGGTGCCGAATTTGACATCTACACTCATCGGCTGCATCAACGGATCAATAAAGATGTCATCCCGTATGAAACCTGCACACTCAAGCTCCTTCACTAAAAGAGCGGCGCGCTGAACAATTTCGTCCACGGTTTTCGGCATACCGCTATCATCCATGCAGAGGGCAATAATGCGGCAATCTTTTCCTTTAAGGAACTCCATCATTGGAATAAAACGCTCTTTTTCCAAGCTGATAGAATTGATCATCGGCGTCTGTTCAACCAATCCGAAGGCCTTCTCGAGAATAGCCGGATCAGCACTGTCAAGACACAGAGGAAGCTTCGTAACGCGCTGAATCACCTTCAGAAGCCAGCACATATCTTCATCCTCATGTCCGATGCGGGCTCCGGCATTGACGTCGATATATGTTGCTCCAGCCGCTTGCTGAGCACGCACATCATCGACTATATAGTCTGCATTCTTTTCTGCGACGGCAGCTTGAACCTTTTTGAGCGTGGTATTGATCCGCTCACCGATTACCGTAAACATATTTATTCCTCCGGGACAGCGGGGTTATGCGACACCGGACTCTCCGCAGGATCAATACGGAGTATTGGCCGCAAACAAAAGACGCCCTGAAAACGATGTTTTCAGGGCGTCTCTCTACTTCAGATGCAAAGTGAAGGCTCTCATCAGGCTGCCATCCCTTTGTCCAGTCTTACGGTGAAACCTGTGTCTGGAACCCAGTCGTTCATACCAAATTCAATCAGCGGCTCCGATCTGCCTGTATAGCTGGGCATAATAATATATTCCTTTTGCAGAAGAGAGAGTCCGCATCAAAGTATAGCTTTCAGCCTAACGATTTCATCTTTCCCCTGCAATATAAATCCAGGCAGGTTTTACATTTCCAGAACATGCATTGCTGAAAACCTGCCTCCATCAAATTTATTTACTGTTATCCTCGACCGCTTTGAGGAAAACATCCCGCGGCAGCGCTCCGCTGATGTGGTATCCATTACTGAATATCAGGGTGGGAAAAGCAGGCTGCAAGTTATTTTTTTTGAAAAACTCAGCTATGGAGTCTCTCTTTTCCCCATAGGCATTACATCCAGGTTCATCGATGATCCCGGGTTCGGCAGTCAGCTTTTCCGCCATTTTAGAATAGTCGGCAATGGTATTAAAGGTGCTTTCCCTGCACATCAGTCGACGCGTTGCACCCTGCCCGGCGGGATGCTGGTCAAGCGGGTAGAGGACAACGTAGAAAGTGACCGTACTTTCCAGCCCGGCGACAGCTTTCTCAAGCTGATGGCAGTAAGGGCATTCCGGGTCTGTGAGAAGGATGACCTCTTTTTTACCGTGGCCAATAGTATAATCAGCAAACTTCTTTAACTGCGCGAGTTCAGCCTCAGGCAAGGTCTGCATACTCTTCAGAAAGGCCTCACCGACCTCTACGCTGCGGCTGAAATCGATCAGTCGCCCAAAGATAAAGTATTCGCCGTTACTGTAAAAGATCTGATAACCATCGCTTTTCTGCACCACATAGCCACACATTTGATTCAAATCCCTCACAGGAAAACTGGTGATGACCCTGCCATCCTGTAAACCAAGCCCGAGATTTTTCGTCACTTCCTCCGGGGAAAGACACTGAGCTCCGGCAGATACGGCAAGAAAGAGGGCCAGAGCCACAGGGACAAGCCGGGTAAACGATTTCATGTCTTCTCCTTTTTTTTCAATACCACGCGGAAAATATGTGCAGGAACAGGGTTTATTCAGCCTGATTCAAATTCAGACCGAGTTCGGAATCAATGCCATCAATTTTTTCCTGTGCCTGTTCCCAGCAGCCGTAGTTACGTTTGAGGCGGAGTTTGCATTCCTCATACTGCATGCTCACCTCATTCCATTTTTGCTGATCGTTGTAAAGTTTCGGGTCGGCCATGAGGATCTCGAGTTCCTCCTTCTCTTTTTCCAGCTTTTCAACCTTCTCCTCAGCGTCTTCAAGCTGTCTGAGCCATTTCCCGGCACGGCGGCTGCGTTCCTGGCGCTGTTTCGCCTCCTCCCGCTTCTGCTCGCGGCGGTCATTACGACTGACAGCGGCAGACTTGTCTCCCCCGCTGCTCTGTCCGGCTTTATTCTTCTCAGCCTGTACTCCTGCCGTCTCCTGCTCTTCCTTCCAGCGCAGGTATTCCGCCACAGTTCCCTCATGCATCGTGATGTGACCGTCCCGCACCTCAAGCACTTTATTGACAAAGCCATCAAGAAAATAGCGGTTATGGCTGACAACGACGATGGTCCCGTCATACTGATTCATCGCCTCCTGAAGTACATCCTGCGAACTCATGTCGAGGTGGTTGGTGGGTTCATCGAGCAGCATGCAGTTGGCCGGAATGGCAATCATCTTCGCCAGAGCGAGGCGGCTTTTCTCTCCGCCAGAGAGAACTTCGACCTTTTTCTCCACCGCTTCTCCCCTGAAGAGAAATGCGCCGAGCAGTGACCGCTGGGCTGTGATGGTAAGATCTTCCCCGGAAAGCGCCATGGTATCAAGGACGGTGAGTTCCGGACTGAGTTCCTGCGCCTGATGCTGGCCGAAATAAGTCATACGAACATTGGAGCCGAAACGAAGATCTCCGCTGTCTGACTTAATCTGGCCGGCAAGAATCTTCAGCAGCGTTGATTTTCCGGCGCCGTTCACCCCAACCACAGCAATCTTGTCACCACGACTGAAGAGAAGATTAACATTGGAAAAGACCTTTTTCCCGCCAAAACTCTTGCTCAGCCCTTCTACTATCAGGACATCCCGTCCCGAAGGCGGGGCTGGTGGGAAATGAAAATGGATTGAGCTCTCCTCTTCAGAGAGCTCCACCCGTTCCATCTTCTCCAGTTGCTTCACCCGGCTTTGCACCTGGCGGGCCTTGGTGGCCTTGGAGCGAAAGCGATCCACAAACTTCATCGTCTGTTTGATCTTCGCCTGCTGGTTATTCCATGCCCCGCGCTCAATCGCCCGACGTTCTTCGCGCTCTGTGAGATACCAGCTGTAGTTACCCTTATATACGTTAATTTTCCCAAAGCTCAACTCCCAGGTAATCTCAGTGGTCTTGTCGAGAAACATCCGATCATGGGAAATCAGCAAGAGGGAGCCGCTGTAGTTCTTGAGAAATTTTTCTACCCAGGTCAACGATGCAAGGTCAAGGTGGTTCGTCGGCTCATCGAGGAGCAGCAGCGAGGGTTCTTCGAGGAGAATTTTCGCCAGTTTGAGCCGCATTTGCCAGCCACCGGAGAAAGAGCAGACCGGTTTTTCCATATCTTCACGAGAGAACCCGAGGCCAAGCAGAACCCGCTCAATTTTACCGTCAAGGGTATAAATATCGCTTCCTTCAAGGCGATACATGATCTCTCCCTGGCGCTCAACCATCTCCTGAAATTCCGGAGACTGGGGATCCCCGCCACGCGCCATTTCGTCGTGAATATCATCAAGTTCCGTCTGCAGATCAATCAGGTGAGCAAAGGCACTCTCCGCATCCTTTTTCAATGAGTGTTCAGCAAAAAGTTCTGCCGATTCCTGAGCGAGATAACCGATGGTGAAATGGCGGGACTGACTGACCACGCCATCTTCAGTATGCTCCAGCCCCGCCATGGTTTTCAGCAGCGTCGATTTTCCGGCGCCGTTTACCCCCACAAGGCCAATGCGGTTACCGCGATAGATCTGGATGGAAAGATCTTTGAAAAGGATCTTGTCCCCGAAACGAACATCAAGATTGTTTACAGACAGCATAAAAACTTCCTTTCGCAACAGAGCGGTCTGCCGTGATGCGGTAACGTCCCGCATAGCCAAGGGCATCAAGCCGCTTTCTGTTCTCTTTGTTTATACCAATGACTGAGGAAATATCACGGTGGGAGACCGTTACATCCAGCCTCTCACCCTCCTTCAGTGACTTCAGACAATTTTCCAAATAGTAAAACCAGCGGCGGGATTCCACCATTGCACCAAAAGCGGGATGCCAGGGACCGGCGAGAATACTGGCCTCAAGTGAGGTTGCAGGCTGCAGTCCAATACGGATAACCCGAATATCGGCTTTTTCAAAAAATGACAGGGCAATACTGCACCAGTCCAGCGCAGTATCAAGGCTGAGCGGCTGATAGTCGCCAAGCAGCCAGGGACTGACAAGACCGGAATCTTCCACCACCAGCAGCGGATAGATGCGGGCAAGATCGGGTCTGAGTTTCGTAATTTCCTCCACTCCCACGATGAAACTCTCAAAGGTTTCACCGGGCAACCCGGGCATGATCTGAACCCCCGTGGTAAACCCGGCTTCCTTGAGCAAAGTGATTGCGCGGCGGCTGTCCTCCGCATTGTGGCCCCGCCGGGCCCTGCGCAAAACTTCGTCATCCATCGATTGCACCCCGAGTTCCACCGTGCTTACTCCAGCCTGCTTCAAAACAGCGAGGCGCTGTGAATCGATGCAGTCTGGTCTGGTAGAACAACGGATGGAATTCACCTCCCCTCTGGCAATAAAAGGCTGCACAGCTGCGAGGAGGCCCTGCTGCGTCTCGGTGGGCAGGCAGGTAAAAGAACCACCGAAGAATGCAACCTGCACCTCACGGTGCTGATTGCCATGAGCAGTTTCCCGCACCAGCCAGCATCTCACTTCGTGCCGCACAGCCTCAGGAGTAACCAGTAAGCGCGCGCTGCCGGAGATGCGCATCTGATTACAGAAGATACAGGCGTGCGGGCACCCCTGCTGGGGAATAAAGATGGGGATAACGAGAAGATCTTTCACCATTCTGCTCCGTCTGCTGTTATTGCAGCCACGATTTTGTTGTAAGGGCATCATGGGCGGCCCTCTGTTCAGCTTCTTTTTTGGAACCGGCCGTTCCCCTGCCAATCACATCGTCGTGGAAACAAACAGAAACAGTGAAAACCCGCGCGTGTGACGGCCCGTCTTCCTCCTCGAGAAGATAGGTCGGTGCCTCGCTGAACCTCTCCTGTAAATCTTCCTGCAAACGACTCTTGGAATCCGCGATGAACATCTCCTCTTTTTTCGTATCAAGATCCGGTAGGAAAAAACGCTCCAGCGCCTCCACAACGGTTAAATAGTCGGAATCAACAAAAATTGCACCGGCTACCGCCTCCCATGCACAGGAAAGGATACTGGGCTTCTGCCTTCCCTGGTTCATATCCTCGCCTTTGCCGAGTTCAAGAAAACTGCCGAGATCAATCCGCCGTGCGAGGGAGGCAAAGGAATGTTCATTCACCATTGAAGCACGCAGACGGGTAAGCTCTCCCTCATGCATCTCAGGATAATTGCGCATCAGCAGGTGTCCGACAATGAGGTCAAAAACAGCATCGCCAAGATATTCAAGGCGCTCATTATCATGTCCCTGTTCATCATTTTCAAAGGCGAAAGAAGAATGAATCAGCGCCCGCTGCAGAATACGCAGATTGGTAAAACGGTAATGCAACACCTCTTCAAGCTCCGCCAGATGAACCTTATTGCGGCGAACAAGAGACTCTATATTTTCACCCATTGCAAATTTTTCCTTGTCAAATTTTTCTGCTGTGGTAAATAAGTCGCTTCAATGATGGCGACGTGGCCAAGTGGTTAAGGCAACGGTCTGCAAAACCGTTATTCATCGGTTCGACTCCGATCGTCGCCTCCAGAAATTCAAAGGGATTACGGAATATCCGTAATCCCTTTTTTTTATTCTTTGTTGTCAACTGCATTATCTCTGTGTCCGACTCTTCTTAATTGCCTCGAAGATCTCTTCAAGACGGATTTTTTTAATCTTCCCCGTGGATTCAAAGTGACTGGTGGCTGATGCTGCCGAAATGCACCGTTCACGGGAGAGAAAGATCATTTCCGCTCTCTTTTTTATCGCTGTGGAATCCTGCAGATGTTCATTCACCGCCATGCGGTTGGCATCGACAATGCACTGCAGCATCTTAGCCCGGGCTTCCTGAGGTTTCTGCAAATAACCATACCCGGCATCCAGCCCGGCATAAATTTCTTCAACATCAAGCGGGTCCACTTCTCCCTTCTTTTTCAGATCATAAAAAGCGCTCGCCGCATTCCTGCACGTTTCATCCTGCATCAGGTAGTCCCTGACACGCCTGGAAATTTTTGCACGACTGGTCACCCCCCTGCTGAGTGTCATTCTCGTGGCATTAATAGAGCAGTGCAGCAGGGTAAGCCGCGTCTCCTGCGAGTGCCTGAGAAAGTAGCCAGCACTCTGGATCTGCTCCAACGCAAGGGCATTCACCGCAGGAAAAAGTATCAACAGAAAGAAAAGAACAATACGTATCATAAAACCGAAACTTGAGTAAATAAAAAACGCCCGCATTCAGGACAGCAAATCTCCGGCCCGGTAAAAAGTCAAAGCGGACATCAGACAACACATTACTTCGTTTTGACCTTCCAGATATCCTCAGCATATTCACGGATGGTACGGTCGGCAGAAAACTTGCCCATTCGCGCCACATTCAGAATAGACATCTTCGTCCACACCCGCTGCTTGAGGAACGCCGCACTCACCTTTTTCTGGCACTCGAGATAAGACTCAAAATCGAGCATAAGGAGATAAGGATCATGGGGATCCATCAGCGAGTCAACAAGAGGTTTGAAAAGCTCTGTGTCCCCATTACTGAACGCACCATCGCGGATGCAGTTGATAACGTCTGCAATCCCTTTATTCTTATTGCAGATCTGTTCCGGGGTCCGGCTGAGGTTTTGCTTCTCAAACGCTGCCTCCTCAGCAGTCATGCCGAAGATAAAAATATTCTCATCTCCCACTTCTTCTCGAATCTCAATGTTAGCACCGTCGAGCGTACCGATGGTCAGTGCCCCGTTGAGAGAAAACTTCATGTTCCCGGTACCTGAGGCCTCGGTTCCAGCTGTGGAAATCTGTTCGGAAAGATCGGCCGCCGGCATGATAATCTCTGCCTGAGAAACGTTGTAGTTGGGAAGAAAAACGACCTTCAGGCGGTCGCCAATCCGCGGATCATTATTGATCACATTCCCGATGGAGTTAAGAAACTTGATAATCAACTTCGCCCGCCAGTAGGATGGTGCAGCTTTACCCGCAAAGATTGCCACCCGTGGCGCCTGTCCTTCAGCCTCACCGCGAACAATCCGCTGATAGAGATGAACAAGATGGATACCCGCAAGAAGCTGACGTTTATACTCATGAATCCGTTTCACCTGGATGTCAAACATTGCGGCCGGGTCAACCCTTACTCCGACCTTATCGTAAATATACGCGGCAAGCTGCTTCTTCTTGTAGAACTTCACTTGATTCCAGCATTCACTGAAAGCAGGATCGTCGACATAGCCCTCAAGACCGCGGAGCAGGTCAAGATTGGTCACCCAGTCGGAACCAATTTTCTCGGTGATCAACAGAGAGAGCTCGTGGTTTACATCAAGCAGCCAGCGGCGGGGAGTAATTCCGTTAGTCTTGTTATTAAAACGACCGGGGAAAAACTCGTTAAACTCAGGAAAAAGCCGATCTTTGAGCAGTTCGGAGTGCAACTTGGCCACACCGTTAACGCTGTGACTGCCGATTATGGCGAGATGTGCCATGCGCACCATTTTCGGATTACCCTCTTCAATGATAGAAAGTTTCTCCAGCCGTGCAGGCTCATCGGGATAGCGTTCGGCAACCTCCTTGAGAAAACGGGTATTGATCTCATAGATAATCTGCAGGTGGCGGGGCAGGACACGGCCCATCATGTCAACACTCCATCTTTCCAGAGCCTCAGGCATCAAAGTATGGTTGGTATAGGCGAAGGTGTTGACGGTAATCTTCCACGCCTGTTCCCAGGAGATCCCTTCAATGTCAAGCAACAGGCGCATCAGCTCGGGAATGGCGATGGAGGGATGGGTGTCGTTGAGCTGCACTGCCACCTTCTCCGGGAACTGATCAAAAGTCACGAAGCGCTTCTTGAAACGACGCATGATATCCTGGAAAGTGGCCGCCACAAAGAAATACTGCTGTTTGAGACGCAGCTCCTGACCAGCATAATTATGGTCCGGCGGGTAGAGCACCTTGGAGATGGTCTCAGAGCGCACCTTCTCCAGCACCGCTCCTATATAGTCTCCCCTGCTGAATTGAGTCAGGTTGAGATCCCGGGAGGAGTAGGCGGACCACAGGCGAAGGTTGAGCACAAAATTATTTTTATACCCCGGGACGAGAATATCGCTGGCGCGGGCCATAACTTTCTGTGTGTTTATCCATTTGGCACGGTAACAACCGTCATCATCCTGATAGCTGAGAACGTCACCGAAAAACTGTACGGGAAAACGTGGCATGGAGCGTTCAAACTGCCAGGGAGAACCGTTTTCCAGCCAGTTGTCAGGAATCTCTCGCTGATATCCGTCTATAAGCTTCTGATAGAACAATCCGTATTCATAGCGGATCCCGTAGCCGAAACCCGGGATCTGCAGGGTGGCAATGGAGTCCATAAAACAGGCCGCAAGACGACCGAGACCACCGTTTCCGAGGGCGGCATCCTCTTCTTCATTCCGCAGGTCGTCGAATTTAAAGCCAAGTTCTGTGACAGCCTTCTGCACATCCTGATAGAGCCCGAGATTGGTCACTGCCGTGCGCAGGGAACGACCGATAAGGAACTCAAGAGAGAGATAATAAACACGTTTTTGCTCCTTCGCATAGAAAGCCTTCTGGGTTTCTATCCATTTCTCAACCATAAGATCACGCATGGTATAAGCCAGAGCACGGTAGACATCTTCTTCGCCACTTCGCTCAGGATCACGGCCCTGAAAACTCAGCAGATGATGGAGAACACTTTTCTTGAGTCTCTCTACACTCTCCCTGCTGCCAGCTTCAGGCAGACTTCCTTTAACTTCATTTTCCACGTCTTGAAATGCCTTTGTCGGAGCCATAGCGTCCTCCATATTTGCCATTGATCTTGCTGAGGAACGCCGAAGACGTCCACAGGTACAAATTTTCATAACTTTTTTATGGGTATCTTAAATAATCAGTCTTTCACCCATATTCTTCATTGCAGGAAAAAATTTATCCTCCGACAAAGCGAGGAAAGAGACGTCGAGAGATCAATCACGTCGAGAGATCAATCATATGCCTGTGGTAAATTTCCTCCTGTGCCTCGACTCTGAACGAAATACAAAATTATTCAAGGGACCCTCCCTTCAATGTAGAAGAACGTATCAGACTCCCGCACTGAGGACCAGGTGATGACAGATTTCTGGAACCATGATATCTACAAGATTCCGCACCCGCGATATTGCAAAAAGAACCGGCCGAGTTTACTGTGTTAAAATTGTTATGTCAGTACAAGATGAAATTAAACTCCGAAACCCATTTTTTTTCAACTGCAGAACCCTTCTGCGGACCTCTATTATCATGCACTTACACATTTAGAAATTTTCAAACGGATAACAGTTATGCCAGACGCAAAGAGAACAAATTCTCTCATCATTTACGCACTCATTATCTTCGTCCTCGGATTTCTCTGCGGAACAGGATTTACTGTCTGGAAAACCGGCAGCTCCGACGATGCCACGCCCGTCAGTACTGCCGGCCTTAAAACAACACATCCCGCTGCTCTCAGTGAACTGGTAAAAATTGCCGCTTCCGAACCGACGAATGCTTCAGTATGGCTGCAACTCGGCAACCTTTATTTTGACGTCAATTCCCCCGATAAAGCCATTGACGCCTACACCCACGCCATTACTCTCGGCAGGAGCGACGCCAATATTCTCACAGACCTCGGCGTCATGTACCACCGCTCCGGGCAGCCGGAGAAGGCCATTGAATCCTTTGATAAGGCTATACGCCTCAACCCGCAGCATAAATCTTCGCGTTTCAATAAGGGTATTGTTCAGTTTTATGATCTTCACCAGCCCAGAGAGGCGGTAAAAACCTGGGAGGCAATTTTCCTTTTCGACCCTGAAGCTACCGTGCACAATGGCACTCCATTGAAAAATTTAATCGACCGGGCCAAAGCTGACATCGCCGAGGCCGAACAGAAGCAAAACGCTCAATGAACCGGCTGATTGTTGAAAAAGAGTTCTTCACCTTTGCTGAAGATGAACCGATGCAGCTGGATTCGGGCTTGACGCTCTCCCCCGTAACCATAGCCTGGGAACGAATTGGCGAGCTGAACGAGGCGGGCGACAATGCCATCCTTATCACCCACGCCTTCTCCGGAGACTCTCATGTTACGGGGTATTACACCACTGACGAGAAAGACGAAAAACCCGGCTGGTGGGACTACCTTATTGGTCCCGGCCGTGCCATCGACACCAATAAATATTGTGTCATCTGCCCGAATATTCTGGGTTCCTGCATGGGCTCCACAGGGCCGGCCTCTATCGATTCCGCCAGGAAAAAGCCCTGGGCACTGGATTTCCCGATGCTTACCATCGGGGACATGGTGAAAGCGCAGAAGGCACTTGTTGACCACCTCGGCATCACCCGTCTGCGCGCCGTTATTGGCGGTTCGGTAGGCGGAATGCAGGTACTTGAGTGGTGTGTACGCTACCCGGCAATGGTAGATGCGGCCGTGCCCATCGCAACTACAATGCGACACTCTGCACTGGCTATCGCCTTCAATGAGATTGCCCGACAGGCAATCATGGCCGATCCGCACTGGAATAATGGCAGTTATTACGACGGCGAACACCCCTCAATGGGGCTGGCCATCGCCCGCATGGTTGGACATGTCACCTACCTCTCTGACGAAGCAATGCGACGCAAATTCGGCCGCCGTCTGCAGAATAAAAAAGAATTCAGCTTCGGGTTCGACGCCGATTTTCAGATAGAAAGTTATCTGCGCCACCAGGGGACCAAGTTCGTCAACCGGTTCGACGCCAACTCACTGCTCTACATCACCCGTGCGGCAGACTACTTCAATGCCGCTGAGCGCCTTGCGGCCTGCGGCCCTCTCACCGGCGGCCCGGAGGCCGCGATAAAATATCTGGTGATCTCTTACTCCACGGACTGGCTCTACCCCACCTACCAGTCAAGAGAACTGGTACATACTCTCAAACGTTCCAGCCAGAACGTCAGTTTTGTAGAGATTGAGTCCGACTGCGGACACGACGCGTTCCTCATTCCAGAACCAACCCTGCCCGAACTGATGCGTGGCTTTCTTGCCGGAGTAAAACCATGACCAATGAGGAATTTACTGACAAAATTCGTTTTGACCTGCGCACCATCGCTGAAAAGATACCCGAGGGAAGTTCTGTGCTTGATCTCGGTTGCGGCGATGGCGATCTCCTTGCCTGGCTCTGTGAACACAGGGGTGTGCGCGGCACAGGGATCGAGATGAGCAAAAAAAAGGCTGCACACTGCATAAGCCGCGGTCTTTCTGTACTCCAGGGCGACCTTAATAATGAGGTAAATGACTACCCCGATAACAGTTTTGATTACGTTATTCTCAGCCAGACGCTGCAGCAGGTCTATGAACCCGCTCAGTTACTGCATTCACTCTCCCGTATTGGCCGCCGGGTGGTAGTAAGTTTTCCGAATTTCAGCCATTACGGAAACCGTCTTCACCTCCTGCTTAAGGGAGAAGCACCGGTGAGTGAAGAGTTGCCGTACCACTGGTATGACACGCCCAATATCCGGGTTATCACAATTCCCGATTTTCGCAGATTCGCCCGCGATGTCGGCTACAATATTGTGGAAGAAATCTCAATTAAAACCGACCCTGCGGCGACCTGTGGGAAAGTTATTCACTGGCTGAAAACGCTGCGGGCGACCTACGGCATATACGTTATTGAGAAACCGGCCTGAGCCGGAAGGGAGAAATACATGGCTACAAAGGACGACAACAACCTGCCAATTTTTAAGGAAAATTCTGGCAAGCCCAAAGACTGCCGAACCGAGCAGCTGCATAATCAGGTGCCGGGCGTGGTAAAACGTCTGCTTGAATCGTGGAGCAGCAAAAGCTGCTACGAACACATCAGTTCAACACCTATTCCAAGTAAGCAAAAGGTTATTGAAATAATAGAAAGGACACGGAAGATACTCTTCCCTGGTTTTTTTACCCAGAAACGACTCCACCCCACCAATCTTGAGTTTCATATCGGTTCGGAGACGAACGAACTCTACGACGAAATGGTGGAGCAGATCCATGTCACCATCCGTCACGACTGCTCACGGCATAACCGCACCTGCACGAACAGCGATATTTTGAGCCATGAACTGGCCCTGAAGTTTATTGACACTCTGCCGGAAATCGCGGAAATTCTCGCCTCCGATATCCGTGCCACCCTTAAGGGAGATCCGGCAACAACAAGTCCTGACGAAGTGATTTTCTGCTATCCCGGCCTGCTGGCGACATCCATTTACCGTATCGCCCATGTACTCCATGAGATCGAAGTCCCCACCATCCCGCGCATCATGACAGAACACGCCCACAGTCTCACCGGGATCGACATTCATCCCGGGGCAACCATCGGCGAAGGTTTTTTTATAGATCACGGAACCGGCGTCGTTATTGGTGAAACCTGTGTTATCGGCAACAACGTTCGTCTCTATCAAGGTGTAACCCTGGGAGCGCTCTCCCTCGGACCGGATGCAGGCACCAAAATGAAGAACAAAAAACGGCATCCGACTATTGAAGACAACGTCATAATCTACTCAAATACAACGATCCTCGGCGGGGAAACCATTATCGGTGAAGGTGCAACTATTGGCGGGAACAACTGGCTCACTGAGAGTGTCGCCCCTGGAACCCGGGTACTGGTGCGAAAACCGGAAATCATCTCCTCCAGTAAAAAAAGGTAATAACTATGAAAAACATTCTCGACACCATCGGCTCAACCCCGCTCCTTCACCTCTCCTCCATCGCTCCCGGTGGTGCTGAGGTGCTGGCCAAGCAGGAGTCACGGAATCCAGGCGGCAGTGTAAAAGACCGCCCTGCTTTTTTCATGGTCAGGGCAGCCTTTGAAGAGGGGCGCCTCCCCGCCCACGGGACCATCATTGAGCCAACCAGCGGAAATACCGGCATTGGTCTTGCCATAGTCTGCAGCCAGCTGAAGTACAAACTCATCCTTACCATGCCGGAATCAATGTCTCTTGAGCGGCGCAAACTGCTCACCCACCTCGGCGCAGAGCTTGTTCTCACTACCGGCGCCGACGGAATGACAGGTGCCATTAACAAGGCAGAGGCGCTGCAGAAGGAGATGCCCGGCAGCATCATTTTGAACCAGTTCGGCAATCCGGCCAACGCCGAGGCACACCGCCAGACAACAGCTGAAGAAATCTGGCACGACAGTGATGGAAAGGTCGATTTTCTGGTAGTCGGAGTCGGCACCGGCGGTACTCTTACGGGTACCGGAGAAAGGCTCAAAGAATTGAATCCTGACATTAAGATTATTGCCGTAGAACCGGCTGAATCAGCGGTTCTCTCCGGGAAAAAACCCGGTCCCCACGGAATTCAGGGAATCGGCGCAGGTTTCATTCCTGAACTGCTCAATGTCGATCTGCTCGACGAAATCATCACCGTTACCACTGAAGATGCTGTCGCCATGGCGAAACGACTCGCTACGGGGGAGAGCATTCTCTGCGGCATCTCAAGCGGAGCAGCAGCAGCAGCGGCAGCACTCGTGGCAGCCCGCCCGGAGAACAGGGGAAAATACGTTGTTACTATCCTTCCCGATACCGGAGAGCGCTACCTGAGCACTCCGCTCTTCTCCTGATCGCCATGGAAACCCGTCACCTCAAAGTTTTTCTTGCCGTTTATCGTCACCGCAGCTTTACGAAAGCTGCGGAGTCGCTCTTTACCAGTCAACCAACGGTGAGTGAGCATATTCAAAATCTTGAGAACCAGCTTGGAGTACGGCTGTTTGACCGCCTCGGGCGCACCATTATTCCCACCGCGGAAGCTGAAATTCTCTACGAGGGGGGAAAAAAGATTCTCTCAGATATAGAAATACTGCAGGAGAGAGTCAGCCGTTCAACAGAAACTGTTGCCGGAGAATTAATCATCGGGGCAAGCAGTATTCCCGGCACCTGGCTGTTGCCTGCACGGGCGGCAGAGTTCAAGAAGAAATATCCCGGGATCTCCTTCGAGATCCGTGTTTCAGATTCTGCAGAGGTTGTGAAAGAGGTGGAGGACAACGAGCTTATTTTGGGAATTGTCGGAGCACAGACCACCAGCTCGCGTGTGAAGTACTCTTTTCTGGAGACAGACGAATTACTCCTCATAACCCCTGCAGACAGCACACTGCCGGATGAAATCACTCCTGAGCAGTTGTATGAGGTTCCCTTTATTCAGCGCGAATCAGGTTCTGGCACCCGTAAAAGCCTTGAGATCAAGCTGCAGGAGACTGGTATTAACCCTGCCCGTCTCAATATCGCTGCCACCCTCAGTTCCAGCGCTGCCGCCAAGGAGGCGGTACGAGCGGGACTCGGTGCCACCATTATCTCCAGCCACGCCGTTGAACAGGAGTTGCAGTCTGGAGTAATGCGTCAGGTAAAAATTATCGGCTTATCCATGAAACGTGATTTCTACATTGTTCTTCCCGCCCGCCGCACCCTGCCCAATCACTACGCCCTGTTTGCAAATTTTCTCCAGGGTACCTGAACTGTCCCGCCGTCCACCCCTTTTGGCTCAGTCCTCCACCCTTCCCTTCTTTCCCCCATATTTTACTTTTATACGCTCTCTCCTCCACCGCTTTTTCACACAGCTTTAGCAATTTCCTTCGAGAATTTCTCAATTCTCAAATTTCTGTTTACGACATCATATCAGGTGTTATCCGGTTAGAAACAGAAAAATTTAACATAAAAGCAAGCTGTTAAAAACGAATCGTTCGGAGAATGATTGATATTACTTCACTCTTCGGCACTGTAAGAATTACCACCAGGGCTAGATCAAAAGCAAACACAAGTCTTTAGAACACAAATCTGTTTTTTTCTCAGTGACAAGGTACAGACAGGCATCGACGCTCGGGGCGTGATAGAGGGTTCCCCTGCCTGAACGAATTGCATCAAGGGCAATGTCTATCCCCAGCGATGCGCGATAAGGACGATGGGATGACATGGCTTCCACCACATCGGCAACAGTAAGAATCTTTGCTTCCAGGAGGATGTCTCTATCGCTGAGCCCTCGAGGGTAACCCGAGCCATCCAGGTGTTCATGGTGCTGGTGAACGATCTCCGCCACCGGCCACGGGAAGTGAATTCCTTTTAATATTTCATACCCCATCTCGGGGTGACATTTGATGACAGCCGTCTCCTCTCTGGTGAGTTTGGTTGGCTTACAAAGATATTCGGAAGGCAGGGTAATCTTACCGATATCGTGCAGCAGAGCCGCAATGTGCAGCCCCTCGAGCTGTTGATCCGGGAGTCCCAGTTCCCTGCCAATTGCACACGCCAGGACATCAACCCGTATCTGATGACCAGCAGTATAAGGGTCTCGTTTTTCGGCAGTGGATGCCAGTGAAGTTACGGTTTCCTCCAAACTTGCATGCAGGTCATCCCGACTCTTCTTCAGTTTTTCCATGGCGACTTTTCGTTCAGTAATGTCTCGGGCAATCCCCCGATAGCCCTGAAAAGTACCCTGATCGTCGAAAATCGGTACTGCGTTGTTTTCAATCACCACTGTCTGACCATTCTTTCCCAGACAGATGCTCTCAAACCCTTTAACAGGTTCCTGGGCGCGAAGCAGTTTTTCACATATCGTGATGAATGTTTTTGTCTGCTGTGGGGAGACAATATCCAGGAGTGTTTTGTTTATTATTTCTTCCGGCTGATAACCAAGCTGGTCTATCAGCCGGGGGCTTGAATAGATATATTTGCCGTCCCTGTCACATTCCCATATCCAGTCACTGGTAGTCTCAATCAGGTTGCGGTATCGCTCTTCGCTCTCCTCCAGAGACTTCATCAGTTTTTCCCGCTCCACAAAGATCTTTAGTCTCTCCCGGTCGGCTGCAAGGGTTTGACGGATAGAGTAAACATCCAGCAGCGTAACGATCAGTAAAATGCTCAGGGAAATGGTGGTGAGTTTTTTTCGAATCTCGGCAATCTCGGCATGGACATCATCGAGATACATGCCGGTAGCGATGAACCACCCCCATGGCTCAAAGGCTTTGACGTAAGCCCTCTTCAAAGCTATTCTTGCAGGGTCATCCTTCCACTGCCACTGGTAGTCAACATATCCTGCTCCCTGTTGCTGCACTACCTTGAGAGATTTATGTAAAAGGTTTTTGAGTTTTATATCCTGGAAGCCGGAAACGTCCTTGCCCTCCAAATCGAGACGGTAGGGCTGCATGACCAGCCGTGGTTCCATGTCACTGATCCAGAAGTAGTCTTTTTTTTCTGGCCCGTAGCGAAGAGTGCGGAGTCGCAGGATCGCCCGCTTCTGGGCCTCGGCTTTGGATAATTCACCAGATATTTCTCGGTCATGATAGTTCTCAAGCAGGCTCCAGGTCGTTTCCGTCAGTTCCTTGATCATTTGCTCCGTTCTGGCGATGAAGCCCTCCTCAATCTGCGGCAGGAGAACGAAAAAGATAACAATGACAAAAAGGAGAAGAGTGCAGATGGTTGGTAAGGCTATGCGGCGGGAAGTCTTGTTGGCCAGCCCTTTTATTTTTTTTTCAAGCATGGCGCCGCTCCAGGGTCTGAAGAGTCCAGCGTTGTCGATACAGAGCTCCTTGTCGAGGACCTGCATGCCTGATCGAAACAGCACCTGAAACGAATGAGACATCAGCCGAAAGCAGCAGTTTAATAATAGTGGCTTTCATTTTTCCTTCTCCGTTATCAAAAAATTACTGGAAGGGACGCAATAAATTGTTTGAATCGTCAAATTACAATTTCAGTACCACTATACTTCAGGCCCCAAAGCCAATAGCATTGTAACCTGTCCCTTTTATCAAAGAGTGGTCTCAAAACTGAATTTTACGCAAAAAACTCATTCACAACATTAAATTAAACACCTTGTTTTACAAGGATTTCTTTTGCATGTTCCTTAAACTGTAAACGCTTGACTTCTACCATACTATTACGCCAACCTTGTTGGACGTAGCAGTTAATAATTACTTGATAGTCAGGCTGGATTCAAGTAATAACGTGAACACGCTTGCCAGTGAAGACTTCCAGCCGTATCAGCCCTTTTAAGACCTTTCCCGGTATCAAATTCAACAACAAAAGGGCGCCTTGAAACAGCTTGTATCTCGTTCATATTCGATGTTCCCTGAACTTCATTGTCTCTTTCCTTTTAAAAAAAGTGTTCCCATCTCAATTTTTTTGGCCAGGGTCTTCTGAGTCTGCCATTGTCCAGCGTCAAGGTCTCCTTACGACCCGTAATTGTATCAAAAAGGCCACTTATCACTGGACCAGGTTCATCCTTGTACTTCGTCTGCGTTCGGACACAAAGCGTGAAATGACTGGTACGTCCCACCAGGAGAACAAGGGGCGTATTCTGCCCATAAACAGTTTCCCTGCCAGTCCCCTACCCGATTCCTCTCAATCACTCTCTGAGGACATTTTACACTGTCTACGCGGTCAGGAAGAAACGCAACCTCGGCTCGTTTGCGTTTACCGCCTTCCCAGTGACGTTTGCTCTCCTTTACCTGTCTTTGTCAATCCAGGCATAGATTGTTGTATGACAAACGTGTTTTTGTAGAGATAATTTAACAGAAAATCGGCAGCTTATAGCTTCAGATGATTATCCATGTCGAAATCACTTTCGCACAGTCTGCAATATTTCAGGGCTTTGTTTTGTGGCCTTCTCAGTCAATTTCGCCTGACGATCGCGCTGTGATCTGAGCATCAAAAAGATCATATTCATCTTCAAAAGAGTGTGTTGCCGGTAGCGAGGGCTGGTACCTGTGCATGGTAACCTCCGGTCAGGTTGTGGTAACGGAAACATACTGACAGCTCTCTCTTTTTCATATGTCTGTGCTGCACTTATTGTACTAATTCCAGCGACTGCTTTGTATCCCGCGCAAACCATGCCTCAAAGTGTTCTATAGGTTCAATGCTTTTTTAAGATTGTGATAATGCCGTTTGATTGCGTAACGTAAAAAGACATTTTGCAGGCTGCAAGAGCTTGCATTTGTTGTTTGAGCTAATAAAAAAAGCTGCTACCTGTAGAAAGACCTGATTTTTTTTTGCAAAACTCGCAATAGCTGGCAGAGAGGAATAAATGAAAATACCACTGGGCAAACTGAGAAGACTCTGGACAAAAAAAAATAATATGCCTACACTCTTTTTAAGGAGGAAAGAGACAACGGAGTTCTCTTATTGAATTTGGCCCCTGAAAATATTTCAAAGGGGTTGACACGGCTGAAAGTCTTCACTGGCAAACGTGTTGCAATTATTACTTGAATTCAGTTTACGCTTTTGGATAAATATATTGTTGACCTCTCTTGGATATATTCCAGGATTCATTCATGGTGTATAAGTTATTCCGAAGAAATGATATTTTCAGCCATGAACTTTTAAAATAATAAAGGAGATTTTACCATGCGAAAGGAATACAAACTCACGCTTTTACTCGTAATGACTGTTAGTTTAGCTCTCATGAATTTTGGTTGCAAGTCTAAGGAACCGTCTGAAAAAGTTGGTGAAAAAGTAAATCAATCGATTGAGAATACCAAAGATGCAGTGGAAGATGCCGCTGATAAAATTAAGGATCAAGGTCCTGTAGAAAAAGTTGGTGAAAAAATAGATCAGTCGATTGAAAATACTAAAGATGCAGTGAAAGATGTCACTGATAAAATTACGGGAAAAGGTCCTGCAGAAAAAGTCGGTGAAAAAATAGATGATGCAGTTGAGGCAGCTAAAAAATAGGTCAAACCAAAGAATTAGCACCAGTTATTAATAGTCGTGAAGAATTTGCTGATTTCTTTTTTCTCGTGGTCAGCCTGTTGACCTTTTGAAGTGCTATAAGAGGCTGAGATGAAAGAGGACGTATTATTGACTGCAACAGTTATTCTTCTAATTAACACACAGGCATTGTGACCTGCAATGCCTGGTGTGTTAAATGCAGGTGCGCCGAAAACACAGCAAAAAATATTCTAAGGCCAGGACATGCCCGGTTAGCCTGTGAGGTGAACAGTGCAGTAAAATCGTCAGCAACAGGAGAACCCTCGAAGGGACTCACGCAGAAACCGCTTGGGCACCGCAGGAGTCCCCGTCTTTTAGGCCGGGCAGGATGTCAACTTGAAATGTAGTTGATGAGATCCCTCTGCTGTTTGTTTTGGCCCTCGCCCAGTCACCCAGAGGTATGGGCTGACGGTATTAAATGTTCAACGCTTTGGAACATGGTTCTTTTGATGCTCATTTTGTCGTTTCCCTCTATAAAGAGTACTAACGACGTTTTTTTTTCGGCCGCCCTTGCGGAAGATAGACCGCTATGCCGATCATAAATCGTGTCAATCCATAGCTGAGCCAGCTCACCAGACGCGAAAGGATATGCTGTGATCTCCAGGTCTCCTCCGATATCCGCCTCGCCCCCATAGTAATTGCCTCACTCAAACTTGCCTTCAGCGTTGCACTAAAAACCGGATCTTCAACCACAACATTTGCCTCAAGGGCGAGCAAGAGACTGAAAGGATCGAGATTGGAAGATCCCACCGTTGCCCAGAAGGTGTCAATCACTGCTACCTTGGCGTGCAGGAGACTCTGATGATATTCATAGATCTCAATCCCCGCATCAAGGAAGGTGCCAAAGAGGGCGCGGGAGGCATAATGGACCAGCCGGTGATCCACTTTTCCCTGCAGAAGCAGAACAACCCGGACGCCACGCCGAGCTGCGGCCATCAGCGCATGGCGAAAATTCAAGCCCGGCAAAAAATAGGCATTGGCCAGGATAATTTCCCTTTTCGCCTGACCGATTGCCTTCAAGTAGGCGTTTTCTATATCGCGACGATGATGGAAATTATCACGGATCAGAAAACTGCAGCACATATTTCCCGCGGCTTGTGGTGGAGCAGAGGGACTTTCTTTTACCCGGTGTGAAACCAGACCCAGACTGCGTGACCAGGTAATCCTCGACCACAGCCGACGGGCGGAGGCATGGATAACCTTGACCAGTGGTCCTTCCACCCGTACCGCATAATCATACCGAGGTTGATCCAGACCGGTCCTGTCATCAATGATATTTATTCCGCCGACGAAGGCCAGGTTTCGGTCTATGACGGCAAGTTTCCGATGCAGGCGTCGCAACCTCTGACGTTTGAGGGTCCACGGCGATATCCTGGGCCGAAACTTCAGCACCAGAACTCCGCCCTCCTCAAGGTACTCAATCATGGTTTTTGGTAGATTCTGCGAGCCAAAGCCATCGATCAGCAGACAGGTTTTTACTCCGCGCAGGGCGGCTCGCCTGAGGGCTTCGGCAATACGCCGTCCGGTGCGGTCATTTTCAAAAATATAACTCTCAAGGTATATTTCCTGATTCGCACGGTCAAAAGCTGTCTCAAGCGCCGGGAAATAGTCCTTTCCATTATGTAACAAGGTAATCTGATTATATGAATACATTTCAGTCGTGATGGTAACGTTACTCCAAGGCAATGGGTACAGTGCAACAGATTGCATTTCGTTCATATTCGAGGGACAGAAGGAAATTTATTACAGCAATGATTAATATCAGAGTATAGCGTTTACCTCGACGTCTCGTTCCTCGCTTTGTCGGAGGATGATTTTTTGACTGTAACGAAGAAAATGGGCGATTATTCAATGCTCCCTGATGTAGTGAACATGTTTTTTTGCCGATTATGAACAGGCATATTCACTTTAAACTCAATTTTACCTTTACTTATAGAAAGAAGGATTTTTCGGAGAAACATGCAAAGAGAGTGTAGCAGATCATAGCCTTTCTTCAAACAGGAAGATCTCAGACTAAGATTTCTGGTACACTGAATCGTTCTAAGAATACAACTTTACGTGAAATTCGTCGAAACTCTTTTGAAGGAGAATAGAGGGTACCTTGAAACAGCTTGAATTTCGTTCATATTCGAGGCACAGGAGGGAATTTACCACAGGCATAACTTTGATATCGGAGCCTGGTGCTTACCTCGACGTCTCGTTCCTCGCTTTGTCGGAGGATAATTTTTTTACTGTAATGAAGAAAATGGATAAAAGACTGGTTATTCAAGGTACCTTGTAATCCTTTCGCTGTTCAGGTCACAGTGATGGTAGTCTAAAATTTACTGAGAAGGCCACAAAACAAAGCCCTGAAGGAGTGCAGACTGTACGAAAGTAACTTCGACCCGGATGATCCTCCGACTCCATAGGTTTTTGATTTTTCTGTTGAATTTTCTCTACAAAAACACGTTCTCCAGACAATGCTCTATAACTGAGTTGACACAGACAGGTAAAAGGGAGAAAAGCTCCACACGTATCTACTGCGGGGGAGCTATGACCTTTTTCGGAAAAGGCCATGGGCAGGGGTGAACAATTCAACAGCTTTTAAAGAAGGATGGCTGAGTCTGGCTCCCCCCAGAGGAGTTTTCTTATCCGTTTTTGAACTCTTAAGGGTACCTTAAAACAGCTTGTATTTCGTTCATATTCAAGGCACAGGAGGAAATTTATTACGCCATGATTGATCACGGAGTATAACGCTTACCTGAGTCCAGCGTTTACCCGTGAGGATAAATTTTCGACTGTAACGAAGAAGAGGGGCGATTATTCAAGGTCCCCAGGAGTCAAGACACCCTCGACACTGCTCAAACGTTTTCCGTTGCACCTTTCTGCTAACGATATGAATCGTTACATAAATCACGGAAAGCTCTCAACTATTAAGAGGAAGGAGAAATGCATTGCTAAAAAGATGAAGTGATTTTGATCTACGTTTTATTTTGGCAGTATTTGGTTTAAGAAAATCACTGATCCAACAAAAAAAAACAATATAACAGGGAGAAAGGAAATGAAAAAATTATCGGTAATCCTGATTGTCACTTTAATGTTCGGGATATCAACTTTTGCTGCTGCAACGGAAGACTATTCAAGCACCATAAATCTGTTTAAGGGTTCATCCATCCCGGCAAAATTCTTTAAAACCGCATATGGCTATGCAGTCTTTCCAACCATTGGCAAGGCCGGTTTTGTATTCGGTGGATCCTACGGAGTTGGGCAGGTTTATCGCGGTGGAAAGGTAACTGGGAAATCGTCGGTGGTCAAGGGATCAATAGGTTTCCAGGCGGGAGGGAAGGCCTTCAGTGAGATAATCTTTTTTAAGGACAAAAAAGCCTATAATGAATTCATCAGCGGTAATTTTGAATTCGATGCAACCGTGCAGGCGATAGCTGTAACGGTTGGAGCCGAAGTTCAGGGCGGAACCACGGGTGTCAGTGTCGGGGCAAGTGCCGGGCCTGAGTCTGATGTCCAGGCGAAAGCCCAATATTACAAAGGAACGGTTACTTTCGTGCATTCTCTGGGCGGCCTGATGTATGAGCTTTCCATCGGAGGACAGAAATTCACCTATGAAGCTTTATGATGCTTGAAAGAGGCTTACATTTGGTTTTATCGTCCCCCCCCTGGCTCATTGCATCGAACATGAGATTCAAACAGACTCAACAGTGAATCGTAATGGTAAAAGCCAGGAGAAAGGAATTAGATGCAGGATTTAACGTCCACTGCCAGATGGCCTGTCACGTGCACCTGGTTATTGCCCAGGTGATGATGCTGAGTCACTTTCAAGACTCATGACAGGTCGCCGGGAGGTACGCAGTACGCGAATAAACGGGATCATAAGACAACCTCTGTGCAGGATGTTTGTAATACAACTCCTGAAACAAAGATTAAGTTGATTAAAGGGTACCTTGAAACAACTTGTATTTCGTCATATTCGAGGCACAGGAGAGAATTTACCGCAGGTATAACTTTGATATCAGAGGATAACGCTTACCTCGACGTCTCGTTCCTCGCTTTGTCGGAGGATAATTTTTTTACTGTAACAAAGGAGATGGGCGATTATTCAAGGTACCCTGGAGATATACTCCAGAGAAAGCGGTTGACCGGCAGCGACCGCTTTTGCCAGAAAGGATCTCAGAGACTGGGTATCCGCATCTCAAATAAGGTGCCTGGACGACGCCGTAAATCTAACAAAGAGTTCTGACCCATTTTTCTCAGAGGAGAGTTCCCATGCGCTGGCAGACAGGCAGAAGAAGCAATAACGTTGAAGACCGACGAGGCCGTAGGATAGTAAAAAGCCGCAGCTTCAAAGGCGGCATCGCTACAATTATCATTGCCCTCGCCGCCTCCTGGTTTCTGGGGATTGATCCCTCCATGCTGCTCAATTCCGGATTACTCACCAGTGGCGAGCAGACAGAAACCGCTGCGGCTCCAGCCGACTCGCGACAGAATGAACTTAAGGAACTGGTCTCCAGCGTCCTTGCCGGCACTGAAGACACCTGGGGAAGAATCTTCCGTGATAACGGCCGCACCTATATTGAACCTAAATTGATTCTCTACACTGGAGCCGTGCAGACGGCATGCGGACAGGGAAGAGCGGAGACAGGCCCCTTCTACTGCCCGGCAGATGAAAAGGTTTATCTCGACCTTGTCTTTTATCATGAGTTGAAAAAAATGGGGGCACCCGGAGATTTTGCCCAGGCCTATGTGATTGCCCATGAAATCGGCCACCATGTGCAGAAGCAGCTCGGTGTAACCGACAAGGTTTCTGCCATGCGCCAAAAAATGAGCGGGCGCGACTATAATGCACTTTCAGTGAAAGTAGAACTTCAGGCTGACTGTTACGCCGGGATATGGGCGCATGACGCCGATGTACATCAACACTGGCTGGAAAGTGGAGACCTTGAAGAGGCCCTCAACGCCGCGAGTCAGATCGGAGATGACACCCTGCAGAAGAACGCACACGGTTATGTCGTACCGGATTCCTTTACCCACGGCACCTCAGCGCAGCG
>Ga0172378_10000088_pt1 | contig 65427 bp, 57 predicted proteins | sample GrowelOW332metaG_FD_119755 | JGI IMG/M metagenome (GOLD analysis project Ga0172378, IMG submission 119755) | Groundwater microbial communities from an aquifer near a municipal landfill in Southern Ontario, Canada - Pumphouse #3_1 metaG | ecosystem: Environmental > Aquatic > Deep subsurface >... | reverse complement strand
TCATCATTGATGGGCTTTTAGTTTTGTATCCCCTGTTTGAAAAATAAGCTCTATTTGCTTTTTTTGCGTTGACTTAGAGCAGATGCTGCAACGCTCTTGCTTGTTTTGCTAGTCCGTCCATCACGCAAGATTGATGACGCTTTACTAGCAACACTTTTACTTGTTGTTTTACATTTTGGCATAATTTCCTCCTTTTAAGTTAAAAGCGCTTGACTTTTGTTCGCTAATTCCTTACAATAATATTACAACATCAATTACATGTTGTCAACAATAAAAATGAAATATTTTAAAATAGTTTTGCATTTGCTTTGCCTTGCGCCTTTTGGAGGTATCGCAGTTTTGTAAAATTATCAAGGGGCGAGAGTTATCCCTCGTTAAGCATAAGCTCTCGCCTGTTCCTTGACAATTTTACGGCAACTGCATTTTTTAAGGTTAAGGCGTAAGGCAAAAAAGCAAATGCCAAAAACAATCTAAGGAGAAAAGAGTATGGAAAACGCAGTTATCTATGCAAGATACAGTTCGGCAGGACAAAACGAACAAAGCATTGAAGGGCAACTAAGAATTTGTAAAGAGTATGCAGAGAGCAAGGGCTTTAATGTTATTAAGGTCTATATAGACAAAGCTAAATCAGCATGGACTGAAAGCGAAAAGCGTGTTGACTTTCAAAAAATGTTAGACGAAGCAAATGGTAATGCTTTTAAGCATATCATTGTTTACAAGTTTGACCGTTTTTCGCGTAGCCGCGTTGACAGCATGATGTATAAGGCACAATTAAAGAAAAAGCACGGCATCAGAGTTTTATCTGCAACTGAGCCAGTCAGTGACGATGAAGGTGGCGAAATTTACGAGATGTTCCTTGAATGGAATGACGAAAAATATTCGCAAAGACTTTCAAAGCGTGTCAAAGATGGCTTAGATATATCTGTAGAAAATGGCACATATTGTGGCGGATATTTGATTTATGGATACAAGATTGACCTTGAGCCAGTTACTGGAAAGACTGGAAGATTTGTTAAGCGCGTTTCTATTGAGGAAGAGCAAGCAGCAATAATCAAATACATGTTTGAAAAATATGACAAGGGCGATACGAAAAAGAATATTGCAATAGCTTTAAACGAGCAAGGATATCGATTTAATGGCAAGCCATTTCAAGCTAAACATTTTGATAAGTGGATAAACAACCCTAAATACACAGGTGAGTTTCATTTTGGTGGAAGACTTTGCAACAATATGTACCCACCTATTATTGACAAGGCATTGTTTGAGCGTGTTCAAGATAGGCTAAAAAAGAACAAATACTTTGCAGGTGGTATGGCGACAGCAAGAGAACCATATCTTCTAACTGGTAAGCTATTTTGTGGGCATTGCGGAGCAGCAATGGTTTCAGATGGCGGAACGAGTAAAACTGGAAAGAAGTATCAATATTATGCTTGTAAACAAAAGAAAAAGGGCAAATGTATTAAAAAGCATCAACACAAAGAACATCTCGAAAAATACGTTGTTGAATGTGTTGTAGAGTTTTTACGTCAACCAGAAAATGCAGAAATGGTAGCAAATGACACGGTCAAATATTATCAAAGCCGAACAGGCACAGACAGTTTGAAAAGCATTGAAACTAAAATTGCAAATGCAAAAAAAGAGGTTGCTGAACTTGCCGATGCTTTTGTTAAAGCTAAGAGCAGTTTGCTTCAAGAAACGATAGAGCAAAAAATGAATGACTATGAATTCTTTCTTGATGACCTATTGACACAAAAATCTAAACTTGAACTTGAAAGAGCCTATAGATTAAGAAAGGAAGATATAACTGAATTCATCGGTGATGTTGTTAATGGTGACCCAAATGATAAGGAATACCAACGCAGCGTAATTGAAAACTTGATTTCATTAGTGATTTGCGCAGATGATGACACAATAGTTACTTTCAACTTCAGAGGTTGCAATATGCCTGATGGTGAGGCTGTTACAAAAGCCGAAATACAAGGAGCTGCAAGTCTTGCAAAATTAGTTCAAAAGCAATTACCACTTTCCCGCCAGATTTATATGGGTTTTAAAAATTTAAAAAGTTACAGATGTATTTTACCCTTAATTTTTACCCTTAAAAATAGAGAGTTATAACTCTCTTTTTTATTGAAATAAACTATACTAAAAAATATAAAGAAAAGATTTATTTAATAAAATAAAATGTTTTAATGCTCCTATTTTTTTTGTTTCATCTTTAAAACTCTTGTTAATCTTTTTTTTATTGAATGAATATTTTGGGTAGACTAGATTTATGGAAATGAATGTTTTAAATGGATTTGAACCTGTGTTTGATTGTGATTGTAGTGTGTTAATTTTAGGCAGTTTTCCAAGTGTTTTAAGTCGCAAAAACGAGTTTTATTATGGGAATCCACGAAATCGTTTTTGGCGGGTTATTAATAAAATTTTTTCATGAAAATGCTAATACTATTTTAGAGAAAAAGGCGTTATTACTTAAAAACAATATTGCACTTTGGGATATAATACAAAGTTGTAAAAACATAGACAGTGCAGACAATCATTTACAAGACATTATCTTTTCCAATTTAAAACTTGTTTTGAAAACCACTACCATTCGAAAAATTTTATGCAACGGAACAACTGCTTATCATTTAACAAAAAAATATTGTTTACAAAACAATATTTCCATTCCACTTGTTTTGTTGCCATCAACAAGTCCAGCAAATACCCGTTTTAATTTTGTATCTTGGCAAAATGAATTAAAATAAAATGAAAATATTTTTTGTATTTATTATTTATAATAATAATCTTAATTTTATAACTTAATAAAGGAAAACCAAATAAATCTTGCCACTATCAACAACTTATGTTGAAAGAGATTTACAGTAATCAAAAAAGTGGTGATTTTTATTTAACAACACTCTCCGTCAATATTTTTTATATTAGAATTTTTTTGATTACTAATCAAGTTTGCTTTTTAAAAAAAATAAGAAAAAGGATAAATTTAAAAATTTTTTCTTTTTATAAATATGCCACCACTAAAATCAAAATGTTATAATACATTATATCGTAAAAATTTTTGAAATTTTTTATCTGTAATCAAATTTTTGTATGATATAATAATTGTTATGGAGATGAATATGATTGAAAGAAATTTCGAAAATAGCTTGTTGAATTTGTCAGCAACACTTGCTAACTTTGTTGGTGTTGAAACTGGAATTACCATGTTAAAATCACTAGAAAACAAACTAAATGAAAACACAAAAAATGTTGTGTTTATTATTTTTGATGGGCTTGGACTCTATAATGTGAATGAACTTACTGAAAATAATGACACTTTTTATAAAAATCATATTATTGATACAATAAAATCTACAATTCCCGCAACCACAACAAATGCAACAACCTCCCTTCTTTCCACAAAATATCCAGATGAGCATTTGTGGCTATCATGGAGTTTGTTCTTAAAAGAACAAAATAAAGTTTCTGAGATTTTTTTGTCAAGAGATTATTACACTCATTTGCCAACAGAAAAATATATTGGCGGAGATATCACAGCATTTGTCGATAAGTCAAAAACTGATAGAAAAATAAGTGTGATTGCCCCAAGCTATGTTAAAAATTTTGAAAAAGTTGAAAAACTAAATGCAAACTCAATTCAAGAACTTTTTGAAAAATTGGATTTTGTTGTAAACAATAACGATAATAATAAATTTGTATATTGCTACTGCGACGAGCCTGATCACACAATGCATGAGTTTGGAATTAAAAGCAAAGAAACAAAAGAAAAATTTAAAGAAATTCAAACAAGATTAGAAGATTTTTTAAAGCAAAATAGTGATATTTTAATCATTACAACAGCTGATCATGGACATATTGATATTTCAGAATATATTGAAATTTATAAAGATGAAGAAATTATGGATTTGATTGAAAGACCATTAAGCATGGAAAATAGATTTACAAGTATTAAGGTTAAGAAAGGAAAAGATTCATTTTTTAAAAAACTTTTTATTGAAAAATATGGGAACGATTTTGATTTGTATGAAAGTGATTATCTTATTAATCTAGGAATTTTTGGAAATGGTGAAAACAAAGAAAAAATAAAAGAATTTTTGGGCGACTTTGTTGTAATCGGCAATAACACCTTTAAAGCACTTGCCTTTTGTGATGATTTAAACAGACTGAAAGGAAATCATTCAGGATATACAAAAGAGGAAATGGAAGTACCAATATGTATTTTCCCAAATAACTAACAATAGATTTGATTTGAAAATTTGTATTTATTAAATTTTTTTATATATTTTTTAGATTCCAAATTTTTAAAAAGTAATATATAATAAGATAACTTAACGAGGAAATTTTAATCATCAATGAGTGGAAATAATACACAATATTTATCAAAATAACTTTGTCGAGTTTTCATAGGTTAAATTGGATCAAAAATAATATCAAAAAAAATAATTGGAGTTATTATTATGTGGTTAGGACATTTAGGATTTTCATATGTTGGTTTGTTGTATATTGCAATGATTACAATTCCAAATTTAATTTGGACAAAACATCAACCAGCAAACTATACTGCAAAAAATGAAAATAAAATTTTAAGCTACTTCGAAAGGATTGGTCAATTTTTGGTTACTCCTGTTTCTGTGATGTTTATTGATTTTAATATTAATGAAATTTCACTTTGGAGCATATGGCTAGTCATTTCATTTTTGGTTATGATTTTATATGAGATTTGGTGGATAAGATATTTCAAAAGTAAAAAACAATTGCAAGACTTTTATAGTTCAATTCTTGGAGTCCCTGTTGCTGGCGCAACATTACCTGTCATTGGATTTTTTCTACTTGGAATATATGGAAAAAATATTTGGCTTATTATTTCAATAATCATGTTAGGAATTGGACATATTGGAATCCATTTTCAGCACAAAAACGAAATTAAACAAACAAATTAAATTTTAAAATATGGCAATAAAATAAGCTCATTATGTGAGCTTTTTTAATGATATTGAAAAATTGTTTAGAAAAATAAACAAAAAGAAAAAGGCGTAAATTAATACGCCTTAATCATTAACAATTTGCCAGATAATATGAAATTAAATGGCAAAATTGTTTAATTCTAAATTTGCTCTTTTCAAATGGTGAAACTTTTTATTACAAAAGCTCTTTGAAACTAGACAAATCTTGAATGTGAAAGTTTCCTTTCACGACAGTATTATGTGTAGGTTAAAAATATTTATTCAAAGAATATTTAATTATTTTTATCTTTATTAGAAGTCAATTTTTAAGTGAAAAATTTAGTAAAATAAATACTATTTTAATTCACATTTACAAATTTTACCTTAACTCTTCATTTTTCACTATTCACTAATCACTAACTATAAATAATGGAGTTCAAAAAATCTGCACGAATTTAGGTTCAGCATTGCAATAAAACTGCTCTTTTACGAATTCGGGGCAATAAAACTAGTTTATATTAATTAAGCAAATCCCAAATATTAAAATTAGGAGTTCAAAAAAACAGGCTGAATTTAGTTCAGCCGTGAGATTTTTTTGAACGAACACAACTAGGAGGGGGAGGTGGGAGAGGAATTAAAAAAATAGCGAGTTAGCAAAACAATAGTTTTGCGTACCCACTTGATTTTTTTGGTGCCACCCCAGTAGTTTTGCGTACCCGCGTAATTTTTTTGGTGCTACCCCAGTAGGAAAAAGGGATTAGGCAATAAATTGCCTAACCCCTTTCCTGCGCCGTTCCATAGCCCAAGCGTTTCTCTTCACATGAAAAGATGTTACTAGGCTATGGCTTACGGCATGTGAAAGTTTTTATGAAACCAATTTGGTCTCCTTTCACATTGATATTTTGCTCTGTTATAAAAAATATATACATTAATTTTTTGAATTATTTATATAATTTATGATTTTTTCACATATATTTTTTTTGTCAAAGAATAAAGAATAAACATCTTCCCCTTTTCCACTTTTTCCAAATTCATTAATTCCAAAGAACATACCATTTCCTGCAATATATTTATACCAAATATTGTCATTTGATGCTTCAAAAACAAATTTTGGAACTTTGTCGCAAAGAACTTTGTTTTTATATTCAATTGATTGTTTTTCAAAATCTTCAACACATGGCACACTGCTTACTTGCACTGAAATATGCTCATTTTCTAATAATGCTGAAATCATGTTAGCAAGTTCAACTTCACTTCCTGAAGCAATTAACACAGCTTTGGGTTCTTTTACTTTTTTAACAATGTAACCGCCTTTTTCAACTTGATTAAGTGAATTATCTTGCGGTAACATGTTTTGTTTGGATAAGATAATGGCTGAAGGTCCACTAGAGCTTAAAGCTTTTTTCCAAGCGTATCGTGTTTCAGTAACATCGCATGGACGGAAAACATTTAAATTTGGAATTAATCTAAGCATTCCAATTTGTTCTATTGGTTGGTGAGTTGGTCCATCTTCTCCCACAAGAACACTATCGTGCGTGAAAATATAAATAACTGGCAAATTCATGTAAGCACTCATTCTAATTGCTGGAATCATGTAATTTGAGAAAGACAAAAATGTTGATGCAAATGTTTTTTTGCCATCAAACAAAGCAATTCCATTTGCAATTGATCCCATGGCATGCTCTCTTACTCCAAAACGGATATTTCTTCCTTTCCTATTCTCAAAAGAAAAATCTCCACCATCAGTAATATAAGCTTTAACACTTGAAGCCAAATCTGCTGTGCCACCAATAAAACCTTGAAAAGCTTTTGCAATTTGATTTAACAAAATTTTGCTTGCATCTCTACCGCTCATTGCTTGATTTTCCAATTGAAGAGCATTTTCTAGCTTGTCTTCAAGATTTGGATTTTGCCATTCACATAAATCATCTTGTTTTTCAATGGATATTTGCATAAATGGCAATTCTTGCATGCGTTGATTAACATGTTTTATGCAGTGGTTTAAAATTTCTTCAGAAAAACCAAATTCTTTTTTGGTAACATTTAATGTTTCCTTTAAACCAATAATTTCAATTGGGCTAAGAGCCAATCCATGAATTTTTGAAGAACCTTCATATTGACTGCCGTAACCAATTGTTGTTGGACAAATTACAAGTGTTGGTTTTCCACAAACTTCTTTTGCTTGAGAAATTGCACAAGAAACACTTTCTGCATCATTGCCGTCTTTAGCTTCAACAACATTCCAACCTTGGCTAACAAATTTTTCTTTTACATGCTCTTTGTTTGAAATGTCAAGACTTCCATCAATTGTGATTTGATTATAATCATACAAAAGAATTAATCGTTCGAGTTTAAGCGTCCCAGCAAGGCTTATAGCTTCATTTGCCACTCCTTCCATCAAACACCCATCTCCTGCAAAAACATATGTAAAAACAGGTCCTTTTCCGCTTCTAGCTCTTGAATATTCTTCTGCAATAGCCATACCAACACCCATGGCAACTCCTTGTCCAAGAGGACCAGTGCTTGCATCAACAAAAGGAGTTGAACTAAGTTCTGGGTGTCCCGGTGTTTTTGAACCAAGTTGTCTGAATTTAAGCAAATCATCTTTGGTTATTCCCAAACCAAAGAGATTTAATGTTGCATATAATAATGCACTTGCATGTCCAGCCGAAAGAATAAATCTGTCCCGAAGTGGATTTTGAGGATTGGTTTTATCAAAAGATAAATGGTCTGCAAACAGAGCATACATTATTGCAGCTCCTCCCAAAGCAACACCAGTATGACCAGATTTAGCTTTTTCAATAATTTCTGCTGAAACAACTCTAAGCTCATTAACACATTTATTTGTCATTCCTAACTCCTTTATATTCGTTCATTTTTCCAACAATTTCTTTACATAAGACTTCGTTTGTTTTTTTATCTTGAAGAATCACAAAATCACTTATGTTTGCAATTTCATTTTCTCTTGCTTCTTCACCTAGCTTAGAAACAATTTTTTCAGCTTTCAAACTGAATTTTTTGTCAGTTTTTAAGAAAAAAATTGCTCTTTGCTTGCGAACATTTTCAAAATTTTGTGATGAAACAAAAAGTTCGTCTGTGATTGATATGAGCGTGTTTTCATATGAGCATATGTTTTCTATTGCTTTTTTTTCTCTAACTTCTAAATAATCTTTAGAGCAAAAATTTGTTGCTCTTTCTTTGTCAACAAGATCATATTCAATAAAATCTGATGCGTCAACAAAAAACATTCCAAGAGCCAAAGCTACTTTGTAAGCAACATCTTTTAACAAATTTCTTTCATGGCAAACAATCGCAATGTTCATTGCACACTCCTATTAGGAATAATTGTAGCAAAAAATATTTACACATGCAAACCAAACATAACTATGAAACGAGTTTTTGACAAAAAAAGACAACTTTCGCTGTCTTTAAAAACCTCTCAAGAAAGAATTTGGAACAATTTGTTGTGCAATTTTCAAAGCTTCTTCAAAAAAACTTTTTGAATATGGAGCACAATTCAATCCTGGAACAGGATTAAATTTTTGAAGAGCATAAGATTTTGCCCCTTTAATCATTTTTACAATTGAAGAAATATCTTCTAGGTTCAATGAAGGAACAACTGTTGTTCTAAACTCATGGCTCACTCCACTAGTAATAATTATTTGAATGCTTTTTTCAATTTTTTCAAAAAACTCTTCAGCACAAGCAACAATTTTTAGTTTTTCCTTTGGAGCTTTTATGTCCATAGCAACAAAATCTAACAATTTATCTTTCAAAAGTTCTTCAATCACTTGAGGATTTGAACCATTTGTGTCCAGTTTAACAAGAAAGCCAAGAGCTTTTATTTTTTTTATGAACTCTTTTAAATCTGATTGAATTGTTGGTTCTCCGCCAGTTATCACCACACCATCAATTTTTCCTATTCTTTGTTTCAAAAATTGAAAACAAGTTTCTTCATCTATTGAGCCAGCTTTTCCGTCAATTAGTTTATGATTATGACAATAGGAGCAATTATAATTGCACCCATTCGTAAAGATTACTGAAGCAATTTGCTGAGGATAGTCAACAAATGAATTTTTAACAAATCCAGCAATACGCATTAAATTTGCTCCGATTTTATTACAAATTTTTCTCTTGCCATAAATTCATCAAGCTTGCTATTGTTAAAGTCTTGAACCATTCTTAAATATCCTGTTACACGACTCCAAACTTCAGTTTTTTTGCCACATTCTGGACAAGTGAATTTTTCACCAGCAATATATCCGTGTTCTGGACAAATTGAGAATGTTGGTGTAATTGAAATGTATGGCATTTTGCTTGTTGAAAAAATCTTTTGAATGAGTTTTTTACACACTTCTTTATCTTCAATTCTTTCACCTAAATATAAATGCAAAACAGTTCCACCTGTATACAAACTTTGAAGTTCATCTTGAAGCTCAACAACTTTGAAAATGTCATCAGTGTAATCAACAGGAACTTGAGATGAATTTGTGTATATAACTTCATTTTTTCCAGCAGTGATTATGTCTGGAAATCGTTTTTTGTCAATTTTTGCAAATCTTGGGCTTGTTCCTTCAGCAGGAGTTGCTTCAAGATTGTATGAATTTCCAGTTTCTTCTTGATATTTAACCATTAAATCACGCATGAAAAGAAGGGCTCTTTTTGCAAAGTCAAGACCTTTTGGGGTTGTGATATTTTCATCTTTACCAAAAAGATTTTGAATTGCTTCATTCATTCCAACAATTCCAATTGTGTTGAAATGATTACTCCAATATTTTCCTGTTCTGTTTTTAACATCTCTTAAATAGAAAGCGCAATATGGATACAATCCATTTTCTGTGTTTTCTTCAATTATTTTTCTTTTAATTTCCAGAGATATTTTTGCCGTATCGCAAAGCTTTGCAAGTCTTTTGAAAAATTCATTTTCATCTGTTGAAAGATAACCAATTCTAGGCAAATTAATTGTAACAACACCAATTGAGCCTGTGAGCGGATTGCTTCCAAACAAACCACCGCCTCGTTTTTTAAGCTCTTTAACATTCAACCTTAGTCTGCAACACATTGAAACTGCATCTTCAGGAGAAAGATCACTGTTGATATAGTTTGCAAAATAAGGAACACCATATTTACATGTGATATCCATAATTTTGTCAACAACTTCGCTGTTCCAGTCTAATGATTTGGTTACATTAATTGTTGGAATTGGAAAAGTGAAAACTCTTCCATTTGCATCACCTTCAAGCATAACTTCACAAAATGCTTTGTTGATTATGTTCATTTCTTCTTGATAGTCGCCATATGTTGTTTCTTGAGGAACACCACCAATAATGACTGGCTGATCTTTAAGAGTGTTTGGAACGGTGATATCTAATGTAATGTTAGAAAAAGGACATTGAAATCCAACTCTTGTTGGAACATTCATATTAAAAACAAATTCTTGTAAACATTGTTTAACTTGATGAAAACTCAATTTATCTTGCCTTACAAAAGGAGCTGCATAAGTATCAAAACTGCTCCAAGCTTGAGCCCCAGCTGTTTCTCCTTGTGTTGTGAAAGTTGCATTTATCACTTGACCAAGAAAAGAGCGTAAATGTTTTGGTGGTTTTGAACAAACCTTGCCAGAAACTCCCGTGAAGCCATCAACCAAAATTGCCCTAAGATCCCAACCAACACAATAAGCACCGAAAAAGCCCAAATCATGCAAGTGAAGCGCACCACTTTCATGAGCTTCAGAAACTTCTGTTGGATATATTTCGTTTAACCAATAACCTTTTGTAAATGCTTCACGAACATAGTTGTTAAGACCTGCTATGCTTCTTTGTTGATTAGCATTTTCTTTAACTGCCCAATCTTTTTCGCCAAGATAATTTTCGAACATATTGATTGTTGCACCAATAAGAGCATTTTTATCTCTTGCTTGTTTTCTTTTTTCACGATACAAAATATAAGCCTTCGCAACTTGGGCATGTCTATTTTCAATAAGCACCTTTTCAACCACATTTTGAACTTCTTCAACAGTTGGAACTTTGTTGTTGAATTTTGTAACAAGCATTTCTTCAACCTCAACTGCAAGCTTTTCGCTTATCTTTCTGTCTGTTCCGCCACATGCTTCAGCAGCTTTAAAAATTGCGTCAGCAATTTTGTTTCTTTGGAACTGTTGGTAAGAGCCATCTCTTTTTAGTACTTGAGCAATCATGTTAATCTCCTCTTCGTTGAAAAAATCATACTAAAATACTATATATTGTGTCAAGCATTCATGCAAGATACTATAGGTTGGAATGTTGCCTTTGTGCAAAATGCACAAAATATAAACAAATATATTTAAAAATAAATCAAATTTCAAGCCGTTAATCACTACAAAAAGTTAAACTATTCGCAAATTTTCTTTGTCAACCATAATGAATTTATATTTAAAATTTACTTGCTTTTTACAAAAAAATGTAATTTAAGCAAAATGAAATTACACGCAAAATTATACTATTAATTAGTATCAATTTTTTAAAAAATCAGTTTAAATCAATAAAAATTGATTGTTTTTTCATTAAGGTCTATTCAATAAAATATGAGAGCTTTATAATTTAAAAAAATGTATCAAATATTTTAAGAAAAACCAGCAAACATCACTTTCACTTTTGCAAATATCTTTGCCATAGGCAAGTTTATTTAGATAATTTTCTTTTAACCTTTTTATAAATTGTATTGTATTGTTTAATTTCACTAGAGAACATAAAACCAAAAGCCACAACAATTGTTAAAACATAAATTTGCCAAAAAGAAATCCAAGGTTGTTCATTTGTGTATCCACAAACAATTCCAATCACAACTTCACTTATCTCATTTCTGTAGACACCTACAACAATTGTACCATTTACAAATGTGGTGTAAATGTTGCTATCGTTAATACCATTTTCATTTAGCCTATCCAAAATTGTGTCAGATGGGTGTCCATATTCGCTTTTTGGACCAACAGAAATGATTGCTACTTCTGGTTTAAAAGCGTCCAAAAATTCTTCACTTGTGCTTGAAGAGCTTCCATGGTGTCCTACTTTTAAAACATCAACATCATAACAGTATTCGCCAAGGACATCAATTATTTCTAATTCATTTTCAATTGTTGCATCACCCGTTAACAAAATTCGTTTTTCTTCATATTCAACTAGGACTATTGGCGAATATTCATTATATTTGGTTGCACCATAAAAATCTTTGATTGGACCAAGGAAAAGAACTCTTGCTCCCCCTTCATTAAAATCAATATTCACTGTTGAAAACACAATTTCACTGGAAGAACCATTTTCATCAATTTCAGCATTTGCGTAAGAAACAAAATTCTTGTAAGTATTTGTGTTATGTACGGCAACATTAGTAAGGCTTTGCTGTGTAACTTCTTGCTCTGTATAGATTTTTGGTCTAAAAATTTTGTTTACTACATAATTTTCAAAAACAAATTTTGCTCCACCAGAATGATCTGCATCACTATGCGTTAACAAAAAATAATCAAAAACTTTTTCTTCACCGTTAGTAAAAACTGTTGAAGTTAAATAATTATTCATTTGTGTTGTGGTTTTTGACTCACCCGCATCAATGAGCATATGCTTGCCATTTGGAAATTCAATAGCAATTGCGTCTGCTTGCCCAACATCAATAAAATGAACTTTTAATCCATCATCTGAAATGCTTGCGCTTATGTTGTTTTCAAAAAATGAAAAGTTTACAAACTTTTCAATTATTTCTGAAAAGAAAAACCCCGTTGCCAAAGCCAAACAAAAAATCAAAAATATAAGCGTTTTTACTTTTGGAAAAACTAAATTTGTTTTTTTGTTTGATTTGCTATTTGATTTTTTTTTGCTAGTTTGTGAAGCCATTATTTACTCCAAAAAATTTATTTTTTCATCAGTGTTAGGTATGTTTTTTTTCTTTTTTTTAAGAGAAGAAAATATTTTCATTATTTCAGGAATTTTGCTAAGTGCTTCGTTGTAGCCTTCTTCTATCATTAATTCATAATCATCTAATTTTGTGCTTTTGAAGCGTTTTGTGTTTGGTTGCAAAACAATATCGGAGTTTAGATAACCTTTTACAACATTACTTTTCATAAGTGTACGAATGCTTGCTGACAAAACATCTAAAACCTTTGAACTTTCAGTTCCATAAATCCTTGCTGAGTTAACATCAACGCTGACAACAAAGTCACAACCCATAAGCCTTGGAACATTTCCCGGAAGGGTGTTTTGCAATCCACCATCACAAAGAAGCATATCTTCAAATTCAACTGGTTGAAAAATTCCCGGTACACAACAACTTCCCGCAACTGCCTTTGCCAAATTTCCTTTTGTAATAACCACTTCTTCTGTTGTTTTTATGTCAACAGCAACTGCAGCAAATGGAATTTTTAAGTCTTTAATATCAATATCACCAAGGCTATTAATTACTATTTTTTCAATACCTTCCGTGCTTGAAGTCATAAATGGAATTTTGTTTGTTTTAATGTCTTTTTTGCGAATTTCTTTTGCAATTTCATTCATTTGTTCAAAAGAAAGACCAGATGCCCAAAAAGCACCCACAAGGCTACCAACACTTGTTCCAGCAATAACATCAAATTTAAGTCCAAATTCTTCAAATGCTTTGATTACTCCAAGATGAGAAATTCCTCTTGCTCCACCACCGCCAAGTGCAAGCCCAATTTTAAATTTCCTTTTTTTAAAAGGATTCATTGTTGGCTTTTTCTTTTTAAAAATATCAAAAAATTTCATCATACCCTCTTCAATACTATATTATCAGTTTAATTCAGAATATTAATTTTATCAAATGTTTTTAACAAAAAAAGAAACAATTTTTAGTTGTTTCTCTTAAATTAGTTATTTGAATCATCTCTTAATTTTGCAAGCTGAGCATTTAACTCTTCAAGATCGTTTTTAAGTGATTCGTTTGTATTTTTAAGAATACGAAAAGTGTTTTCAAGAAGTGGGTATCGTTCTTTGTTTTGTTCCATAACACTTTCACAATGTTCAACAGAAAGTTTCAAGCCGTCTAACAAATCCAAATCTTCTGCAAGTTGTTTTGCTTTTTCTTCATCAATATCAACATAGTTGTTGACACCATATAGAACAACTTTTTGTTTTGCAACTGTTGCTTCTTTTCTGCGAAGCTTTCTCTTGTCGTTATCAAGACTTTTCTTAACTCTTGCAAGTGGCAAAAATTCTCTTTTAACAGATTTAAGTTCTTTTTCGTTTGCTTTAAGTCTTATAGTAGTCTTTTCAATAAGATTCAAATATTCTTCTTCACTAAGAGTTGGACCTTTTTCAACAACAACTTTTTCTTCTTGTTTTGCTTTTTCAAGTTCATCTTTAAGAACTAATATATCAGATTTGGTTTGCTCCAATTCTTCTGACGCCTTTGTTTTAAGTTCTTCATTTTCTCTTTCTTTGTTAGCAAGAATTTCTTTAAGCGATTCAAGTTCTTCAATTATTTTTTCTTTTTCTAGTTCAAATGCTTTTATTTGTTTTGTTTTTTCATCATCTTCCTGAGCCACAACAATTTCTTCATCTTTTTGTTGTTCATTTGCAACCATTAAATTGTTAGCTTCAGAAAAGATAATTTTTTGTTTTTCAATGTCATTTTCAATTTTTTTTGCAATTTCAGAGCTTGATATTTGAGCCTCTTCAGCTTCATTCTCTTCTTCAAGAACTTCATTTAAAATCAAATTTTCTTCAGATTTTTTTTCAGCCAATTTTTCTTCTTCTTTAGCAAGAGCATTTTTTTCAGATTTGCTTGTTAACTCAGCAAGAAGAGCTTCAAAATCAACATTGTCATCATCAGTTTGTTCATTCTTGGTTTCGTCAAAAAACAAATCACCAAAATCCAAATCTTCATCAACTTTATTTTCTTTTGCAACTTGTTTTGGGAAAATACTTTCAGTTTTTCTTTTTTCTGCTTCTTCAAGTCTTTTTTTCTTAAATTCTTCTTCTTCTTTTCTAAGGTTTTCAATTGATGACTTGTCTGTTGAATTTGAATTTTCAAGCATCATTTTTTCAATTTTTGCTTGTTCTTCATCAATATCTTGCCAATTTGAGCTTGAAAAAATTTCAGATTTTTCTTTTCCGCCAACTTCTAGAATTCCTTTTGAAGAATCTTCATTTTTCACTTGAGGAAAAGGTGAAACAACCTGATGCTGTTCAGCAGTGTTTAAATTTTCTCTTATCAAAGGTCTTTCATTTTCATTTTTTTCTTTATTATTCTTCCCACCAAAAATAATGGAATTTTTTCCATCAACAATGGAGATTACAAGATCCCCTAGAAAAAAAATCAAGAATCCACCTGCAATTATAATTCCAATAATAGCAAGAACATTTAAAAGCACATCGACAAACATGTTTTTCTCCTTATGTTAAAATTTTAAGCAAATAATATTTATCTAATTGTTTTGTATTATAACAAATTTCTTATTAAAGTGCAATACTCGAGAATAATAAAACAATCATTTTTTTGAGTTTTTTCAACAAAAAGTCATGTTTTTTTAAAAAATTTTGTCTTTTTTCCGTTAATTATTATAATATTCTTTCATTTTGATTTTTTAAAATTATTTGATTGTTGTTCTTTATTTGATTGTAATATTCAATTAAAGAATTAACTCTTGGGCTTTGACTTAATGTTTTTGTGTTGAAATATGTGTTTATAACAAATGCTTTTACTCCACTAGAATTCAAACTATCACATGTTGAAATTCTGTCATCAACATAGCAATCAACTTTGTGAAGACGACATGCTTCAACTTTGTCTTTTGCTTCAACAACAAGTGTGTCATATGACAATCCATTTTTTTTAAGCCATTTGTCTGAAGTTTCATAAGGATTCATTGTGTATCTTTGAGTTATAATAACAATTTTATTTCCTTGAGCTCTCAAGATATCAAAAACCAATTTGGCTTCTTTTCTCACAGGCAAGTTATCCAAATATTCTTGACCTTTTTTATTCCAACAAATCATAAATTCATCGAAAGTCCAATCATACATTTTTGTCATAAGTTCAGCATTTTCATCAAGGAGATTGTATCTTTTTCCAGTTTCTTCAAAATATTTTTCACATAAATCAATGCAATATTGCTTTTTGTCGGTTAATGTGTCATCAATGTCAAAACCTACTACCATATTAGTTCTCCATTTCATTTAAATTTTATATAACTATCATTCTACTATATTTTTATCAAATTTCAAGTTTTTCTTTTTTAACTTTTATATTTAAAAACAAGTTACTATAATAAAAAATTATTTTAACCAAAAAATTATTTATGAATTGTCTTTAATTTCTGCATTTGATGTAATTTTTTTAAAATTTGAGTTGTTGACTGTTTTTATAAAAATTTTCCCAAGGGTCTTTTTTCTCTATTCTAAGTAGTGCATCTGCCATACTAATTTCATTTGGAGCAATAGTGTCTAGTTCTTCCCATGTTATAGGCATAGAAACACAAGCTCCTTTTCTTGCCCTAATTGAATATGGAGCAACTGCTGTTGAGCCTCTACCGTTTCGTATCCAATCAACAAAAATTTTACCTTTCCGACTATTCTTTCTAACATTGCTTGTATAGTAATTGCTCCATTTTTTTTCCATATATTCAGCAATATGCTTTGCAAATTCATAAAATTTGTCCCATTCCACGACTGGCTTGAAGGGTACAACAATATGATAGCCTTTTCCGCCACTTGTCTTGAGATAGGAAGTTAATGAAAGCTCATCAAGAATATTTTTTAAATCTTTAACACCTTGACGCACTTGTTTTAAATCCATTCCTTCGTCTGGATCTAAATCAAAAACCATCATGTCAGGCTTTTCCAAATCATCTATACGGCTTCCCCAAACATGAAATTCAAGTGTGCCCATTTGTGCTTCTGAAACAATTCCAACGGAATTTTCAATGTAAAAATAGATTTCCTTTTCACCTTTATTTGATACAATAGGAAATTTAACAATTCCTTTGCTAAATGAATCAGGGTGTTTTTTGAAAAAACAAGGCTCACTAGCACCCTTAGGACAACGAACTACACTAAGAATTCTATGACTCAAAAACGGTAACATTCTTCTAGCAACTTTTGAATAATACGAAACAACATCAATTTTTTTTATTTCTGGATCTTCAAAAACAACTTTGTTTGGATTGGTAATTTTTACTCCGTCAACAATAGCAACTTTATTTTTTATTTTGTTATTATCACGAGTTGTTTGATTTTTTGTTTTTATGTTTTCAGCTTCATCATTAGTTGTCTGATTTTTTGTGTAATCATCTTTATCGGTTATTATTTGATTGTTTGTTTCATTTTGTAAATTTTCTTTTTCCATAGTTATTTCCTCTGGGCTTTTATCTGTTCTTAAGCCCTTGAAACTTGCTTGCCTCAAAAGATTATCTTTTGTCCATTCAGCAAATTTAATTTCTGCAACCATGCTTGGCTTCAACCAAAAAATTTTTTCATTTTTATTTAGTTTAGGAGAAAGAATAAATGGCGATTTTTCAATTTTTAAACTTTCAAATTTTTGTTCAAGTTCTTTCATGCTTTTTTCTGTTAACCCTGTTCCTGCTCTGCCCGCATAAATAAGATTTTTTTCTTCATAATAGCCAAGAATAAGTGAGCTAATACCACTAGTTTTTTTGTCTGTTAAAGTGTAACCACAAATTACAAACTCTTGTCTATTCTGACATTTCATTTTTATCCAGTCTCCGTTTCTTGTTCCACTGTAATTCGAATTTATATTTTTTCCAACAATTCCTTCCAAATTTAATTTGCAAACTGCATCAAAACTTTCAGTTCCTTTACCAATGACATATTGACTGTTATAAAGATTGGTTGGTGCATCTTTTAAAAGTGAATCTAAAATCGCTTTCCGTTCAATCAATTTGCGTTCTCTTAAATCAATTCCATCAAGAGATAAAATATCAAAAATAACATAGGTAAGTGTTTTGTCTATTGGATTTCTAACATAGTTTTGAAGTGCCTGAAAATCCGTTTTGCCGTTTTTGTCTATAACAACAATTTCCCCATCTAAAATCATTGCTCTTTTACCCGCAAAATCTTTTATTGAAGAAGCAATACTAAAAAATTTATCAGAATAATCGTGTTTATTTCTTGTCATAAGCATAACTTTTTCATTTTCCACGAATGCCATTATTCGATAACCATCATATTTAATTTCATAAAGCCAGTCATTGCCTTTTGGTGCTTTTGACACAAGCTTTGCAAGCTGAACATCGGTATGACTAAAAGGATTAGAAGCAATTTTCTCAATTACTCCATTTTCAATTTCTGACATGTTGCGTCCTGTTCTTATGCTTGTTAAAAACGAAGATATTCCATTTGTTTTTTTTGCATATTCATCTTCTTCTTTAAGTAAAAGCCAGCTATCTTCTTTTTTACTTTTTAAATCTTTAATTTTTATTAACGCCCAACTTCCTTTAAGTCTTTTTCCTTGTAAGGAAAACTTAATAATTCCATCACTTAGCCCTTTATCAACATCATATTTTGAATCCCAAAACCCCTCGTCCCAAAGCATGACAGTTCCTCCACCATATTCACCTTTTGGAATTGTTCCTTCAAAATTTCTATAATCAAATGGGTGATCTTCCACTTTTATAGCTAGTCGTTTGTCATTAGGATTATATGATGGACCTTTTGGCACAGCCCAACTAACAAGAACTCCGTTCCATTCAAGTCTAAAATCAAAGTGATCTTTGCGAGCAATATGATGCTGAACAACAAATCTCAATTTTTGTTTTGATTTTTCTTTTAAAGCTTGTTCATCAAAACTTGCGCCAACAGGTTCTTTTGTCTTTACAAAGTTTCTTTTTTGTTTGTATTCTTCCAGTTTTTTCGCCATAAATTTCACCTTTAAGATTTTAATCTTCTTAAATAATATTTTTTGCAATCTAAATTTAAAAATTCTTAAAGATTTTCTTGCTAAATCTTTATTAAAAAAACACACTTGACTCAAAGTCAAATGTGCCCTTTTAATTGGTGGAGACGGCGGGAGTTGAACCCGCGTCCAAATGATTATGAAAAGCTTTTCTCCGTGTGCAGTTTTTGGATTTTATCTTGCAAAATGAAACACCAAAAACAAAATTTCATCTTGCCAGTTTCTTAATTCATTTATGCTTCCGAAACAAAAACACAAACGGTCCTCACAGTCATGAGGCTCAATAACTAAGTTGTGAGCAGCTTAGAGTGAACCAGTTACATTAAGCAGCAACCGCGCTAAGATTTGAATTGTTATTTATTATTTTTTGAGCTCATTAGGCGGGCCCAACCGCCACACGCTTTGCACTTTTCTTTCATCACCTGTCGAAGCCGTATCGCCCCCAAGCATGAAAATGAAATGAAAAAAATTTCAGTTGTCTTCTTTTATGGCACGGTCAACTTCTCTTTGCAAAGATTTTTCTTTCAAAACATCTCGTTTATCAAATTCTCTTTTACCTTTGCCTAGTCCAATTTCCACCTTAACAAACGAATGTGCAAGTCCAATTTTGATAGGAACAATTGTGAACCCTTTCATTTTTAATTTTCTTTCGAAAGTGGAAATTTGAGATTTGGACAAAAGAAGTTTGCGATCTCGTCTTTCTTCTGGAAGATATGCTGAAGCTTTATCATAAGGTTTAATATATGCGTTTTTTAAAAAAATTTCTCCATTTTTAATTGTTATGAAACTTTCGTTTAAACTAACGCCACCTGCCCTTATACTTTTAACTTCACTACCAACAAGAACAATGCCTGCTTCTAAAACATCTGAAATAAAATAATCATAGTATGCTCTTTTGTTACTTGCTATCATTTTCATTTCAAAGAGAGTGTATCATTATTGCAATTAATTTTCAAGTGAAGTTGCCTATAAAAAATGATATTTGAAAGTATTTTTAAATTAATTTGAATATTTTCTACATTTTTTTCTTAAAAAAAATGAAAAATTGCAAAAAATTATACTTTCATTGCATTTGTTTTGTATTATATGTAACACTAAAAATTCATTTTTTCATTAGTCAAAGGCACTGTAAAAAAACTCTCAAATTGAGAGTTTTTTTTTTATAACCTTTTGATAAGTTCAAAATCGATTTTTCTTGTGTAAGGGTTTGAAGCAACAACTTTAATTCTAACATTATCACCTAAGCGATAAGTGTTTGCGTTGTTTTTAAGAATGTAATGTTTTTCATCAAATATATATTCCATTCCCTGTAAGCTTTCAATTTTAACAAATCCCTCAATTGTGTTTTCAAGTTCAACGAACAATCCAAAGTTTGTTACACCGCAAATTTTTCCGTCGAATTCTTCTCCGAGTTTCTTTGCCATAAATTGTGCTTTCTTAAGATCATCAACTTCTCTTTCTGCTTCTTCTGCGTTCTTTTCTCTTTCACTTGAACGGAAAGCAGCATCAATCACAAATTCAAGAATTTCTTTGGCTCTTGCTGAAGTGATTTTTTTGTTTAATTCAGCTTTCAAAATTCTGTGTATGCAAAGGTCAGGATATCTACGAATTGGTGAAGTGAAATGGCAATAATTTTTGAGAGCAAGTCCAAAGTGTCCAAGACATTTCTCATAATATTTTGCTTTTTGCATTGATCTAAGCATAACTTTGTTCATTGTGTCAGTGTATGGCTTGTTTTCGCAAGCAGTAATGATTGACTGAATATATTTAGGAGTGATTTCAATTGGCAATGGGTCAACATGAAGTCCAAGTGAAGAAGCAAACTCCAAAAGATTTTCAACTTTTTCTCTTGTTGGAACTTCGTGTACACGATACATAAAAGGAATTTGCTTTTGGTTGAAATGCTTTGCAACAATTTCATTGCATATAATCATGAAACTTTCAATGAATTTATGTGCATCTGTTCTTTCTCTTTTTTTAATTGCAACTGTTTCCCCATTTTCGTCAACTTGAATGTATGTTTCTGGCAAATCAAAATCAAGTGCACCATCAAGAGTTCGCTTTTTTTGCAAAATTTTGGCAAGTTCATTCATTTTGAAGAAAATTGGTGCAAGGCTAATATATTTTTTTGTTGTTTCTTCATCGCCATCAAGCACATCAGCAACTTCTTTATATGTAAGTCTTGCACAGCTTTTAATGATGCTTTCGTACATTGAGTAATCAACCACATCACCTTTATCATTAATCTCCATAAACACTGAAAGTGTTAAACGCAGGACATTAGGATTAAGCGAACAAATTCCATTTGAAAGAGAAACTGGAAGCATTGGCAAAACAAGATCAGGGAAATATGAACTTGTTCCACGAAGATAAGCCTCTTCATCAATTGGGCTTCCTTGCTTGACATATTCACCAACATCAGCAATGTGAACTCCAAGTTTATAATTTCCGTTTGACAAAACTTCAATTGAAACAGCATCATCAAAATCTTTTGCATTTGCTCCATCAATTGTGAAAATTGTTTCTTTTGTCAAATCAAGTCTGTTTTTAAACAAGTTTGGATTTACTTCTTGTGGAATGAGTTTGCTTGCTTCAATAACTTGTTCAGTAAATTCTTCGTACAAATTGTGAGCACGAATAATTGAAAGTTCAAGAACTCCCTTTTCACCTTCATTTCCTAACACTTCAACAACTTCACCCTCAATTTTTTCAAATTTAATTCCAACAGGGTGTTTTGTGATTTTTACAACAACTTTGTTGCCTTCAACGGCTTCACCAAGCTTTGTTTTGCGTATGTATACTGGTTTTGAAAACTTTTTGTTGTCTGATTGAACAATGCCATAACCAGTCTTTTCAATTTTGATTGTTCCAACAATTTTATCAAAAGTGATTTTGAGAATCTTAATCACTTCGCCTTCAGTTTTGCCAAGTTGTCCTTTAACAGGGTTAACAAGAACAATGTCGCCGTCCATTGCACCACAAAGCTTGTTTGGTGGAATAAAAAGATCGTCCTTTTTGTTTGCTCCAAGCCCTAACACCTGACAAAATGCAAAACCTTTTGCGTTGCCAATAAGTTTGCATTTTTTAATATTGTATTTTTGGCAAGAAACAAATTTCTTTTTGCCATTTTCAACAATTATACCATCTGCCAAAAGCTCATTAAAAATTTTTGTTACAGTTTTTTTGTCAGAATTGATTTTTGCTGCAATAATTTCACAAAGTCTTTGACTGCTGTCATACTTAATTTTTTCAGATGCAATCAATTCTAATATTTTTTCTTTTTCGTTCATTTTTTCTCCATTTTTTTAATAATATATCAATTTTGATATTTTTCAAAACAAATATTGGTTTATTTTTACTTTTTCAAAATTAATCATATGATATTAATTTGTTTATTTTTTTCAACATTATTATAACCAAAAATTTTTAAAGCATAAATAAGCATAAAAATTGCCAATCAAAGTGAACGCGCGTTCAAATCTGATTGGCAATTTCCCTACAAATATAAGAATTAATAACCAGAATACACAAGTTGCATAAGTGCAAAAATAATTGTTGAAACTGCGATTATAGAAGTGGTGATTATTGTGATTTTTTTAAGACGACCTTCTCTGTTTGAACCCTTGTTTTGTGAATAATAACTTTCTTGAGTTCCACTAATAACATTTGTTCCGCCACCAGAAGTGTTTGATTGCATAAGAACCGTTATAATCAAAAATACTGCACAAACAGTCATGATACAAATCATAATTGTTCTGATGATAGGGAATGAGGTTGAAACCCATTCAGGAACACGATCTGCTAATATTAATGCATTGAAAACTGACATATTTCCTCCAAACAAAATTTATGTTTTTTAACCTGACACAAGTGCAAACCATATTGTAAGTCCAACCGTGATGGCAAGGCAAACAAAAAGTGGCAATTTTAGTTTAAAATCATTTTTGGGATTGTAGTGGAACTGAATAATTGCACTAAGCAAAATGAATGCAATGACTATACCAACACCAATGATTCCAAATTTCTGAATATTAGTTAAACTTCGAACATATGTGAGAATATCATTATATATTCTTTCCATAATTTCCTCACTTTATCTTTTTTCAATTAAGCTTTAAGATGATAACAAATTTGTAACACAATGTCAATTAATCTTTTCAAAAATATTATTATAATTAAATGTTTATTGGTTAAATTGATTAATTTTAGATTTTTATGTTTAGAAATTGTTGTCTTTACTTTTATTATTATGATAAAATACAACATAATTTGGAGGAAGAAAATGGAAAAAGTAACAAAAAAATTGTTCGAAATGCAAGATTTAAAAGCAAGAGATTTTGGTGCAAAGATTATTAATATTGACAAAGAAAAAATGATTGGAATAAAAACACCAGATATACGCAATTTTGTTAAAGAATTTTTGAAAGATGACGATCATATAAAGTTTTTGGAAGAATTGCCTCACAAATATTATGAGGAAAATATTGTTCATTCTTCATTATTAACAGGAATGAAGCTTGATTTCAAAACTTTTATAGACTATTTGGAAAAATATTTACCCCACATTGATAACTGGGCAGCTTGTGATGTTATTTCTCCAAAAATTTTTAAAAAGTATCCAAAAGAAGTGTTAAACAAAATCAAAATTTGGCTTAAATCCAAAAACACTTTCACTGTTAGATTTGGAATTGTTTCTCTTCTTCAATTTTACCTAGATGAAAATTTTTCAGAAGAAATTTTTGATTTGGTTAACAGTGTTGAATCAGAAGAATACTATATTAACATTGCTATTGCATGGTTTTATAGCTTTGCACTAATTAAACAATATGAAAAAACTTTGCCTATTATTGAAAGCAAAAAACTTAGCAAATGGATTCAAAACAAATCAATTCAAAAAGCTGTTGAAAGCTTTCGAGTAAGCGATGAAAGGAAAACATATTTAAGAACATTAAAAATTAAATAAATCTATTTCATTATATAAAAACCGGCATTTAGTTTCAATTTATAATATTATATACATAATAAAAAAATCAGACTTTAGTTTAAGCTTAAAATATTAAGTACACTATAAAAAATCGGCTTTTAGATATATTTATAATATTAAAAATCTATAACATCATATAAAAAATCGGCTTTTAGTTTTAATTTAAAAAATTAATTTTGATAACCAAATAAATCCTAGACTTTACTAATTTTCGATTGTCCTAACTATAATAAAAACAAAAATAATGTTTTTATTGTCTTCAAAATTATAAAAAATTTAATATAAGGACAAAATAATAAAAATTTAAATGTTATTTTTGTTTGAGAAAAATTTTTATTTTAGGTATAATATGATTATTATACAAAAAGGAGTTTGATAATATGGAAATTGCTCTTATTATTTTATGTGCAGTTTTTGCAGTACTTTTTTTGGTTGTCCGAGTTAAAGTTGGTGGTTTTTGGGGTTTAATCACAAAAACACTAGCTTCATTTGCTTTTGTTTCTGCGGGAGTTTTTTCGCTAATCAATGCAACAAATTTCAACAATTCAATAGTTTTTGTTATCTTAGGTTTAACAAGCGGACTAATTGGCGACATTCTACTAGATTTAAAAGTTATTTACAGGCAAGATAACAAAAAATTCTTAAATGCAGGAATGACAAGTTTTGGAATTGGACATATTTTTTATTTTATTTCCTTAATTATGTTAACTTCCCCAAATATGACATTTTTGTCAGTTATTATATCTGTTTTAGCTGCTATTGGTTTAAGTTTGCTCATTATGCAAGCTGGAAAATTAATGAAACTAAATTTCAAAGGATTTTATCTACAAATTCTTAGTTACACATTTATTCTCACTTTTTTATCCATAATTTCATTTTGGCAAGCAACAATAAATGCTTCATTAATTCCATTTTTCCTTGGCACATTTCTTATTTGGCTTAGTGATTTGGTTCTTTCAAAAATGTACTTTGGTGGAAAAGGAAACGACAACATTCTTTGCATAATCAATCATGCTTTATATTATGCAGGTCAAATATCAATTGCAGCTTTTTTACTATTCGCATTTTAGATATTGGGGTGGACCAAAAAAAATACGCGGGTACGCAAAACTTTTGTTTTGTTAACTCGCTATTTTTGGGTTCCCCTCTGGAGCTCCCCCTCCTTAAAAAATGTTCGTTTAAAAAAAGTTAGGCTGAACTAAATTCAGCCTGTTTTTTTGAACTCCATGTTTTAATTAATGTCTTATGTATATATCTAATTGGTAGTGTTTACCCGAACTAAATTCGTGCAGATTTTTTGAACTCCATTTCTTAATAGTGATTAGTGAATAGTGAAAGCGAAGAGTGAAATACTGAGATAGCACAAAAAATGTTATGGCTGAACGACTTTGTTTTATTGATTTAAACAATTGACATAATAATAAGAAATCATTAATATAAACAATATGAAAAAAAATAAATTAATCAAACTTTTCACAAGCTTCTTCTTAATTTTGATTGTTGCCGTGATTGTTTGTGTTGCTAAAAACAACGAAGTAATAACTGTTGAAAAGCTTGATTCAATGTTTGATGGATTAGATAATTTTGAATTGTCAACTCCATTTGTTTTTGAAGAAATTGACGAATATAGCATTCGCTCATTTTCAACACCTGAGAATGTTGGCATTGATTTTTTTTGTAAAAATGGATGCGGTTTTTTGACTTTTAGAGCAATGTATAATGGAATTATAACTCATGTTGAACCAAAGCTTATTCTTGACCAAGGTGAAACTGACAATTGGGCATTTGAAATTTGGATTATGTTAAACTCAAAGTATTCAATCTTGCTAGAATTTGAAACATGGGGTTATTCTTCAGAAGTAAAAACACAGCAAGAAAACAATTTATTTGTAAAAGTTGGCGACTATATAACTCAAGGGACTATAATTGGAAATTTAGTTGCATGCCAAGATTCTGCACATGTTCATTTCAGTTTAAAGGAACAAAATGTGCCTGACGAAGCAAGTTTAATTGCACCAGAATCATTTTTCAGCAAAGAAGCACTGAGATACTTAGACATAATTAATCTAAATCAAATAATTTTTTAAAAACTTAAAAATTAATATCAAACAAAAACATAAAATTTTATAAACATTATGTTATATGAATTTTTTTATTGGAAATTATATTAGTAACAACAAAATAAAACAAATAAGCTAAATTTGTTTTGCTTAGATAAATTTGCTATTACTTCTTTTTAACATAAAAATTTATTGACATAATGTTCAATATTTGTTTATATTTTACAATATTTTCACGGATATTTATTAATATAGTAGCATTTGAGCAATATTAAAATATGTTAAAATAACCAAACAATCTAGTATGGTTGTTATGATTGGCGCTGCCATAACAGCTGGATCTAATTTTAACTTTTTTGCTAAGAGTGGCATTGTGAATCCAATTAAATTTGCAATTAAAACAATTAAAATAACAGTGAGAGCGATTATTGTAGCGATTAAAAAATCTTTATACTGAATAAAAATTCTAAAAAAATTAAATATTGCCAAAAATGAACCCATAAACAAAGAAACATAAAACTCTTTGAAAAATATTTTGAAATAATCTTTCATTGAAATTTCTTCAAGCACCATACCTCTTATCATAAGGGTTGAAGCTTGAGAGCCACAATTTCCCGCAAGTCCCATTAGTAACGGCAAAAAAGAAACAAGAATGATTTGGTCAGACAAAATTTGTTCATAACTAGTTAGCAAAATTCCTGTAAAAATTGCAGAAATCATAAGCAATGTCAACCACAAAATTCTTTTCTTTGAGTGTGTGAAAGCTGATGTTTTTAAATAGCTTTCATCATTTGGCATAATTGCCGCCATTTTATGGAAATCTTCAGTTGTATCTTCTTCAATAACATCAATAACATCATCGATTGTTATGATTCCAACCATTCTGTTATCCATGTCTTGAACAGGCAATTCGTTCACATTATATTTTTTAAAGAGCGAAGAAACTTCTTCTTGAGTTTCACTTGTGTTTACAGGAATTATATTTGAAGACATAACATCTTTAATAAGTTTTGTTGGTGAAGCCAAAATCAAATCTCTAATTGATATTTCACCTATAAGCATTTTTGTGTCATCAACAATGTAACATGTGTTGATTGTTTCTTTGTCTTGAGCAAGCTTTCTTATTCTTTTGAAACAATCAGAAACTTTCATGTCACCTTTTAAGTCAAGGTATTCTGAAGTCATCAAACTGCCTGCAGTTTTTTCTTCATAGCCTAAAAAGCGATTGATTTCTTGCCTTTTTTCGGCTTTAGTTACTCTCAAAATTCTGTTGACAACATTTGCTGGCAAGTTTTCAATTAAATCAATTGTGTCATCTAGATATAAATCGTTCATGATTAAATTTAATTCTTGTTCTGAAATTGTTTCGATTAAATGTTTTTGAATATCAAAATCCAAATAAGTAAAAACATCTGCTGCAATATCTTTTTTTAATAGACGAAAAACTTTTAGAAGAACATCTGGTTCTTCTATTTTTTCAATTTCATCTGCAATATCGGCTTCTTTTAAACCATTTAAATAAGTTCTTAAATCTGAAAACTTTTTTTGATTAATTAAATCAAGTATTTGTTCATTTGCCATTTTTCCCCCTTGCACAAACTTTGCATGCAAGAGAAAAACAACTTTTCAATTTACATGCAAGTTTTGTTATTTTTTCTACTATGACCCGCTGAATCGCCCATGTAAATCTCCTTTAACTTTTTTATTATAACTATATTCCATTGTATGTCAAGTAACTTTTTTTTATTAACATTTTTTTACAACACCAATTAAAAAATGAAAGATAATTCTTTCATTTTTTAATCAGTGACCACACTTTTTTTGTTTCTTTTTTTGTTGTCTTAACTCAAATTTTTTTTGTTCTTCATTAACAAGGTTTTCTTTTCTAATTTGCTTAAGTTCAATTTTTTTTTGTTCTTGTTGTAGCTTGATAACTTGAAAAGATTTTTTGCTAATTCCTTTTTGATTAAGAGCTAAATTAATGATTTTCTTCATTCTTTTGGGGTTTATTTTTTTGTTTTTTTGAAAATTTTTTACTGCTAAACAAAAACTCAAGTTTTTCCAATTGCTTTTAATAAATTCAAAAACTTCCGCATCGCTTGGCTCAGCTCCAAAAACATATTTGCATACGACCATTTGCTTTTTTGAAAATATTTCAAACAAAGCGCCCCAAAATTGCCCATCAAAAAAAATGGTCAAACTGATAGTTTCTTCTTCCATAAGGAATCCTCCTAAAAAATAGAATGAAGAACGGACAACCTTAGGAGGCAGGTTACTGGCTAATTTATTAGCGTCTGGACTACCAACCAGAACTGTGTTTTTATCTTCTTAAATAATTTTATAATATTTTGATTATATTTTCAATTGATTTGTTTAATAAACTATAACTTTTATGTTTAAAAAATCCTTAGTCTAAAAAAATGTATCAAAATTATATATAAATGCAAAAACAATTAGAAAAATAATTTCTTTATATTTTGGTGTTTTTTATAAAAATTTTAAAATATAAAAATAAAAAAATCATGTTATACTAACAAAAAATCACATTTTGTTTTATTATTTCATTTTAATTTTAATAACAAGGAGAAAATTATGATTTATCCAAAATTTTTAGAAAAGGGGCAAACAATTGGCATTCCTGCCCCATCTAGCGGACTTGTGGAAGATAAGATATTGAAATATAATCAAGCACTTAAATCTGTTCACAAACTTGGTTACAAAACTGTTGAAAGTGAAAATAGATTTTGTGATGATTTTCATGTTAGTGCAACCAGTTCAGTTAGAGCTGAAGAATTTTTGAGAATGTGGAAAAATGAAAACATAAATGCCATAATTTCTCTTGGTGGTGGAGAATTTATGGTTGAAATTCTTCCTTTTTTGAAAGCTGAAGAATTTAAAAAATCTACACCAAAATTTTTTCAAGGGTTTTCTGACAACACCGTTCTTGTTTATTATTTAACAACTTCCTTAGACATTGCAACAATCTATGGTTACAATTTTTTGAATTTTGGAATGAAAAAATGGCATGGTTCTCTTAATGACAATTTCTCTCTTCTTACTGGGCAAAATTTTTCTTTTAAAAGCATGGAGAAATATCAAACAAAAAGATATAAAAATCCAAAAAAAATTTTGTCTGGTTTCAATTTAACTAAAAATGTTAAATGGACAAATGTTGCTGGCAACAAAAAAGTCAGTTTCACTGGGAGAATGATTGGCGGTTGTCTTGATATTCTTGTTACAATTCTTGGCACAAAATTTGACAAAACAAAAGAATTTATTGAAAAATATGCTAGCGATGGAATCATTTGGTATCTTGAAACCTGTGATTTGACCGTTCCCGAAACAATTCGAGCTTTGTGGCAACTTAAAAATGCTGATTGGTTTAAATATGTTAAAGGATTTGTTTTTGGAAGACCATTAATAAGTAAAACATTTTGTGATTTAACTAACAGAAAAGCAGTTGTTTCACAACTTAGTGATTTAAATGTTCCAATCATTATGAACGCAGACATTGGGCATCTTCCACCAACCATGCCTGTTCTTAACGGAGCAATTGCAACAGTAAATTATGAAAATTACGAAGGCGAAATCACTTATTCATTAAAATAATTTTCAAAATTAATTAAAAAAATTAAACTCAAAAATGAGAGCCTTTATTGTAGAACAAATCATAAAAATTACTATATTTAGTAGTTATTTATAATAAAAAAAATAAAAACACTTTTCCATAGATTAAATGTCTAAAACAATCTTAAAAATATGACTAGAATTAGTATCACACTTAAGATAAATAAATTAGCTTTCTAAAATATGATTTAAAATTTTGACAAATTTGTCAATATCTTCTTTTGTGTTGTAAACATGCAAACTTACTCTTACAAAGTCATCTTTTTCACTTGTATTGCAAAAGTTTCCAGTTCTAACAACAACATTATAATCTCTTAAAATTTCTCCAAGCTCTGAAGATGAAATGCCATTAATTTTGAAACTTATAATTCCATAACCAAGTGCACATTTGCACATTGCAACACCTTTATTAAACTCAATGTTTTTAATTAGATTTAACTTATCAAACAAATATCTTGTAATTTCATAAATATGATATTCTATGTTTTGCATGCCAATTGAATTTATATATTCAATTGCTTTTTTAAGTGATAAAATTTCAGCTATGTTTTGAGTTCCACTTTCAAAATCACTGCCCTTTTTGATTTCTAAATTTTCATTTTTAAAACCGCCGCCAATTTTGAAAGGTTGCATCTCTTTTAGGAGTTCTCTTTTTGTGTAAAGAACTCCAACACCCATACCAGCAAACATTTTATGTCCAGAAAAATATAAAAATTCTGGATTGAGTTTTTGCACATCAACATTTATATGTCCAACACTTTGGCTTGCATCAAGAACAATAATTGCATTATTATTCTTTTCTCTAATTTGTGGAATAAGTTTTTGTATATCCATTTCTAGCCCATACATATTGTGAATGTGCGTTAAAACAATAACTTTTGTATTATCATTGACTTTGCCAATTAAATCTTGTTCTTTGTAATCGCCTTCAACATCAATTAAAATTTCCTTAATAACAATATTGATGCCAAAAACTTTCAAAATTTCAACAACATTTAGCCATGGCAACACAGTTGATTTGTGATCACCCTTGCACAAAAGAATTTCATCGCCATTTTTTAAATGTTTTAATCCATAGCTTAGCGCAATCATATTTGAGCTTTCAGTTGCTCCACTTGTAAAAGTAATTTCATCTTCATTGTCTGCACATATAAAATCTTTAACTAATTTTCTTGTTTCTTGTATTTTTTTTGCAATTGAAATTGTGTTATTAGAAATTCCTCTTTCTGCGTTCATTTGGCAGGAAGAATAAAAAGAGCAAATTTCATCAACAACAACATTTGGCTTTAGACTTGTAGAAGAAGAATCTAAATATATTAAATCATCTTTTAAAATTCCAAAATCCTTTTTTACATCAATCACAAAAATACTCCTTTTGAAATATTTGTTATTTTATAACTAAAAAACTTTTGATAAAAATTATATTAAATAATTGCTCTTGTCATCATTCTAACAAGTGGCAAACCTTGTTCACGATACTCAGTCATTCCACCTTTTAAAGAGTAAACATTTAAACCTTTTTTGTTTAGATATGCACTAAATTTATAAGACTTGTCGCCAACAGCACAAACAAGCAAAATTTTGCTTTCTTTTGAGAATGGTATTCCATTGTCTACAATATCATCAAAATAAGTATCGGTTATGTTCATTGCATCATTAATGTGTCCATTTTTATAAGCCAAATTACCCCTTAAATCAATGATAATTGGTTTTTCTTCTGAAATAAAATTAGTTATGTCTTCACATTCAACAACTTTTGCAAATTTTAAATCTTCTTCTTTAATGTTTCTTACTGAATCAACTTTTATATCACTGTCAAAAATGTCTGGTCTTCTTTTTCTTATGTAAGAAACATACCATTCAACTCTGTCGCAAGCAATAAAAACAGCATTGATTTTTTTGTTTAATTTGCCGTCTAATTCCTTGAGATATCTAAGTGCACCAAAAAAAGCACAACCACTTGTTGGTCCAGCCAAAATTCCAAGTTTTCGGTTCAAAGTAAGCATTCCGTCAATAGCTTCCATTGAATTTACACTTACAACTTCGTCATACAATGATTTATCAAAAATACCCACTTCATACATTTCATCTTTGTTTCTGATCCCTGGAATGTTGTCGCCTTTTTCAGCAATTATTCCAACTTTTTTTAAATCACTGTTTTTTGTTAGCAAAAATTCAATTGTCCCTCTTGTTGAACCTGTTGTTCCTAAAGCACCAAAAAAATAGTCAACATTGCCAATATCATCAAAAATCTCTTTTCCTGTTCCAAGATAATGGGCTTCAGGATTTTTCAAATTTGTGTATTGATTGCAATGGAAAAACTTTTCAGGGTCTTTTGAAACAATGTTTTCAATGTAAGAAACTGGATCATTTGGGTCGGTTGGATCAGGGCATTCAGAAATTCCAGGCAATTCTTCAATTTCTGTTCCAACAATTTTTAAAACATCTCTTGTTTCTGGAATTTTTATTCTATTTGTGATTGTTTTGAAAGGTATTCCATTCATGTTGCAAATTATACTAAGAGCTTTGGCAGTGTTTCCACTTGAAGACTCAATAACAGTTTTACCATTTTCTTTGATTTCCTTAATATTATCTTTTAGCATGTTATATGCAGGTCTGTCCTTAAGTGAGCCAAAAGGATTAAATAGTTCACACTTAACAAAAAGGTTCACATTTTGTAAGCCTGTTATTTCTTTTCCAATTTCAATTATTGGTGTGTTACCAATAAGTTCCAAAACACTATTTACTTTCATTTTTCACCTTTTGTTTTATGCTATCAAAATTTTCATCTAAGAAGAAATTTAGTTTGCCATTGTTTTCAACTGCAACAATTTTTTTGGCAACATTGTGCATGATTGTTTCACTTTGAGAAAAATCCATAAAATATCCAGCAGTGTTTACAAATGCAAGTATGTCGCCTTTTTTTGGAAGCTTGTCAATAAAAACTTTGTGCTTAAATATCAAATCGCTTTCAAGGCACAAATTTCCAAGCAAATAAAAACCATCTTTATTTGTTTCATTTTCACTTTTGCCAATTAAGATTGGATCAACAAACATTTCTTGTTCGCCAATGAGCAAGTTGCTCCTGTTCATACTAGCACCAATCAAATTGTCGCCACTAGATGAATTTTTGCTAAACACAACTTCAGCGAGTGTTAATCCAGCTCCGTCCAACAAGCTTCTACCCGGTTCAATAGCAAGTTCAATCATGTTTTCAGACAAGATTTCGCCAACCATTCTGTTTTGATATTTTTCTAGCCTAGCTGACAAAATATCATTCAAAAATTTTTCTTTAACACTTTCTTCATAGTAGTTGTAAATGTTCAGTCCACCCCTTAAAACACCTTGTTCACTGTGCAAACCAAATGAAGCTTTGTTCCAAGTAAGTTTGTTGTTTCCAGAAATTATGTCTTCTTTTAATTCGCTTACACTTTCATTCCATTCTTTTCCATTCTTAAGATAACTAACTTTGAAGCCGCCACCTATATTAATGATATATGGATTTAATTCAAGTTCATAGGCACGACTAAACAAATTAATTACATTTTCAATTGCAACTATTTTTTCATTTAAATTTACTGTGTCTAAATGAAAAGAAAAGCCCACAAATTCAAAAATATCTTTGTTTTCTTTTAAAAAATCAAAGATTGTGTCGATTTTTTCAATATCAATTCCAAATCTACTCTGTTTTGCCAAAAATTTTGTTGCACCAGATTTGAATCCACAAAGTCTAATAAGTAGTTTTGTTTTGTCTTTTTTGTTTATCGCCTTGTGAAAATTTAATAAGGTTTGCAATTCTTCAAAATTGTCAACATTAAACAAAATATTGTGTCTTAACCCAAGCAAAATGAAGTCATCATTTTTTGGACCAGTGGCTTCAATATGTTTTCCAACAAAGCCACAAGAAAGCGAATGTTTAAGTTCGTTCACTGATGCAACATCAACATTCACACCCGAGTTTATCATTTGATTTATTATTGCATCTGACTTGTTACACTTGTGTGCAAAATATATATGCCCTTTGATGCTAAATTTTTTAAAAACTTTTTCACATTCCAAAATGTTATTTTCAATTGATTGCGGGAATATTATGTTGAGCGGAGAAGAGAAACAATCAACCAAAGAGCGTACTTGCAAATTGTCATTTAGCAACAAATCCATTTGCATAGTTGTTTTGGGAGAAAACTTCATTTTTTAATAATCTCCTTATACGAAAAGTTTGAGTCAAGAAATGAAGGCAAGTCTTGACCATAATATTGACTATACCAATCTTTTGCATCGTTGACATAAATTTTTTTTATCATTGAATAATAATTGTCCCAATCTTTATCTGTGTTTTCTAACAAGTCTAGAAGTTTTTTGTTAATTTCTTCATTTTCATCAACAAATGTATCTAAGTTTGAAACATCGCCTTGCTCATATCTTTTAAGAAGCTTGGATTCTTTAACAAATCCAAGAATATCTTTTTCGTCAATTTCACTTTTAATGAAATTTATATCATCTTCATCAACAATTTTGTTAGCAATAACCATTGTTTTAATTTTAAAATCTTTAATAACTTTTTTGAAATCCTTGTACACTTCAACACTTTTTTTTGTTGGCTCAACAACAAATATGTTTACATCTGAAACACAAAACATTGATGTTCCAACGCTATCAATTCCTGCAGTTGCATCAGTAACAACAAACAAGTGTTTGTCATCAAGAAGCCTGTTGTAAATCAACACTGCATTTCCAAGCTTGCTGTGATAACAAGCAAAGCCAACCTTTTTGTCAGTGTATGAACCAATTGTTAACATAGCAATGTTCTCCTTGAAAGTTGCAAGACATTTAAAAAACACATCGTCAAAAGTTGGCTTAATAAATTTTGAATCATAACAAGGTGGAGTTGAACCAATAATTGCCTTTCCTTGCAAAATTCTTTTATGCTCAAAATAGTTTGAAATTTCTTCAAAACTATCTCCCAAAAATTTGGTATCCATGTTTAGTGCATCGGCAAGATGAACATTGATGTCAGCATCAATTGCCAAAACTTTTTTGTTTGATTTGTTTAAGTATTTAATAAAGGAAGTTGCCATTGTTGTTTTTCCACTTCCACCTTTTCCCAAAAATGTTACTCTCATTTTTCTCTCCTATTGCAATTTTCACACAAACCATTAATCACTGTTTTCATTGTGTCAATTTTGAATTTGTGTTCGTTTAGTACATGTTTTTTCAATTCCTCAATAATTTCACAGTCAAGATGAATAACTTTTCCACAACAATTACATTTAAGATGCAAATCTTCCCCACAATTATTTTTATTTAATTGATAGCTTGATTCACCGTTGCCATTTGTGTACTTAATTACTTTAAATTTTTTTTCCAAATCGTTTAAATATCTGTAAATTGTTGTAAGTCCAATATCTAATTTTTTGCTTCTACATATGTCAAACAATTCATTTGTACTAAGACATTTTTCACTATTCTCAACCAAAATTTCAAGCAAAAGTTGTTTTTGTTTGGTGTTATACATTTATTTCCCCTTTTTGAAAATGATAATCATTTTCAAATTATAGGCTTGTTTTGATTATTGTCAATAGTTTAATAAAATAAAACTGAAAAATGCTAATAAAAAATCTGTGTTTTTAGTTGCAGAAACAAATAAATTTAAATTTTTGTAAATAAACCACGAAAGCAATTTAATCAATATTTAAGATAAGATAAAACTTAAGCAAAAATTAAATAAAACCATAAACAATTTTTATCACACTATTTCTCATAATTTATTTTATAGTTAAGCTAAAATTTTTACATAATTATATTTTTTGTTGCAACAAGGTCGCAAAAAAACTTGTCGTGTTCAACAAAAATCATTGTTGGTTTGTAAGTTAAAATAAGTTTTTCAATTTGCTCACGAGAGATTATATCAATATAGTTTAGTGGTTCATCCCAAATTAAAAGATTACTTTCTTCGCACAAACTTTTGGCTATAAGCAATTTCTTTTTCTGCCCATCACTAAAATTTTGAATTAAGCCATCGAAGTTGTTTTCTTCAAAACCAAGTTTATCTAGGATTATCATAAACTTTGAACGATCAATTTTGTTTTCTGAACAAAAATCTTGTAGATTCCCTTTTAGGTGTGATGTGTCTTGGCTGACATATGAAATTTTTAATCTTGTTGGCAACAGAATTTTTCCTGAGAAACCATCAATTTGTCCTAAAATGGCTTTTATAACACTAGATTTTCCACAACCATTTTTTCCCATCAAATTTATTCTGTCACCTTTTTTGACTTCAAAAGAGATTGGGTTGTTTATTTGTTTGTTGTCATACGAGATCACTAAATCTTTAATTGTTAGAAAAACTTCACCACCAAAATTTAAGTTTCGCAAACACAAATCTTCGCTTATATCAATGTTTTTAAGAAGTTTTTCTTTTTCTGCAATTGCTTTTTCATTTCTCTTTTCAAGAGCTTTGACTTGTTTCATTTTCTTTTTTGTTTTAGCACCAATTAAAACTCTTCTAACAATGCTTTTTTCAGTAATGCTAGGGTCAAAGCCAATTTTTGTACTCTCGTTTTTCATTGCCCAACCTCTTGATTTTTTACTGCTCTCTTCAAGCCTAGAAATTTCACCTTTCAATTTTTCATTTTCTGCCATTTCAAAATTGTCCTCAAGTTCTTTGTTTAATAAAAACGAAGAAAAATTTCCTTTTTGAATTTCAAGACTAGCCTTGTTTATTGACAAAATGTGGTTAACACAGCCGTCCAAAAAATTGCGATCATGAGAAACAATAATAAACCCATTTTTTTGGCTCAAATATTCCGATAGTTTTTTTCTGCCCAAAATGTCAAGGTAGGTCGTTGGTTCATCAATAAGCAGAAAAGAGTTTTCTTTTGCAAAAAGAATGGCAAGCATCACTTTTGTTTGCTCACCTAAACTTAATGTCAAAAATTGTCTTTGCAAAACACTCAATTCAATTTCTAACAAATTTAATTCTCTCTGCACTTTCCACATTTCTATTTTTGGACAAACCGAACAAAAAATTTCACTAATCGTTTTTGTTTTGTCAACAAGAAATGGAAAATACTCAAAATTTACACTTGTTTCAATTTTTCCTGAATATTCAAGTTTTCCAAACAAAATTTTTAAAAGAGTTGTTTTGCCTTTTCCGTTTCTACCAACAAGTCCAAGTCGCCAGCTTGTGTCCAAAGACAAGTTTACATTATTGAATATATTAAAAAAACTTCCATCATAAGAAAAGGTTAAATTTTTTATGTTTATAATCATATTACCACCCTCCAAATATATTAAATATTTTTTAAAAGTGATTCACATATTAACTAATAAAAAAGCTCACAGTCTTGGTGAGCTTCTATGCGTTCGAAATCGAAAAAAATAGCATCACCAGTTTTATATGCAAATCTGTACACTTCACCACATAAAACCAGTTGTAAAAGTTTTATGTGCTATTTGTTTTCTTTTTCCATTTCTATCTCCTTAACATTTTTTATATTTTATCATTTCTATTAAAATATGTCAAATTGTGTTTTTGTTAAATTTAAAAAAGAAACTTAATATAAAAAAAATTTTTAACATTTTTTAAAATCTTTTAAACCAACAGAAACAAAATCATGTACTATGCTTGTATTTGACAAATTTGTATATTTTTATGATTTTTTATTTTTTAAAAATATAAATAATTGTTAAAAAAACTTCTATGAGTTTTATTCATAAAAGTTTTTCAATGTGCTAGTTGTCGTTCATTTCAAACGAATTAAATTAATTTCACCATTTTAAGGTTAATTTTAATTATTTTCAAAGTGAATATTTTATAATTTATAATAATTCAATTTTTTTAAGACTAGTTTTTTTTTCACTTTTTGAAGTGCTACCGCTTGTTAGAATGATTGAAGATTCTGAGGCAGGGATAAATGTTGGATTGTTTCCATCTAAGTCAGTTGTTACAACCAGCATTCCTAATTCATTTTTGAAAACAAAACCTGAAGATGATGTGCCAATACCAAAAAACACACTTGCAGGCGAAGACACTGGCAAATAATCATACACAGAAGTTATAACACCAGCGTCCCAACCAGTTGGCAAAGGTGTAGGCGCACTAAGATACGAAATGCTTGGATTGTATACAGAGCCAACACCCATATCAATTGCCGTTATCATGTTAAGAGGAATTGCCTGAATCTCTTCATTTTCCAAAACCACAAACAATCCTGCTCCACTATGTGAACTATATAGTGACTGTGGCGTTCCAGTTACAAAATATAATCCACGAACAAAAACAGAAATTGTGTTTTCTGGATACAAAGTTATTATTTGAGAAATCACATTTGCAAGTTGCAACATTTGAAAATTGTACATTGTATCACTTGAACCATTATCAATAACCATATCAACAGACAGCATAGCCTTAATTTGAGTTGTTGAAGCAAGATATGCTCTTCCATCACTGGAATTTACAAGCTTAATGGTTACAGGAGCAAGTGTAACATCAACAATGCCTAACCCTGTGAGAGAATTTAGATTTGTTGGTGAATTTCCTTTGATTAATGCCCCATTAGAAGCGGAAAGAGCAAAGACAGCACCTACACTACTATTTACAGCTTGAGTGGCAATCCACCAATTTATATGATACTTTCCAATATCATTTAGTGTAATTTCACCAGAAGTTGAATTATAAGTGATGCTTCCACTGTTAATCAAAACACTATCAAAAACAACATTTTCTGACATGTCAACATTTCCTGCTGTTGTTTTTTGAACATATAATATATTTTCCATAAATTTTTCCTTAAATATAAATTTTATAGTCTATGAATAATAAAACTGGCTTGAATTGCAGAAGTTCCAAAAGTCACAATTGCTCCAGTTCTATTCACAAGAGCGAGTAAAGCAGGACTGCGTCCAACTTCAAAAAGTCCTTGCCCATACAATCTCAAAGATGTTATTGGAGCACTAGATGTTTCGTCAATAACAGTTGCACCAATTTCAGCACAAAAACTAACACTTGTTGCTTCTCCAGCACCATTTGTGTTTATAACCCAGTTTACTTCATATATTCCTGAATTATGAATTGTGAAAACACCTGTATCTCTGTTGTATGTGATTCCATCTCCAGTGCTTAAAACTAGTGAATCAAACAAAACATTTGCTCCGTTTGCTACTGTTTCACCACTTAAGCCACGAAGCTGCACTTGAATTGCATCAACAGGATTGAATGATGGTCGTGGAAATGGGGGCGGAGGACATGGACATGGTGGTGGACAACATGGAGGAGGAGGACATGGACATGGTGGTGGGCATGGAGGAGGAGGACATGGACATGGTGGTGGGCATGGAGGAGGAGGACATGGACATGGTGGAGGACATGGTCTTGGGCAAGGTGGTGGTGGACATGGAGGTGGAGGACACGGTTTTGGACATGGGGGCGGAGGACATGGGTATGGTGGTGGAGTACACGGTTTTGGACATGGGGGCGGAGGACATGGAGACGGAAATGGTGGCGGAGGACATTGTCTTGGGCATGGGGGCGGACATGGTTTTGGACAAGGTCTTGGGCATGGTGTTGGCGGAAATGGTGGCGAACACGGTCTTTTGAAGCAATCACAAAATCGTGGAAAATTATTTGACATATTATTTTCTCCTTAGTTTTACAAACAAATAAATTACATAGCAGAAAAAATTCATGCTATGTAAAAAATCAAAAATATATGTTCATTTCAGTTTATGATGAGCCGAACAATATTGTTAGCTTAAAAAAAAATTAAATTGCTAGAAAAAATATAAAAAATTCAACAAATTTATATAAAAATTTTTGAAACATAAATATTTAGGTATTAATATTTCAATTGATATTTAACCATGTTACTTCTAATTAAAATATTGAAACAAAAAGCAAAACAAACACAAAAAAAAATAATATAACCACAAAATCATAATGTTTATTGACTTGCAAAGAAAACTATTGATATAATAATTATTATGCAAAATCAATTTTCTAGAACTCAACTTATGTTTGGCAAAGATGGCATGGAGAAACTATATAATTCTCATGTCGCAGTTTTTGGTATTGGCGGGGTTGGAGGTTATGTCGTTGAAGCTTTGGTGAGAAGTGGGATTGGAAAAATTGATATTATTGATGATGACAAAATCTGTTTAACAAACTTAAATAGACAAATTTTTGCCACAAGCAAAACAATTGGAAAAGATAAAGTTGATGCTAGTGAAGAAAGAATTCATGAAATTAATCCAAATTGCGAAGTTACCAAATTCAAGTGCTTTTACACCCCTGAAACTTCATCTCAATTTGATTTTTCAAAATATAATTATATCGTTGACGCAATTGACACAGTAACTGGCAAAATAGAAATTGTTCGCAATGCAAAAAAATGTAACATTCCTGTTATTAGCTGTATGGGTGCAGGAAACAAAGTTGATCCAACCGCTTTCATTGTTTCTGACATATATAAAACAAGCATTTGTCCCCTTGCTAAAGTAATGAGAAAACTTTGCAAAGAAAACAACATAGATTCACTCAAAGTTGTTTATTCAAAAGAAAACGCAATGACACCCGTCCAAGAAAATTGCAAATCTGATTGTGATTGCACTGAAATAACTGAAAAAAATTGTAAAATTAGGAAACAAATTCCTAGTAGCAACGCATTTGTTCCGTCTGTAGCTGGACTTATACTAGCCGGTGAAGTCATCAAAGATATCACTGGTGTCAAGGGAAATGGAATAAATTTAAGTTAAACTTTTACTATATATTATTTTTAGTTAAATACTTAAATTCAATAAATAAAATAATGATTTAATTATTAATTTTCACTCTCTGCCAATTGAATTGGCATTTTTTATTATACTATTTAAAATAAATTGACAATATTTCACTAAAGATTTAATATACTTTTTAGGAAGAATAAATGAATATTATTGAAATTAAGAATTTAAAGAAGAGTTATGGAAAAGTCAAAGCTGTAGACAACATTTCTTTTTGCGTTCGTGAAGGGCAAACTTTTGCTTTTTTAGGCTCAAACGGTGCAGGAAAATCAACCACAATAAATATTATTTGTGGCATTCTTGAAAAAGATGAAGGTGATGTTTTAATTAACGGTATTGACACACAAAACAACATTTTTGAAACAAAAAAACAGATTGGTGTTGTTTTCCAAAATTCAGTACTAGACAAAAATTTAACTGTTTTTGAAAACTTAAGAAACAAAGCTCTTTTATATGGAATGAACGAAAATGAATTTAAGATCAAACTTGAAATTTTGAGTTCAAAGCTAGATTTCAAAAACTTGTTTTCTCGTCAAATTAGAAAATTAAGCGGTGGACAAAACAGAAAAATTGATATTGCTCGTGCACTTATTCACAGCCCTAAGATTTTAATCTTAGATGAACCAACAACAGGACTTGACCCTCAAACAAGACAAAAAGTCTGGAAATTTTTAAATGAATTGAAAGAAAAAGAAAATCTTACAATTTTTTTAACAACCCATTATATGGAAGAAGCAAGCGACTGCGATTATGTTGTTATTTTAGATAAGGGCAAAATTGTTGCAGAAAATTCACCAAACGAACTCAAAAAAAAGTATGCAAATGATTTTGTGAAAATTTATAACAAAGAAAAGAAAAAAGAAATTTTGACGACTTTGAAAGATGAAGGCTATGATGCAACAAGCAAAAAGGGCTATATTCAAATTGAACTCGAAGATACTGCGCAAATCAGAGATTTAATTGTTAAGCACTCCACATTTTTTGAAGACTTTGAAGTTGTTAAAGGAAAAATGGACGATGTGTTCTTGCAAGTAACAAACAACAATTTAGAGGCAATCGATGAATAAAAATATAAAAGACTTTTTTACACTAACAAAAAGACACACCAAACTTTATTTCAAAGAAAAAGGTGCTTTTTTGCCTTCTCTTATAACACCAGTAATTTTGGTTGTTTTGTTTATTACATTTTTAAAAAATGTTTATTCAAGTGTTTTACTTACCATGATTCCAGAAGGCATTGTTCTTGACGGTTCAGTTGTGAATGCTTTCACAGGTTGCTGGCTAATCTCTTCAATCTTGGGTGTTTCGTGTGTAACAATTGCGTTTTGCTCAAACATAATTATGGCTAGCGACAAATTTAACAAAACAATCAATGATTTTTATGTTGCTCCAATCAAGAAAAATGTAATTTCCCTAAGTTATTTGTTTTCAAATTTCTTTTCAACAATGATAATTTGTTTGTCTTGTATGATTCTTGCCTTTGTATATTTTGCATTTGTCGGTTGGTTCTTCAGTTTTGTTGATGTACTAGCCATAATTTCAGTTGTGATACTCAGTTGTTTGTTTGGATCAACACTTGCGAATGTTTTTGAATATTACATTTCAACAATTGGCGGAATAAGTGCAATTTCGACTCTTGTTTCAAGTATGTATGGTTTCATTTGTGGAGCGTATATGCCTCTCGCACAATTTAGCCTTGCAATAAGAAATTTGATTTCCTGTTTACCCGGAACTTATTGTGTTGGCTTAATTAGAAATTTATTTATGGGTGGAGTTCTAAGAGAAATGTCAAATCAGTTACCTACTGAAGTAATTGAAACAATCAAAATCAATTTTGATGGCAATTTGTTCTTTTTTGGTAGTCAAGTTGAAGTGTGGCAAATGTTTTTGGTTGTAGCCATTTCAACACTAGTGTTCTTAACAATAAATCTTTGCTTTGTTTTTATTAAAAAGAAAAAGAAAGCCATTATTTAAAACTATAATTTTAGCATTGTTTAACAAAAGAATTTATTTGTAAATTAGTATAAAAGCTGTAATAATTATTCAGCTTTTTTATTTTTTTTAAACAAATATACAAATTAAATGTTATTAATAAAAAATGATTAATATTATTCTTAATAGAAAAAAGTAAAAATATTTTATTTAGTTAAAAATTTAATTGTGCAATTAATCCATATAAGATACAATCATTGTATGAAAATTGTTAGTTACAACATAAATGGAATAAGGGCTTCACAAAAGATTGGGCTTGTTGAATGGCTTAAGTCTTATGATGCTGATATTTACTGTTTGCAAGAAGTGAGAGCAAATGAAGAAATTTGCAAACAAATTTTGGGAGACATTGGATACAACATTATTTACAATTGTGGACAAAGAGCAGGCTATTCTGGAACAGTTGTTTTGACAAAAGTTTTGCCAACAAAAGTTGAGCTAGGAATGGGTGAAATCGACATTGAAGGAAGAACAATAACTTTGTTTTTTAATGATTATGTTGTTGTTAATTCCTATGTTCCAAATGGAGCAAAAAGACTTCAATATAAACTCGATTATTTTACTTCATTAACAAATTACTTAACAAAGTTAGCAAAGAACAACAAAATTATTGTTTGTGGCGACACAAACATTGCTCACACAGAGCAAGATTTATCTCACCCAAAACAATGTAGCCATGTTAGTAGCTTTCTTCCAATTGAAAGAGAAGCTCTTTCCAATTTATTAAATCAAGGTTTCATAGACACTTTTAGGCACAAGAACCCTGATTCAAAAGTGTATTCATGGCGTTCATACAAATCTCGAACTCTTAACAGTGATTTCGGTTGGAAATTTAGGTTTGACTACATTATTGTGAACAATAATTTAATTGAAAATGTCATTTCTTCTGATATTCTTGAACTTGAATACAGCGATCACTTACCAATAATTGTTGAATATAATCACTAAAACTTTAATTAATTTTTAAAATTTTAAATATTAAAAAATGATTGTAAAAAAACTTGTGAAGCATTATACTTTGAAAGTTATACAATTCAACTTAAAAGGAAAAATTATGAAAAAAATTATTATGGTGTTTGGAACAAGACCCGAAGCAATTAAAATGGCACCACTAGTTAAAGAATTTCAAAAACACAAAGATAAAATTCAAACAATTGTTTGCGTTTCAGGGCAACATAGACAAATGCTCGATCAAGTGCTTGAATGTTTTAACATTGTGCCTGATTATGATTTATCAATCATGAAGCAAGGACAAACTCTTGCAGACATTTCAACAAGACTTTTAGGTTCTTTTACAGAAGTTTTAATGAAAGAAAAACCAGATATGGTTTTTGTTCATGGCGACACTTCAACTGCATTAGTTTGTGCTTTAGCTTCATATTATTTACAAATCAAAGTGGCTCATGTTGAAGCAGGTTTAAGAACTTATGATATTTATTCTCCATTTCCAGAAGAATTTAATAGACAAGCAATTGACATAATTACAAATCTATATTTTGCTCCAACAAATTTTGCAAAACAAACTTTGTTAAATGAACACAAAGACAAAAATGTTTTTGTTACAGGAAACACTGTTATTGATGCAATTAACACAACAGTTAACCCTAATTACAAAAATGAGATTTTGGATTGGGCAAAGGATAGTAGGCTTGTTCTTTTAACAGCACACAGAAGAGAAAATCTTGGAGAAAATCTTCACAACATTTTTAAAGCTATAAGACAAGTTGTTGATGAGCATAAAGATATCAAGGTTGTGTATCCTGTTCACCTTAATCCAATTGTTCAAAAAGCCGCACAAGAAGAACTAAAAAACCATGAAAGAATAAGATTGATTGAACCATTAGATGTAATTGATTTCCACAATTTCATGGCAAGAGCTTATTTGATTTTAACTGATAGTGGTGGAGTTCAAGAAGAAGCCCCACACCTTGGCAAACCAGTTCTCGTGTTGAGAACAACAACGGAAAGACCAGAAGGTGTTGAAGCAGGCACATTAAAATTGGTTGGAGTAAACAAAGAAGATATCTATAGAGAATTTACACTCTTGGTTGACAACAAAAAAGAATATGAAAAAATGAGTAAAGCAGTAAACCCTTATGGCGATGGCAAAACAAGTCAAAAGATTTATGAAATTACAAACAAATTTTTTAACGGAGAGCAATAATGGAACAAAAGATACCAAAAATAATACATTATGTGTGGGTGGGTAGAAAACCAAAATCAGAGAAAATTCAGAAATGTATGGAAAGTTGGAAAAGATTTTGTCCTGATTATGAAATCAAAGAATGGAACGAAGATAATATTGACTTTGAGTCAAATGCTTTTATTAAAGAAGCTTATGAAAATAAAAAATTCGCTTTTGTATCTGACTATGCTCGTTTGTATGCTCTCTTTAATGAAGGTGGCATATATATGGATACTGATGTTGAACTTACAAAGCCATTAGATGAATTTTTAATTCACAATGCTTTCTCTGGATTTGAAAATGCTGTTTGGATTCCAACAGCCGTTATGGGTTCAGAAAAAGGTCATTCATGGACAAAACTTCTTCTTGATTATTATAAAAATAGGCATTTTGTTAATAATGGAAAAATGGATTTAACAACAAATGTTGACATCATTTCAGCACTTACAAAAATTTATTATGATATTGAACTAAACAATAAAAATCAACAGTTAAAAGATGGATTATATTTTTATTCAAATGACTATTTTTGCCCAAAAAATTATGTATCAGAAAAAATTGAATTGACAGAAAACACACATGCAATTCACCACTTTGCAGGTTCTTGGCTTAGTCCAAAACTTAAAAGAGTTGACAAGCTTGTTAAATTTATAAAAAAAATCTTTGGGGACAAAATATTTATGAAAATTGAAAATCATTTTTTCAGAAGCCATGCAAAAAAGTTTTGCAAAAAGCTTAGAAAAGAATATCAAAACAAAAAATAATAATTTTGTTAGTTTCCCCAAAAAAATCTCGCTTTAATTGAAAATATGCGAGATTTTTTGAATAATAAGAAAATGCTTTTCTTATGAAAAATAATTATTTATTATGATTTGTTAATAAGAAATTTGTATTTTTAAAAAAATTATTATATTAATTCTTAATTCCTTAAAAAGTACACATACACATAGTTACAAAGCTTCACTCAGAATTTTTTTGATATTTACACTTGTTACATTTTTTTTATTAATTATAACTGCTCCATCGTTTAATGCTTTGTTTACAATTTCATCAAACTTTTTTTCCGAAACACCATATTCAGAAAGTTTAATTGGCAAACCTACAGTTTTGTTAAGCATCAAAATCAAATTTTCAACATATTCAATTGCTTTTTTTGCTCTGATTTCTTTTGGCGTGCTAGCAAATGTTTCAGCATTTGTTAAATATAACAAAAGTTCGGCATATTCTTTTTCACAAGTGTCAAGATTGAATTTCATGCAGTGCGGAAGAAGAATTGCCATTGCGTTTCCGTGAGGAATTCCACAAACTGCCCCAATTGAGTGTCCAATTGCATGAACAACTCCTACCATTGAATTTGAAAAGGATATTCCTGCAAGAGTGGCAGCCACAGCAAGATTGTTTCTTAGTTCCAAAGAACTTGAATCCTTAATCACAAGTGGCAAACTTTGACTGATGAGTTTGATTGCAGAAATGGCAAAACCATCGGAAATAATGTTTTTTTGAATGCCACTGAAAGCTTCAATTGCATGAGAAAGTGCATCAATACAAGTGCTCGCAGTAAGTTTAAGTGGTAAATTTTTTGTTAAAATTGGATCAATAACTGCAACATTAGGAAGAATTTCTTGTGAGATAAACTCCATTTTAATCATTGTTTTTTCATTTTTAATAACAGCCACACTTGTACATTCACTGCCCGTTCCTGCAGTTGTTGGAATAACTATAAAAGGAATTAGTTTTCCTTTTTTAATAATTTCGTTTCCCATAATATCTTCAAGGTTATCTTTGTCTTGGCTAAGTGCAAGCCTAGCAATTTTTGCGGTGTCAATCACTGAACCTCCGCCAAGAGCGATGAGAGAATCACAATTGTTTTGTTTGTAAAAATCAATAATTGATTTTATTGTTGAAAAAGATGAATCTGTTGGAATGTCCAAAAAAAGATTGCCAAGGTTGAGCTTTGAATTTTTCAATGTATCAATTAATAGTTTTACTGAACCAACTTTTTCCAGTCCTCTATCACTTATAATTAAAGGATTGTTTGCACCAAAAAAATCAAGCTCATATGGAATGTTGTTTAAAGCATTCTCACCAGACAAAATTTTTACTGAATTTATAAATTCAAAATAGTTCATTCTTTACTCCTTTTGGTTTTTCCAAATAGCAAAAACAGATAAAGTTTTAAACTGCAAAATTGTTTTTTGATTTTTGGCAAATTGATTTTTTTAGTAATAAATCTTGGGAAGAGATAACATTCAATTTTGTTAATTATTCTAACTATAGCCATGGCGTTAGAAATGTCGCCTTTAACCAAAAGGTTATGCCTTGCAAAACTTTTTGACAAGCTTTCTTTGCCAAGAAGTGCTTTTTTTGCATTTTTTATATTTTTAAATTCAACAAGCAAACTTATGCGGTCACTTGCTTTAACAATTTCAACTTTGTTAGATTCAATTTTTAAAAGTGCACTTGGTCCAAATGGAAGAATGTTGATTTTTAAAACAAAAGGTTTAGGCAAAGAATTTAGTTCATCTTTAACTTCTGAGTCTTTGTCAAAAGCATAAATTGTGCTTTTTAATAACAATTTCAAAATTACATTTGCTAAAACACATTTTTTCATGCTTTAATTATAATATAAAAAAACTTTTTTTAAAAACAAATTTTACAGAATTAATATATTTTAATAAAATTTCCTTGTTTAATTGACTTATTTGCTTAAAAAAAATTATAATTGCTCTTGAATGGGAGAAAGATGAAAAAATTCAAACTCAATGACTCTTTGATGTCTGTGTTGCCAATTGCTTTAATAGTGATTTTTCTAAGCATAACAATTGTTCCAGTTTCAGCTTATGATTTAACACTTTTTGTTATTTCAACAATTTTTCTTGTTTTTGGAATGGAACTTTTTAACCGTGGAACTGAAAGATCAATGCTACCAATGGGAGAAAATATTGGAAGCAATCTTTCAAAATCACGAAAACTTACAAACTTTGTTATTTGCAGTTTGTTGTTTGGATTTATTATCACTTTGGCTGAACCTGATTTATTGGTTCTTGCTGGACAAGTTTTAAGCATAAACAAATGGGTTTTTATTATTGCCGTTGCAATTGGTGTGAGCATTTATATGTTGATTGCAGTCTTAAGAATAATTTTTCAAGTGAAAATTACTTATGTTCTTTTTATCACATATTTCACAATTATAGTTTTGATGTTTTTTGTTCCAGAAAGCTTGCTTGCCATAACTTTTGACGCGGGAGCTGTTACTTCTGGAGCAATTTCCGTTCCTTTCATTTTGGCATTAGGTGCTGGAATTTCTGCAGTTCGTGCTTCAAAAAATTCAAAAGATGACAGTTTTGGTTTGATTGCTCTTACAAGTGCTGGACCAATTATTGTAACCATGATTTTATGTTTATTTATAGAACCTAATGTTGAAGTTACAAGAACTGTAATAACTGAGTCAGTCAATCAAAATTTCATCAATATTTTTGGTGATTTTGGCAAAGCAATACTTGATAATATGTTTGAAATATTCATTATCTTAGTACCAATTGCACTAATCTTTTTTGTGTTCAATGCAAAAGAATTAAAATTGCCAAGAAGCAGAATAAGAAAAATTGTTATGGGATTAATTTATACATATCTTGGCTTAACATTGTTTTTGTCTGGAGTTTCTGTTGGCTATTTGAAATTATCAAGCATAATTGGTTATCAAATTGCAAAAAATTATGATTGGTTACTCATTCCTCTTAGCTTAATTTTTGGATTGGTTATAGCCTTTGCAGAGCCAGCAATACAAATTTTAAATAAAAAGATTGAAGATATTACTAGCGGAATTATAAGAAAAAAAGTTTTGTTTATAACCTTGGCAATCGGAATTTCAGTTTCAATGGTTATGGCAGTTTGCCGAGTTATTTTTGAAATCAACATTCTTTACATGATTTTGCCATGTTATGCACTTATGTGCATTCTTCTATTTTTCTCACCAAGAATTTTTAGTGCAATTGCTTTTGATTCTGGCGGAGTTGCATCGGGTTCAATGTCTGCTTCTTTTCTTCTTCCTTTTGTAATTGGCATTTGCACTGCTCTTGGAAATGACATTATGGTGAGTGTTTTTGGAACAATTGCATTAGTTGCCACCGTGCCAATTTTATCTTTGCAGTGTCTTGGTCTAATCTACAAAATTACTAAAAAGAGAAGAGAAAATAAAATAAGAAAACTAAAATCAGCAAAAGTCGAAATTCTTGAATTTGATGTTGGAGTTGTGTCATGAATAAAAAAGGAAACGGATCACCACTTGAATTATTAATCACCATTGTTGAACGCCACAGAGGTCATGAGGTGTGTGAAATTCTAAATACCAATCAAGATGTAACACATATCAATTGCATTGGTTACGGCACGGCAGATTCAGAAATTGCTGACTTGTTTGGATTTGGAATTTCAGAAAGAGATGTTGTGCTTAGCCTTGTACAATCAGAAAATAGTGTTGAAATTTTAAAAAAATTAAATGAAAAATTTGATTTTAACAAAAAAAATAATGGTATTTCTTTTACAATTCCAGTAAATAGCATTGAAAAAAAATTGTATAACTTGTTAAAAATGAGAGGTTAAAATATGGCAAAAAAATACGCGTTTGATTTGATTGTTTCAGTTGTTAATGACGGGTTTTCTGATTATGTTGTGGAAACTGCACGAAATGCAGGTGCTTCTGGAGCAACAATAATTAAAGGAAGAGGCACAAGCATTCATGAAACTGACAAATTTTTGGGCATTAGCATTCAACCAGAAAAAGAACTAATTTTGGTGCTTGTTAAAAAAGAAGATAGAAATCGAATCATGACTGAGATATGTGCAAGTGCACACTTAAATGAACAAGGCAAAGGACTTTGCTTCAGTTTGCCAGTAAGCAATATGCAAGGTATTGCTCACTTACTTGTCAATTCACAGAAAGAAGATGAATAAACTTTTTCATTTAAAAAAAAATTTTCGCAAGTAAATAACCTTTTACAAAATAAAAACAAACAATCATTTAAACAAATTAAACAAACTATAAAGTTGTTAAACAGAATTTTTTAGGAAAATACAAATTGTCAAAACAAAAAAACAAGCACTGAATTTTGCTTGTTTTTTATAAAAATTAAATTTCTCTACTTCTTTGAATTGGTTGCTTTTTTTGGCTAATACATTTAGTAACCAAATCCAATTTTCTTTCCGATTCCATAATATCTTCTTTAGTTGATGCAATGCCCATGTTTACGGTTGCGTGAACAAATTGTTCAAAAAGATCTTTTGAAGTTTCACAAGCTTGTTTAAAAAGTTCGGGATTTTGTTTGCTTGCATAAGCCACTTCAGAGCAAATACTCTTTTCAAGAGATGTGTTTTTTCCATCACACAATTCTTTTAGCAAAAATTCTTTTACATTTTTCTTGTAATTTATATAACCTAAAATATTTTTTTTGTATATAGCATAATTTAATTTTTTTGTAAATACTTCAAGCTTTTCTTCAGTGTCAAACATGTCATAAATCATGCCAAAAACAGTAAAAGGATATTTTTGAGCAATTCTAGGAAGTTCGTGATTATAAGTAACAAATTTCAAATGATTAAATTTCATTTTTCATCTCCAAAAATTTATGTTGGCATCATTTTAACATATGTATCTTTTTTTTACAATAGGATAAACAATTTTATTATTATTTCAAATAAAATTTTTGTTGTTTACAAGATTATTAAAAATGATATAATACATAATATTCGGAGAGGTAAAAATATGGATTTTGAACTAAATTTGTCACTAGAAGAATTGAATAAAAGAACAAGTAAAGAGTGCTTTGAAAAAAATGATTTTCTTAATGAGTCTGACACAGAATTCAAAGAACTTTCTGTAAATGAAAAAAATACTCTAGCTCATTTAGCTAGAGCAAGTATGTTTGTTGAAAAAGCATATTACAAAATGGAGAATTCACACAACATAGAATTTCAAAAATTTTTGAAAGAAGAAATAAGCAAAGGTAATGAGCAAGCCAAACTTACAAAAATTTTGTTTGATGCACAAAAGAGCATGTTTTCAGCAGACCGTGAAGGTAACCATATTAGACTTGTAAAAAATTTAACCCAACCCGTTTCAATGAATTTTTATCCTGAAGATTTAACTATTCCAGAATTTCATAGCATAATAAACAAGATGCTTGATGAAAAAAAAGTTGAAGATATTAAAAATATGCTCACACAACATTCTATGGTTGTTAGAGATGGAAAGTTTTTAAAAGGAATTGAATATAACGATTATTTTACTGAACTAAAGGATTGTGCAAACGAATTGGAACAAGCAAGCAAAACTTGCGAAGATCCGGAATTAAAAAAATATTTAACCTATCAAGTTTCAGCTCTTCGCAACAACAATCTTGAATATGATTGTCTTGCTGATTTGCAATGGGCAAAATTTAAAAATGGCAAAATTGATTTCACATTGACTCGTGAATCATATGATGACCAAATGACTGAATCTATTGGCGAAAATTTTTCTTTAGCTGAAAGACTGAAAAATTTAAACATTGAATACACTTCAAAAGACACTCTTGGTGCAAGAGTTGGATTAATTAACAAAGAAGGTACGAATTTTTTACAACTCACTGCAAAAAATATTGCACAAGTTATATATGAAAACATGCCTTTTCAAGACAGATATGAACAAAATAATTTGTTTGATGGAAAAGACAAACTAAGTAGCATTGAACTTGACCTTGTTTGTTTAACAGGTGGTGAAGGTTGCTATCAAGCGGGTATTGTTCTTGCTCAATCCTTGCCAAACAATGATAAACTTGCAATCAAACGAGGCGGTGGCAAACGCAATGTTTATCATAAACAAATCAGAGATTCAAAACAAAAATATTTTGTTGAAAAATTGGTTGTTCCAGAATTAAAAAAATATCTAAATTATGAATCAAAACATTGGCAAACTATTTGCCATGAAAACACTCACCCATTTGGTCCTAAAGAAAACACATTCCTTGGTTCATACAATTCAATTATTGAAGAAAACAAAGCGGATTTGGGAGCATTTGCATTTTTGCCTGAAATGGTTAAAGCGAAAATTTTTAACAATGGACAATGCAAACAAATTCTACTTTCTACAATTGTTACAAATTTTGTTAAAAGCAAACCAAGTTTACAAGAACCTCATGTTGTTGAAAGAATTATGATTACAAACAAAATGATTGAAAACAAAGCAATTAGCGTTAATGAAAAAGCTCAAATTTCAGTTGATTTCAAAAAAGCTATTGAAGTTTCAAAAGATATGATGAAAGAAATTGTTGAACTTCAACTTTCAAAGTCAAGTGAAAAAGCAAAGGCATATGTTGAAAAATATTTTGTTTGGACAGAAAAACTTGAAAGAGTTGCAAAAGTTATTAGAGAAAATTCCAAAATTTTGAATGGAACTATTAATGAACCATTAAAAGATTACCTAATTAGTCCAAAGTTTGAACTTGAATGTTCACAAAAAAAAGTTTGTGGCAAAAAAGATAACAATCAAATTTCTAAATAATTTTAAAAAGCTATAATTTGTTGTCATTTGAAAATCTTATAACAAATTTTAATCTTTTCAAAAATTAATAAAATTTTAACAAAAAATGCCAAAAATTTTGGCATTTTTTTAATATTTTCCTTATTTGTCTGAAGAATTTAAGTATAAAATTTTATTTTCGTTGGAGTTGTAAGCTCCATAATTTAATTTTCTTGCAATTTTAAAATATCAGTAACAAGTGATTATCTTTTTATTTTTCGTTTCTGTTTTAGATTGTAGATAACAAAAAAATTTAAAAAGTAAATAACAACCGCAAAAATGTAAAATGGAACATACAAACTGCCCCAATTCCCCGGCAATGGATTGTCCACATAGAACATATAATTTGAACCGGGATAAAAAATGTAGTTACACAAAAATGAATGCGCATACACAACCACTAAAAACACACATATTGACCATGCGTTTTTCCATTCAAAAGAAGTGTAGCCTTCCGCCATAACAAACACTGAAAGCATAAACCCTAGGCTGTGGCTAATAACACTATAATATTGTGAAAACTTAAGAACTTCAACATTAAATCCGACAGCAGGATACAACAAAAAAGCTGTGGTTGCAACAAGACCACCCATTGCAGAAATGTTGTATAAATGCTTGTTTTTTATTGGAATTGTAAAAAGAAAAACCCAAACCATTATGGAACAAAAGTGGAAAGGGAGAAGTGTTGTTATTAAATCTTTCCCTTTAATCAAATTAATTAATCTTGAAAGAATTTCAAAGGCTAAAAGAATTGACCAAACAACCCACAAAAAAACATCTTTTTGTTTTTTGCTTTTATTTTTAAACACAATAATTAAAGAAATTGTTATAAAAACAACAATAATCAGAGTTACAAGGTGCGGAGTGTCAAACAAATAATCATTTCTTCTTACTGTATCTCCCAAAAAGAAATCTTTTAAAGATTCTAACATACAAATTTTCCTTTCTTATGTATAAGTTTGCATATCTTAATAATATCAACTAAAAAATATATCTTTTGTTGATATTTAATTATATTACATTTTTAAAAATAATGAATTAAAAAAAATTGCTCTATATAAATTAATTTTATTTTATTGTTCTGGAACAAATTGGATAATTCCATCTAAAAGTTCATTAGTTTGATATTTTTTATAGAATTTTAGTGGATTCATTTTAAATATGTAACAACCTAAATCTTTTTCAACTAATGGAATAAATTTTATTTTATTATTTTTCAACAAAATAAATCTACATTCATTTTGATACTTATAAGTAATATTTTTGATGAAATATTTGTTTAGATAATTTCCTCTATATAAATTTAAATACTCTTTTTGATTTGGATTAATGTCGGTATAATCGACAATGCCTTGATCAATTGCCAAATTGTTTTGTTCTGCATATAGATCTAAATTATCTTTTAAATCTTTATAATAAAATATTAATGCATAATCCCCAAATTTTTTTAATTCATCCTTATATTCTTTTTTTATTTTATATTCGCAATTTCCAATATCTTCTAGTATAATTTCATTTAGTATTGTTGTGCATAAAATCGGTACTTTTTCATCACCTACAAAACCTTGCTCCATTTCTGGAAATATAAATTTTTCTCCTTCTATAATAACTTTAGCATTATATATTTTTAATTTGCTATCAAGTTTATCACCCCTATATGTATCTTCTAACTTAGAAAAATAACCGCATTCTTTTAAATACATTTTACCTTTAATAAAATCATCCCTATAATTTTTTTCAGCGAAAATTTTAATTAGTAATACAGGACATCTTTTTCCAAAAATTATCATCAAAATACCTTTTAATATTATAACAAAAAAAATATAATTGTTATAATAAAAAGAATAAATACTTTAAAATCAGTATGAAAAATGTTATCATTGTATTAAGCAAAGGAGAAAAATTAAAAAATGAAAGTTTTGATTGCAACAACAAATGCAGGTAAAATTGCAATATACAAAGAAATTTTGAAAGAAGCACAAATTGAATGTGTTGGATTAAACGACATAGGTTGCAAACTTGATGTTGAAGAAACAGGAAAAACTGAAGTTGAAAATGCCTTAATTAAAGCACTTGCCTATTACAAAGCAACAGACATGCCAGTGATAAGCAATGATAGTGGACTAATTATTGAAAAACTTAAACCAGAAGAACAACCAGGTGTTTTTGTTCGTAGACATAATGGAAAAGAACTTACTGACGAAGAACTTCTGAATGTTTATATTGAAAAAATTAGTGCAGTTGGAGGTTCAAGTAATGGGCATTTCAATGTTGGACTTGCAATTGTTGACCAACATGGACAAATGCACACTCGTGAATTCTGCCCAAAAAGATTTTTTATTAATAAAGCAAGTAAAATTATTAAAAAAGGTATTCCCCTTGACAGCATTGCGTTTGATGAAAAAACGGGAAAGTTCATGAGTGAAATGACAATTGTTGAAAGAAACAATTATGAAGCTGATGAACTAGCCAAACAAAAAGATTTTATTTTGGAAGTTTTTGAAAGCCAAATTTCAAGTTAAATATAAAAATTCAAATAAAACGAAATTTATTTTAGTTATTTATATTATGTTATTAACATCAAAACTTAAAATTTAAATTAATTAAATTTAAAAAAACAAATAATTTAAAAACCGAATTAAATCAATTTTAAAAAATTTTATTTATCATGTTTTCCTAGGACTTTGGTAAAAGTATAAAAACAAAAAAATACATTGAAACAAATGCGTCAATGTATTTTTTAATTAAAACTTATAATTCTTTGATTGCATCTTTAACCATTTGAGTTTGTTCGTATGCAAGTCCTTGTTCAATTGCTTCATTAACAGGAACAAAGCCAACATTTTTATATAAAGACAAGCTTTTTATATTTGTAAATTTTTTTGGTGAGATTTTTATGTTCATTGAAAAACATTGACTTGAGCCACCTTGCACTCCGGCAAGATTAGGAGAACTATATAGTTTCAAAAATTTCATTTCAGCAATTTCTTTTTTTGAACCAGTGTCAACTAGAACATGAGCAGGCTCAATTGTGTTGTTGCACACTTTAACATCTATATTTGTTTTTTCTTTCATTGCCCTAACCACAGTGCTAAGTGGAGATTCAAACAATTTGATTTCGTCCCCAAGCAAACCTAAATATGAAGGAAAGCTCAATTTGTTTTTATCTCTTGTGCCACAAAGAACGAATGTTTTGTAATAAGGCACATTATTTTCTGGAACAATTCTTTCTTGCAAAGTAAAAACCAAATCAGCTGTTTGTCTGCCACCATAAAAACTTGGTCCAACATTTTCAATTGCTTCACGAATACCATTGAAGCCTTTAACATTTGCCATCAAATTTACAGTTCCAAAAGATGCAATACTATTAAATTTTTCATAATCACCATCAATAATTGCTTTTCTTAAGTCTGATGCATGATATTCAATTCCACTGCTAAGTTCAGGATTTATAAATTCAAAAGGAAGTTCAATCTTTTTTTCGTTTAAAACATTCAAGATATCTTCTTTGTTTCCAGTTACAAAGTGAGTTACTTTTTTTTGCCTACACAAAACAAGCACATTTTCAATCCATTCTTCAAAAGTTGGATAGTCAGGGACATGTGCAAATTCAATTTTATTCAAATCAATTTGCTCACTATTTAAGCTAGACAAAATCATTTTTTCTCTAAACACGGCTAAAAGTGGGTGTCTTGAAATTCCAACATTGTAACAACTGCCAAGTCCAATAACAACTTTGTCATTTGTTTTAAGCAAATTTTTTATGGCAACAATATGCCCTTTATGTGGCGGTGCAAACCTACCGATAAACAATGCAACTTTTTCCATATTCAACTCCAATAATTTGAAGTAATAATAGCACAAAGCATTTTGTTATTCAATAAGCAAGTTCATTAAAACAAAACGATTTGCTTTTAAATAAAAATTCTTGATTAATAAGTTTAATCAAGAATTTAATATATTTATGAAATCTTTTTAAATAAATTATTACATTAATAACATTTCAATCTTTATTCTAAGCTACATAATTCTTAATATTTTATAAATTCACTTATAAAATCTACTATAATAATATAAATACGCTCCTTTGATTAATCTGGAATGTATGGAACAAAATTTGTAGTTAAATTACTCAAATTAATATCATAATTCTCATAATCAAAACGAATTTCAATTTTGTATGAATTTTGAAATACACCGTCCCAATAATCATATAAAATTTTTGACACTTTGTTATTCGTTACAAAGAGATAAGCAAAATCAATCCTGTAGTCATTAATAGTTTCGCATTCAATGTTGAATGCAGAAAAGAAACTTGTTTTAAAAGCAATTTCAATGAGTTTTGACGATTTTACTCTCCAAACCTTGTTCAATACTTGGTTTTGATCATCAAATTCATAATATTCAAACAAATTTGCATTGAAAAATGAAAAATCAAAATAATTTCCGCTAGCTTCGTTGTTATTTGCAGAAAGATCATATGAATAGGAATATTTCATAAATTCTTCATCTGTATCGTTGTATTTGAACTTTCTATACTTAATGTAATTTTCATTTTGCTTTGCATAAACTATATAACTTTTTTCTTCAGGATTATATGTGAAAGCATCTTCTTCAATTTGCCAACCCGTGTTTCCGTAAAAATATCTTGATTGAAAATATATGTTTTCATTGTTAAGTTTAACAATGCTATAGTTGAACCAATCCTCACCATTTGTTTGCCAAATTTTATGTTTATAAGAATAATTATCTTCTAACTCTACAAAACTTGTTAATGCTTCATTTAAACTTAATCCATTTGCAACAAGTTCTTGTTCACTTGGTACATTTTCTCCACAAGCAGAAAACATAAAACTTGAAAAAATCAAACATATTAACAACCAAACATATTTTTTTCTCAATTTCATACAAAAACCTTCCTTTTTTTTATTATAATATAATTAATATTTTATAACAAACGATTTTGTTTAATTTAATCAACATTTTATAAATATTTTTAGGATTTTGTTAATAATTTTGTTAATTATTTGTTTGATTGAACCCCAAAAAAAATTATATATTACTAATTGTGTTTTTAAAAAACTTGTTGACATATAATTGTTTTTGAGTATAATTTGTCTAACACTGTTAGTAAATTTATTATAGGAGAAATATGAATTCAAAAAAAATAGCTATTGAAATTCTGGATTATATGCTTGAACATAAACCAAGAGCTTTGCCACCAGAAATAAATGGAGAAATAGCTAGAGGCGAAATTGGAATTATGATTTATCTATATACTTATCAAAACACCGAAGTTTTTTCTGGAACACTATGCAAAAATCTTGATGTTTCATCAGCTCGAATTTCAAGAGCACTTAATAGACTAGAACAAAAAAAACTAATTATGAGAAATGATGCAAAATCTGACATGCGACTTGTCAAAGTTGAATTAACAGCTAAAGGCAAAAAATTTGTTGAAGAAGAAAAAGAAAATGCTTTAAAAAAAATTCAATCTATAGTTGAATTTTTGGGTGAAGAAGACACAATGCAATTAATTAAAATAAAAAATCGAATAGATGAATTTTTAAAAAATGAATCTAAAAATTAAGATTAAATTAGTTAAATACTTTGTTAATATTTTAAGGAGAAATTATGTTTAAACAAATAATTAAAAATTTTAAAAAAAGAGAATGGTTGTTTTCTTTAATATGCCTTGGCTTAATTTTTGCATCGGTGTGGCTTGACATAAAAATGCCATCTTATATGTCGGATATAACAAAACTTATCCAAACTGGCGGAAAAATTGAAAACATTCTTGAAAAAGGTGCTTATATGCTTGCATGCACACTTGGATCAGCATTAATCACCGTTGTTGTTGGTTTTCTTTTTTCAAAAGTTGGTTCAAGATTCAGTGCAAGACTTAGAGAAAATGTTTATGACAAAGTTCAAAATTTTTCTGAAAATGAAATCAAAAAGTTTTCAAAAGCAAGTTTAATCACAAGAACAACAAATGATGTCAATCAAATTCAAATGTTTGTTACAATGGGTTTAAACATAATTATAAAAGCTCCAATTCTTGCAATATGGGCAATTTGTGTAATCCTTGGAAAAAGCTGGCAATGGAGTGTTGCAACTGCAATTGTCGTTTTGCTTCTTATGACACTTGTTGCAATTTTGGTTGTTTTTGTTTTGCCAAGATTTAGAAAAATTCAAACTTTAACTGATGATATGAACAGAGTTACAAGAGAAAACCTAACTGGTGTTAGAGTTGTTAGAGCTTTCAATGCCGAAGAATATTCTGAAGAAAAATTTGATAATATCAACAAAGAACTCACAAAAAACCAAATCTTTGCAAACAGAATACTTGGAATCATGTCACCATTTATGGCATTTATGATGAGTGGACTTTCTCTTGCAATTTATTGGATTGGTGCAGTTTTAATTCAAAATGCAATTGGACTCGACAAACTTTTGCTATTTAGTGATATGGTTGTTTTTGGTTCATATGCAATGCAAGTTGTCATGGCATTTATTATGCTTATCATCATTTTCATTATGCTACCAAGAGCAAGTGTGTCTGCAAAAAGAATAAATGAAGTGCTTGACACTCAGTCCAGCATTAATGACGGACAATTAATTGCTTCAAACTCAGAGTTACAAGGCGAAGTTGAATTTAATAATGTTAGTTTCAAATATCCCGATGCAAATGAGTATATTCTTAAAGATATTTCTTTCAAAGTGTCAAAAGGTCAAACAATAGCTTTTATCGGTTCAACTGGAAGTGGAAAAAGCACGCTGATAAATTTGATACCAAGATTTTACGATACAACTGAAGGCAATGTTTTTGTTGATGGAATTGATGTCAAAGACTACAATCTAAAAGATTTGTATAACAAAATTGGTTACATCTCTCAAAAAGCAATGATTTTTAGTGGGACAATCAAATCAAACATTGCCTATGGTATTAGCAAAGATGAAATTTCTGAAAATGGCATTATCGAAGCACTTGAAATTTCTCAGGCAAAAGAATTTGTTGAAACAAAAGAAAAAGGAATTGATAGTGAAGTTACTCAAGGTGGAAACAACTTATCTGGCGGTCAAAAACAAAGATTATCAATTGCAAGAGCAATTGCAAAGAAACCTGAAATTTTGATTTTTGATGATAGTTTTTCAGCACTTGATTATTCAACTGACAAAATGCTTAGAAACGCACTTAAAAACAACATTAATGACACCACAGTCTTCATTGTTGCTCAAAGAATTGGAACAATAAGAGATTCTGACAAAATCGTTGTTTTGGACAATGGCAAAATGGTTGGAATTGGTTCGCACGAAGAACTAATGGCAAATTGCAAAATATACAAAGAACTGGCACTTTCACAACTTTCAAAGGAGGAACTAAAATGAGTAACAAAGACGAAAAGCCAACATTTCAAAGAAGAAATGGTCCAATGCAAATTGTTGAAAAGCCAAAAAACTTTAAAAAATCAATTATTGATATTTTAAAATATTGCAAATCGCATTTACCAATTGTTATCATTTCGCTGATACTCGCTGTTATTGGAGCTGTTCTTTCATTACTTTGGCCAAATAAACTGGGTGATTTAACAAATGTAATAACAAATGGTCTTTTGACAGGCATTGATATGTCCGAAGTTTTATCTATTGGATTGTTTTTAATTGTTATTTTCACAACAAGTGGTGTATTCAACTATGTTCAAGCCTATCTTATGGTTGGTGTAACACAAAAGGTTTCAAAGAAATTAAGAAAAGAAATTGCAACAAAAATCAATATGTTACCTTTGAAATATCTTGACTCTCACCCATATGGGGACACACTAAGCCGAGTTACAAATGATGTTGACACAATTGGTCAATCATTAAGTAACAGTGTAACTTCATTAATATCTAACAGTGTTTTGCTTTTAGGTTGCATTGTTATGATGTTTATAACTAATTGGTTAATGGCAATCACTGCAATTTTTGCAAGTTTGGTTGGTTTTGTTGCAATGTTTGCTATTATGGCAAAATCACAGAAATTCTTTGTCGCTCAACAAAAAAACATTGGTGATTTAAACGGTCATATTGAAGAAAATTACACAAATCATACAATTGTCAAAGCTTACAATGGAAGTGCCTTAGAAAAGCAAGTTTTCACAAAATATAATAAAAACATTTATAAAAGCAGTTGGAAAAGTCAGTTTTTTTCTGGACTTATGATGCCACTTATGGGTTTCATTGCCGATTTAGGATATGTTGGAGTTTGCGTGGTTGGTGCAGTTATGTGCATAAACGGACATATTGATTTTGGTGTTATTGTTTCATTTATGATGTATATTAGACTTTTCAATTCTCCCCTTTCAACCCTTGCTCAATGCCTAAGAAGTTTGCAATCTGCTGGTGCATCTGGTGAAAGAGTATTTGAATTTTTAAGAGAAAATGAACTTTCTGATGAGAATTCTAAAACTCTTAAAATACTTCCACAAAATGTTAAAGGTGAAGTTGAATTTAAAAATGTTATTTTTGGTTATGAACCTAACAAAACAATCATACATAATTTTTCTGCAAATGTTAAGTCAGGACAAAAAATTGCAATTGTTGGACCAACTGGAGCTGGAAAAACCACAATGGTAAACTTGCTTATGCGTTTTTATGATGTAAACAGCGGTGAAATTTTTATTGATGGAAATTCTGTTTGTGATTTGACACGAGATAATATTCATAATTTGTTTGGAATGGTTTTGCAAGATACTTGGCTTTTTGAAGGAACAATAAAAGAAAATCTTGTTTACAACAAGCCTAACATAACTGATGAGCAAATTCACTCTGTGTGTGAAGTTGTTGGTGTTGACCATTTCATAAAAACCTTGCCTCAAGGTTATGACACAATTCTTAGCGACAACATTTCAATTTCTGCAGGACAAAAACAATTGATGACAATCGCAAGAGCAATGCTTCAAAATTGTCCAATGCTCATTCTTGACGAAGCAACTTCATCTGTTGACACAAGAACAGAAGAGCTTATTCAAAAGGCAATGGACAAACTAACAGAAAAAAGAACAACCTTTGTAATTGCTCACAGATTGTCAACAATTAAAAATGCTGATTTGATACTTGTTATGAAAGACGGTAATGTTATTGAACAAGGAAACCACAAAGCACTAATTGAGCAAAATGGATTTTATGCAAACCTATACAACAGCCAATTCACAAATGTTGGAGCTGAAGTTGTTGATGTTTAACATTTAGGTTATTTTAACTTAGTGGAAATTAAAACAAAGTTTTTGACTTTTAAAAATATAATCTATATTGTTTTATAAATAAAGACAATGTGCATTAAATAGAAATTTTTACTGGAACAAATAATTGTAACAATCCAAACTAAAAAAGAAGTTTTATCTGTTTATGATTAAACTTCTTCTTTTTTATAGTAGTAAATCTTAACTTGTAATTTTTATTGTTCATGATTTTGGGAAGATGATATGTAAGCAACAAGTTGTTTTTTATAATTTTTGTAATCCTCATCACAATTTTTTGAGTCAAAACCATAATCACTCTCAAAAGTTTTTCCATTTTTAAATTCGAGCTTTATTCTATGTTGACCTAAACTATTTGACTGATTCCTACATCTTTCCAATTTGTTAAGATTAACAATAAATTCACCAATCTTGGCGTAATTTTTTTTACCAGTTGAAAGTAAAGACTTAAGTATTTCTTCATATATATTCAAAATTGCACTATGTTGTCTTGTTTTAAAAAAATCAAAAGATTCATCTTTCAAAAAAACAGTTATATTATAAGACAATGGACCACCAATCCAACATACTGAATTAAGAGCGATACATTCAATTTTATCTAAATCAATTATTGTGTCTTCAAATTGCATTTTCATAAGTTGGATTATATAGGCTTTTTATACACAAGTCAATATAGAAATTTTATATTTAGAGGAAAAATCATTTGCTTTTACAAAATTAAAAATGGTTTCATAGAACAATCAACACTGTTTTTTAAATTGCACAAGAAGTCTTAAAATTTCTATTAAGAAAGTATTTAAAAAATTTATAATAAGTTTATAAAACTATTTAATCATTATCCTCAATTTTATATTTGAATTATCCATAAAAAATATTTATGCTTCGTCTACCTATAAATAATATAAATAATAGAAGATTATTTTGTTTTGTGATAGAATAAAAAAGTAGGGGTTAAATATGGAACTTAATGAAATGATTGAGATATTAAAAGAACGACTTGAAACAATGTTTTCAAAAGATAAATCAGGACATAGTATTGATCACTTGCTGAGAACAATGAAAAATGCACTTCTACTACAAAAACAAGAAGGTGGAAACAAAAAAGTTGTTGCAATAAGTGCATTAATTCATGATATACATAGAATAATGGTTGATGAAAACAGAAATTTTGTTTCACCAAAAGAAAGTCTGCCAAAAGTAAGAGAATTGATTGCCGACATTGATTTAACTAATGAAGAAAAAGACCATATTTGTTATGCTATTGAACACCATGAAGAATATTCGTTTGGCGGTGGAAAGGTAACAGTTAATGACATTGAAAGCAAAATTTTGCAAGATGCTGACAATCTAGATGGAACAGGTGCAATAGGTGTTGCCAGAGCTTTTGCTTTTGGTTCTGCATATAAAATTCCTTTGTATGATGAAAATCTTAGCATGGAACAAGGTGAATATTCTGAAAGCGGAAATTTCGATGAATCAACAATTCACCATTGTGTAAACAAACTTATGAGACTTGACCAAACCATGAACACAAAAACAGGAAAAGAAATTTGCAAGCAAAGATGTGCTTATATAAAAAACTTCGTTGATGAATTTATTTCAGAATGGAAGGGTGAAAAATAGTTTTTCTTTATAAGCATTTTTTACTTATCATAAAAATTATAATAATTGAAAAAACAATGCCTAATTACAAATCGTTAAAAATCATTATAAATTTATAGTAAAAATCATTAATTATTAAAATTATTTATTAGTTAAAATAATCGTTTTGGCTGGAAATTTGAATAGATGTGCAACTAATGATACAAAACAAAGCAAAAATAAAAAAGTCATACTTTAATATGACTTTTTTTTAGTATTATAATTTTTTTGTATTCGCCTTTATAAACAAATCTAGAGAATATTTTAGTAATTTACTTAAACTGCCGAATTTTCTTTAAATATAAACTTTCCATTTAATTGGTACTCAGTCTAATATATCAGATTATTTTATTTCAATTTTTATCATTAAAGATAATGAGATAAATATTAATTTGTTAATGAAACCATTACATTGAGCGCTCTTTTTCAACATACTTTAATTTTCTTAAAAAGCTTTCATCAATATTTATAACTTTTCCACCTTTTGGATAGATTTTTCTACTTCCATAAACAACCCAAATTGCATTGCAACTTTTTTCTGGCATTGAAGCATCACCATCAGTAAAAATAATTTTGTTTGCAGCTCTTTTTGAAAAAGAATCCACAGGTATATTAAAATCTGTTCCGCCACCAATGTTAAATTTTAAATTGTCAATATCTTTTGCTTGCCTTACTTCTTGAAAATCAATGAATTGTGAGTTAAATTGCCCAACCTTAATTATTGAAGTTTGCAAAATATTTTTGCATTCTCTTAAAAAGTTTTTTAGTAAAGTTTCACTAACTGAGCCCGAAACATCAAGCATAATTTCAGTTTCAGGAACTGGATATTTTTCAATTTTAGCATTTAAAACATTGTCTTCAAATTCTGCATTTTTGAAAGACCAATCGGCATTTAGTCTAATTGCTTCTTTTAAATATAATCGCCAATCAATTAAAGGTTTGGCAACCCCAATGTCATTTAATTCTTTGTTTTCCAAACTTGTTCCAAAGCCAGCTTCTTGTGCCTCTTTTGCAAGTTGTTCTTCCAATTCTTCTAATTGTTTTTTTCTTTCAATCTTATTTTTTTTGAAACCTTCTTTTTCGCCTAATTTGGAAAGTCCTTCAATTTTTTCTTGGCGTTTTTCATCTTGTTTTTTTTCTATATCTTCAGATTTATTAATTTCTTCTTGCTTTTCTTTTTCAAAGTCAGAAGACAAACCTTTTCCATTTTTATAATTTTTAAGTGCTTTTTCCCATAATTTGTGGGAATCATTAATTTCATGGTTTTCATCAGAATTTTCGGTTGATTGTTCTCTTGAATTGTTTTGAGATTGACTATTCTCTTCCGATTTTTTTTCATTATTTTGAGAATCTTGTTTACCGCTTATTTGTTGATTGCCATTCGCTTTTTGTTTTTTATCGTTTTGTGATTGTTCATCATTTTGAGCGCCATTTTGATGTTCTTTGCTGTTTTGTTGAACTTGCTCACCACCTTGCTCATCATTTCCGTTTTGTTCGTCTTCATTGTTGTTCTTTTGTTTTTGATTGTTTTGTTTTTCTTGATTTTCTTTTAAGAGTTTATTATATAATTCTTCAGAATCATAGTTTATGGCATCTTTAATATCAACACCACCATTAATTGACAATCCATCTTTTCTTAAAAATGCATTAATAACTGCATCTGTTGCAATGTTCCACACTTCTGTATTTTTGCCTTCACTTCTTAAAATGTGATTAAAAGCAACATGACATATTTCATGAGATAAAACAAATACTTGCTCATTTTCATCTAATTGTTCGAGAAAGTTAGGATTGTAATATATATACTTACCATCAGTTGATGCGGTTTTGATATTTGAAGTAGAAATCAACTTGCAGCCAGAAACAACACTACCAAAGTAGCCGTACTTTACCAAAGTTTTTCTTTTTATAGCTAGAATATCTACCATATGTATATCTCCTAAATATGACTAGTTAATGAATATAACAATGGATTAATGGTGTCTGATGATACTTTTTTTGCCAAAACAATTATAACGCAATTTCTAGGTAATTCAAATTTTCCAACTTTTTTATACTTCAAAATTTCGCAAAATTTTGCTTGTTCATCTTTGGAAATGGTTGTTAAGTCATCAATAACTAAAATGTTATTAGCTTTGTTTGATTTGTTTAATAATTCCACAAGCCAAGATGGTTCTGTCCATTCATTGTTTATCAATTTTTCTCCAAGCTCATCAATTTTGCAATCGGCTGGAATAACAACTGCATTTTTAAATGCAATTTTTGTAACATTTTCAATCATGATTGGAGACAGATTATTTTTTATACAATCTTTTAACATTGCAAGTTTTTCTTTAATCATATCTCAGCACCTCCTTTTTCTGCATTTAATGAAACTTTCCTTAATTCGGTAATTTGCCCAAATCTAACCTGATCTCCATGAGCCCAATAAGAATCAAATGTTGCAAGCATTTCTTTTCCTAATTTATCAATAAATTTTCTAACAACTCCAACATTTTTTTCATTAACTGAAGTTAATCCTGTTAC
>Ga0172378_10000087_pt1 | contig 65507 bp, 52 predicted proteins | sample GrowelOW332metaG_FD_119755 | JGI IMG/M metagenome (GOLD analysis project Ga0172378, IMG submission 119755) | Groundwater microbial communities from an aquifer near a municipal landfill in Southern Ontario, Canada - Pumphouse #3_1 metaG | ecosystem: Environmental > Aquatic > Deep subsurface >... | reverse complement strand
GAATTTCTGTGTAATTAACGATCCTTCTGTTTTTGCAAATCTTAGTCGGGATAGCAGGATTCGAACCTGTGACATCCTGCTCCCAAAGCAGGCGCGCTACCAGCTGCGCTATATCCCGAAAGTGAAATAAGTATAGCAAAAAAACAGAGCCATGTCCATACGGACTAAAATTTACTCTCTGCTGCCATTTAAAAACAGCATATGAATCTGTTTTTCGTATAATCTGCGGATTTTATCGCGCATCATTTCACCTTTTGCATTTATTTCTCTTCCCTGTACAAAACTTTCAGGAAGGAGGACAAAACGGCTGATACGCTCGCATGTACGGAAACCTGTTTTTTCATTTACGAGACGTTCGATTTCCTCCCGGAACATCAATTGCATTTCATTTGATTCGAGCAGCGATTCCCATGAGCTGTACATGATACGGGAAATATCAGCCCATTCAGTGACAGCGTCTTTCTGCGGAACGATAAGTGCCGCAATATATTTTTTGTCCTGCCCAACAATCATCACACGTTCTATGAACGGACTATTACTGAGTGAAGCTTCTATAACAGCAGGTTCGACATTCTCGCCGCCAAGGAGAACAATTGTATCTTTTGCGCGGCCGGTGATTTTTATCTCATTGTCAAGCGTCATCATACCGACATCCCCTGTGTTCAGCCAGCCGTCCTTATCAATAACGCGTGCGGTACGATCAGGACGGTTGTAATATCCCTTCATAATCTGCCGGCCCCGGGCCATAACAATACCTTTTTTTCCGGGCGGAAGAGGATCCGTTGCCAGAGTTCCATCTTTACCGACTGCTACAACTTTAACTTCTGCAGACGGAAAGACAACTCCGACACAACCGGCACGAGGTTTCAGCGGATTGCGTACCGATAAAATAGGAGCTGCTTCAGTCATGCCGTACCCTTCAATAAGATTAAATCCCACTGCGTGATAAAACGATTCAACATCGTGCTGTAAAGCACCACCGCCGGAAATAGCAGCCGTCATGTGCCCTCCAAGAACGGCGCGTATTCTGCGGTAAATTACAAGCTCGCATATACCATAAAACGGGGCAGATAAAATAAAGGGAATGATTCCGTACAAAAAATCAAAAAAACGTGTTTCTTTTCTATACCGGCAGACAAGTCCGCATACACGATCGCGTGATTTGGTGAATATTTTTCCAATATAAACTGCTGCTGCGAATGAGAAGCGGGATGCTTTGTTTTCTTTTTTTATCTGCTTGAAAATTCCGTGTGCAAGAGAATCCCACAAACGGGGAACACCGCACATCCAGTTCGGATGAATGTTCTTCATATCCTGCAGCATTACAGACGCGGCCGGCTTTGAATATGCCATGCCGGACTTGAGTGTAATAATAAAATATTGAAATGCCCGTTCAAAACTGTGCCATACAGGCAGAACAGTAAGCCATATATCTCCGTCTTTCGTATTCGGAAGCGCCGTCTTTACCGCTTCACACTGCGCTATGTAATTATCATGAGTAAGCATAACACCTTTCGGCATTCCCGTCGTTCCTGAAGTAAATATGATTGTTGCAGTTTCATTACGTCCGGTCCGGTTCATTTCTTCTTCCACGTCTTTGCGTTCTGAAACAGACGCATACCGCCCGCTGTCTTCAAGATCGACATATTTATAAATAGTAATTCCCAGTTTTTCCGCATCGTTTCTTACAGAGTCATCGGGGGAATCAATAAAAATCACCGTCTTCAATGACGGAACTTTTTCTCCGCATTCCAGTATTTTTCTGAACTGCCGCTGATTTTCGAAAACACAGATACTGCAGTTCACAAAATTAAGAATGAACGCGATTTCTGTTCCTGTCGAATCACACCCACGCGGAATGTCTGAAGCACCAAGCGAAAGAATTCCCATATCAAGAATAAGCCATTCGCGGCGGTTATCGGCAATAAAACCAACCAGACTTCCGCGGTGTACTCCTATTTTTTTTAAAGCACAGGCCATTTCCACGGTCCTGTTATATACACGCTTGTAACTGTGATATTCGTATTCACCTACTTCATTTTTTACTACCTGAAGTGTGTTGTCGGGACAATTCTGCGCACGTTGCCGCAGCAGAAGCGGAAGATTTTCCGGCAGACATTCCGAGGTCGTTTTATCAAAAAACGACTTTATTTTTTCAACTGCTGCTATTTTTGTCATATATATTTCTCTCCTCCTGCATGAACAACAACGTGACATATTGGAACATTTTGTCACATTCAAACAAAGAGAAATACATTCTGACAAAAAGTGTATTATTTGTCAATAATCATGCTGTCGCTGTGCCGGTACGCACTGTATAAATCAGAGAATGGTTCAAGGGCGCGGGGCATAAGCCCGTTTGCCCATGCAAGGAACATACCGTAATTAAGTACCGGTATGCGGTTACGTCTGAAAACTTCAATTTTATCATTCATCATATGCTGCGTTATCATGCATCCTGCACAATGGATAATCATATCATACGCTTCCGGATGTTCAGGCATACTGCGGGTATGTTCAAACACAGCTTCCGAATCGACCAGCTGCCTAAAAAGACGGGGTATTTTGACTGTTCCAAGATCGTCCGCCTGACGGTGATGGGAACACGCTTCCATAATAAGAACCCTTCCGCCTTTTGGAAAATGAGAAAGCGCTTTCAGGCTCTCTATAAAGTACAGCGGATCGCCCTTTTTACGTGCAAATAATATTGAAAAGGACGTAAGCTTCTGATCGTCGTCTATATCCGCCGCAACTTTGCTGAACACCTGACTGTCGGTGATCACAAGCTCCGGCTTCCGTCCGATACTGTGATATATGTCGTATAATTCGCGTTCCTTGACTATAAGCGCGGAACAGTCTCGGTCGAGCAGATCTCTGATCGTTTCTACCTGAGGAAGAATAAGGCGTCCTGCAGGAGCGGCAAGATCTATCGGCGTTACAAGCATCACGAACTCTCCCTCATGAACAATTCCCTCAACAGGAGTAAGTTCTCTGCGTATTGCATTCTCCATCGACTCTATTTTTCCAAGAAGAACAGCAATATCAGGCTGCGTACCCGAAGCAGTACACAGCGTTACCTTTTTTTCTGACGGGAAAAAATGCATTTTACTTTCGTCTGCCGCCCTGTCCGCAAACGTATTAACACCAATATATACGATTTTCTTTTGTTCAATCCACGACAACAGTTCCCTTTCGCTCTGTGTAACAGGCTTATCCTGCGGAGAAACAAACAGAACAAGGTCAGCGGATGTCAGCCGCTCCTTTGTTTTTTCAATACGTTGAACACCCAGTTCGCCCTCATCATCAAGTCCTGCTGTATCGGTTACCGAACATGCACCGAGTCTGCCCAGCTCTATCTTCCTTGTTACCGGATCTGTCGTAGTTCCCGGGGTAGATGAAACAATAGCGATGTCTTTCCGGAATATTGCATTAAGAAGTGAGGACTTCCCCGCATTACGGTTTCCAGCCAGCACAATGCTCACTGATTCGGATAATGGTGTTTCGTCCATATTATGCATCCTGAAGCATCTGCTTCGTAATGTGATAGACAGAACCGCAGTTCCGGCATATAACTTCCAGCGGATCAGGATCATTCTTAATAATATCGTTAAGATCCTTTTCCCCCAGATTTTTTATCCGCTGAGTAAAATAACGGGTACTGCACGGACAATCAAAAATAACATCACGTTCAAGAAGTATTACCGGTTTAAATTCACGGAACAGCCCCATTATAATATTGTTTCTGTTTCCACCTTCCGCAAACCATTGCCCGAGCGACGGTGCAAGCTGAAACACATTCTCAATTTTTTCAGTAAGTATATTGATTTCATCAGGACTCTGCATGCCTGCTCCCGTCTGGGCGCTGCGTCCAAGTAACCCGTCTGGGCTTTTATTTCCGCCCGTATCAGGGACGGCCTGAAGGAAAAGACCGCCGGCACCGATCACATTTCCCTGTCTGTCAAACTGAATCCCCGTATTTACGGCAGTATGTATCTGCTCAGACTGAGCAAAATACCAGGTAAGGTCCCTGGCTATATTCCTGTATTTTATCTCGGTTGTTCCTGACTGAGGCTGTTTCATACCATCACTCATACGGCTGATAGAGACAGTTCCGTTCCCGAAAAAAGGAGCAAGATCCCAGTTTTCAAGTGGTTTATCTACCGGAATCGTATCCTGCAGCAGATGTCCCCGCACATATCCGGCACTGTCGGCCTCTACAGAAAAACCTCTGGCGGCTCCGTCTGTTTCATACCGGAACGTAATGTGTTCTCTTCCCTTCATAAGGGGAATAAGCATTGCCGCGCATAATTCCGCCTGTCCGAGAACCATCGTTTCAAGAATACCAAGGTTGTGATTTGCGCGCATCTGATTCACCATATATGTTCCGTTGTAAAATGCTCCACGGAACAATCCGTTCTCAAGCGAAAACAGCGTCATCCCGTCTTTTTCAATTGACACAAGATGATTATTAAGATCTTTGCCGGTAATTTCAGCTTTTATCATTTAGTGTATCCTGTCATACTGGTAACAGTAAGTTTTTCGTCGATAATTTCTCTCTTCAATGACGTATGAGTTTCAAGAAAATCAGCAAGTGCATTTTTTGTCGTAATACCGGCTTTTCTTATTTCCGGCAGCATGGACTTTATTTCCGTATAACTCAGCACATCCTTGAACACGTTCAGCAGCGCGCCGCTTGATGCAAGATGAGCTTCAATTATCCCGTCGTTTATCTGAAGCATGTTCATAAGCTTCTCCGATGCAATACTGAGTGACGTCGTCAGATCTTCGCTCATACGGATAAACTCAAGTGCCATAAACGGGAGATTCGCATTAAGCTGCAGCTGGCCGCCTCTGCTGTATTCGCCGGTAAGGCTTGCAAGGGCGCTGCATTCAAGACATTTACCTCTGATGAGTTCCAGCAGGACGGGATTCACTTTGTCCGGCATTATCGTAGAGCCATACTGAACCTCTCCGTGTTTCATTTCGCCGCATAACGAAGAAGTATACAGGAGCAGATCGCCGGCAAATTTGCACAGATTATCCGCACACAGCCCCATACCGTACGCACATTCGGCCAGACTGTCGGTATGTGAAACCTGATCACACAGATTCTGGCTGCGGGAAAGCGGAAGTTTTGTTATGCGCCGGAGTTCTTTTTCCGCTGCAAATACATATTCTACCGGAGCGGAAAAACCAGTTCCGACGGCCGTTCCTCCGAGAGGTATTGTTCTTAATCGTTCCCGGAGCTTATTGAACCGCCACCGGTCACGTTCCACAGGTCCTGACCATGCACTGAAAACCTGTCCCAGCGTCATCGGCAGCGCATCCTGAAGTTCAGTCCGTCCGGTTATAAGCACGTTCTCATACTGCGTTTCACGCAGAACAAGCTGCTCCTGAAGTTTTATAATACCGTTTTCTATATCCTCGAGTTCGCGGTATACCATGATAATAACAGCAGTAGGAAATGTGTCATTTGTCGACTGGAACCGTGCAATATGATCAAGCGGATGCGCCCGGAACGTTGAAGAAGGATAAGACTCCGCATACATTTCGTTTGCCGCACAGGCAATAACTTCACAGATATTCATATGAATACTGGTACCGGCCCCTCCCTGTGCAAGCGGCAGAGGAAAACTGGTGTCATATACACCGTCGATTACATTTTGTACAGCCTTTTCAAGGAATGGAAAATAATCGTCCGGATATATACGGGCTGTCTGCTGCTGGGCACGCAGGGTCGCAAGTTTAACTTCTCCGTATGCCCTGACAAGCATGCGCGGCATGCGGGCTCCGCCAAGTACTGCAAGTGCCTTTTTTGTTTCTTCACCGTAATATAGTTTTGTCGTTTCAGACAATCTCTGCCTCCGCGTCTATTTCCGCACCGCTGCGTACAGACTCTTCGAGCGGGCGTATAATGCGCACATTGACCTCATCTCCCGGTACTGGTACATTTTTTCCGCAGCATTTTGCAGTGCAGTGCAGAAAATTTTCCGTCACAACGTTAACACCTGTTACACCGGCGGCATACAACAGAGGATGTTTTGCTGTCTCTGCTACAGCACGTACTGTTCTATTCCTATATGAATTAATATACGCAATTTTATTCTGTACGGCAAAATCAGTCAACTTTTTTACACGACTGCGGGCAACAGACTGCGGTACTTTCGGTTTAAGCAAAGCAGCTGCTGTCCCCGGACGCACAGAAAAGGGAAAAACATGTACATATGCAAACCCGCATGTACGGCACAAGTCCATTGTCCGCTCAAAATCGTCATCAGATTCTCCGGGAAAACCCGCAATTATATCACACGCTAAAAACGGATCTTCTTTTGCCTGCCGAAGCATTTCGACAGAACGAACAACATCTGATGCCCGATAATTTCTGTTCATGGCGGAAAGGATTTTATCGCTTCCACTCTGTACAGAAATATGAAAATGAGGACGGACACGACTGTCGGAAACAACTTCACAGAAACGATCGTCTACCAGTTCCGGATATATGCTTGAAATGCGGAAAGAAATGTCATCTGTTTCTTTTAAAAGTACGGCAAGCATTTCAGAAAAATTAAGGCAGGCCCCGTTATATTCTCCGCGGTACTGTGCTATGTTCACCGTCGTAAATACTACTTCATGCTGTCCGGCTTTCTGAAGAACACGGATACGGTTAATGACCTCCTGTACAGGAAGCGATACAGAGTGTCCCCGGGCAATATGAATAGCGCAGTACGAGCACGAATTGTCGCATCCGTCCTGTATTTTTATTGATGAACGGGAATGCGCAAGAAACGTATCAGTTGCCAGCCGGAACGACTGTTCGGCGGTACCCCGTTTTTCAGGAGGTTTTGCAAACAGTGTAGTCCGAAGAAAGGATGCAACCCCCTGCGCAGAAAAAGTCTTTTCCGTTTTGAGTATTTTGAGTATAAGGGGCACATCGGCAAGACGGTCTTTACACTGTCCCGGAAGAACAGCAACCCTTGTTCCGAGCGCCTGCAGTTCTTCAGGGGCAAGCTGTGCATAACAGCCTGTAACGATAACTGCTGCATGAGGGCATTTATCAAGCAGCAGCCGTATTTCCCTGCGCGCCTTCTGCTCCGCTTTCTGCGTAACCGTACATGTATTAACAATACAAAGGACTACACTGTCCAGGACAGGATCCGACGCAGAAGGAACATCCATCGTTACCGAAAAACCTGCATCAACAAAAAAACGGGCTGCCGACTCGCTTTCAATCTGATTGAGCCTGCAGCCTAATGTTTCAAAGAGAATCTCACTGTTCAAAATAAAACCTTACTGAAGTTTAGCAGTAACCCGGTTCTTGCCGCTCATTGCATCTGCCGAAGCTGAATTAAGGTGAAGCGCTTCATCATACGCAGCAGCAGCTTCCTGATAATTTCCCGCCATTTCACGTGCATACCCGAGACGCGTCCACCAGCGGTCAAGCAGTGGTTCTTTTTTTACTGCTGCAGACAGCGATATATCCGCATGCTGATACCGCGCCTGTCTGATGTATATCTCACCCATAAAATAATATGCTGCACCTCCGCGGGCCGCACTTTCAGGTGCGCTTGCAACATATTTCTGGAACTGCTCAAGAGAAGCTGTATTCTTTCCAAGATAGTATTCTGCTTCGCCGAGTACTTCAATTAAACGAAGATCATACTGGCTGACTTTCAATCCGTCGTTAGCACGCTGTTCTGCTTCAGCATACTGTTTATTTTTAAGCAGTGACCAGCAGAGGACAACATACGACTCAACACGGGAAGGATCACCTGCCAGCTCGCTTTCACATACATTGACCGCCCCTGCATAATCGCCGTTCTGGTATAAAAAAAGGGCATCCTTTTTATCTGCGTCAGATACAGTTTTTTTAACAGGCTCAACGGACTGCGAGTCTGGCTGACTGCCGGCTGCCGAAGATGCATCCTGTGCATAAATCTGATTTATATAAATACAGACGGTACAAACTCCGATCAACAGAATTTTTACAACTTTCATATTACTTTACCATTGTGCACCTGCCCGAAAAAGCACTTCCGGGTTCAAGTACTACCTGTTCGGATGTTATATCTCCTTCAAGAGAACCGGTTGCCGTTACAAATACCATTTTTTTTGCGGTAATATTTCCTTTAACTATTCCCTTTATAAGTACACGATCGGCCTTGATATCCGCTTCAACCACAGCGCTGCTGTCTACGACAAGATCACTTGTAGCCTCTATTTTTCCCTTTATTTTCCCGCGGATCATAAACGGCTTTGCAAATCTGATATTCCCGGAAAAGATAATATCCGGCTCTATAACGGTATCGAATGATTCTTCTTCCAAGTCAAAAAGATCTGTATCTTTTACGTCAAACATAGTTCTACTTTAACGGGAATGAGCTGTATCGTCAATATATAGGAAGAATCAACCTTGAGTTTTTATTATTGACGGTTTATAATAGATTGCATTCTGCATTTTAGCAGAACGAAATTTTCGGAAAATCGAGGAAATATCATGGCTGTCATGAATGAAACAACTGCAGAAAAAGAAACAATGGACTTTGTTGGCGAAATGCTGAAAAAAGCTAAGGAATATCAGAAATCTCTCGTTCTTCCGGAAGGAACCGAAGAACGTACGGTACAGGCTGCTGCAAAAATCGCAGCAAAAGGCATTGCAAAAAAAGTCATACTCCTCGGTATTCCTTCCGAAGTCGAAAAAGTTGCAAAATCTTTCGATGTAAATCTTAAAGGAATCGAAATTATTAACCCTGCTGATTCTCCGTGGCTCGATGATTTCGGAAAAACTTATTTTGAACTCCGTCAGGGAAAAATCAACAAGAAAACAAACATGCCCGAAGTGCCTGATACAGAGGCGGGTAAAAAATATCTGTTGAAAGATCCGCTCAGTTTCGGTGCCATGATGGTACGGAAGGGTTATGCAGATGCTATGGTAAGCGGAGCACTCTCTGCTACTGCAGACCTCCTCCGTGCAGGCCTGAAAATTATCGGAACAGAAAGTAAAACAGCCTCTTCATGTTTTGTCATGGATACACATGACTCTTCGTGGGGATATAAAGGCCTCATGATTTTTTCCGATTGTGCTGTTGTTCCGGAACCGGACAGCGATCAGCTTTCCGATATTGCCGTTGCAGCGGGAAAATCCTGTAAGGCACTTCTTGGATGTGAACCGTGCGCTGCCATGCTTTCATTTTCAACAAAAGGTTCAGGCGGAAAACTTCCTCCTGTACTGCTTGTGCAGGAAGCTGTGGAGAAAGCCCATGAAAAGGCGCCCGACATGCTTCTCGATGGAGAAATGCAGGCAGATGCGGCTCTTATACCGGCCGTTACAGATAAAAAAGCTCCCGGTTCTCCGGTCCGCGGAAAAGTCAATACGATTATATTCCCGAACCTTGGTGCGGGAAACATCGGGTATAAACTTGTCCAGCGGCTCGCTCATGCAGACGCGTACGGTCCGGTCCTTCAGGGATTCTCAAAACCGATCAGCGATTTGTCGCGCGGCTGTTCTGTAGACGATATTGTTGTTACGTCAGCCATCACACTCGTTCAGGCAGGAAGCGCGGAATAATAAATGAAATTAAGGCACAGTCTAATATTTCCGTCAGCTCTACTCCTACTGTTTTCCTGTAAGACTGTACCTGAAAAAACTTCATATGAATCCCCTGTTGTTACTGTGCCGCAGGAACAACAAGGGATTACGAATACAACACCTTCGGATACATTAACATTACTTTTCGGCGGCGACATTATGGCTCATGTACAAAATTTCAAAATCAACGACTATTCTGTTATCTGGCATGATGCAGCTCCCGTTATTCAATCCGCCGATTTTTCGTTTGCCAACATAGAATCTCCTGTTGACGATGACATTCCGTACACATCCTACCCTGCTTTCAATATGCATCATGAATATCCGGAAGCAGCAATACAGGCGGGGTTTAATGTATTTTCATTAACCAATAATCACGCAAACGACCAGAGCCTTGCAGGCATAATGCACACCTTAAAATGGGCAGAAGAAACAGAAAACAAGTATGCCGGAAACAGCAGACCGGTTTATTTTACAGGGCTCCACAATAAAAAAAACGAACCGGTCGATTACGTCATTATCAAAAAAGACCGGTGGACTATTGTGTTCTGTGCTGTGACTGAAATACTTAACAAAAATGACTGTAAAGAATATATGAACTATGTTCCTGCAAACGAGAGAGCACGCAGGGAATTCGAAAAGCATTTACAGGAAATAAAAAAACAAAATCAGTGCGACCTTTTAATTCTTTCAATTCATGCTGCAGTACCTGAATACGTCCGGGAAGTTTCAGATTCTCAGCGTACATATTATTATGAACTGATAAACAGTGGTGTTGACATTGTATGGGCAAATCATCCTCACGTCGTTCAGGAACGTGAACTTATAGGGATCGAAGGAACAGGGGGTTTCTCAAAATTAATAATGTATGCAAACGGAAATACGATCAGCGGCCAGAGGAGAGATCCGAAGTTAGACGCTCCGTACGGACAGCGTGAATATACCGGTGACGGACTGCTGTACAAAGTGACCTATACAAAAAAAGGAGATTCCTCTCATGCAGTACTTGAGGAAACGGAATCCTATTATATTACAACGTATATAAATACTGCATCTCAATTCGTTATAAAATTTCTTAATGATGATTTTATAGATTATCTGAAAGACGCCGGCCGCATTAACTGGTCATCGTATATCTCGGAACGAAAAAAAATTATGGAAAAAACAAAGGAAACAAAAACATGGCTATAGATTATCATTCACTGCCTGTATATGAACAAAAACAGCGCATACTCGACACACTCGCTTCAAATCAGGTAATTGTCGTACAAAGCCCGACCGGCTCCGGAAAAACGACGCAGATTCCTGTCATTCTGTATGAAGCAGGATACGGAGCAGGCGGTATCATTGCCGTAACGCAGCCCCGCCGTATTGCAGCGCTCTCTGTAAGCGAATTCATCTCAAAACAGCTGCACACAACATATCCGGGTCTTGTCGGATATAAATTCCGTTTTGAAGATAAAACAGATACAACAACAAGAATCAAAATAATGACAGACGGAATCCTTCTTCAGGAAATGAAGCTCGATCCGTGGATGTCTAAATATTCGGTTATTATGGTGGACGAAGCGCATGAACGCAGCCTTAACATAGATTTCGTACTCGGACTTCTAAAACGGGTCCTTGCAGAACGAAAGGATTTCAAGGTAATAATCTCGTCCGCCACAATGAATGCAGAAGCATTCTCCTCCTATTTTGACGGCTGCCCTATTGTAACAATTGATACCGTCACATTTCCTGTTGCAATGATTTATGATCCCCCGGCGATCTCTGCCAGTACCATGAGTGCGGCTTCCTGCGATGCGCTGCTTGTAAAAATACAGGAAACAGTCGGACGCGTACTGGACAACAAAGAAGACGGCGGAATTCTTATTTTTCTTCCCGGCGAAAAAATCATCAAAGACTGTCTGTACCGTCTTGACCATGCACCTTTTGCATGGAAAATCCATACAATACCGCTTTACGGAAGACTTCCGAAAGAAGAACAGGAACGGGTATTCGACCCGGCTCCGTTCGGTAAAAAGAAAATAGTTATTTCCACAAACATAGCGGAGACATCCGTTACCATAAGTGACATTACAACAGTCATTGATACAGGACTTGCCAAACTGAATTTTTACAATCCGAAGGCATATACTTCAAGTCTTAATGAAACTCCGATTTCAAAGGCATCCTGCAACCAGCGGAAAGGCCGCGCAGGACGAACCTGTCCGGGGACGTGTTACAGACTGTATCCGCGCAAAGATTATGAAACCCGGCAGATGTATACAACGGAAGAAATATACCGCACAGACTTAAGTGAAGTAGTTCTCCGGATGGCTGAACTGGGGATTACCAATTTCTATGATTTTGATTTTATTTCGTCTCCGGGCCGGGAAGGAATCGCAGGTGCCGTAGACACACTCAATATGCTCAAAGCTATTACACCGGAACACACGCTTTCATCTGTCGGAAAATTAATGGTAGTTTTCCCGCTTGAGCCGCGCATCAGCCGCATAATCGTCGAGGCAATCATGCAGTACCCCGACGTACTCGAAGAAGTTCTTATTGCTGCATCATTTCTGTCCGCAAACGCTCCGTTCGTGCTGCCCCCGGGAGATGAGATGGCTGCACGCCGCGCTCACCACTCATTCCGTGATGTACAGGGTGATTTTGTATCGTACCTGCACATATTCCGCTCATATGAAGGAGCATCAAACAAAGAAAAATTCTGTAAAAGCAGTTATCTGGATGAACGCGTTATGGCAGAAATCGAAAACATTGATATACAGCTGACACAGATTGTCAATGAAATGCAGATTCCCGTCACCGGAGGCGGTTCGCTGAACAACTACCTGTGCTGTATCGCATCCGGTATGATTCAGTTCCTGTGTGTCAGAGAAGGCCGGGATAATTACAGAAGCCTTACCGCAGATCATATCTGCATCCATCCGGGGAGCAGTATGTTCAGACAGGACCCTCTGTATATCGTAGCAGGTGAAATCGTACGCACATCCCGTATGTTCGCCATGAGCGTCTCGCCTCTTACGAAAACACTGCTTGACCAGATTGATCCGGAACTTCGGGACAGACTTGAGAATAAACGTTCAAAGCATGTTATTTCTCCGCGGGACACGGCAGCAGCTTTCGAATCTGAAACAAAGAAGAAGAAATCTGCTGAATACGAAAAAAATTCAAAAGAAAACAAACCAAAGGAAGAAGACGCATATGCATTCGGCACGATGCTTTTTGAAGTAAAAAAAATAAAGGGTAAAAAAACAGTTTTTCTTCCCTGGGGGAAATTTAAAGCAGCGCTTCAGTCAAACACGGAAGAAACCCCGGTAAAGGATTCTTCAAATCTCTACGGTAAAATCATTTTTCAGGACGGTTTTTCACTGCTCGAAGGCGAGAAAATCGAACAAATTGTAAAAATTGCAGCGGCATTGAATCTTGAACCGTTACCGGATAAAAAATTCGACAGAAAACTGAATATAAATCTGACAGACAAAGAGGCAACGACGAAACTTGCAGATTCTCTGAATATGGTTCTGCGGGTAGCAGTCGCAAAACAGAAAAGCAGAGAATACGGTTTCGTCTGTCTTTTCACAGACGGCAATGGTACATACTGGTTTAAAATTTCACGCGGTTTTGTAACGGCGCTGAACGAAAGTCTGTCCTCACTTGAAATACTCAGCGATGATGTAAATGCCGACTTTACTCCCGAACAGAAGGAAAAGGTAAATCAGTTATACAGATCTCTTAATACGCTGTACGATTGAAAATCATTCTGCCGCTGCAGCGGCAGTTTTTACATCAGAGGCAGGAGATTCTTCAGGAATTCCGAGAATCTTCCGCGCCTTTTTTCCGTTGATGCCGGATCTTTTGTCTTCCGCAACACTTTTTACCGCATCGGAGTCGGAAGAATAACTTCCTTTTTTATACATATCAAGTCCCAGACTTACCGTCGCCGCATCTTTTGACAAAATATACTCACGGCAGATCTGTGCATATGAAGGACGTCCGGATGCAGCAAGCTGTTTACCGATTGTATACCTCAGCTGTTTCCGTCTGTCGTCTTTCAGCGTCTCCCCGGCAAGTTCCAGTATTTCCTTTTCACCTGCGTTATTGTCCTTTATCAGGGCATCGACTGCTTTTCCTTTTACCGCATCTGCAGTTTTCTTATCGGTAATCAGACTGACAAGAAAATCGTTACCCTCACTTGTATTAAGAAACGCAATCACCGGATAACATGCATTCTTAACAACCTGTTCTTCACTTTCTGCCTTTGTCCGGTAAATAAGATACGGGACCGCATTTTTCAACGAAAGTTTTTCGACAGCGCTGATTGATTCAAGCCGGACCTTGTAATATTCATCTTTTATACCCTGAATGATAACTGCTTCCGCATCTTTGTTACCGGGATAATTTGCAAGCCCCCTGATAACGTACTGCCGGAGGTTGGGATCTCTCTCCTCGTACAGGCTTATCAGAATCGGGACAGATTCAGACTTCTGCATTTCTCCGATAGATTCTGCCGCATACATACGTACAAATGTATTCTCATCCTTATTCTGCGCCAGTGCGGCAAGTTTTTTCCATGTCTGTACCGCATGAATTTTTCCCAGCACCTGTGCAAGTGCCTGTTTCTGCGGTACAGTCAGATCATCCCGGTCCATATATTCTGCAAGATACACAGCCTCAGGCGGACCGCCTATATTCCCCAGTGTCGTAAGCGCATCCTGAAAAAAAGTCGCGTTATCTGCATCAATAAGCGTTATTACCGCAGGAATCGCTGCAGTACATTTTACTTCCGAAATATACGTAAAAACAAGAGAAACGGTATCTGCATTCGTATCATACGGATCGTTGAGAATATTTACCGCATAATCTTCTATACAGGGATCTTTGAAATGCGTAAAATATTCAATTATTTTTTCACGTACCGCTGCCGATTTCGTTGAATGGAACAGGTCGTATACCTCGTCAACAAAGCGCGGATCATCGTTCGCGATAAACTTCTTAAGCAGTTCAACAATTTCCGGCGATATGCCGTACATCAGCGTTTCCTTATACGCTTTAACAGAGTCAGGACTGTCGTCTTTTGCCGCTGCCTGATCACATTTCTCTTTATCCGGTGCGGCCGGACGTTTTGCGGCAGGCACAACCGCTGTTCCGGCTTCTGCCTTTTCCTCAGGAGCAGAATCATCCGGCGTATTTTCCTGAACAGCAGCAGTTCCGGACTGGTCCGGGACGTCCGATGTACTTTCCGTAACATCTTCTGCCGCAAGCATGGAACAAAATACAATCATGCATAAACCTGCCAGAACTGCCCTTTTCATATATTTCTCCCGTATACGAACTGTTTTATCTGATATTTCCTGACTCAAAACGGGCAAGGAAATTCTTCCGGTACTGAACAAATGCATCTTCTTCAATTGCCTTCCGGATCTCACTGAGCATATTATGCAGAAAATACAGATTGTGATACGATGAAAGCATAGCACTCAGTATTTCCTGATCTTTATACAGATGACGGAGATATGCACGGGAATAGGTACGGCAGACTTTACAGTGACATTCACTGTCTATGGGAGTAAAATCATGTTCGAACCGTTCCTGCTTGATTGAAAGCATTCCGTCACGCGTAAAATATGATCCGTTGCGTGCATTGCGCGTGGGAAGGACACAGTCAAACATGTCCACTCCGTCAGCAACTGCCTCAAGAATATATTCCGGCGTTCCGATTCCCATAACATATGTAGGTTTTTCTTCCGGCAGATACTGCATCGTGTACTGCAGAAACCGCGCAAACTCGCCGGCAGGTTCTCCCACAGAAAGACCTCCGATCGCAATTCCCGGAGTATCAAGAGAAGATACAAACTGAGCGCTTTCTTTCCGCAGATCCTCAAAAAAATTACCCTGCACGATCGGGAACAACATTCCCTTGTATCCGTTTTCCTGCTGCACAAGCCATTCATTTTTTGCACGTTCCGCCCAGCTTGTCGTAACAACAAGTGCACGCTCTGCTTCCTTCCGTTCCACCCCCCAGCCGGTACAAACATCAAGCTGCATCTGGATATCGCTGTTGAACTTCGCCTGAGTCTGCACAACGTTTTCGGGTGTAAAAAGATGACGGGAACCGTCTATATGACTCTGAAATTCAGCGCCTTCCATAGAAATTCTGCGCAGTTTTGCAAGAGAAAACACCTGGAATCCGCCGGAATCTGTCAGAAAATTTCTGTTCCACTGAGAAAAACCGTGCAGACCGCCCGCCTCTTTTATCAAATCGGGGCCAGGACGGAGAAACAGATGATACGTATTCGCAAGTATGATCTCAAACCCTATTTCTTCAAGAGATTCTTTTGAAACCGCTTTTACCGTTGCGTTCGTACCGACCGGCATGAATACGGGCGTATGCACTACTCCGTGGGGAAGCTGAAGTAAACCTGTACGGGCCCGTATTCCCGTACTTTCTGCGCTTTTATGCTGCACACTGAATATCTGCATATTACGTCCTTGCACCGCGCAGTAAACCTACGCTTATTACTGTAAATAATATGACCGGGAACCACGCTCCCGAAAATGCTGAAATATAGCCGAATTTAGCAAGTAGCATTGTCACCATCTGCGTAACGTAAAATAAAACCGCGGCACTTATTGAAAATGCAAGACTTGTGAGCATAACGTTCTTTGCAGTCCGTCCGGAAAGGCCAATGGAAAGAAACACCACAATGAATACAACAAACGGAAAGGCAAATTTCTTGTAATACAGCGAAAGCGATTCGTTATACGGTAGTCCTGTTCTCATAAGATGCTCTACATATTCTTTAGCCACTTTGACCGTTACTTCTTCAACTGAAATTGTATTGTTTCTGAACGTCTCTGCAGGTTCAACAAGACGTTCTGTATATTCTGCAGAAACAGTTTCCAGCACAATAGTCCCGATTCTGTTTGTATACTGCATTGCATTCTGAAGTTTCCAGATATTCTGCGCCGTATCCCATTTTGCGGAATCTGCATGTATTACAGCCTGCAGGTTCTGATGTTCATCTCTGAAAATAAAATACACATTGTACAGACGTTTCTGTGCATCCTCATACAGGTCAGCTTTATAGATGACGTTTCCACCTTCGGCCAGAACTACTATTCTGTCGTTATTAAGAGACTTTTTCTCTTTCAGCATCTGACTCTGCAATTCGGTTTTTTTTGCATACGTATTAACAACAAGGTTGTCTTCAAAGATAAAAAGAACAAAACTCATGACGAATGAAAAAACAAGCAGCGGCAATGTAAATTTGAAAAGAGATACACCTGACGCAAACACAGCAGTAAGCTCGTTGCCAGCATAAAAATTACTGAGTGTAAACGAACTTGCAAAAAGAATGCCCAGCGGAACGGCATACCATATTGTCTTTGGAACGTAATACAGCATAAGCATAAATACCTGCGTCGCCGGTACCTGATTCTGAATGTATTTCCATAAATTCATAAGAAGATCCACAAGAACAAGGACAAGGGAAAAGAAAGCAACCGCTCCTACAAAAACCGGCATAAACCTTCTGTACAGATATTTTACAAGTGTCATTTCTGCCTCAATCTGATGTAGAACAGACAGCCTGCCGCACCTATTACCAGATCCGGTATCCACATACTCCAGAATGCATTAAATCCGTTACGACTTGCAGCAATCTGTCCGAGTATCATCATGGCCCAGTAGAATACGCAGATGAATATTCCCAGAATCATACCGATCGTCTGCCCGTTCCGTTTTCCGAACAAAAGAGCAAGAGGCAGAGCCAGAATTGCAAAGAAAAAAGAACCGAACGGAAGAGAAAATTTCTTATTAAACTCAAGAGAATACAAATTAAGCGTACGCTTGTTCGTATTACTGTCCTTTTTCAATTTCTGCAGAGTCCGTCCCAAATCATACGATGTCATTTCGCGCGGACTGACAGTCGTGTCCGACTTAAAAAAGGATGAATCAAAAATATTCAGTACAACTTTTCCAGAATCAAGGACATCATAATCGGTGAATCTTTTTTCATCGAAAAAAAGCGCAAGCGTGTCAGTCATGCTCATCTGCATAAGAACCCCCTCCTTCTTCGCGCTTACCAGCTTTGATTTTCCCGCCGTAATAATCCGGATACGGTTGTCATTTCCTTTATCAAATAAAACAAGATCCGACACTTCACTGCCTGAAACATTTCCGATTATAAGCGTAGAATTATTAAGCCGCTTCACCGAATGAGGCTCAAGTTCCACAGTCGGATTCGATGCAAGAATCGAGCGGTACAGTTTGTTATAATGTATTGTACCAAGAGGAAGCAGATAATCATTAACAAAAAATGAAGCGATGGAAATGACTATTCCAAGGAGAATAACAGGACGCAGCAGGATCCGGTACCCAAGGCCGGAAGCATGAAAGATTATTATCTCATTGTCGCTCATCAGCCGTCCCAGACACATAAGGAATCCAACGAGCGTTGCAAACGGAGCTGACTGCGCAATGATGAAGGGCAGACAGTATGTAATCAGTTTAATAACATCCCAGAGCGGCACCCTTTTTTTAAGTATATTCTCCGCAAGCAGCAGAATCTGGTTTACAAAAAAAACCATAAAGAAAAAGAGAAACGATATTGCAAAATACAAAAGTAATTCGCGGAGCAGATATCTGTCAAGAACATGATCGCGGAGTTCCCCCTTGTGCAGATACTTTCTCTGAAACGAATCTATTTTATCTGAAACAGTTTCGGCACACAGCCTGAGAAAGTCGGCTGCAATACCGGCTGCACAGGCTGTACTTTTTTTTATACTGCTGAGCTTTTTCCCCGTTTCTCGTGAAAATTCATTCTGCGGCAGTTTGAAATTCATGCACTGACTCCGACACCGGTGGAGCCGAAACCACCCGTACCGCGCACGGTTTCTTCAAGAATATCCGCAGGGACAAAATTTCCCCGTATTACAGGGGCAACGACAATCTGTGCTATCCGGTCGCCGTTATGCACAACAAACGGATCCCGTCCCAGATTTATAAGAATAATTTTTATTTCACCGCGATAATCACTGTCAATAGTACCCGGCGTATTAAGAACGGTAATACCGTTTTTTGCTGCAAGACCCGACCGGGGACGAACCTGTATTTCATATCCCTGCGGAATGGCGAAACACAAACCGGTGGGAATAAGTGCGGATGTCCCCGCCGCAAGCGTTACGGGCTGCTGAATAAACGCACATATATCAGCACCGGCGGCACCGTCAGTTTTATATACAGGTACCGACGCTCCCTTTTCTGCTGTACATTTGATCTCGATTGGTTTTTCCATATTATCTGCCATATATAGTGATTATATCTTTTTTTTCTTTTAATGAAAGCCCGGGACCGTAGACAACAAGCGCTTTATTTTCTACATCAAACAGTTCATGTAAACAATGCCTTATATCGTGTTTCGTTACACTGCGGATAAGTTCAATACGTTCATCCACCGGTGCAAATCCATAACCACTGTCATAGCACCGTTCAAGAAACTTCATGCGGTTTTCAATGTCGGAATCAGCCATAAGTTCTTCACCGCACAAATGTTCACGCGCAGCATCAACTTCATCTTCACTCACTCCGTTCTCAAAAAGTTTTTTCATTTCACTATGCAGATCAGTAAGAATACGCCCGCTGCTTCGTTTTGCCGAAGATGCGTATGCACACCAGCATGCCGTATCGGCATAAAACGACGAATAACTGTACACACTGTAACACCATCCGCCTTTTTCACGCAGCGTCTGAAACAGACGGGAACTCATCGTATCGCCGGTAAGTGCATTCATAACAGCCAGTGTATAGTAGGTACGTTCATCTACCGGAAACCGGAGCGGATACAGAAGGAAAAACTGTTCCTGCCGGAATGAAGATTTTATAAATGAAATTCCGCTTTTCCATACCGGACGCTGATCCGCATAGAACGCTGCAAGAACTTTGTCTGCACCTTCAAGAGGAAGCTCCTCATGCTGCGGAAGTGCTGCAATGCGTTCCTCAAGGGCCTTCTGATCGAAACAGCCGGCAGCACATACACACATTCTGCCGTGTACAAAATGGTCCTTATACCAGGATGAAACATCTTCCTGACGCAGAGCTTTTACCTGTTCAACCGTGCCGCTGATACTGGCGCTGATTTTCTGATGAGGCCAGACCGCGTTCTCAACAGCGTCAAGCGCAGAATCCTCAGGATCATCGGCAGACGTTAGTATTTCGCTTTCAACGACCTTTCGCTCCCGCTCAAATTCTTCACGGTCAAATACCGCATTTTCAGCCATATCACATAAAATAGTAAGTGCTTCCTGAACTTTTAAAGAAGGAACTACACAGTATACGCACACATCCTCCCGTTCCGTATATGCATTAATATACCCGCCCATGCGGTCAAACGCACAGGCAATGTCGAATGCGGTACGGGTTGTCGTCCCCTTAAAAAGCATATGCTCCGTAAAATGCGTCACACCCCGGTTCGCATCGCATTCGGCTCTGCTGCCCGTATAAAACCAGAAACCGATTGCGGCAGTTTTACCTGTTACAATCGGTTCCGTGATGAGTATGACGCCGTTCCGCAGCTTTACCGGGCTTATTCCCGGTTGCGGTCCGGTTGTCATGATTTATTTGTTTTTCGCCTGTTCATCAAGAGCGTCAATATATGAAAGATTCAGACGCCCCATCTTGTCAACTTCAAGAAGTTTTACAGGAATCTGCTGTCCTTCCTTGAGAACATCAGTTACTTTTTCGACCCGCTGATGCGAAAGTTTTGAAATATGGCAAAGGCCTTCTTTTCCCGGAAGAATTTCGACAAATGCTCCGAAATCCATAATCCGTTTTACCGTTCCATTGTAAATAGTCCCCGGTTCCGGATCTTCCGTAATTCCCTTTACCGCTTTCTTTGCCTCTTCCGCTGCATTTCCGGTTTTTCCGAAAATCGTAACAGTTCCGTCGTCATCAGTATTGATTGTAACACCGTACTGTGCGCAGAGTGCCTTGACGTTCTTTCCGCCGGGTCCGATGAGCGCACCGATTTTATCTACCGGAATCTTCATTGAAAGAATTTTCGGAGCATACAGACTGATAGGCTGCGGCTTACTGATGCACTGTTCCATGATTCCGAGAATGTGCAGACGTCCGGCCTTAGCCTGTGCAAGCGCTTCCTTCATAATTTCCATGGAAACACCCGCAATCTTTATATCCATCTGGAATCCGGTAATACCGTCTTTTGTTCCGGCAACTTTGAAATCCATATCACCAAGGTGATCTTCCTCTCCGAGAATATCGGAAAGGATCTTATAATGCTCATATTTCGGTCCGTCGGTAATAAGTCCCATCGCCACACCGGCAACCATCTTTTTAAGCGGTACACCTGCGGCAAGCATGGAAAGACAGCCGCCGCACGTTGAAGCCTGAGAAGACGAACCGTTTGATTCCATAATTTCAGAAACTACACGGATTGTGTACGGAAATTCATCGCGGCCCGGCACCATTGGCGCCAGAGAACGCCGTGCAAGATTACCGTGTCCGATTTCCCTGCGGCCGGTCGTAAGTTTTCCAACCTCACCGACAGAATACGGCGGGAAATTATAATGCAGTATAAAGTGTTCACTGCGGTCGCCGTCAATATCATCATACGCCTGTTCATCAAGAGACGTGCCGAGTGTTGTAACGGCAAGAGACTGAGTTTCGCCGCGTGTGAACAATGCCGATCCGTGAGGACGGGGAAGTACATTAACTTCGCATGTTATCGGGCGGATTTCGTCACAGGAACGTCCGTCTATACGGACACCGCGGTCAAGAATGGACTTCCGCAGAAGCTTATACTGAATATCGTCAATAAGAGCGGCATAAAGTTTTGCCTGAACAGGATCTGCAAGCTGGTCTGCATATTTTGCAGCAACAGCCTTTTTAACAGATTCGACAGCCGTACCGCGTGCCTGTTTTCCCTGTCTGAAACACGCATCCTGCATAAGCGGAACCGCTTCAGCTTCAATCTGTGCAGCATTTGCAAGCGTAATATCAAGAGGAGCAAGAGGAAGTTTTTCTTTTCCCGCGAGCTTCCGCAGTTCTTCCTGCAGACGGCACATATCAGTGATAAATCTCTGTGCCTTTTCAAGCGCGCCGAGCATGACTTCCTCAGAGGCTTCGTTTGCACCTCCTTCTACCATTGTAAAACCGTCCGCCGTACCTGCAACAACTATTTCAAGCTGAGCACGTTCTATTTCAGCAAAAGTCGGGTTAACAATATACTGTCCGTCAAGATACGCAACACGGCATGCAGCGACCGGGCCGTGGAACGGAATATCAGAAATAGTTACCGCTGCAGAAGAAGCGATAACTGCAAGAATATCCTGTGTATGTACGCCGTCCGCAGAAACGCAGGTCGGCACAATCTGAATCTCGCGTCCGAACGTCATTTCAAAAAGAGGGCGCATAGGACGGTCAATAAGACGGGAAACGAGAATTTCCTTATCCTTCGGACGTCCTTCACGTTTTACAAAACCGCCGGGAATTTTACCGGCCGCATAAAATTTTTCATTGTAGTCAACAGTGACAGGGACATAATCCATGCCTTCAACAACATCATGAGATGCACATACTGTCGCAATAACAGCAGCTCCGCCCCACTGTGCATAAACACAGCCGTTCGTCTGCTTTCCGATTTTTCCTGTTTCCAGGATAAGATCGGCGTCACCGACCTTTGCAGTTACTCTTTGTACCATCTTTTCCTTCTAGTTCTTTTATTTTCTTTTCCGCAGCCCGCGCGCCATGGACGGTGCGAATCGCAGACTCCTCAATATGCCGTCAAGTTCAGCCTGCGCCACATGAATAAAAAAGCCTGCCGCCGTCGCGGTGCACGGCCATGCAGGCTTTTTCAGTATGCTACTTGCGGATACCAAGTTCTTTTATAAGCGCACGATACCCTTCAAGGTTTATCCGTTCATAATACTTTAACAGCTTTCTGCGTGCACCGACAACCTTCATAAGCGCACGTTTTGAACTCTTGTCTTTGGGAAAGTTTTTTGAATGTGCGGTAAGCTGTGTGATACGGTCAGTCAGCAGTGCTATCTGAACTTTTGTGTTGCCGGTATCGCCCTCTTTATCACCGAATTTTGTGATAACTGCAGCAGTTGCTTCTTTTGTAAGTGCCATTAAGATTCTCCTAAATCAATTTCATATAAATTCTACAGCCTTAATGCAGGACAGTGTGTTTTCGTACGGAACCTCGAGGCGAAGGAAATGAGGTTCTGCACTCAGACTCAGATGTATTCTGCTTTCCGGCAATATTGCCACAACATCATATGTACCGTCAGCGGGCAGAGCCTGCAAAAAACTGTGCCTTTCAGCGGTAAATTGACTGTCTTCGCATTTCCAGACCGTTTCTGAACAGTCAAGCGTGTAATTATGGCCCAGCATCTTTGCGGCAGAAGAAAAATCACCGCGAATAATACAGGACCGTATAAGCGATGAACTTATACGACTGCTTCCGTATAAAACGGGTTCAGGAAATTGCGCTGTAATTCCGTTGCAGACGGAATAATCTAGAATTTCTTTCATACCGAAAGTTCCGCGGTATCCGCAGCGGAAATCTTTTCCCTCTGCCAGAAACTTTAAACCGCAGCTCTTTCTAAGTATATAGAAAAAATCCTGTCCTTTCATTTTACTGAATTCGGCAGAAAAGTCAATGACAACAGTGAATGCCATACCTTTCTCTCTGAATACGTCAAGCCGCTGTGCAAGCGTCGATAAATCACCTTCATATGATTCAGGACGTTTAAATTCACCGACGGAATGCGTAAATGTGATAACCCCCGGAGCATATCCGTTGGAACGGGATGCTTCACAGACTGCGTTGAAAAGTACCTCGTGGCCCATGTGAGGACCGTCGAAGCTGCCGATCGTTACAGCACTTCCTCCGGAAAAAATATCCGGCCCCTGTTCCTTTTCTGTAAAAATACGTTCAATCTGTGTCCATGTCAAAATCAGCATACTGGTGAAAGTATATCATTTTTGTGTCGTTTAGTAAGCTTATCGTACATATAATTGTATAATTACCTGCACAATTCCCGAACGCCCCCTTCCCTGCTTACGGGCAGCAGCCGTCCTAAGTAGCGGGTAGTACCCATCCCAGCTTACGGGCAGGCACCTTCCTACCTGGCGGGTAACGCATATACCGCACTGTATTCAGGTACGATTACGGACACTGTACAGGAACGACTGCGTGCAGTATGTACCGGTAAGTACGAACAGTGTATGGTGGCTGTTACGGCACAGTACGGAGCGGTATACGGACAAAGGTAACAGGGCGTTACAGGCGGAGGAACAGCCGGAAGATGTCTTCTGTTTGTCGAAAAAGCTCCGCTTTTTCTTTTATTTACACGTAAAAAAAGACTGCCCGTCCCGGGGGCAGTCTTTTTTTACTCTTGTAAAATATCTATAGTCGCGCTAATATAAAGAATGTTTTTTGGTATGGGACTTTGACATGTTTTAAAAAAATGATAAAGGAGTGTACTATATGGCAATAAAAAAGACTGTAAAAACAGCAAAAAGTACTAAAAAAGCTGTAAAATCCGTCAAAAAGACAGCTGAAGCTGTTAAAAAGCCTGCAAAAAAGGCGAAAAAAGCCGCAGGGAAAAAACTTGACTGGGGCAATCTGCCTTTCTCGTACATTAAAACAGACAAACGCTTTGTTTCAAATTTCAAAAACGGTAAATGGGACAAAGGAAAGCTTTCGGCTGATGATAAGGTCGTTATTTCCGAATGTGCCGGCGTTCTTCAGTATTCTCAATCATGTTTTGAAGGGCTTAAGGCTTATACGACAGAAGACGGCCGTATTGTTACTTTCCGCCCTGATCTTAATGCTGAACGCATGGAGCGCTCGTGCAAACGTCTTGAAATGCCGGTATTTCCCAAAGATAAATTCATTGCGGCCGTTCTTTCCGTCATCAAAGCAAACAAGGCATATGTGCCTCCTTACGGAAGCGGAGCTACCATGTATATCCGGCCGTACATGTTTGGTTCAAACGCGGTTATCGGTGTAAAACCTGCCGATGAATATCAGTTCCGTATTTTTGTCACACCAGTCGGACCGTATTTTAAAGGCGGAGTAAAACCGATAACAGTCCGTATTTCTGATATGGACCGGGCAGCTCCTCACGGAACGGGTGATATAAAAGCGGGTCTTAACTATGCGATGAGTCTCCATAATATCGTTGATGCGCATAAAAACGGATTCGCTGAAAACATGTACCTTGATCCTGCTTCTCATACTTTTATTGAAGAAACCGGCGGCGCAAACATTCTGTTCGTAACAAAAGACGGACGTATTGTCACACCAAAATCGGACAGCATACTGCCGTCGATTACCCGCCGCTCGATTATTTATGTCGCAGAAAGCATTCTGCATATTCCGGTAGAAGAACGCAGGATCGATAAAAAAGAACTGTCTTCTTTCTCCGAATGCGGACTCTGCGGAACGGCTGCAGTCATTTCACCGATCGGAAAAGTTGTCGACCACGGTAAGGAAATTGTATTTGAAGACTGTAAAAACCAGATGGGGCCTGTCCTGCAGAAACTGTACGACACGCTTACAGGAATCCAGATGGGCCGCCTGACGGCTCCGAAAGGATGGATATACGAAATAAAATAATCCGGGATTTTCCGGTAAAAAAAGGACACTCCTCTGCAGAGTGTCCTTTTTTATATCTATTTTATTTTCCGTAAAAATGCATCTTTATATCCGTACGACTTGAACCGTTCAATCACTGCAGCATACTCGTCTACGGAAAGAGGACCGATCATCAGTTGTTTTGCCTTTCCCGAAACGAGAGGTACGATCGTAACCGGATACGCACCTGCATATTTTCTGACAACTTTGCGGATATTTGCTTCGTCTGCATAGACGCCGATCTGGATGTAATATCTGCCGCTTGAAAGCGCCTTAAGGCTCGGCACCGTATATTTGTCAAATTCTCCTTCAGACGGTGCATCTCCAGGAGCTGTCTCTCCGGCAGTATTTTCAGGAACAGCAGACGCCTCCTCTGCAGCCTTTGTTTCCGGCGTTCCTTTGTCGGATTCAGGTGGATTCGGCTCCGCGGGAACAAGAATAATCGGTGCATATGCATCAGGTTCAGCCACTTTGTTTTCAACAGGAGACGGTGTATTTTCCGTCACGGATTCATCAGGTACCGGTTCTGCAGCAGCTGTGGTTTTTTCCTCCGCAGCAGGATGTTCATCGACTTTTTCGGCCGGAACTGATACATCTTCAGAAGGTTTTTCATCAGGTTTTTCAACATACGGTTCCGCAGCAACAGTATCTTCACCGGCCGGGGCGTCTGACGTTTTTTCCGGAGTTTCCTCTGCGGAAGGAATATTTTCATCCACTTTTTCGCCAGCTGCTGTTTCAGTTTCTGCTTCCTTATCGTCGACTGCAGCTTCCGAAACAGGTACTGCTGAAGAAGCGGTGGTTTCCGGAATTTTATCATTAACTTTCTCTTCTGACTCACCGGGCATACCGTCATCTGTATTCTCTGGTTCTGCTGCCGGCGGCACTGCAGCAGTTTCCTCTGACGGAGCCTTTTCATTAATTATTTCTCCTGCCGGCGGAGTCGTTCCGTCTGCAGAAGTTTCCGGTGTGCCGCCAGAATTTTCTGCCGTCTCTTCTGGAGAAGGTGTTTCCTCATCTATTTTTTCACCGGCAGCAGGCGTTGTTTCCCCTGCAGTTTCATCACCGGACGTTACTGATTCTGTTTCAGATCCGGCGGACTCCGGCTGTACCGGAGCTTCGGTTGCAGAAATTGTTTCCGCATCTGATTCATCCGCTGTTTTTTCCGGTTGAGCCGGTGCTGCTCCTGCATCTGCCGTTTCCGCACCAGGCGCACCTGCTGTTTCAGTGGTATTATCTGAAGGAGAATCTGCAGGCGGTTCCGTCGTCTCTGCAGCTGCAGTATCTGCAGCAGTTGTCTGAGCACTGTCAGACGGAGCTGCTGCCGTTCCTTCTGCAATGACAGCCGTACCGGATACAGCTTCATCAAGCTGACCGGAACGTTTGGTAATCTTTACGATACTGTTCGAATTCTTCTCGATTCCCAGAGCAAATGCTGCTTCCGGGGAAAGAAGGATTGCAACTCCTTCTGACGGATCAAGAGCCCCTACAACCAGAATATCAATCGTTTTTTTAGTTGATAAATTCGAGACGGTAATGCTGTCTCCCGGCAGATAGCCGACAGTCTTTGCAAACAGACCTTCAGGAAAAGTTCCTTCGTCAGCCACAACAGCCCTTCCGTCAAGGGACGGACTGAATGAAGCAAACATAAGACAGCCTATGACTACTGCAAAAATAATTTGTATTTTATTTTTCATATTTCCCTTCCTTTATGAATTTACTTCCAAGGTTTTCTGTATCTGCTCCGCAATTTCTGCGGCATATTCTCTTACACTGTCAGCATCATCCTGACCGGATGCCGGTTTATCCACCATTGCTTTCATATCGGAAAGTGTCTTTCCTGACTGGACGTCGGTTATCGTCCATGTCACATAATCAATATTACTGAGCGAAACCGCTTCAGGATTCGTTGATGCTGCTGTATCGTAATACAGACGAAGCTGAACGAAATACCGGGATCCTCCTGCCGCAGCACCGGCAAATGCAGTCTTCCATACTGCCTCGTCTCCGCCGTCTTTTACAGACACCGCCGGTTCATTCGTCACAATATTTCCTTTGCTGAAAAAATAATCGAGCATTTCATCTTCTATAACAAGAGTCTGCTCACATACTTTTTCCTGCACATTGTCATGCTGAACAATCTGGAAAGACAACTCTGCACTCCAGCCGGAAAACATGCACAAAAGTACCAGTATTACGGCAAAGAACCGTTTTTTCCCCATAATTGACCCCGCGAATCAATTTCTATCTTACTGATCATCGGCTTAAAGGAAAAGAGTGTTTAGTCTTTTTTATCTGAACAGCTGATTACTGTTTCAATTGAAGAAACATATTCTGTATGATATAGTAAAAAATGTGAATAAAAACCAAAAACACCTTTATATCATAGGCGCCGGTTTCGCCGGCATATCAATCGCCGATGATATAAAACGGAAAAAGATATTCGGTACTGTTTCGGCTTTTCTCGACGACGACAAGGCGCTTATCGGCCAGGAATTCGACGGAATACCGGTCATAGGCCCGATAGACAACATTGCATCACTTTTATCCTGTACAGAAGACGACGAGGCGATAATCGCTATTCCAAGTGCACCGACAGAACGTATAAAGGAAATATATGAAATTCTCAAGGCAGGAGGTTTTGCACACATAAAGATACTGCCGGGGATAAGTCAGGTCGTAAACGGAACTGCACATCTTGTTCAGGCCCGTGAAATTGATCCGCTTGATATTCTTGGCCGTACCCCTGTTACAATTTCTCTCAAGGAAAGTCTTTCTTATCTGAGGGGAAAGCGCGTCTTTATTACCGGAGCAGGAGGATCGATCGGCTCGGAACTTGCCCGCCAGCTCCTCTCGGGAGGTGCAGAGCGTCTCTATCTTTTTGGTCACGGAGAAAACTCAATCTATCAGATCGACAGGGAACTCCGGCTGCTTCAAAAAGAAGGTGTTGGTGAAAAAGCTTCGATAGTTCCGATCATCGGCGACATGAAAGACAGGGCTTATACCGACTATATTATCTCTCACACGCACTGCGATATTGTTTTTCACTGTGCAGCGTATAAACACGTTCCCATGATGGAGGAAAATCCGGTCGCTGCGATCGAAAACAATGTATTTGGCACAAAAAACATTCTTGATGCGTGTATCGCACACAATGTACACCGGTTTGTGCTTATTTCCACCGACAAAGCTGTTGCACCTGTTTCGGTATACGGAGTATCAAAGATGCTTTGTGAAAAGCTTGTTCTTGCGTACGCGGAAAAAGCACAGGACGACAACGCTTTCATGTTTGTACGGTTCGGCAACGTTCTGGGATCCCGGGGATCGATTCTTCCCCTCTTTATGGAACAGATAAAAAACGGAGGCCCTTTAACTGTCACAGATCCCCGCATGGAACGTTTTTTTATGACAATTCCCGAAGCATGCTCGCTTGTTCTGCGCACCGGTGGTGTCGGTACGAACGGTTCTTCATACCTGCTTGATATGGGGACTCCGGTAAAAATTGTCGATATCGCCGAACAGATAATACGATTCAGCGGATTTGAACCGTATAAAGACATTGACATAAAATTTATCGGTACACGAAAAGGTGAACGCAGCGTGGAACCGCTGTGGCTCCCTGAAGAAGCCCCGCAGAAAACGTCGTACGAAAAAATTCTCCAGCTTAAAAACATGCCGTATACAGACAGCCGTCTCGGCATGCTGCTTGAAAAACTGCGGCCAGTATGTATCGGGGGTGAAAACATAGATATTGATCCGGATAAATTCCGCAACCGTCATTATCTTATTTCGGTGCTTTCAGACGAAGTGCCGTCGCTTGCAGATTTCTATGCAAAAACTGCTGTATATGAAGGAGAAATTCAATAATGGCTGACTGTGATTCTCTCAAAGTTGCTTTCTCGCGTCCGTCGATCGGCCCTGAGGAAGAAAACGCAGTTCTGTCTGTACTCCGCTCCGGCTGGCTCACGACAGGAAGATATGCCCTGCAGTTTGAAAAAGATTTTTCGGAAAAAATAAACGACGTGTCTGATAAAATTATAACCGAACGCAAAAATAAAGGACTGGACACGACACCGGCAGTGAGTTTCGCAGTTAATAGTAATACAAGCGGCATGATTCTTGCGATGGACGCATGCGGAGTACGCCCCGGAACGGCCGTAATAACGACACCGTATACATTCGTCTCAACGGCAACATGTGCGCGTCATCTGGGTGCGGATGTTTATTTTGCGGATATCGAAAAGAATTCGTACAGTATTGATGTACAGAAAGTCGAAAACATACTGAAAAGCGACACTGCTCATAAAGTACGCGCCGTTATTCCGGTACATGTTGCAGGCAACATATGCAATATGGAAAAAATATGCGCACTTGCAAAAAAATACGGAGTAAAAGTAATTGAGGATGCGGCCCACGCGTTCCCTTCCTGTACACCGCTCGGATATGCGGGTTCAATAGGAGATGCAGGTGTGTTTTCGTTCTATGTGACGAAAACAATCACGACAGGAGAAGGCGGCATGGTATGTGTCCGTGATTCCTCTCTTGCAAAACGCATACAGGTTATGCGCATGCACGGTATGGACCGGACAACATGGGACCGTTACACGTCTCCGCGTGCATCATGGGAGTATGACATCATAGAGCCCGGATACAAATTCAATCTGCCTGACATACTTGCAGCAATAGGTGTGGAGCAGCTCAAAAAAGCGGATACATTTTATGAGGAACGTATAAAAATCGTCAGTAAATATAATAAGGCATTCAGCGGATTTGATTTTGTGACACTGCCGCCGGACGGTACGGGAAACGCATGGCATCTGTATCTTCTGCGCATTAAACCGGAAAAACTCACCATAAACCGGGATGATTTCGCAAAAAAACTGCAGAAGAAAGGAATCGGCATTTCTGTCCACTTTATTCCGCTTTTCCGGTTCACGTACTGGAAAAAGCTGTATCCTGATTTTACTGCACAAAACTATCCGAACGCAGAAAAACAGTATACTGAAACAATATCAATTCCTCTGTGGCCCGGAATGACAGACGACATGGCAGACGAAGTAATACAGGCGGTAAAGGAGACAGGAGAAACATATCATGCCTAAGAGCAGTACAAAAAGTGTCCGTTCACAAAAAACAGCACGCACAACTCTTCAGGCTCTTGATTATTATACTGACTGCAGCAGGCAGGGTATGCTGTATGCGGCACTTATACGGAGCCCTGCAGCATCAGGAATTATCACGAATATTTCCATACCGCAGATGCCCGACGGTTATTTTCTTTTTACTGCGCGTGATATTCCCGGACGCAATACGGTGCGTACACAGAACGCCGACACTCCGGTATTCTGCGCTGACCGTGTTTCTTATTTCGGAGAACCGATCGGAATCGTCGCAGGACCGGACGAATCGCAGGTATACGAACTGACGTCTGAAATAGAAGTTACATTTGACAGTTCAACACTGGAATCAGCGCTTGAGTCTGTTGCAAAAAAATATACTCATCCGGTAATCAAACTTCCTGATACTGAACAAAAGCCGGATGCAAAACAGATTCTGGAAATTACAAAAGCAATGAATCTTGATCCGTCATTTGTTGTTCAACCTCCTGCAGCGATTACTGCAGAACCCCGGATTCCGTCGCAGAGCGAAAATACCGGAGCCGTAATCGCACAGCGTATTGTAAAAACAGGACTGTTCTCGGATGATGCACCGAACGTATATGAATCAGTATTCAAATCAGCAGACTTTGACATATCGGAAACATGGGTACAGGATACAGAACAACCGTCATGGACTGAAACAAACGGCGCGTTCTGCTTTATGGAAAACGGCATTATGAATATTTTCACTCCGACGCAGTGGCCGAATTACCTGCGGAAAGCTGTGTCAGTTTCGCTCAATCTTGACAACGAAAAAATATTCATCAGAGAAACTAATTCAAGCGGACATGATGCAAACGGTATATGGCGGAATGCAACGCTTGCAATACAGACAGCCGTCGCCGCATATCTTACCGGGAAGCCTGTAAAACTTACGCTTTCACGTGATGAACATCAGAAATTTATGAAATCCGGAGTTCCTGCAAAGATTCATTACCGTACAGCTGTTATGAAAGACGGTTCTATTACAGCTGTAAAGGCGGACATAACAATTGATGTCGGATCATGCAACCCGTTCGCACAGGAAATTCTGGACAGACTCGTTATTGCTGTCTGTAATATTTATGACATCCCGAATATCTGTATTACCGCGAAAGCGGTAACATCAACAAACCCGCCGACATCAATTTTTCCTGAAATGATTGATTCCCAGGCTTTTTTTGCCGCTGAAAATCACCTGCAGCTTATTGCCGAAGAGACTAATATTCTGCCCGCCGACATCCGCCTTAAAAACATCTGTTCAAATCAAAAGAACATAAAAATGCCCTTTATTTTCCATACGGAAAAAGCAGAAAGTGTACTCAATAATGTTATTGCGATGAGTGATTTTAACCGTAAATATACAACATTCCGTATTGACGCAAAACAGCATCGTAATTCCGAAGACACTTTCTTTGCACTGCCGATCCGCGGTATCGGACTTACCTGTGCCTTTGACGGTTCCGGTTATTTCGGGAACGATATTTTTTCAGGCAGTCAGAAAATTGCAGTCACACTGGAATCCGACAATGCGGTGACAATACATTCGCTGGTACCCTCCCCGTCGATTTCAGAAATCTGGATAAAGACGGTGTCAGCCATTCTGAAACTTCCGCCGTCCGCTGTAAAAATCACCCCCGACATGGAAATAAATGACGTAATGCCGCTGCCCGACAATATTTACAGCAACATCAGTATAATGACGCACCTTCTCACTCAGTGCAGTCTTGAGATTGCAAAAAAACGTGAAAAAACACAACTGCCTCTAACAGTAAAAAAAGGACTTGGCCCGTCAATGAAAAAACAGTGGAATAAATCTGATTTCAGGGGTATTCCGTTTCATACGACTTCCTTTGGTGCCGCAGTTGTCGAAATAGAACTTGATCCGTACACATATAAAGAACGGATCAAAGGAATCTGGCTTACCGTAGACTGCGGCAGGATATTTTCCTTACATGCAATAGAAAACACACTCCGTCTGTCTATACAGCAGGAACTCAGCCAGCTTGTTGCCGATGAAACAATCGTCTGTGACGGTCTTCATATTTCCTTCATACAATCAGAAGACAATCCGGGACAGATCGGTGAAATTGTCCATAATACCGTTCCGGCCGCATTTTCATCAGCGCTTTCACAGGCACTGAGTGCACGTATATGCAGCCTGCCGTGTACGGCAGAAACAATCTATTCGCAGGGAGATACTGCATGAAAATTCCGGTAACACTTAACAATGCAAAAATAGTTCTTGAATCAGAACCCAACGACAGACTGCTCAATGTTCTCCGCCGCCTGAACCTGCTTTCAGTAAAGTGCGGATGCAGCGAAGGCCGGTGCGGAGCGTGTACCGTACTTCTGGACGGAAAACCTGTACCAAGCTGCATTATTCCTGTAGCGCTTTCTCGAGATTCTACCATAATAACACTCGAATATTTTTCAAAACAGGAAGATTACCAGGATATCATAAACGGTTTTAAAAAAGCCGGTATAAATATGTGCGGCTACTGCAACGCAGGAAAAGTTTTTTCGGCGTGGCATATTTTAAACACATCCATGAAACCGGACAGGCGGATGATTTATGAAGAGGTCAATCATCTGTCACCGTGCTGTACGAACACAGACACTCTAATTAACGGTATATTATATGCATTCGATTTCAGGGTACACCGCATGGGGGTGCAGAAAAATGCTAAAAACTGAGCACACATTCTTCTTTGCAAAAACTATTTCAGAACTCTTCTATCAACTCAAGTCTGTTTCAGGTCTGCAAATCGTGGGAGGGTGTACGCGGATTGAGACGGTTCCTGATAAAGCGATTTCAATACGGGGGATTCAGGATCTTGCTGTAATAACAAAACACGAACGATATCTTGACTGCGGTCCGGGTGTTGTTCTTTCCGATATTCTTACGCTCGGTCGTTCCCGTGTTCCTGATATATTCCTTGATGCAGTACAGAGCGTTGCGAATCCGATAGTCCGCAACATCGCTACCATAGGCGGAAACATATGCGCTCCCGGTATAAAACTTTCGCTGTATGCCTCATTACTCGCTCTTGACACGCATCTTGAACTGCGCAGTCCGGTCGAAACGCTGTACGTACCTCTGCCGAATTTTACCGGTGTTCCTCAGGGATTTATTCTGTCGAACATCCGCATTCCCCTTAACGACTGGGATATTTCTGTATTCCGCAGGCTGGGACCGGAACATAAAATAACAGATACGAGTGCATCATTTGCGTTTCTTGCTGATAACGACAAAAGAATGATAACAAATATAAAGCTTGCATTTGCAGGACCTGTTACATTCAGAAGTCTTGAGCTCGAAAACAGACTCATAGGCACTCATTTACCGCTTTCCTCAAAAGATATCAGCTTTCTCGTCGATACGGCGGGAAAACAGTTTGATAAATCTGCGGAAGAAATAAATTATAATCCGATTTTGAGACGGCAGTTTCTTAATCTGACACGCTACTCGTTAGAGCAGCTGACATAGCGGGTTCATCAAGCCTGTAGAAGCTGATTATAAACATCCTTCGGCGTCTCCGCAGCTATAATGCTGTCACGAAGTTCTTTTTTCTTAAGTTTCGCACTGAAATAAGAAAGTGTTTTGAGATAATACGAATGCTGATTATATGCGGCTGCAATCATGAACAAAAGATTTACCGGTACATCATCTATAGTCTGAAAATCAGTAACCGGGGTATGGCACACACCCACAGCCATTACCAGATCAGTTACAGACGAAAGACGGACATGAGGAATCGCGATACCGCGGCCTATTGCCGTCGACATCAGTTCCTCCCGTTTAAGAATCTCTGTAACAAGTTCTCCTGCATGTTTTACCTGAGGTGCGGTGGAAAGTGTATCAGCAAGTTCAACAAGTGCATCATGCTTTGATGACTGCTTTATAAAAACAACACGGTCAGGGGAAAGGATATTTTTTACCTGCACGGGAGTGACATCCGTCTGATTCAGCGCTCCTGAAGAAAGCCTCTCATTTACCCATTTCTCTACTTCTGACTTCTTGAACCGCCAGACGGTTCCGATTTTGCCGGCAGGAATTTCCCCTTTCTGGGCCCAGTCATATACAGTCCGGTCCGAAACGCGAAGGTAATTTGCTACTTCTTCAATAGTGAGAATATTGTCTTCCATAATTTAAAAAAAGCTCCCATTTTCAATCTGCAAACGATACTTTATTTTGCATACTTTGCGGTATTTTGTCAATAATTACAGTACACCAGTCCCGGGTTATAATTATCAATTGTCAGCTGCAAGTTCATGAAGACTGTCATATGGATATAACTCCCCAAGCGTCGTGCGTACGACAGTATCCCATTGAGGTCCGAATAAAACAGGAGTTTCTGCCGGAGCAAACTCTGTAAGAACCTGACGGCATGCGCCGCATGGTCCGACAGGATAATCAGATTCCGGCGTTGCAACGGCAAGAGCACAGAAAGTCCGCCACCCGGCCGCAGCTGCAGTAAAGACTGCGGTTCGTTCTGCACAGTTTGTAAGCCCGAATGAACGGTTTTCTATATTCGCACCACTGATGATTGATCCGTCAGGCATTAAAAGTGCTGCTCCGACGGGAAAATGGGAATATGGTGAATACGAATTTTTTGATGCACATACAGCAGCTTCATACAATTCTTTCAGCTGCGCTTTCGCTATATCCATATTTTTTAACCTCTTCATTTTTTCTTGACAGTCTTTACCGATTATTATAGCATATTTTTTAATATGAGGACAAAAAAAAACATTGGTTTTTATGTATTTCTGAGCATTCTTTTCTGCATCGCATATATAATACTTGCAGCCCATCCACTCACAACGGAGTATCAGTTTATTCCTGAATGGAAAATAGACATAAATGCACAAAGTATTTCGTCTCCTGATCCTGCTGAAAAACCATTATACTTTCATTTAGGTCAGACTATGGGTTATTTCACCGGAAGCGGTAAAATTATCTCTCTTATGACATTTCCGTTCAAAGCAACTATTTCTGATTCGTATTTTACTTCCTACACGGCAGACAGCTCATCTGTTAAATTTTATCATGCAGACGGTTCCGACGCCGGTACAATAGAGGAAAGCGGTTTTCCTCTGTTCGAGGAAAATCGTATTTTCGTGTTTCTTCCGGGTGGGTCCTCGATTGTACAGTGTAATCAGGACGGATCAAAAAACTGGCAGTATGGAGGAACAGTCCCCATTACCGCGTTTGATTCTTCCGAAGCAGGCTGCATCGTAGGATTTGCAGACGGTACTGTCCGTGAAATATCAAAATACGGCAAAACGTTACAGGAATTTGTTCCCGGCGGAAGCGACTATTCCGTCATACTCGGTGCGGCACTTTCATCCGACGGCCAGACAGTTGCTACGGTCAGCGGACAGGGCAGACAACGGTTCGTTCTTGCAAAAAAGGACGGTACACATACTAAAATCATTTTTCATGAATTTGTCGGACAGAATGATCCTCATCAGCGTCTTGTACAGTTCAGCAGAGATAACAATATAATCTGGTATAATTTCAACGGGGGACTCGGGATTGTAGATTCAAACGGCAGAAAACATTCTCACATTCCGGTTAAGGGGCAGGCGATTTCGCTGCAGGAAGCCGGAAATATGGTATTCCTCCTTACGAAACAGAATAAAACATATACTGTTTATGCAATTGAAAAATTCAACACTCTCTGCGGGTCGTTTTCATTTGATGCAGGATCCGCTTTTATTCGTACTGACGGAAATAATCTGTTCGTAGGAAAGGATACAACTATCTCGCGGATCACGCTTGAAAAGAAATAAATAATTCGAGGAAACTTATGAAAAAGTACTTACTACTTCTGCTTTTGGCTGTATCATTTCCTCTTGCTGCCTTTGACTGGCCGCAGGAAGAAATTACGTCCGATTCCTTTTATTCATATTTCGGACAGCTTCGCGGCGGAACAATCAGCACGTCGCTTGTTTTCGCTGATACATCTGATGTCAGGGCAGCTGAAAATGGTAAAATAATTGCTGTTATTAACGAATACGACGACGACTCCTGTTTCTTTCCTTCATCTCTGGGAAATGCAGTCATCGTAGCGAACAACGGCAGTCTGCTCACGGTATACGGCAATATCGACGGAGAAACACTTTCAAAATCAATATACAGCACTGTTTCTGTAAAAAACGGTACAGTATTCGGATCAAGCGGAAATTCAGGCTGGCAGCAGGGACGAAGCAGCCTTGAATTTCAGATTATTGATACAAAAAACAATACAGCAGTCAATCCCCGCGTGCTTATGCCCCGTATCGGTGAAGAACTTCCCCTCACGCTTACAGGAATTACACTGGAAAACAAAACAGGTACACGCTATGATCTTCTCATACAACGGACAATACCTTCCGGTCTGTACCGTGTGTACAGACTACGACAGCCTGTTGCAATACCGTATAAAACCCGTATAACAATAAACGGCATTATCATTGATACTGTTACGTATGATCAGCTGATCAGGGACGGAAATACCGTCTGTGTTGCCGGACGCAAAAACTATCCGAAGGAAGAACTCTATCCGGACGACCGGCTTCAACTGCTCGGAGAAGTTATACTTACTCCGGGAAAAAATACGCTTGGCATGACGCTTACCGACATACTCGGGAAAGAAACGACATCTGCATATTCTTTAACAATTTACTAGACAGAGGACCTCCCCGGGTGCAGGGGGCAGGTTCTTCCGCACAAACAAAAAAAGGAGATGTCCGGTGAACATCTCCTTTTTTTGTTTGTATTGTTATTCTGACAGAAAATCAGTGTATCCTTAAAATACAGCTACGACTTCACCGTTCGGATATTTCTTTGTGATGTAATCTTTTACTTTCTGACTTGTAAGAGCTTTTGCAAGAGCCTTAATGCGCGGATCATTCTGCATGCCGTCTTTTACCGTAAGAATATTAACATATGGAGAATCTTTTCCTTCAACAATAAGTCCGTCTTTCGATGCAGTCAATCCGGCAGGAAGTGCATAATTACCGTTGATGACGGCAGCATCAACATCGTCGAGAACACGGGGAAGTGACGCGGCCTCGATTTCCTTGAACTGCAGATTCTTTTTATTCTCGATAATATCGGCAGGAACAGCCGTAAGGTCTGCTTTCGGATCAATTTTAATATAACCGGCAGACTGAAGTAACAGCAGTGCGCGGCCTTCGTTGGTCGGATCATTCGGAACAGCAATTGTAGAACCGTCCTTTAGATCAGCAGCACGTTTTATTTTATGTGAATACAGAGCAAGCGGTTCAACGTGAACGCCGACAACGCTCACAAGATGGTATCCCTTCTCTTTGTTAAAAGAATCCATATACGGTTTATGCTGAAAATAATTCGCATCTATCTCGCCTGATTCAACAGCTTCGTTCGGTGTCACATAGTCGGTAAACTCAACAACTTTGAGTGTTATGCCCTGTTTTGCAAGATCATCGACCAGCAGGTTAAGAATCTCTGCGTGCGGTTCAGGAGTTGCACCAACGGTGAGTACGTTTTGTTTCGATTTTTTCGATTTTGCAAAAATGCCACCTGTAACTATGAGTGCAGCAAAAACAGCCAATACAGCCTTTTTCCATACATGTTTCATATTTTCCTCCTCAGGATTTTATGCAGTATATGCGTACTTTAGTGTTTTATTACCTACTATGTCAATAGGTATTTTGGTAAAACCATTTCATAAAATGTAATTACGGAAGAGCCCTGCCAATAATACCACCGCCCGCTATAACTCCATCGCGGTACAAGACGACAGACTGACCGGGAGCGACGGCCCGTTCTTTTTCAGCAAACGTAATTTTATACGGTTCTCCGTTAAATTTTTCCCCTTCTCCCGGTGTATACCGCTCGATATGAGCCTGCACCGGACGGGATGCAAATCTGATCTTAACCATTGCATCGAAAGCAGTGTCCGGCACGACATTACCCGGCCAGACAAAATCAGATGCTATAAGAGCAGAAGAATTCAGATCCTCGTTGTCGGCAAGAATTACCAGATTATTTTCTGCATCAATGGAGTGAACATAAAGCGGACGATTTGCCGACACCCCGAGTCCTCTCCGCTGCCCTACGGTATAATGCTCTATTCCTTTGTGTGTTCCGAGTACGTGACCGTCAAGATCGATTATTTTGCCGGGAACAGATTCTCTGTCTGCAAACAGCATGTCAAAGTACTCAGGCGGAATAAAATCCTGACTTTCTGTACGTTCTGCCGCTTTGAGTTTTGCCTCTCTGGCCATGCGGAACACATCTTTTTTTTCAATACCGGCAAGCGGGAAACGTACTTTTTCCAGTGTTGCAGAGGGAACGCGATACAGAAAATAGGTCTGATTTTTTGTACGGTCGAGTGAATCAGCAATCATTGCCGGACGTACACCGGTATTCCAGAGACCTTCATCGGGCCTCACGATTTTTGCATAATGTCCGGTACAGAAATAATCATATTCTATTCCCTGTTTCTGTACACCATCGAGGAGTGCACCGAATTTTATAAAACTGTTGCACCGGATACACGGATTGGGAGTACGTCCGGCGCGGTATTCTGCCTTGAAATAATCAAGTACCTGCTGCTGGTATTGATTCTTTACATCTATCACATGATATTCTATATGCTGCTCTTCACAAAATTTCGTACATTCTTCAATATCTTCCGTTTCATCCGGACCATAACACGATGAATGCAGTTTCTGCCCTCCCGGAAGTTCGGGCAGATCACCTTTCCACAGAGACATAGTTACACCAATAACGCGGCAGCCTTTCTGTTTGAGAATCAACGCAGTAAGGGTTGAATCGATACCGCCTGACATTCCGACAATAACAGAATCCCCTTCCCGGGGCAATTTTTCTTCAGTAAAGTTCACAATTCGTACTATAATCAAAAAAACATTTTAAGGGAATGGCCCCCTTCAGATATGTTCCTGCAGTATATTAACTTGAACCGGCAAAACTTTCATGTTATAGTAATAACTATGCAACATAACATGATTCTTTCGGCATCCGGATGGCGCAAGGTATTTGCAAAATCAGGAGAAGCCCAGGACAATACACCGGAAATCGGAGCAGAAAATACGGTATTAGCAGTTATCGCTGCAGAAGTTTTTGCAGATTATATTCGTAATGCAACAAAGCAGCAGTCACCAGTCATCGTATGCGGAATGGATGCCCGTCCGACAGGTCCCGCAATATCTTCCGCAGTCATCCATACGCTGCTTGCAAAAAAAACCATCGTACGCTATCTCGGTATTACGGCTGCGCCTGAAATCATGGCATATGCAAAAAAAATGGATGGTTTCATTTATATCTCTGCAAGTCATAATCCGGTCGGACATAACGGTTTAAAATTCGGTCTTAATGACGGAGGCGTTCTTAACTCTGAAGAAAACGAAAAACTTGTTAAGTCATTTACGGAAAAATGCGCTGATTTACAGGCAATGCAGAAGGCTGCCACAGTCCTTAATTCCTGCAGTACGTCCGATGTCGACTGGATATATGCTGAATCACCCGAATGTAAACAAAAAGCACTCTCTTCCTATAAAGCGTTCATCCGTGAAGTTGTTACTGCGGTTAAAACACCGGAAAAACAAAATGAAGTTTTTTCACAGATACGAAAATCAACAGAAAAGCATCCCGTCGGTGTCGTATGTGATATGAACGGTTCTGCACGGACACTTTCTATTGACAGAGATTTTTTTACAGAAAACGGAATATCATTCTACGCAATCAACAACACCGCAGGCGATATCGTACATGAAATCATACCTGAGGCGGAAAACCTTGTCTGGTGTGCAAAAGAAATGGAGCGGCTTCAGGCAGAAGGTCATACTGATGCAGTAATCGGTTATATGCCGGACTGTGACGGGGACCGCGGAAATATTGTGTACTGGGATGAAAAAAAACAGAAGGCAGACATACTGAAAGCGCAGGAAGTATTCGCTCTTGCCGTTCTTGCAGAACTTGCATATGCTGACATGCTCTACGGCAGCGCTGCAGATTATAAACCGGCTGTTGCAGTAAATGGTCCTACATCGATGAGGATTAATGAGATTGCCGAAGTATTCGGAGCAAAAGTATTCAGGGCGGAAGTCGGTGAGGCAAACGTCGTAAATACAGCCCGTAACGCCCGTAATGCAGGCTATACGGTCCGTATATGCGGAGAAGGAAGCAATGGAGGAAACATAACACATCCGTCTTCCGTACGTGATCCGCTTTCCTCTGTATTTGCCATTATCAAACTCATAAATATTGACGGTCTGTACCGGACATGGTGCAGGAAATCAGGACATACATACAAGGAAGATTTTACGCTCACCGATGTCATCAGTACAATCCCGGTCTATACAACAACAGGAGTCTCAGAACCTCGTGCCATACTTCATATAAAAGCGGCCGATCATGCGCTGCTTAAAGGCAGATTCCAAAAAATTTTCGAAACTGAATGGAAAATAAAGGCTGATACATTTTCTAAAAAATATGGTATACTCACGTACGAATCTATCCTTACAAACGGAACGGCAGAAGTACGAAATACAGCAGATTTTTCCGTAAGCGGCAGAGGCGGACTCAAAATTATCTTCTCTGACAGAGAGAAAAAACCGTGTGCATTCATCTGGATGAGAGGCTCCGGTACAGAACCTGTATTCCGCATCATGTGTGATGTAAAGGGTTCCGCAGAAGGTGAAGAAAGAGAATTACTGGAATGGGAGACAGACATGCTCAGGAAAGCAGATAACTGAATATTATTGTATATCTAAGGAGTTTTAAAAATGGATAAGGAAGAGATCTTAAAACGTGCAAAAGCATATATTGCAGAGGAAAAGGATGAATGTTTCCGTAAAGAGGTGGAAGAACTGGTTGCCAAAAATGATATAAAAGAACTTGAGGACCGCTTCTATCAGACGCTTGAATTCGGAACAGGCGGCCTGCGCGGCATCATGGGCGGCGGTACAAACCGCATGAATACACTTGAAATAAATCGTGCAACGCAGGGGCTTGCAAACTATGTTATTAAAGCATTCCCCGATAAAGCAAAAGCAGGAACACTTAGTGCAGTAATTGCATACGACAGTCGTAAGAATTCGGACATTTTTGCGCAGGCGACGGCATGTATCTTCGCTGCAAACGGTATCAAAGCATATCTGTTCACCGGAGTACGCCCTACTCCGGAACTTTCATTCGCTATCAGGTCGCTTCATGCTGATACCGGCGTTGTTGTTACCGCTTCCCATAATCCCCGTATGTATAACGGCTACAAAGCATACTGGAACGACGGGGCGCAGGTCATTGAACCACATGATACCGGTATTATCAAAGAAGTAAATGCAATAAAAGAAGTTAAGGAACTCTCAAAGGAAGAAGCTGTAAAAACAGGTAAACTCGTTTTCATTGATAAGCAGATTGATGAACCGTTCTGGGATATGTGTAAACGCCAGCTTTTCCGCCCGTCGTTAATACGGGATCATGCAAAAGACGTAAAAATAGTTTATACACCGCTTCACGGAACAGGTGCAATGCATGTCGAGAAAGTACTCGGGGACCTTGGGCTCAAGGTTATAACTGTTCCGGAACAGCGTAAACCTGACGGTGATTTTCCGACTGTCGAAAAGCCGAATCCGGAAGAAGCACCAGCGCTTAAAATGGCCGTCGCACTTGGTGAAAAAGAACATGCGGACTGTGTTATGGCAACAGACCCGGACGCAGACCGTTTCGGAACTGCTTTTCCCGATGAAAATGGTAAATTTATCCTTCTAAGCGGAAACCAGATGGGTGCTCTTCTTATGGAATATGTACTGCTTTCGCGTAAAGAACTCGGAACAATGCCGGAAAAACCGGCGGTAGTCCGTTCTATCGTTACTTCACCTTTTGGCGATGCAATCTGTAAGAAATACGGTGTTTCAATGATCGAATGTCTTACCGGTTTCAAGTGGATCGCTGCGGCTGAGGCAAAGATGGAAGCCGATCACTCAGGCGAATATGTATTCGGCCTTGAAGAAAGCTATGGATATAAAATCGAAAAAGAAGTATTTGATAAGGATGGCATTTCTGCCGCTGCACTTTGTGCAGAAATGACGCTCTACTGGAGAAGCAGAGGGAAGAGTCTGATTGAACACCTTGATGATATGTATAAAGAGTACGGTTATTTTGAAGACCGTGCGATTTCTCAGTATTTTCCGGGATCAAGCGGTAGTGAAATCATGTCAGGTATCATGACAAAACTCCGCAGTGATGGTTTGAAAGAACTCGGTGGCAAACGCGTTATAATGATCCGGGACGTCGAACGAAGTGTAACATTTGATCCTGCGGATCCCGCTTCTGTAAAACCATACGATATGCCGAAAAGCAACGTCCTTCAGTTCTTCCTCGAGGGAGGGACCGTTGTGAGTGCTCGTCCGTCAGGTACTGAACCAAAAATCAAATTCTATATAAATACCGTAGTTCCCGTTGCAGAGCACAACGAGACAGGTCTTGCCCGTGCACGAAAAGAATCAGCTTCGCTCTGTGATTCTATCGTATCAGAGATAAAAGCTACACTCGATGCAGCTTCCAAATAAACTGCTCAGAGACTATAAAAGACTGCTCCGTTTATTAAATAACGGAACAGTCTTTACAGCAGTTGATACTGAGACAACCGGACTTTCCCCCGACACATGCCGTATTATTGAAATAGGCGCAGTTCAATTTGATAAATCCGGTATTATTAACACATTCAATACGCTCATCAATCCGGAATCGCCGATTCCCGCCGGTTCTACAAATATAAACCACATTACAGATACGATGGTTGCTTCTGCACCGGTTATAAAAACCGTACTGCCGGAATTTATTAATTTTATCGGTAATTCCATTCTGATTGCTCATAATGCTCCGTTCGATCTATTGTTTCTTAATAAGGAACTGGAACGATGCAGCATGCCTTCAATGGGAAATAAAGCTATAGATACACTCAATCTGAGCCGTTGGGCGTACCCTTCATCTTCTCATCATGGACTTCAATATCTGGCAAATGCAATGAATATAAAGGTAGAAGATGCACACAGAGCATGTGACGATGCCCGTGTCTGCAGCGAAATTTTTCTCCGCTGCATAAAGGATACCGAATCCGTACAAAAGATATAAACGATTATTTTTCCCTGTTTCATACAGTTTTACAGTGATAGCGTTGTACCGTATTTCTTCTCTATTACTGCAACCACAGGCAAGCGCATGGATGCGCGTCCCTGATCGTCGGTAATTCCGGCTTACCGGAATTACCGAATCTTACAGAAACGACAGGATGTCGTTTCTGTAAGTCACCCTCTGGGAGCTTCGGCAGGATCCATCGGCATACCATTTTTAAAGACCATAAAAGAAAGACGCGGACGCCCAGTGTCAGGATCCCTGCCGGCAGTACCGACAGGATCACCGCAAACAACATAGTCACCTTTTCTTACACTTACAGCCCCCAGCCATGAATATGCATAAATAAGACCTGTCTTTGATTCAACAAATACTACTCTGCCGTATCCGCGGTACATACCAGTATACATGACGGTTCCCGCCCGGATAGACTTTACCTGTTCGTTCTTTTTTGCCGAAAGTTCAACACCTGATACTTTTCCCTTTATATATGTTATACTTGGATCAGCGACAGGCCACATAAGCGAAGAACTGACGGACTTCTGAACATCGTCATTTCCGTTTTTCCTGTCGGGGCTGGTCTTTACCGGCACATCATCTTTATGTAATCCCGCTGCAGATGTAATGCCGTTCACTATAATCTTCTGACCGGATTTTATAACTGCGTCGCTTCCCATATTGTTTAACGAAAGCAGTTCGGCAAGTTTCATATTATACTTTCTTGCTATACCGTAAAGCGTATCTCCCTTTACAACTGTATATGTTCCGCCCGGAACCGCTTCTGTTTTGTGATCGGAATCAGGGGTGGTGGAAAGGGCCGCTGCATTTGAAATATCGGCAGACGGAATAACAAGCCGCTGCCCGGCTTTTATAACATCTTCATCAGTCAGATTATTCGCAGTACGAAGTTCAGCTACGGTGAGCTGATATTTCCGGCTTATTGAATACAAAGTATCACCACGCTGAACAGTATACGAACTATCTGCAAACACAGGCAGATATACGGCAGCTACTATAATTACAGCGCAAAAATATTTGATGCAGTTACATATTTTTTTCCCGGTGACTATCATACTTTTAAATTATCGGCATAATAATGGCTTTTCAGGAGTATTACTCTACAATTTCTTTGAATAAAGAACCGGCGTCTATACCGTTTATAATTTCACCTGCTTTATAATGTGCAAGCATTCCTTCCCGTCCATGAACCAGATGCGCAGACGTGATACCGTGTTTTATTGAACTGTCGGCCTCCAAAAGAGCCCCTAAATGGTCAGAAAGACGCACTAGTCTGCCGTCAACAGGTTCAAATGAATCGTTATTATACGTATTATTGAGTTCTTCCCAGGATACTTCACGCATTCCTCCATTGTCAATTTTTATACGGTTTACGAATTCACTGCTTGTATAATACATAAGTTCATCGACAAAAAAAGATTCCATCAGAGGCACAAGTTCCCGTCCGACAATCTCATCTTCAATTTTTTTTACAATATCAGGAAGTTCGTCAGTTGCCTGTTTTACAGGCGAAATAATATCTCGAGTGACCGATTCCGGCAGATCATGAAAAAGGCCGCTGAAAAAATTATTGATTATACGGCGGGAACACATTTTTATGCCTGTGTCTCTCCCCAGCAGCAACGTCATTACTGCGACAAAATAGCTGTGTCCGAGTACGCTTGTCTTTGGCACGCGGGGGGTCTGATTCCACCTTGTCTGGAACCGCAGCTGCTCAATTTTTAACAGAAAATCAAACGTCCGCTGACGGGTCATCATCATCTGAAGACCTTCCAGATCAAGATAAGGCTGAATCTGGGCCTGCAGTTCTGTTTCTATCTTTACTAAACGTTCCCGTTCATTTACTACAGAAAGCATCTGAAGTTCCCGCATTGTCGAATATTTATGAGCTGCAGAAAAAACTTTAGCCGTGGCCCTTTTTTTTTCAGGAATCTGAATAGTACCGGCTTTTTCTCCTATATAAATCGTGAACTGCGAAAACAAATCATCGTCATCAATAAGCGGACGATACTGATTAAGAACCCATTCATCAAGACGGAGATATTCCTGTGTATATTCTTTTTTTAAAAGCTGTTGTACGGGGGCTTTTATATCACAGAGTGCTATTTTTTTCAACAGATCAAACAACGATGCATATACCATCCATTTCCAGTCGATAAATACACCTTTATGTTCTTCATATTTTCCAAAAAGATATGCAATGACCATTTTTTCACCCGCTTTGTCCATTTCTACAAGTTCAAAAGGTCGTATAAGATCATTCCATCTTTGTATTGAAAATCCTTCAAATATTTTGAGTGCAAGTTTTTTGTTCATAGTCTTATGTGCTTAAGCCTGACTTCTGGTCGGAATCCATTTTATCCTTCCAGACAACAGCCTTCTTCTTTATTTCCTCTGCGTTAGTTTTATCACCGACCGCCAGGCATAGTTTATGACGTGCAAGCAGAAATTTTATTGCGTTACGCATATCATCTATACGACGGGTAGATAATTCATACTTATCACGATAGCCGCTTGCCGACTGGTCAAGAAGACGCTGCATCATACGGACATATAAAACGGTAATCTCGTAATCAAGTGAACGCGGATCAAAATAATCCTTTGCACCCTTCCGCATGTCAATAAGATTTTTGGCTACTGCTGTAAAACGGCCCTCAAGTTCAACAAAAGACCATTTCCATTTGCTGTTTTCTCCGAATGAGTCTTTGAGAAGACGAATCGCCAGCCCCAGCTTCCGTATAAGCTGATAGCGTTTCGATACTGGAATATTTGCAATTTTTTCCCATCTCTCTGATAAATCTGCATATGACACATCTATAAAATTTGAAGCAACTTCTTCCAGATAAATTATTGCTTTATAAAGTGTCTTACGGGATTCATTCAATGCGTCATTATTTTTCACTTCAAGAATTTTAAGTGAAAGACTGTTTTCTGCCATGAATAATGTTGAAATAAAAATCATATCCTCCGCAAGCTGCAATTTTTTATAAGCCTGCCCGGAATTATCTCCCTGCATAACAGAAAGCATTGTTTTTTCTTTCGCGAGTAATCCGTCGATCTGTTTCTGATACGGTATGACCGCGGTTCCAAGCTGCAGTCGTGTTTCTTCCGATATTTTCGCCATCAGACACCTCCGCTGAATTTATTCAGCATAGACCTGGCATGTTCAAGCGATTCCTCTGATTCTTCTCCGGAAAGCATACGGGCAATTTCTTTCACCCTTTCTTCTCCGGTAACAGGATGACAATCTGAAGATGTCTTTCCGTCTGACACACCTTTTTCTATCTTTATCTGATTATCGGCATAAACAGCAATACTTGCCAGATGAGTTATACACAATATCTGTTTATTTTTCGCAAGATTCTTCATGTGACTCCCGACAGCAACTGCAACTTCACCGCCAATTCCTGTATCAATCTCGTCGAATACGAGCGTCTCTACGGGATCAGTTTCTGCAAAAATAGTTTTCAAAGCAAGCATTACGCGTGAAAGTTCGCCGCCCGACGCTATTTGTGCAAGAGGAAGCAGCGGAGACCCCGGGTTCGCACTTATAAGAAATTCAATATTGTCGAGTCCGTACGGACCGCATTTTTGTTCCATTCCTGTACCGGATTTTTCTGTAACATTTACGGAGAATCTTGTTCCGGGCATCCCCAGCAGGGAAAGAACAGTTTCCACTTCACCGGACATCTTTCCACCTGCTGTCTTACGTTTTTCTGAGAGTGCTTTCGCCGCAATATATACCTGCTTCTCCAATAAGGCAATATCTTTTTCCAGCCCGACCTTATCGATATTTCCTGCACCGAGTTTGTCAAGATTATTCTGAGCTTCCGCTGCATAGTTAAAAACTTCCGAGAGGGATGCATTGGGAGACGATGCATATTTCTTTTTAAGGTTATAAATAAGAGAAAGCCTGTCCTGTACTTCCTGTAATCTGGCCGGATCAAATATGAGTCTCTCTTTATAGGCAGAAAATTCATCAGCGATATCTGAAATTTCATAAAATGAAGACTCTACCCTCGAATCAAGTCCGGATAAACCTTTATCCATTTCAACAGCATGCATACTGTCACGTCTCACCTGCCTGAGGGCAGAAATAACAGAACCGTCATTTCCCGATAAAGTTCCGGTGATCGACTCGATATCTGCATAGAGTTTTTCATACGAAGAAAGTTTACTTTCCTCTTCTTCAAGTTGTATATCTTCATCACTCTTAAGTTTTGCGTCATTTATTTCCTGCAGCGCAAACGAATACATTTCCATACGACGGCTTCTGTCTTCATTTGATGTATTCAGCTGATCGAGCAGTTTTCTTTTTGCTACAAGTGCCGCATACAGTACGGTAAACCGGTTCACCTCATCCACAATACCAGCACGCGCATCTAGAAACTTCCGGTGCTCACTTACGCGCATGAGAGATTGATGTTCATGCTGTCCGTGTATATCAACCAGAAATGTTGAAAACGATGCAAGATCTGCACGGGTAACGGGCGTACCGCCAATCCATGCAGACGATTTACCGCTGTCACGCAGTGTGCGCCGCACAATAATACGTCCGTTTTCAGTTTCTATTCCGTGTCTGCCAAGCCAATCCTGTGCCGACAGAGATTCTTCTTCTCCGTCTTCATCTGCGACGGCAGCCTGCTTCCGAACCGTCTTACCGTCAAGCAGAAAGGTACCAGAGACAGACGCCTCATGTGTTCCTGCGCGTATTACCTGGGAATCGGACTTCCCGCCAAGCAGAAAAGAAACTGCACCGATAAGTATCGATTTTCCAGCACCAGTTTCACCGGAAAGTACTGTAAATCCCTGTGAAAATTCTATTGTCGTCTGGTCAATAAGTGCAAAATCTTTAATTGTCAGATCTTCCAGCATGGGGACCTCCCGACCAGTTAAGCTTTGAACGAAGTGCATCATAGAATTTTTCTGTTGTGCAGTCTATAAGCTTTACCTTATCCGTTGTTTTTCTTATTTTTATACAGTCCCCGACCTGTAGATTTACCGGTTCCTGCCCGTCTACTGTAATAATAATATCTCTGATACGGGAAGGCAGTACCGTAATTCCGATTTCACCGTTCGGGCTGAGTACAAGCGGGCGACTGGAAAGTGAAAATGAATTGATTGGTGTCAGCACAAGCGCATCAAGTTCAGGATCAATTATAGGTCCACCGGCAGAAGCCGAATATGCAGTAGAACCTGTCGCAGTGCTTACTATTATACCGTCTGCTTTAAACACTCCGAGCGGAGCACAGTTATATGAAATATCAAGAGAAATAGTACGAGCAGCAGTTTTTGCACTGACGACAATATCGTTCAACGCAACAGTCGAAAAGGCCGCAGACTTGCCCCGTACGAGAGCAGCTTGAACCATATTCCGTTTACCAATATAGGCAGTTCCATCAAGGAAGCGTTCAAGATGAACTTTCCATTCAGTTTTTTGAATACTTGCTATGAAACCGAATTCTCCAAGATTCACAGGAAACACCGGTATACCAAGAGAAGCACATCCGCGGGCAGCAAAAAGAACGGTACCGTCCCCACCGAGTGTCACAACAAAATCACACCCGCCGAACGGATTTTCCGTACTGAAACCATTGAACTGATAAAACGAGGACTCTATTTCTTTCTGACGCAGCCAGTGTGCTATTTCAGTTCCGAGAAATTTTGACTCTTCTTTATGAGTATTTATGACGATGAGACATTTTTTCATCAGCACCTCTCGTCAAGGCAGTGTTCCAAGAACTTTCACAATTTTTGCTGTCTCGGAATGCGTTAGACGCGGATACAGCGGAAACAACACACACCTTAGATAAAGCGATTTTGCATGTATACATGAGGCGGAAAGTTGTTCGTCACGGAGTGCTATAACAGAATTCTCATATGCAGGTCTGATTTCAACGTCCTTACGGTCGGTATACTGTTTCACTTCTTTATAAGAACTTGAAAGAACTACAGGGAACGAACACATAGTCGATGCCCCTTCCATGTCGCGGACAAAGAGCTTATGCCGTCCTGCCATACACGACCGTTGGAACAATGTAAAAATTTCCCTGCGCACAATTTCATTTTTTGGAAATTCACGCAGCTCAACCCATGCAAGTGCACTGTTCAAATCCGGAAGAAGTTCCGTCAAAGGAGCAGAATCTGTAAATTTTTTAAGAGGAATCCATTCTCGTCTTCCGGGTGCCATAAGGACGGCTCCGCCGCCCGCTGTTATAACATCGTGTTCCTCAAGGCCAAGAATAGTAAACACGCCGAATGAACCGGCACGACGGCCTTCAACAGGATTTCCATTCTCATCTGTGGCAGGAATGACTGCACCCGCGCTCTGCGAAATATCCTCGATAACAGGGATGCCAAGAGCCGTCAATGCATCCATATCCGGCATAATTCCCTGCGTTTCATGCAGAAGCAGAAAACGACCACCGGTTTTTATACCTTCGGAAACTATATCAGGCGTAACAAGTCCTGTAGTTTCATCGACATCAAGTACAAGGGGTACATAACCAAGATCCTCAAGCGCAACAATCTGCCATGAAGGAGCAAGGGCTGAAAGCATAACACAACTGCCGACAGGCGAATCAAGTGCCTTAAGCACATATTTGAGCGCAATCGCAGGGCTGCGGAATGCAACCGCCCCGTCACATTTAAAAAAATCTTTTACCGATTGTATAAGACGTATGTTAAGCTCACCGGGACCTATTTTTTCGTCCACCATGCAGGTAAGCACCGCATCCATCTCTTTACGTCTGATAGTTGTACTGTATGAACGGATCATTTCTACCTATTGTATATCAATAATTTTCTGAAGCTCTTTCGGGTTGAATAGTTTTCGTATATTGAGCATGATAAGATATCCGCTTTCTGAACGGATAACGCCCTGTATATATTCAGTTCCTATACCACTTAACATCTGAGGAGGTTGTTTAACTTCGCTTAATTTCACAGGAACAACACGGGCAACACGATCTATGATAATACCAATTTTATTATCCTCAATACTTAAAATAATAAAACCGCCCTCGAAATCATCATAATCATTTATTTTTGCAAGCGCCTTAAGTCTGAACCGCTTATGCAAATCAATAATCGGAATAATTTCTCCACGGAGATTTATAATTCCTTCGACATAGTACGGTGCATTAGGTATCGGACGGACATCCTGTATTTTTACGATTTCCTTTACATCCATAATATCGACACCGTATAACTCATCGCCGAGTTGGAATGTGACAAGCTGAAACTGTGAATCTTCTGAAGCCATATTACTCTTCCTCTTAAAAAAAACACTTTATCTCTTAAAGGATACACCTTATTCGAACGTTTTGCAAGAATACGAATACATCTAATCAACGATAAACAATGTTACTGCATACACCTTCCTTACTCCGGCAGTCTTTAAAACCGCCGAGCAACTCTCTATTGTTGCACCTGTTGTCATCACATCATCGATAAGACATACATTCTGCGGTAGTAATCCGTCTGTACGTCTCAATCCTTCTTTTAACCTTCTGCCGGTTTTTAATGAATATGCGCGGCCTATTGTCTTTAATCTTTCGGTACGATCAAGCGTTTTCTGCTCTTCCGTCGTTTTTCGTTCCAATATGCGGCATACGCGGTATTTCCAGTGCAACTCAAGAAACATACAGATTTCATCAATCTGATCCCAGCCGTTTTTCCGTATTTTTCCCGGACGCGGCGGCACAGGAACTATAACCAGCTGCCGGGGAAGCGCCGCAAGAGCCGATGCAAACCTATCCGCAAAAAAAGGCGATAATGTCCGCTCTCCATCAATTTTCCAGCGGAACAAAAGTACGCTGTTCCATAATCGGTATGAATACAACGGAAGTACAAAATCGGTATGCGTAAGCAGTTTTTCAGTACGACACTGCATACACAATCCACGTTCGGATATCAATTCTTTTCCGCAGACTTGACATCGTTTATCCGCAGACAGAACCGGCGTAAAATATGTCGTTCTGCACGTTCTGCATACAGGAATCGCGCCGCACCGTGCTCCACAAACAGCACACTCTCCACCTCCCGCAAAAAACGTAATAAGTTCCCGCAACAGAAGGAGAATACACTGTCTGCATTCAAAGAAAAAGTGTCTCACATAATACTATATCGCTTGTTACTCACTTTTTCATGCAGTGTTTTGTCTTTATTTTACCGGCCGGACAACGTTTTTTTCCAGCGTGCAATTGTCTGAAGGGCTGCAAGTGGCGTCATTGAATCGGGATCTGATGAAAGAATTTCATCAAGAACTATTTCTTCGTCACTGAATAATCCGGGAGACTGCATAACAGTCTGCTGCGGCGGAACCGGAACAGACTCAAGAACAGGACGGTCAGAGGCTACTGCCTGGATGTGAGCAAGAATCACATCCGCACGATCTGTGACCTGCTGAGGAACGCCTGCAAGACGGGCAACATGTATACCGTACGAATCTTCTGCTGCCCCTTCCTTTATCTTACGCAGAAAGACTACAGTGCCATTCTGTTCAGTCACATCCATACAAAGCTTTTTCAGTGACGAGTGTTCCATCCGTGTAAGTTCATGGTAGTGCGTTGCAAAAAGAGTCTTGCATTTTATCACATCAAGCAGATATTCAGAGACAGCCCATGCAATAGCAAGACCGTCTTCTGTCGATGTTCCTCGTCCTACCTCGTCCATAATGACAAGAGATTTTCCGGTCGCAGAACGCAGAATATTTGCAGTTTCTGTCATCTCGACAAGAAACGTTGACTCACCGCGTGCAAGATTGTCGCTTGCACCGACACGACAGAATATACGGTCAACTATTCCAAGTCTTGCAGATTGAGCTGGAACAAATGAACCTGTCTGAGCGAGCAGAGCAATAAGAGCATTCTGCCTGAGGTAAGTAGATTTTCCCGCCATATTCGGACCTGTTATAAGTGCAAAAGAAGGTTTATCGCTGTCTTCTGCACTTATTTCAAGATCATTCGGTACAAACTCTCCAGTAGGCATATGAAATTCTACAACAGGATGCCGTCCTTCTTTTACCACAAATTCAGTGCCAGTATCAACAACAGGTCTCACCCAATTGTGAAGTATAGCAGCCTCTGCAAGAGATGCGGCAGCATCTGTATATGCAAGCTCACCAGCTGCCTGCATAAGATATGGTACAAATTCGTGCAGCTGACTGCGGATTTCCACGTAGAGATCGCGTTCAAGCTCAAGAATCTTCGTACCTGCTTCATTCAACTCATGCTCAAGTTCCTGAAGTTTTTCTGTTGTGTATCTGTCGCCGTTCACAAGTGCGCGGCGCATGATAAAATGAGAAGGAACAGATGATAGTTTTCCTCTACTGATCTCGATAAAATATCCGGACGCATTAGTATACTTAATTTTCAGAGAACTTATGCCTGTCTTTGTTCTTTCTTCCGTCTCGTATTCGCTGAGAATTTTCCCAAAGTTATTGTGTATTTCGCGCCAGTGATCCAGATCCTTCGACCAGCCATCCTTTATGATTCCTCCGTCAGTAATACTTGTTGAAGGATCATCAAGAATCGCATTTTTTATAATATTGATTATTTTTTCAGCCGGTTCTGACGATATTGACGAAAAATCATACTGTTCAAGGGATTTTCGTACCGAAAGGCAACTTTCAAGACTTGCACGAAGGGCCTGTAGATCTTTTGGATGCGCCCGGTCCATTGCTATACGTCCTGCAAGACGCTCTATATCGAGCACCGGTTCAAGCTGATTCCGCACCTTATCAAGCAGTGTCCTGTTTTCTACAAAGAGTGCAACATGTTCCTGTCGAGCCTGTATTTTTGCAGAATCTGTCAATGGATACAGAAGCCATGAACGTATCATGCGGTTCCCCATCGCGGTCTTAGTATAATTTACGCATTCCAGCAGACTGTACTGAACACTTCCATCGCGAAGATTTGCCACAATCTCAAGATTACGCCGGGATGAATCGTCTATGATAAGAAACTGATTATCCTGATATATTTTTATACCGCTTACATGAGGAACATCTGTATTCGTTGTCTTCTCAAGATAATCAAGAAGAAAACCTGCCGGCGGCACTTCGGGAGATTCTTTTGTAAGACCGAACGACAGGAGATTTACTGTTTTAAACTGAGACGTAAGCCGTTTATACGAAACATCGGAAGAAAAATCCCAGTCGGGATAGTATGACACCGACAAATCAGGCAGTTCCGCAAGCGCCCGCTGTATACTATCGTTGGACCTGAGCGACTGGGGCAGAAGAATTTCACGCGGCATACACCGCCCGAGTTCCTTTGCGAAGTCTTCCGCCATACAGGATGCAGGCCATGACGTAGCACTGAAAGACGATGTCGTAACATCAATAAAGGCAAATCCCGTTTTACCGTGTGAAACAGATAAAGCAGCAAGATAGTTATTTATACTACCTTCAAGATATTCTGATTCGACGGCCGTACCGGGAGTAATAACTTCTACTACTTTTCGTTCAGTAAGACCTTTTCCATGCGCAATCTCTCCAACCTGCTCACAGATGACAACTTTTTTTCCAAGACGAAGCAAACGTGCAATATAAATTTTTGCCGCATGGTATGGAATACCGCACATCGGGCTGCTTGCCCGGTGTGTAAGCGTTAAATTAAGAAGACGCGATACTTCTACCGCATCCTCATTGAACATTTCATAAAAATCTCCAAGCCGGAAAAAAAGTACCTCATTCTTATACTTTGCTTTTACTGAATCGTATTGCACCATCAACGGTGTTTTTTCCGGACCTGTTTCCATAATACTAATTGTTCCCAAGTTCCGTTATTACCTGTTCCGTCACATCAACTGAGCTGCTGTACCAGAGTATGGCATTATCCTGCTGCAGACTCAATATCATACTGTACCCCCCGGATTCGGCAATCTTTGCAAGTACACTGTATAATTTTTTATAGAATTCATCCGAATTCTGCAGAGACTTCTGCATAGTAGCAAGTTCCACATTCTTCGCGTTTGTATATTCATTTAAATATTCAGTTTTTTTAGTAATATCACTTTCAACCCGAAGAGCATTTGCATCATCTCCGGCAGCCTGATAATCAAGTTTTTTCTGCTGAAGATCACGCAGTTCCTGCGTACGGGTATTTATTTCCTGCTGGTATTCTGCCTTTTTCTTATCATAATTGCGGACGGCTGAAGAACTACGAAAATATGCATTATACACTTTCGCCGTATCAACAACACCGAATTTAGTTATCTGCTGAGCAGAAACAGCGGCACATGCAAAAATTGCAGCCGCAATTGCAACACTGATTATTTTACCTGTCTTATGCATTTTTCCAAACCTTCCTACAAAACACTATTTATTAGTAATATTGAATGATAGAACAAACTGCCAGCTGTTAACCCAGTAGAATCCGTCAGTTTTGTCGTACTTAAACGTGTTTGCAAACAACAAATGCAGCGGAAACTGAGGGAGAAGAAATCTGATTCCCGGTCCCGTACTGTAATAAAAATCACTCAGAGACAAACTGCTGAACATCGAAGAAACCTCACTCTTAACAGCCGCAGCATCCAGAAATGCGTCCACCCCTAAGACATTCGGTACGAGAGGAACACGAAATTCAAGTCTGTTGCTGAGCATCGCTTTTCCGCGCGTCGAATTGTAAATGCTTGTCCATCCGCGGGCATTGAACATACCGTCAATGTATACCTTATTTGAATCGCCGAGCAAAGACCCTGGAACCGGAAATATAGTTGTAAAGCCTGTGTAATCAGCAAGTACGCCTTTTAGAGACCATTTATCACCGAACGGAATATTGAATAATGTAGCATATAACTCAAGTTTTGTATCGCTTCTCAAGAAAAACTCTTTTTCCACGCCGGGTATAAGTCCGCACCACGCTATACGCTGACTCGTAAACCACCCTTTTGATGGATCATAATTAATATCACGATTATCCATAGAAAAGCTGGTCCAGAGTGAATTGTTAAGCCCGAATCTGTTTACAGTCTGATTCACGCTTGAATCGAGCGGAGTATACAGTGACTCGTCGTAAACATTGTTGCTTAAAGTTGAGGAAACACCGCCACTCAGTGAAAGAATAGCAAAATTCGGAGTCCATCGTCTGCCAAGAGAAGAGCTGAGAGTAACCGAATAATTTTCATACTGCATGTAATATGAATCATTATCAAGAACCCCGTCAGGCAGCCATACGTTACGTAATGCAGAATCCTTTGAGTGTGAAACGGAAAGTGACTCACTTATACCTACAGGCAGATCAAACAGCCAGTTTTGTCCGTACGATCCGCTTACGGATTGATCCGTACTTGAAATCGTGGTACTAGCAGAAACAGTTTTCCCCTCACCTTTCAAGTTCGAATTCTGCCATTTTGCAAAAAGAGATACAGGAAATTCATCAGGACTTGATACACCGGAAAACGTCATTCCGAATTCAAGAGATGTCGTCGATTGTTCCTCTACCGTAATCACAAGATCGACTAGTCCCGATTCGGACCCGGCAACAGGTTCGGGAACAACGCTTGAAAAATACTGAAGATTATACAAATTACGCAATCCGGACATTACTTTATCACGCGAAAACACATCGCCTGGTTCGAGTGGGATTTCACGACGAATCACATAATCCTTAGTTTTCGTATTTCCTTTTATAATAATATTCTCAATATGACTGCGTGAACGTTCAATTATCGTAAGAGCAAAAGAAATCGTCTTTCGTTCTGCATCTTTTTTAACTTCAGGAATATACTGGTTTGACATATAACCGTTTTCTGCATACAAACTTGTAATTCCCTGCATTCCTTCCTGATATTTCGTCTGATTATAGACAGCCCCTTCCTTTAGTTTTATATATGAAATAAGTTTATCAGCTTTGAATATTTCATTTCCTTTGATCGTAGTACCGGTGTATGTATACTGAGCACCTTCCTGAATAACAAACGTGAGTGTAAGTTCATTTCTGTTCTTTTTCTCATTGAGATTAGTAGTCTGCATAACGTCGACAACTTTAGCATCGGCATATCCACGATCCTGATAATAGGTTATGATTGTCTGCTTATCTGCTTCGAGAGAAGATTTCTGAAAGGCACCGTCCTTCATAAAGCCGGCTTCCTTGAGAGAAATCTTACTTTTAAGAGTACGCTCGGAAACAACAGTATTTCCGCTGAAACGGATTGAAGTTATGACAGTATTTGCACCTTCATCAACAACAAATGTAAGTTTTATACCCTGAGCAGTTTCTTCCGTTTTGTGAGTTATTTTTGCATCTGTATATCCTTTCTTCAAATACACATCACGCAGAGCACGTTCATCAAGCAGAACCTTGCTCTCGAGATAAATGTCGTCCGTCTTTATGGTCACACTTTCACGCAGTTCGCCGTTCCGGATTTTTTTATTGCCTTCAAAATTTATTGCCTTGATGACAGGTCGTTCTTTTACCTTGAATACAAGCAGAATTTCATCCGCAGTTTTTGGATCATGCTTTGCATACGGAGTAATGTCAGTAAACATATCAAGCCCATAAAGACGGTCAACAAGATTGTTGTATTCGTCCTCGGTAAATTGTTTTCCGATAAATGCACTCGTAATACCGGTTAGTTCGGATTTTTTAACGTTCTTCAACCCTTCAAATGATATTTCTGAAATTGTCTTTCCCCAGAACCAGTTCGGATCTTCTGTTGTACTGTCCTGAGCGGCAAGCGGCAGACAGACAAAAAATAAAAAAGCAGTAAGAAGCAGGAATCGGGAAAAAACGCGGTTTACTGAATACATACATTCTCCTATTTCGTATCTAGAATGAAAATTTCCATGAAAGTGTCAGAGACGTCGACGTAACTATCTCATTATTCAGCATTGCATCAATATTAGGAGCTAGATTCCAACGTATATTAGCAAAAGGAGATTCCAGTTCCAGACCGAATTCAGGCTGAAACGTAAGCCCCTGCGCTGTAGTATTATCGTCAACTCTTGTCTCATCATATGACAGATGCATAAGCGCATCGACATACACTGCACTTCCGAAGTATTTACCAATATAAACAGTTGAATTGTCAAGAAAGTTACCGGCTGCCATCTTTGAAGGAGTAAGGGTGCCTGCAAATCCCATTTTCAACGTGTTCTGCAAAACCATTGTACGTACTGAAAATATATCAAAATTCAGCAAATCACGCAACTTATTCTCGACAGCACGACCGATTGTAGACTGGACGGCATAATCACTTGCTGCAAATAACAGACTGCTTACATTTGTTGAATCACCGACTGCCATCAACCCGAGCAGCTCGCGTATTTCCGTTTCCGACTTAGCCGGTATCGATGTAACCTGCGGATTAAAATCAGACAAATACTGATTTTCTGCAGAAAGAATGATACGGAGTTCTTCTCCATTTTCATCGCGTTCACGAGTCTCAGCCTGTACTGTTATCCGGGGATTAATGCGTCCGTCAGTGTCGTTAAATTTCAGAATTCCCTGTTTTATATAAAAATTTCTGTTCAAATATGCAACGTCACCCGATTTCAAGCCAATATCGCCCTTCATTGCATACGTATTTTCTGACTGATCCATTGTCAGATTCACTGAAGTATTCGGAACAAGCACACACCGAAGCAGCGGATCAAGCACAATATTCACGTGGGGTCCTGTCGTAATATCAAGATTTGTTCTAATATAGAACGGTGTACTGTTATCGAGTTTATCATTCAATGCGGATGCAATTTCAGATGCACGTATAGTTGCCTTCACATTCTCTACATATACATTTCCCGTTATATCAAGAATATTATTTTGAAAAACAAGACCTAAATCAACGGCAGTAAAACCTTTAAACTCGGCTACTTCAGCATCAAGATCCGCTGCTGCTACATGCCCCTGTACGGTCTTTACAGACCCCTCCAATCTGTCGAATAACCATCTGTCAAAATAAATCTTTACCTTGGCAAATACATTCTCGTTATGATCTTTAAGAGCTACTTCGGGTATCAATATTTCATTATGAAGCATGGTAATAAGTATCTTGTCAGTTGTAATATGCGATGGAATAATCTTAGGAAGGCTGAAATCAGGTTTCATTATCGAAAGTGCCCCTGTAAATTCCGGATCAGTCTGTAGCCCGCTGATTTTTACCGCACCATTGAGAATACCACTGTACATTTTGAAATAATCATCAGGAAAATATGACAGCAACTCACCTAAATCTGCATATATTCCGGATATATTGACATCAAGCTGTTTTTTTTCGCGTCTGCCGACGATATTACAATGAAACGGTTTATCCTCCGAAACCGTAAAATTCAATTCGCCTTTACTGCTTATATATCCCGAAAAACCAAGATTCTCCGATGAAAACAAAGATGTACGTCCGTTCCCACGAAGCAGAGTAAGAGAAAAAGGAAACGATTTTTTTAACAGAGTTCCCGTCGCCCCCGGAGAAGAAATAGTTGCTACAAACGATTCAGGAACAAGGCTGTCTTTTTTTAACATCGTGTCCGAAACTGTCAAATTCAAGGGCATTAGAAAAGTTTTACTTCCTGTATCTGCATCAAGCTCCGCAGACGCTGTTCCTTCAAATGTTTCCAGTGACATATCTGACTTAATATTATTAATTTCTACAGACCCGTATTTTAAGTGCATCGTATCGATCGTAAGTGCATGTTCGACAAGAGAGGCGTTACCACCGGCAGAAAACTGAATCCCGCCGACCATTATTCCGGCAGAATCAACAGTAAGAGCAACATAAGGTTTATCAAGTGTACCTGTCGCAGTTAAAGATGCAGAAAGAGAGTTGTTATCGCTCTGCTCTACAACGAATCTATTCAGTCCGAAATCCTTACAGGAAAGTTGAGCATTGAAATAAAGATTATTTTTAATAGTATCCTGGGATAATGGCAATGAATCGGGATTATTGACATCGGCCGATGCAGTAATCTGCTCATTTGACAGCGGATTCTTAAGTAAAAGGTTAAAATGGGCTGAACTGAACAAATTATCATTCATATTAATAATAAGTTGTGCATTTCCGTTTAATGCCGAATAAATGTCTGAATATGAGACAGATTCAAAAAAAGCTCCATATCTGGTAATTTTACCTGCAAGCTGAATTTTCGGTGCAAAAGAAAATTTTGAACCGGCTTCTTCGGCCTCAAAACGTGAAACATTCATCGTAAATCCGTCATTCGACGTATATGAAAATCCGGATTCTGCAGACATCATAAAAATAGTACCTGCTGAACTTACAGGGAAATTATTACACAACAAAGTCCCATCAAAGCTGCCGTCGTTCAATCTTTGTATCTGCACAGATGTTCCGTAATCACCTGTAACGGATACGAAATTATCCATGATATTCGCTGTAAAATGATACGGGACAGCCCCTGCATTCACATCAAGGGTTACAAAATACCCCTCCAAATCAGGTGACTTGTCAACTTCCGCTGATGCATGTACGGTATTTTTACCGTAAATAAAATCAAACTGCGTTATCTGAAGCGATAACTCATTACCATCGAGTGACATAAGTAAAAACTGATTATCTTTTTTTGTATTTGCAACGATTGCATACGGAATGTTGTAGGAAATCGATTTCATGTCAGACGATAAATAAAATTCGCCTGAAAACAAATACGGTTTCACCCCTGAAGCAGCAGACAGAAATGTATGGGACACTTTTTCCGGAGTAAAAAAAGAAACAACCTCTGCAATACTGTCCAGATATATATTTGAAACGTACACACCGGCCTGAACATATTTTGTCTTTACTAAATAACTTCCGTCTATTTGAATTGTTCCTGGATTTTCAGCTTCTGTATGCGAATAATCTGATACTTCAAACCGATAATCAATCGATTCGTTGTGTGGAATAACAGTAAGCTGCAATGCAGTAAAAGCTTTATCATTAATAAATACCTGTGGTGAGAAACACTGAAAACCACGATTAAGCGGATCAAAAAAAAGCTCGGTTGTTATTACACATCCGTTAGAAAGAGCAACACGGTGGACATCTGCTGTTCCGGATAAACGCATCCCCTCGAATTCATACGATAAGGACATATCTACGTCGCAGTTCTTCCCTGTGAGTGAAAGATTGGAAACATGTACATTCTGTTTGTCTCCTGAAAGTTTAAATAAAACTTTCAGGGCTCCGGGGACAAGTGTATCAGCCAGATATGCAGTACCGTTTGATGAATATTCAAAATCTGATGTTTTTGTGTTATAAACTGCATGTACATTTACCGTAAGATTGACTGAAGCCAGCTTCGGCAGGAATTTTCTACGCATACCGGCTGTTGATATAAAGGTTGACGGGGAAAGTTTCGTTGAACGGAACGTACAGTCAACAAGGCCGGAATCAATACTGTATGAACACAGAAGCATAAGGGGATATGAATTTTGAATTGTTCTCATCGATATGCAGCGGTTGTTGTATGAAAAAAGAAAATTAAGCTTTCCAAAAGAAAAATCGCCGCCAGTCATATTGGCAAAACGGGCCAGAAGAGAACTGCCTTCGAAACCATTTTTAATGCTGCCCTCAATAGAAAATCTCCCGAACAGAGGAGTTCCTTTCATCTGTCCGAACAGACATTTTGCACTTCCAGCTGCATATAGTTCAAGAGTTTCATCGATATGATCATATTTTGCAGAAACTTTTCTTAATTTAATGGTAACATCAGTTCCGTCTCCACCGTAATGAACTGAAATATTCTTGATAATAATGTCGACAGGGATTTCAACCGAGATATTCATCATATCGGATGTTGTAATGGCAGCCTTCTTATGCATCATCTCTGCAAGTTTCTCCACAATCACTCTGTCAGAATCATCGTTGTAGTCAAGACTGATTCCATCGATTGTAAGACTTGTTAATACATGCTGCATATCTCCCTTCAGCAACCGGGCAAGACTGTACCGGAGAACGACTTTACGGATTTTTATAATATCAGACTGATCGTCCGCAGATTTCAGGACTATACCTTTTATGCTGAATACTGTTAAAATAGACGGTGACATCGATGAATAGGAAAAAGTAAGACCGGTTTTATTCTCAAGTTCAGTACGAATTGCATTCACGCGGACGGAAATCAGTTCTGTAAGAGACTTGTACACAGGACTGACGCTCAGCAGTGATATAAAGAGGAACAAGAGAAATATCATGATGTATATACTGCTTACGACTGACCTTTTATTCATATTCGCGAAGTCTATCTTATCAGAATATCGGCATAATTACAGGTATATTCTATGGTATTGCACAATTTTATTGTATTTGAAGGCATTGATGGAGCCGGAACCTCTACTCAATTAAAAAAGCTTGCTGAAAAAGTCAGCAGCAGCAGACTTTTTATTACCTCAGAACCTACAGATCTCCCGACTGGTATCTTCCTGCGGCGGATGCTCAGGGGGGAATTCTCTGTCGATGAAAAAACTGCTGCATATCTGTTTGGCGCAGACAGATGCGAACATGTATTCGGGACTGGAGGCATTGTCGAAAATCTGAACGCAGGCAGGCTCGTAGTAAGTGACAGATATTTTTTTTCGACACTCGCTTATCAGTCTGTCTCGTGCGGTAACGAACTTCCCCGTATGCTTAACAGTCTATTTCCGCTGCCGGAACTGCTTTTCTACTTCCGCATAAATCCCGAAGTTTCTTTCGGGCGTGTGATTTCGCGCGGAGAAAAGACAGAAATCTACGAAAAAGTCGACTTTCAACAAAAAGCGGCAATACTGTATGACAAAATCATGCAGCAATACAACGGAACTCCTTCCGCAGAAACAATGAAACTTATTACACTTGATGCAGCAAAACCTATAGAAGAAACAGCTGAAATTATCTGGAGTTACCTGAAAAATATGTCGATATTGAAGTCGTGAAAAAATCAGTGCAGCATAGTATATATATACTTATTTTCGCATTTGTTCTCCAGTCGGTCTGTACAATACCGGCCGATGCATACATGGTAAAATATAAAGAGGATTTCTATCGTCTCTACCATGTCCATTATCAGCAGTATCCTGATGACTGCATCGAAAATATCTATTGGCTCGAAAAGGCAGCACAAGCTGATTTCTGCAATCCGCTTTATGCTGATGCAAAAATTGATACTGAAAAACAATGGGAAAAATACCGCTATCTTTTCCAGATGCATATCAATCTGAAACTGATTGAACAGCATCTTCGTCTGGGCAGAACATACGACAAACAGGTCGCTCATTTTTACGACGCACCGTGGAAAGACGAATACGTAAACGATCTCAATAAAACCCTTTCATGCTATCAGGCAGGTTTGTACTACTGGCAGGAAGCCCAGCTTTGGGCTGAAAAAGCAAATGCGTCATCGTTTGATTTTCTGTTTATCACTGATCAACAGAGCTGGGAAGATGAAAGGGAGCGAATAAAAACAGGAAATCTTGATTATGGAAAAATGCTTAACCGTGAAATCGCACGGGTAACAAAAGTTCGAAATGATTTCCTTGCAATGAATACAAAAAACTACTAAAATATCCATATTATGGAAAATGAGTTCAATATAAAATATTCTCCGGTTCATCCCGGTACTGATTCGACACGTGTTATGTTTAATTCCGGCAGACTCGACCTTATTTCCGAATTGCATCCGGGTGTGACTCACGAAGACGGTCACCGCCGTTTTTTTGTTACAGACGCTACGGTAGCCACCTTACCGGTCGTTCTGCCGTTCATCGAAAAATTTGATGACGGAAAATGTAACGAAGATAACATTCTTATTCTCGGTTCCGGAGAACCGTATAAAACGATCGAAAGTGTTCTAACTATCATAAAAGCAGCACTTGAAGCGGATTATACACGTAAGGACAAATTTATTGGTATCGGGGGGGGGGTTATCTGTGATATCACAGGTTTCGCTGCATCATTATTCAAACGCGGAGCGGCGGTGGAATTCGTTCCGACAACACTGCTTGCGATGGTTGATGCTGCCATAGGAGGAAAGACTGGGTGTGATTTCGATAATTATAAAAACATGATCGGCACATTCTTTCCTGCACAATCGCTGCATATTTTCCCTGAATTTATACAATCCCTCTCAGACGATCAGTACCGTTCAGGACTTGCGGAAGCATTCAAAACGGCACTTTTATATGATAAAAAATTATATGAACTTTTCAGAGATAACAGTGAAAAAATAAAAAAACGCGACAAAAGCATAAATGAAACACTTATCCGGCACTGCATAAAAGTAAAATCAGAAGTTGTCGAACAGGACCTTATGGAAAAAGATAAACGGGCTTTTCTGAATTTCGGTCACACATTCGGACATGCGCTTGAATCTCTTGTAGGACTGGGAAATATTACACATGGAGATGCTGTAGCATGGGGTATAGGACGTGCAATCATGCTGAGTAATAACCTTGATCTGTGTAATGCAGCGTACAGAGACGAAGTTCTTTCTGTTCTGGAGTCTTACGGATGGGAGACAAGCCCGTTTCCAAAAATCGTAAAAGGCGGCGGAGTCGGCGACAGACTTCTTGCAAACATGCATAAAGATAAGAAAAACTCAGGAAACACCATAAAACTAATTCTGCAGAAAGGACTTACAGAAACGCTTATTCAGGAAATCAGTGATGATAAAATACTCACCGTTTTGAAGTAATCATGTATCAGAAAAATATTAAACACTATTTTGACTGGGCAGCAACAAGTCCCGCCGATGAAGATATTCTCCGCTCGTCTCTTGAAACAACACTCGCTGTATGGGGAAATGCATCCAGTATCCATACGACAGGCAAAGAAGCTCGCGGACTCCTTGAATCTGTCAGAAAGCGGTGTGCGGACGTACTGGAAGTTTCGTCTGATAAGCTTTTTTTTACGTCCGGAGGTACAGAAAGCGACCATATTCCACTGCTTTCTGTACTCAACAGACCACAAAAAGGTACTGTCCTTATCAGTTCGCTTGAACATCCTGCTATACGAAACGAGGCAGAGGAACTCAAAAAATGCGGATGGAAAGTAGCAATTATCCCCTCAAACGAGGCAGGAATAATTACAGCAGACGCAGTTATCTCAAAACTGACAGACGATACTGTACTTGTTTGTGTTATGGCAGTAAATAATGAAACAGGTGCTATTCAGCCGGTATACGAAATAGCGGATGCCCTTACACATGCTGCTAAAGGTAAAAGACGTGCAAAACTGCACGTCGACAGTGTACAGGCAGCAGGAAAAATACCGCTGGATCTTTCGTATGCAGGAATAGACAGCGCTGCTTTTAGTGCACATAAAATATGCGGTCCCCGGGGAGCAGGTCTTTTGTACCTTTCAGACCCCGTTGAACCGTTTCTGCGGGGAGGCGGGCAGGAAAAAAATATACGGAGCGGTACGGAAAACATTTATGGAGCACTTGCCTTTTCAAAATGTCTCGAGCGGTATTATATAAACAAAAAAAATATTCAGGCTGCAGAACGAGCTATTCAGCAGCAGAAGTATACACACGATTTTCTTAAAAAACTCTCAGAAATAAAAGGATGTTCTGTCATTCCATCTGTCAGACTTGAAATTTCCTGTGAAAACGAATATTCTCCGTGGGTTGTACAGGTTTCTTTCAACAACATTCCCGGACAGGTCATGCTGCGTGCTCTTGATGCCGAGGGGTTCTGTATTTCAACAGGCAGCGCATGTTCGTCACGTAAAAACGACAGACCTGTGCTTAAAGCAATGAACGTCGATACATCAATACGGGAAAATGCCGTACGATTCAGTTTCGGCCCACATACAACGGAAGAGGCCATGAACGAACTTGTGGAAAAAACAGCAGAAATAGCAGGACGTTTTAACAGATAATACTCTCTTGTATAATAAATGATTTTATGGTAGCTTGATGGCAATCTATTGTGAACTGTCTTTTTTAATCACTGAAATTTATTAAGGAAGGATTATATGGGTGCTCGCGGTGAACTTTTTACGACTCAGATTTATCTGGACAACAGGTCGTATTTTTTCAACGTAAAAGAGAATAG
>Ga0172378_10000086_pt1 | contig 65648 bp, 62 predicted proteins | sample GrowelOW332metaG_FD_119755 | JGI IMG/M metagenome (GOLD analysis project Ga0172378, IMG submission 119755) | Groundwater microbial communities from an aquifer near a municipal landfill in Southern Ontario, Canada - Pumphouse #3_1 metaG | ecosystem: Environmental > Aquatic > Deep subsurface >... | reverse complement strand
TACGAAATAAAACAAAACCTCAACAGGGATCAACATGTCTTTTCAAACAGTTCGAAGAATATCCGTCATTACGCTTCTTCTCCTTTCTCTCACTCAACTCACGAGCTGCGGATACAACTCCATGCAGGAGAAGGAAGAAGCAGTCTATCGAGCCTGGGGCAATGTGGAATCGACTCTGCAGCGCCGGGCGGATCTCATTCCCAACCTGGTCGCCTCCGTAAAGGGTTATGCCAGCCATGAAAAGGAAACTCTTGAGGCAGTGATCAACGCCCGTGCAGAGGCAACGAAAATAACTCTGAAGCCCGGCGATCTCTCCAGCGGGCAGAACATGGAGAAGTTTCAGCAGGCCCAGGGCGGACTTTCCATGGCCCTTGGCCGCCTGCTGGCCGTGGCTGAGAATTATCCCAATTTAAAGGCTAACGAGAATTTCCGAGACCTGCAGACCCAGCTTGAAGGGACGGAAAACCGCATTAATGTCGCCCGCAAAAACTACAACGAAGCCGTCGAGAGATTCAACAGCTCCATCCGCACCTTCCCCGGCAGCCTCACCAACTCCCTGCTTCTGCATCTTGATCGCAAGGAGTATTTCAAAGCCGACGCCGGGGCAATGACTGTGCCCGCGGTTAAATTTTGAGGCTCTCCATGCAGAGAATCATCCTCTCCCCTCTGCTTCTTGTCTTCCTCCTTTTACCCGTTTCAATCGAGGCCATGGAGACACCGGCACTGCAGGGACGCATCAATGACTACGCGGGACTCCTTTCCCCGGAGACAAAGGCAACGCTGACCGAACAACTGGCAGCCCTCGAAAAGAGTGACGGCAGCCAGATAGTCGTCCTCACTGTTAACTCCCTGCAGGAAACCGTAGATTCAGATTTCGCCCGACAGTGCGCCGCACAGTGGAAACTCGGACAGAAGGGAACCGATAACTGGGCTCTGCTGCTCATCGCCCTGCAGGATCATAAAATCCGCATTGAAGTGGGCTACGGTCTGGAGGGCCGCCTCACTGACCTCACCGGCGGCCGCATTATCCGCAACATACTCGCACCACAATTCAAGGAAGGTCTCTACGAGCAAGGAATTGCCGAAGCAGTGAAGGCCATGATCGGGACAGTGAAAGGGGAATATTCGGCGGACGACTTCTCAAAAGGAAAAGATGAAAACGACACTCTCGGGATCTTCATCTTTTTCACTATCCTTCTCTTCAATACCAGTCAGATCTTCCGTCGCTCGCCGCTTCTTGCAGGCGCAGTGGGTGCAGGTACCATGTCTCTCGGAGGCTGGCTTATTTTCAGCCTCAGCGGAATGTGGATTCCGGCCCTCCTTGTCGTCGGCTTTGCCTTCGGCATGGGAGCGACTCTGCTCCTTAATCACCTTCCCCAAAATACTGGGAGAGGGGGCAGCAACGTCACCCGCCACGGCGGCTGGTCAAGCGGAGGCGGTATGTCCGGTGGTGGCTTTGGCGGCGGATTCAGCGGTGGCGGTGGAGGTGGAGGTGGTGGAGGTGGTGCTTCCGGCAGCTGGTAAGTCTGTTTTAACCCGCACTCTTCGCGACAGAAAACCCCTAATTTCAGGGAAGCAGTTCAGGAAAACACGATGAATTTGACAGACAGATTTCTTTCCACAGCCGATCGCCAGAAAATCTCCGCCTGCGTTGCCAACATCGAAAAGCGGACCTCTGGAGAAGTCGTTGTACTGGTGGCTCCCGGCTCAGGCCATCATCCACTCAGCACACTTTTTGCCTCGCTGCTGCTCTCACTGCCGGCAGCCCTTCTGCTCTGCATGATCCCGGCACATTACTACACCATACATCTCTTTCCTGGCGTCTATCTCTTCCTTCTCTGTGAAGGAATACTCCTCACCCTGTTCTATCATCTCTTCGCTTCCGGGATTGCCCTCCCGCTGCTGCGACTCTTCCTGCTGCCAAAAGAGGTGGCAGAAGAGGTAAGACTCGGCGCACAGGCAGCTTTTTTTGAACACTCCCTGCACCGCACAACAGCGGCGAATGGAGTTTTACTCTACATCTCGGTACTGGAACAGCGAACGTGGATCCTCGCCGATGAAGGAATTGATACAAAGGTGGGAAGAAAAGAGTGGAAAAAGATTGTCAACAATCTGACGGCGACCGTTGGGAAGGGAGACAACGGTGAGGCGATCTGCAAGGCAGTAACACAGATCGGACTGCTGCTCGCGCAGCACTTTCCGCCCGATAAAGCTGACGGAAATGAGCTGCGCGATCTCATTATTGAGTAGAAAGAAGAGGCTGCCCCGCCCATTTCTTAAGCTGGGCAATTTCCTGCGGCCAGATATTCGGTTCCACCGTCTCAAGCACCAGTGGAATGCCGTCAAAACGGCTGTCAGCCATCAGCCAGCGAAAACATTCCGAACCAATATTCCCCTTGCCAATACTGTCGTGGCGATCCACATGGCTGTCGAGGGTAGACTTTGCATCATTGAGATGCATCCCTTTGAGATATTTAAAACCAATGATGCGGTCAAACTCGGCAAAGCTCCTGGTGCAGGCCTTTGCACTGCTCAGGTCATAGCCTGCGGCAAAGAAGTGGCAGGTATCAATACACACACCAACCCTCTCCTTGTCTTTTACGCCGTCAATAATGGCAGCAATCTCTTCCAGACGCCAGCCGAGATTAGTCCCCTGTCCTGCAGTATCCTCTATCACCGCACACACCTCCGGCACCTCTTTATGGGCCAGATTGATAGACTCGGCAATGCGGGCGAGACACACCTCTTTTTCAATTTTTTTCAGGTGGCTGCCAGGATGAAAGTTAAGAAGATGCAGGCCAAGCTGATGACAGCGCAGCATCTCATCGTTAAAGGCAGCGCGAGACTTCGCCAGCGCCTCCTCCTCCGGGTGGCCCAGATTGATCAGATAGGAATCGTGCGGTAAAATCTGTGCCGGAGTAAATCCATACTGTTCACAGGCCGCCTTAAAATCATCGATATCCTTCTCCGTCAGAGGCTTTGCCTGCCATTGACGCTGATTTTTCGTAAAGAACGCAAAAGCTGTCGCGCCGATGGCGGCGGCATTGACAGGGGCGTTGGCCACCCCGCCAGCGGCGGAAACGTGGGCTCCAATATATTTCATACTTGATTCTCCATTATATTCTGTAATTCATTTTCATTCTGCTTCCCACAACAACACTGCCTCCAGATCAAAGATATCCGCACGACGGGGCTTGATGGCAAAGACCTCGGTCTTATACTTCTCGACGGCATATTCTTCACTGAGGTCAGTCACCTTTTCCTCAATTTCGGCGGCCATCATGTCAATATCCTCCCGCAGGCTGACCGCCTCATCCTCAGCCCGCTTTACGTCACCGCGCTCCCGTGACACCCTCCCCACTCCGCGCACACTGGTGGCTGCCCGGCGAATATTGGTGGCAGAGAAGGCTCTGCGGCCAAAGAAAGCGCCAAGAACTGCAGTACCAAAGGAGATGAGAGTGTCAGCAGTCTTTGTCTGCACATCCTGTTTTTCCTTCTCAACCTTTACCAGAGCCTTCTCCAGCCGCTCCTCCAGCCGTTTCTGTTTCACTTCGTACCGCTGGCGCAGTTTTTCCATCGCCTGCTCCCTGCTGTCGCGCAGAAAAGCCCCCACCCGCACCATAAAATCAGCCTCGGTTTCTCCAGGTGTTGATTCCATCTGCAAATCCTTCACCCGAAACAGCCCCAGCCTCCGGTCCTGATACAGCCAGTCGGCATACTCCTTCTCCAGTGAACTCAGACTCGACAGCGCACCCACTGCCCCCGGCAGCGGATAGTATTTCGCCCCCTCCGGCGCACTCATCGCCCAGTCATCCGGAGACGAGACCTCTTCCAGCAAATCCCAGTCGGGCCGAAGCCACTCTCTGTCAAGAGAGAGACGGCGATTCCATGACTCCACCATATCAATATTGCGACGCGCGTCATAATAGCGCACCGAAGCAATGAAACCAAGCCACGGCTCAAAACCCGGGGCCTCAACAGGAGAGGCCAGATGATAGCGCTGCGTCATCCCCCTCTCCAAAACCGGCGCCATGCCCGAACTCTCCACATTACGGGATGCAGTCATTAACGGGCGAATTTCACTCTGCGGAAGACCTTCCACAACCTGCCGATTTTCCATCAACCGCCTGATATCATTTTTACTCATCGGTCCTTTCAGATAACTCATCACCCAGCGTGTTTCAAAGAGCACCGGCCCTTCAAGGTAAACGGAGTTAAGCAAAAACTGCCGGCCCTTCATATTGGCCAGCATCCGCCGTACCTCAGCCGTCTCCACGTTGCCACCGCTGGCCCCGACAATGCCCTCTACCACACGGTCCTGATCCTGCCGGGTCTGCAAACGACCAACAAACCACGAACCGATATTAGACAGGCCGCGATAGTCAAGATCCACCGGATTCTGTGTCGCCAGAACCACTCCCACACCGAAGGCACGTGCCTGTTTGAGCAGCATCATCATCGGCTTTTTCGACGGCGGGTTGGCGATAGGCGGAAAATAGCCGAAGATCTCATCCATATAGAGCAGCGCCTTCAGAGATGAAGCACCCTGCTGGCGACGCATCCAGCCGATAAAAGCATTCAACAGCATGGTGACAAAAAACATCCGTTCGTCATCGGTGAGATGAGAGATAGAGAAGATAACGGTACGCGGCCGACCATCGCTACGGTAGAGCAAACGTTGGATATCAAGCGGCTCGCCCTGCATCCAGGCGGCAAACCCGGGGCTGGCGAGGATATTGTTCAGCGCAACAGCCAGCTTCATGCGTTCGGACTGCGGGTAAAAACTTTCCAGCGGAAAGACACCAACCTTATCAAACGGCGGGCTGACGATATCTCCAATGAGTCGTTCCATGTCCGGCGATTCGCCACGCCGCCAGCGGTGAAGGAGCAGAGAACTGAGCAGAATATGCTCGCGGCTCTGCAACGGGTCGCCCTTAACGCCAATGAGCGCCAGCAGACTGGTGACAGTAGTGCTGACCATGCTGTGAAGGGTGTCGGGATCGTCCAGCACATCCTGTGAAGGGGCCTCAAAGCTGGAAAGGATCGACACCGGCAGCCCCGCAGAGCTTCCCGGAGTATATATAGCCACCTCCGTGCGCCTGCGCAGTTCACCTATACGGCTCAGTTCCTCTCCCCACTCAGCAAGTCCTTCACGCCACTGCGTGGCAGTGCGCTCGGCAAAGGCCTCCACCGAGAGTTCCCTGCGGGCTGCCTCAGTCGGATCAACCCAGGGTTGAAAATCCTCCGCCCGACACTCAGGAAAGGTGAGCATCAGGTTGCCCATATCACCCTTGGGGTCGATGATAATGGAGGGAACCCCGTCCATGCTCACCTCTTCAATCAAATTAATGCCGAGGCCAGTCTTACCGGAGCCGGTCATGCCGATGATTATTCCGTGGGTGGTAAGATTCTTATTTTTATAGAGAAAGGGGGCTTCGCCGGCGGGGGCACCATCCATATCAAGTTCACGACCAAGATAGAGCAGGCCCATCTTTTCGTATGTTCTGGTAATAGTCATTTTGTACCTGTTTTGCAGGGGTCGCTGAAAGAATTTTCTTCAAGTCAGGACGACTATACTCCGCCCGACACAGAGAACCCGATGTGTTGTGCAGAATTCTGGAACCTTGAATAATTGCCCGTCTTCTTCGTTACCGTCAAAAATTTATCCTCCGACAAAGCGAGGGACGAGACGTCGAGGTAAATGCCAGACTCCAATATCAAGCACATACCTGCGGTAAATTCCCTTCTGCGCCTCGAAGATGAACGACATACAAGCTGTTTCAAGGTCTCCATTTGTCGCTTTTTTACCTCACTCCTCCTCATGCGCTGCCACCAGTGGTTACATAACGGGCGGTATCTGAGCATTTCAAAAAAGTTTACTGCCAATCTTTGCATCTCCCGCAGGGGAGACGAAAGTCGCCTCGCCACTGTCAGCCTTTGGATATTGCACACCCAAAACCAAAACTTCTGATGTAACCAGCCCCATCTTTTTGGGCGCAAAGTTCAGGACAGCGAGAACAAGCCTGTCTTTCACCTCTTCAACAGGATGTTTTGTAAAACGCCCATAACTCGTTCTGGTACCGAATTTTCCAAAATCAAGAGTCATTTTATACGTCAGTTTTGGCGTTTTTGTCTCCAGTTCCACCGCGATTATCCTTCCAATGCGAATATCAAGTTTTTCCATTGTCTCGTCAAAGGAAACAACGGGTTTCGGTTCTCTTGCCATGGGAGTTCTCCTTTTTAACAATTTGAAAAAAATGATTTCTGCAGGTCTTCAATGGTACAGCTTCAGAAAGCTACTGCAGTATCCACTTACGAAACTCCTCGGTCGGATACGGCTCTGCTTCAAGAGATTCAGGAACAGAGTTGCGGCCTCCCCCCCCGAAAACAAGGACTGCCCGGCCACGGCGGGAATCATCGGGTGAGATTTTTCGCGCGTAGCGCACCATCAAAGAGGCGGACAGCTCAATATCAGATAAAAGCTGTTCGTTGTCGCTGTACTCTTCCGCTTTTTTCAGGATTGCTGATGGCCCTGGCCACTCCTCCATGGCGAGCAGCACATCCTGCGTTCCGGCGAGAAACTCAAGGCTGTCGTTCTCTTTTTCATCCCGTCCGAGAATCAACCACCCGCCCGAGGGGAGATGGACCTGTCGCCCGATCAACAGGGAACGCACATCGCCGACACTGACGGAATCGTTGTCAAGTGTCCTCACTCTGCTATATAACTTCTTGATTCTCCGACTGAGAATAGGATCGGCAAGGATACAGCCTCCCGCCGGCGCGGGGTAGTCTGTAATGCCCATTTCCCGCGCCAGAGCCATCTGGTCAAAACGCCCTCGACCGTTGATGCCATAGAGCTGCGAACGATCCACCCAGCCCTGCAATTCCGCCTCAGTCTCCGGCATTAACTGTGCCGAAAGCGGCCGCAGTAGAAGCGAATGAACCTGCGCATCACGCTCAATAATATTCAGAGTATCGCGACGCTGTGACATCGGTCGCTGGCCCAGCACTTCTCCAGAAATAAGGAAAGAGGCACCACGCTCGACAAGCAGTTCCTTTGCCCGGGTTATCATCATGATTTTACAGTCGATACATGGATTGAAGTTTTTGCCGAATCCGTGGTCGGGATGCCGCAGCATGGCAAGATACGGGTCAGAGATATCCTCGACATGAACTGTTATGCCAAACTGTTTTAATACATAATCTTTATATGCTTGAATATCCGCTATAATATCATAATTAAAGAATGGGGTTACGAACTGTACCGCCTCCACATCCACCCCCTGGGCCATCACCACCCGGGTGGCAAGAATAGAGTCCAGCCCACCGGAATAGAGTGCCAGCGCCTTCACCTTGTCACATACTGCTTCAATCACGTAAACTGCTCCTTTCATTTCTTTTGGGTACTTTGAATAATCGCTCATCGTCTTTATACAGTGAAAAATTTATCCTCCGACAAAGCGAGGAACGAGACGTCGAGGCAAGCGTTAGACTCCGATATCAAACACACCGGTGATGAACGGTCAGCCGGGATAAGTATCCTCACGAAATTCTTTTCAAAAAACACGGAAATAATTTCTAAGGTACTGCTGTGGCTGTGGTAAATTTCTTTTTGTTCCTCAAATATGAACGAAAAAACAAGCTGTTTCAAGCTCACTTTTTTTCAAGAAGATCCCGAGCCCAGGCCTCCGTCTGCTCAGTGGCTGAATCTCCGGCCAGCATTCGCACCAGCTCCACAACACGCTCCTCTTCGCCAAGCACCCTCACATCGGTGCGGGTGCGCTCCCCCTGCACCGACTTCGCCACTTCAAGATGCAGGCCGCCCCGGGCTGCAATCTGCGGCAGATGAGTAATACAGAAGACTTGATGGTGTCCTGCAAGCTCCTGTATCTTGCGCGCCACCGCCTCGGCAGCCTCTCCTCCGATCCCGGTATCAACCTCATCAAAAATCACCGTCTCCACCATATCTTTCTTCGCCAGAAGACACTTCATGGCAAGCAGCAGACGGGAGAGTTCGCCGCCGGAGGCGATCTTCGCCAGCGGCCGTGCTGCCTCTCCGGGATTGGCGGAGAAAAAAAACTCCACTGTATCCCAGCCGTCAGGGCCTGCCGCAACAAGAGCCTCCTCCCGAGACATCTCCGGAGTCGCAAAGTTGACTTCAAATATCGGTCGATTAAACGACAGCGAAGCCAGCTCACCCACCATTGCCCCCTCCAGGGCAGCCGCCGTCTTCCGGCGTTTGCTGCTGAGTTCACCGCCGAGGACAAAAGCTTTCTCCTCCAGCGCGGCTACCTCCTCTACGAGGGCACTCATCTCCCGCTCCATATTCTCCAAATGCTGCAGTTCTTCCTCACCGCTGGCGGCAAACTCAAGAATCTTTTCAATGGTCTCGCCATACTTGCGTTTGAGTTGTGAAAGAAGATCAAGCCGCTCATGGATGTATTCCAGCCGAACCGGGTTGCTCTCCAGACTTCCCTGGTAATTTCGCAGCTCGTGAACCAGATCTTCCGCCTTAAAGGTATACTCACTTATTTCTTCAGCAAGTTTATCAGCGGTTTCATCCAGCGCCGAGATCTGAATAACATTTTGACGCAGCTGCGACAACCCATCTGTCAGGGCACCAGAGAGCAGATAATGGCTCTCCCTGCACAACGCCATCAGAGACTGACCGTTCTTCAACCGCTTCTTTTCCACCGCCAGCGCCTCGTCTTCCTGCGACTGCAGGCCGGCATCGTGAATCTCACCAAGCTGAAAGCGGAGGAAATCAAGCCGCTGCTCTTTTTCCTGTTCCTCCTTTAGAAGACCGACCATCTCCGCCTTCTTTCCCTGCCACCGACGATAGCACTCAGCATAGGCCTTTTTCGAGCTCTGAAGATCACCTATGGTATCAAGCAGGTCGAGGTGAACCGCGGTCTGCAACAGGCACTGCTGATCATGCTGACTGGCAACGTTGAGCAGTTCCACCGCCAGTTCGCCGACCAGTTTTGCCGTGGCCAGCGAACCATTGACATAGAAACGACTGCGTCCGTTTGCACTCAGCACCCGCCGAATAACAAGCCTGGTATCTCCGCCAAAACCACCCTCTTCCAACCGTTCGAGCAAACGCCAATGATTCGAATCAACCTCAAACAGAGCCTCAACCTCACAGTTTGATTCACCGCTGCGAATCCACTCCACCGAGGCACGGCGTCCAGAAAGAAGATGAATAGCCCTGAGCAGAACAGATTTGCCCGCACCAGTCTCGCCAGTCATTACCACAAGGGAACCCGCCCCACTGCGGGGCTGTTCAAAATTCAACTCCAACGCCTCAATCAGCGCCAGATTTTTTATGCGCAATTCACAAAGCATGATTATTCCTGCTGTTGCCGAAAAAGAAAAACAGGTGACGTTCACCCTGATTTTCAAAATTCCCGGCGAAAGAGAAGGCGCCCCCTCTACAGAGCAGTTTTCCGTGTTTTCAGCACCATAGAAATTTATAAAAAAAAGAACAGGGGGACGAGGTGAATGTTATTTTTTCTGCCTTGCTGCAATATACCCGGTTTACAAGAGTCATTACCTGCAAAATATGCCGAACCTCTGCAAATTAAGCGCAGTAAAACATCTGCCAACAGCCCGACAATAAAAAAGGCGGGGGTTTTTCAGCCCCCGCCTTCCACAACTTTTTCTTTCATCACTCTGTCGGATTTCGTCTATTTGACAATATTCTGAATAGTTTCGACGATCTCCGGATTGGCAAGGGTCATAACATTGCCCACATCCGCCCTGGCGGAGATAGCAGCCAATACCCGGCGCATAATCTTACCAGAACGGGTTTTCGGCATATCTGGAACAATCCAGACGTTCCGACACTTGGCAATCTTACCGATTTCACGGGTAATGGCATCGGCAATTTTTTGCACAAACTCCTCTGAAGGGTTAAATCCCGGTTTCAGCGAGACATAAATCTCCGGCTCTTTCCCTTTGATTTCATTGTCGACAGCAACCACAGCCGCCTCGGCAACGCCCTCCACTGTAAGTGCCGCTGACTCGATTTCCTTGGTACCAAGACGATGACCAGATACGTTGATAACATCATCTATCCTGCCGAGAATACGGACATACCCATCCTTACTCATCATGCCGGCATCACCGGTAAGATAGAGCCAGTCACGCCAGTCTTTGCTGCCGATTTTGCTGTACCTGCCGTAGTAATCATTAACAAACCGCTCACGATTACCCCACACGGCCTGCATACAGCCCGGCCAGGGATTGCGGATACAGACATTCCCGGCCTTTCCGCAGCCCGGTTCCAGCAGCTTGCCATCCTCATCGAAGATCCCAGGGTGAATCCCCGGCACACCCGGCCCTGCGCTGCCCGGTTTCATTGGCTGCAGTGCCGGCACCGTGGAACAGAGGAATCCACCGGTCTCAGTCTGCCAATAGGTATCGCAGATCACCGCCTTTCCCCTGCCGACTACGGACTCATACCAGCGCCACACCTCCGGCTCAATCGGCTCGCCAACCGTCGTCATGTGTTTGAAATGAAAATCATATTTCTGCGGTTCATCCGGGCCGATCTTGCGCAATGCCCGAATAGCAGTGGGTGCAGTGTGAAAAATATTGACATCAAGATCCTGAGCAATGCGCCAGCTGCGGCCTGCGTCGGGATACGTCGGCACACCTTCGTAGATCACCGAAGATCCACCGAGTGCCAGCGGACCGTAAACAGTGAAACTGTGCCCGGTAATCCATCCGATATCAGCCGTGCACCAATAGACATCCTCAGTGTGCAGATCAAGGATATATTTCGTCATCGCCGTTACATAGGAGAGATACCCGCCAGTGCCATGCACGGCACCCTTCGGCTTCCCGGTAGTACCACTGGTGTACATCAGAAACAGGGCATCGTTGGAATCCATCTCCTCCGGTTCCACCCGTGCGCCTTGGTATTTTTTCAGTTCTTCGTTGAGAACAATATCCCGCCCCTCCGTGAGGGTTGCCCCCGCAGAAAGCGTTCCAGGATAACGCTGCCAGACCAGGACATGAGTCACTTTCTGGCCATTCTCTTCAGCCAGTTCACAGGCCTCATCATCTACCTTTTTGTGCGGCAGGAGACGGCCCCCCCGGTAGTAGGCATCAATAGTAATCAGCACACGGGAACCCGAATCAACGACACGGTCAGCACAGGCACTGGAAGAAAAACCACCGAAGACCACGTTATGAATCACACCGAGTCGGGCACAAGCCAGCATGGTGATGGGCAGTTCAGCACACATAGGCATGTGTAAAGTTACCCGGTCTCCCTTTTTCAGCCCGGCAGTATCACGCAACAGAGCAGCCAGCTCATTCACCCGCACCCACAACTCCTGATAGGTAATATGCTGGGTTCGGTCCCCCTCCAGCTCAGGCACAAAGTGGATGGCAGTCTTGTTTTTCAGCTCGGCCAGGTGACGATCAACGCAGTTGTAGCAGGCATTGAGTTTACCATCGACATACCATCTCCAACAGGGAGCGTCACTGCCGTCAAAAACCTTCGAATATGGTTTATACCAGCTTAAAAGCTCGGAAAATTCAGCGTAATAGTCTGGAAAGTTCTCATATTTGAAACGTTCAAATATCGTCTCATCGGTGAGGTTGGCCTGGGCCTTAAACTCCTCTGAAGGATAGAAATACCCCTCTTCTTTTCCGCGTACGGCAAAGCCGGAATCACTGCTCATTGGGACTCCTTTCTGCTGCCACGAACCAGTCTGGTTCCTGTATTGTTTGTAAGAATCGTCTTCGGGCCGCCTGCTCTACAGAGAATTTCAGAGCAGTAATTCCTGCACCACATGACTGCGGTACGGCATGGAATGTGGGCAAAGAGAATAATGGACTTTAAGAAAAAAGGAGAGTACCATCTTTCAAAGATACTGCAAACCATTATCTCTATTTTTTATATTCGATTTTCCTTAAACATCATGAAGATAACTGTACTTGTTGACAACCGCACATCATCCCCGGCCCTCCTTTCTGAGTGGGGGCTTTCCCTGCACATTTCAGTTGGAAATTACCATCTGCTCTTTGACGCCGGCGCCGACGACGCCTTTGCCCGCAACGCTGAAACACTCGGAATAGACCTGAGCAAAGTCGATGCCTTTATTCTCTCCCACAGCCATTATGATCATGGCAACGGGCTCAACGCCCTCCTCCAGAGCAACCGCTCCGTGCAGGGCTGGCGCGCACCCCTTCCTGACGGAATCTGCTGCAGCAAAAAAGGGACAAAACCGGCAAGGGTAATTGACCTCCGTGCAGACATCTCCGCCCTCGTAAAAAAATTCAACGAAGCAGACCAGCTCACCGAGATTTTACCGCATATATTTATTCTTCCTGCCACTCTTGAAAACGCAACCTGGCCCACGCCGCGAGGCAACCGTTCCCAGTTTCTCCGACACACGGACGGCACAACCTCCCCGGACAACTTTCAGCACGAGCTCATTCTTGTCATTCATGAGGGAGACGGACTCGTCATCTTCACCGGATGTGCCCACAGCGGTGTCTGTAATATGATAGAGACCACCCGGCACCACTTCCCCGACCTGCCGATCAAGGCAGTAATCGGTGGCTTTCACCTGACCTCCACAGAGGGCGACGAGGCATCTGATGAGAGCGAAGGGGAGATTACGCGTATTGGCGAATACCTGCTTGCTGAGACAAGCGGCCGGGTATGGACCGGACACTGTACAAGCGACCGGGCATGCCATATTCTCCAGGGGGTAATGGGGGAACGAATTGCCCTGATGGAGTCTGGACTCGTTATTGAGCTTTAATCTCAAGGGAACGTCGCAGACGAACGAAATAAAAGGTTCTCCAAGCTGCCCTCAACATGTCAGCAGGACATGCTGAGGGCAGCATTATCTTCAATAATTCCAGACCCCTGCCAGCTCACTCTTCATGGACATAATCTTCAATACACATGGTTTCATCCAGATAATCTCTCTACTTGTTCTTGGTCTTGTTGCCGGTGTCATCAACACCCTCGCCGGTGGCGGCTCTAACCTCACGGTGCCTTTGCTCATGGTGTTCGGCATGCCGCCGGATATCGCCAACGCTACCAACCGTATCGGTGTCCTCATGCAGAGTTTTGCCGGTGCCGAAGGCTTTCGCCGTAGAGGCTGTCTGCCCCTGCACGATTTCAAGGCAATGCTCCTGCCCCTCTTCCTCGGCGCTGCAGCCGGAGGGGGTGCTGCAGCCTTCGCTCCGCAGACTCTGCTCAAATATTTTCTTCTTGGGGCAATGCTCCTTGTTGCCGGGATCACCCTTGTCCGTCCTGATGTCATTGCTCCCCCTCCCGGCACAGTGACGAGAAAAGTGGCAGATGTGCCCTCCTCCCGCTGGCTCCTCCTGCTCACCGGCTTCTACGGCGGCTTCATTCAGGCGGGGGTCGGCTTCCCGCTTATTGCCGTCTTTGCAGGTTCTCTGCGCTATGATCTGGTGCGCAGCAACGCTCTCAAGGCCCTCGCCGTCCTCTTCTTTACTGCCGTGGCACTGCTCATCTTCATTGTGCAGGATCAGGTCCGCTGGATCCCCGGACTGATTCTCGGTGTCGGCTCTTCCGTCGGCGCGCTGCTTGGCGTGAAAATGGCAATCCGTGCCAGTCAACGCTCCCTGAAATGGTTCCTTTTCATCATGACCCTCGTTGCCAGCGCAGCTGCCATTCTGCTCTGACATTTTGTTACCACAGGACCTGGCGGGCGGCACCGGAGGAAGTTGTCAGACCACCATCTTTAAGGTAAAATCGGCGGCAAAAGACCGTCCCCGACAATCAACCCCCCGGAACAACACATGCAGACCTCCCTTTTTGAGCAGGACAACTCCACCGAGGCTCCCCTCGCCGAAAAAATCCGTCCGCAGGTTATTGCTGATATCTCCGGACACGAGAAGATCCTCGGAGAAGGCTCCGCGCTGCGCAGGATGATTGAAACAGACATTTACACCTCATTTATTCTCTGGGGACCTCCAGGAAGCGGCAAGACCACCATCGCCCGTTTGATTGAGAAGTCAACCCGCCATCGTTTCAGCTCTTTCTCTGCCGTTTTCAGCAAGATCGCCACCGTCAAGGCACTGATGCAGGAAGCCGAACAACGACGCCGTTTTGAGAAGCAGTCCACTCTGGTGTTTGTTGATGAAATCCACCGCTTCAATAAATCACAGCAGGACGCTTTTCTTCCCTGGGTAGAATCCGGGGCAGTGGTACTCATCGGTGCCACTACCGAAAATCCCTCCTTCGAAGTAATTCCTGCTCTGCTCTCCCGCTGCCACCTGTTCGTACTCGATTCCCTCAGCGAAGAGCAACTCCTCACCATCTACCGCCGAGCCATTCCCCTTCTTGGCAAGCGTCTCTCTTTCACTGACGAGGCACTGCAAATCCTCGCCGAAAGGGCCGGGGGAGATGCCCGTCGTGGACTCAATGACCTCGAAATGGTGGCTGGCAACGCCGAGATTGGCGAGACCATTGATGCCAGACAGGCAATGTCACTCGTCACGCAACGCTCCCTTTTTTACGACAAAAAAGGTGAGCAGCACTATAACATCATCTCCGCCTTCCAGAAATCAATCCGCGGCAGCGACCCACAGGCAGCTCTCTACTGGGTGGCACGCATGATCGAATCGGGTGAAGACCCCCTTTACATCGTCCGCCGGCTGGTACGAATTGCCTCAGAGGATATAGGTCTGGCCGACCCCAACGCACTGGTTCAGGCAATTGCCGCAAAGGAAGCAATCCACTTTCTCGGCATGCCCGAAGCGACCACAGCCCTCACCCAGCTGGTGATCTATCTCGCCACCGCGCCGAAAAGCAATGCCGTCGAAACCGCATGGTTTGCGGCAAAAAAGGATGCTGACAGCAGCGGCCATCTGAAAACGCCGATGCACATCCGTAACGCCCCGACCAAAACCATGGCGGAACTGGGATACGGCCAGGGATATCGCTACTCGCATGCCTATGAAAACAACTATAGCTATCAAAAATATTTTCCCGACTCCATGGAGGAAAAAGAGTATTATATTCCGTCCAAATTCGGCTTTGAGCGGGAAATCGCCAAACGCCTGGAGTGGTGGCACGGATTGAAAGAGAAGCAGCTGGAAGACGAAAAAAAGAAATAAGGGGACCTTGAATAATCGCCCCTCTTCTTCGTTACAGTCAAAAAGTTATCCTCCGACAAAGCGAGGAACGAGACGTCGAGGTAAGCGCTGGACTCCGCTATCAAGAACACCGATGATGAACGACAAGCCGGAAGTACCTTCACGAAATTCTTTTCAAAAAACACGGAAATAATTTCTAAGGTATTATTATGCCTGAGGAAAATTCCCTTCTGTGCCTCGAATAAGAACAAAATACAAGCGGTTTCAAGGGACCCATAACAGTACAGGATTTTGAAGCAATGGAAATGCAGACAATAACGGGGCTGACATCCCCCCCCGAAACAGACAGCAGCGCCACAGCAGCGTCCACACTCGACCCGGCCGCCAGAGCGGCAGCGGTACGACAGAAAATTGCCATGCGCCGAGAGGCAAATATCCAAAAAAACGTATTCTTCAAGATCCCCGATAAAAACCCGGAACAAATCCGTCTTGAGGCAGTGCAATCAATTCTCGGCAGCCAGCCTCGGGAGTTCCGCACCAGCGCAGGCGGAAGATTTTTTCTTCTCGCCTGCGCCATCCTGCTGATGACCTTCACCCTTCTCTTCACCCGGGGCACGGCGGAAGTAGCCAACTGGACCCTTGAGCTGCCCAACAACACCAGCCATTGGTTCATCTGGCCGACGGGGGCCATTGGACTGGGAGTGATCATCATCGCCCTGCTCTCTTTTGTGCACTGTCTTCGCCTTGCCATCACTCCCGGACCACGCTGCATCCTGACAACAGATCGCATCATCTGCCCTTCTCTCTTCGGCAACAGGTACTTCAGCTATGACGAAATTATCAAAGTCTCCACAAGCTGTCCCGGTAAACGCAAACGCCACCGCCTCTTCAATGAACTGTTGATCTACACTCTGGAGAATAAAAAGCCCGCACGGCTTGATCTCAGCGGTCTCCCTGAAGCGGGAGAACTCTTCGCCACCATCGACGATATCATCTCCTGGTTGCACACAGAGAAACTCGACAGAGCCTTCATGGAATCTATGGATCAACTCGCGCGTACCACACCGAACATCATCAAAGCGCGGATACAGAAAGAGTTTCTCAAGCGCCTCTTCAACAGCTCTGGGGATATTCGTTTCATGACGACAGCTTCATCCATGGTGCGAGACTGCTTCCAGTTTGTGCTCATTGGCGGAATCATCGTCATGGCGTGGTATTGGATGATAAACAGGGCTCCCTTCTCCTTCAGCGATGAATATATCGCCCTCATGTTCGGCACACTTTTCGCTGCGGCCTTCATGTTTAACCCGTTGCGATATATCTTCCGCGTCAATCCCCCCTTCATCCTCCACCATGACATGATTGAGTGCGCACGCGCCTTCCAGCGTCACACCTTTTTCCTCAACGAGATTCAGAAAAGCAAGGTGATCGGTCGCGAAACATTTTACATGAGTATTAAGAATCACAGGTATCTGCTGCACTTCTCGGCAAAAGGCATCAACCCGCCAGCCCATCTCATGGAATATGCGCTGAACGGCCTGATTCGTATCTCTGAAAAAGATTTTCTCAGCTTCCGTGAATTGATTGAAAAAGATGTTCGCTTCCAGGACGCCCGCGAAGATTATCTGAAGCAGGCAAAGACAACCGGAGAGTCTTGAGCTGCAGTTTTCACCTGAATTTGCGACCAGACATGCAGCCTTCCTCCTTGATACAGGATTCATCTCTGATGATATCGCTGGCGTGGAACTGCTGCTACACTGTTCGAAAACAGAAGAGAGCGCGGAAGGTTTTTGCGAAAAAGCCGAGAAGAGAAAACGCCAACAGAGTCGCCCGGACCTGCCGTTGTACCCTCCCCGGGCAGGGTATCTTTGAGACACTCGCGGCCACTCCATCTGCCGCGCTTCTCAAGGGACCCTCAAAATAGAGTTTTCCAATGGTCTTTGATAAGCAGCTGACAGGGTTTGAAATGCTTTTTGTAGCTCATGGCACGGACCTCATCAATCTGATACCCGAGATAGAGATATTCAATATTCTCTTCGCGGCAGATCTCCAGCAGTTTAAGAATATTGAGGGTGCCGGGAGAACGGTGGTGGAAATCGGGATCGAAATAGAAATACACGGCGCTCATCCAGTTATTACCGGCATCGATAATGCCAGTACCCATCAGTTTTCCCCCCACTCTGTATTCCACCATGTAACTCATCGTGATACTGTTGAGAAAAAAATCCCGGAAGTATTTAAGGGCGGCATTACCATCCTTTGGAAAACGGGTGCGAAGAAACTTTTCACAGAGGAAAAGATTCTCCGAATCGGAGGTGAGATACTTTAACTCCATGGTCACATCACTGTTTTTCTTCAGAACCCTTTTCTGATTACGGTCGGGAACAAATGAAGGGGCGTGCTGACGGATGGAGATACAGGCGGTGCAGTCAGCGCAGTGCATGGAATAGAGCCAGTTGCCATTGCGCCGAAACCCTGATGAGAGAAACAGTTCCATCTCTCTCGGTCCCGGCGGCTGCACCGACCCCTGATAGAAGGTGGCAACCTTCGGCAGTTCGTATGGGCAATCAACCGAAACACTTCCGAAATTGTGCTGCACGCCAGCAAAAAATCTTTTAAACTCTTCGCGACACTGCTCGTCATAAGGAACGGTGGAAAAAGCTTTCATGGAATTTTCCGGAGGGGATTACAGGTTGAATAAAAAAAGCTGTCGTTCCTCGGAACGACAGCTTTCATTGTGACACCATTCCCCCCTTTCGGCAAGGTCAGGAAAGCAACCCTGCCAGGAATCTCTCAGGGTACCCTTCAGTCAACATCAGACGCTTTTACTGATCAACGGGCTGCCAACCGGCAAAACAGGCTTCCCAGCCAGAGTCTGCAGGATGATGGCGGCCATCATATACCAGGCCCCCAGCGCACAGGCGATAAGATCAATCGCAGTGATGGTAAGAATGCTCTTCATTCCGGCGAGGAAGACGAGATCAAGCCCGATAAAACCGAGAGTAAGAGTAAAAAAGGTGAAAAACATGGCGAAATGCACCCGCATTGAAGCGACGAGCATAATCAGGGTATAGAGAGTAAAGCCAAAGAGGAACCAGCCGAGGTCAGTCCCGCTGACTTTAAGATGCGTAAAGATACTGTTTTCCCCGCCAATAGTCTGCAGATCAAAAAGCATCCAGATCAGTGCGAGGGAAATCCAAAAACCACCATAGACAACAAATGCGGAGTAGCCAAAGTTGTTTCCACATTTAAACTCTTGGAAACCTGCAATAAGCTGCGCCATCCCCCCAAGCGCCAGCGCCGTGCAGAACACCACCCCCGTGCCACAAAGACCGAGGTTGTGAAGCTGAAGAAGCAGCGTTGTCATACCGAAGCCTGCGAGACCTACCACTGCCGGGTTGCCTTGTCCAGTTCCTGCCATACCGTACCTCCTGTTTGAAGTAGTCTTGATAAAGTCGGAATCTCCTATGGTGTGTCGGCGCGGCACATAACCGACAATCCGCCTCCTGTTAAGGGAATGCCGCGGGCTTAACTACAGTTGCGCCATCTGAAGGATGGTTTTAAAAAAACCTTCCTTTTTGTATGATTGTGCAGTGTAACCTACTTTACAGTAAAAGCACTCACAATTTCTTAAAAACGCCCTGAAAAGAATACGTTGGTCTGTATGTTATGAGAGGATTCCCTTTACTGCCGTGAGGAAAAAGAGGAAAGAGCAGGAAAAAAGATTTAAAAATGCACTTCCCGGCGCTCCGAATAGAAAAGTTGCAGTTCTTCCGGGGTGTTGACATTGCGCCAGGCAACACGCAGCTCCCGAGGCACAATGGGGTTAGCGATTTCAGGATGGCGGGCGACACGACCAATACGGCCACCCTCCGCCGCATACAATGCTTCAAAAAGTTCCAGCGAGCGATAATTATAGAGGGCAAAGAGAGGTTCGTACCAGTTTCTGGCAGAGAGCCGTGGCACAACCCCCCGGTTTTCCACTGTACCCTGCTCAAGCACCCACCGCACAGCCTCAGTACTGATAGCTGGCATGTCACAGGCGAGAACCAGCCAGTCAGTCTCCGGCTCACTGCGCATGGCAGCAAGGATTCCGGCCAGAGGACCACTGATCCCCTCAATGTCGGAAATCCGGCGAAGGGTCGCACAGCAAGACGGAACCTCACCCTGACCGAGGAGTACCGTTTCCGCCACAAGGGGATGCACAATTTCGACAGTATGCTCCAGCCAGGTCGCCCGTAAAGTCCGTTCATCGACGGTAAGCAGATGTTTCGGCCGCCCCATGCGACGACTGCGACCGCCGATAAGAATCGCTGCTTTGAGAAGATTCAATGATAATCGACAGGTTGAAAAGAGGGGGGCAGAGCTCCGACGGCCCGGCCCCTTTCAAGGAAGGTTTCAATGGCCGCCATGCCTTCCGTACCGAGGTCGGCCGACCAGCTGTTCACATAGAGATCAATATGACTCTGCACCACCTCCGGGGCCAGCTCCTGGCTGTACTGGCGAATCCACGGCAGGCTCTCACCGGGGTGAGCAAAGGCGTACCGCACGCTGGCAGCGATAGCCCGTTCAAGGGCAGCGATGGTCTCCCCGCCAAGAGTACGTTTTGCAGCAATACAGCCCAGCGGGATGGCCGCACCGGTGAGACGTTCCCACCATTCACCGAGATCCTGCAGGCAGACGAAGCCCTGCCGGGCATAGGTGAAACGGGATTCATGGATGATGACTCCGGCAGCCACTTCTCCACGCTTGACGGCATCCATGATCTGGTCAAAGCGCAGTTCTACCAGTTCACAACCGGCGGCATCGTCAGAGAGAAACATCTGCAGGAGCAGCGCCGCAGTAGTATATCTTCCCGGAATGGCAATCTTCTTCCCGGCCAGGGCAGCGATCCCCCCGGAGTGTCCCCCTGAAGTGATGAGCAGCGGGCCACACCCACGTCCGAGGGCAGCACCGGCACTGAGGACACAATACTCCTCCATTACATGCCCGAAGGCATTGAAACTCAGCTTGGTAATGTCAAGTTTTCCCGCGAGAGCCTGCTGGTTGAGCAGCTCCACATCGGCAAGTTGCGGCTCGGCCAGAACCACCGGACAATCGACAAGGCCGTGAACCAGCGCATGGAAGATAAAGGTATCATTAGGACAAGGCGAAAAGCCGAGAGAAAGCGGTTTCATGGCTGCTCCAGAAAGGTCAGGATTCAATGGTCAATAGAGAGTGAACAACGGCAGGAAGAGCGGCGGCGACAGTTTCGCAGGCCGCATCAAGTTGCCAGCGGGAGGGATCGCGTTCTTCCACATAATTGGAGATTGAGCGAATTTCAGCAAAGGGCAGTGCAAATTCCTCGCAGACAGCAGCGGCCGCAGCCCCCTCCATATTTTCGCACAGCCCCTGCCAGCGACGGTGGAGAAAGTTCCCCCGCGCACTCGTGCCACTTACCGCCTGCACAGTGACAAAGGTCCCGGACTTCGTTCCCGCAGCCCCCGCAACAGAGCGTTGCAGCTGTTGTCTCAACGCGACATCAAGCAGATACTGCTGACAGCCGATCATCCCTTCATCGAAATATTCCATCTGCTCCCCCACAGCCACGCCAAGGTCGCCAAAAACCTCCCGTTCAGCAATGCAGAGATCCAGCAGTTCTGCACCCTCCTCCACCCAGCCACCGCCAACACCGAACTGCACGACGCTGAGCGCTCCGGGCGCCACCTCTCTGCCAGCAAGCCAGCGGGTGAGACGAATTGCCGCAGCCACCGGTCCTACGCCGGTAACCAGCAGCTCAATCCGACCGAAGCAGTCACGCTGCAGAGCGCGAAACTCGGGAAGAGCAAGCAGAGGAGCCATTTCCCGCTCGGTGGCAACGAGAAGAAGAATCACGATTTGCTCCTGCAGAACTGTTTCATATTCCTCTTTTCCAAACCAGTCGCACTCATTTTACGACAGATTGTTTTTACAGACATATACTTCAATCCTTGGAGTGCTGATGAATCTGTGGTACATCTTGCCGTCGAGTTCGCGCGCGCAACTTACAACATTTTCCTGTCCATTTCACCATGCCCATCCATATTTCCGAGAATTTCAGTCTTCACGCATATCACTATCATCTTCCCGAAGACAGTATTGCCCAGCATCCGGCCGACCGCCGCGATGCCAGCCGTCTCCTGGTTCTCCATCCTGAAAGCGGAAAGCGGGAGCACCTGCAGTTTACAGATGTCATCAACTTCTTCGCACCGGGGGACCTGCTGGTGGTCAACAATACAAGGGTCTTTCCCGCCCGCCTGCATGGCCGCAAAGAGACTGGCGGCAGTGTAGAGGTCTTTCTGCTGGAGTATCCCCTGCGCCGGGTGGAGGGGAAAAGTTTCACCGCGCCTGCACTCCTCAAGGCATCGAAACGACCAAAGCCGGGAAGCCGCATCGAAGTAAGCGAATCACTGCAATGTACAGTCCTGGAACTGCTTGAGAACGGCAGAACGATACTCGAACTGCACTGTGAATCACCGGAGAAACTGGCTGCAGAGCTGGAAGCCTGCGGCGAAGTGCCACTGCCACCCTATATAGGTCGAAAAGAAGGCGCTACAGAAGAAGATCGTACCCGCTACCAGACAGTGTATGCCCGCACTCCCGGGGCGGTTGCAGCCCCGACAGCCGGACTTCATTTCACGCCAGACCTGCTGGAGAAGATTCGCGAAAAGGGCGTAGAGATGGCCACCGTCACCCTGCATGTGGGCTACGGGACCTTTGCACCGGTACGTGTAGAGGACATCCGCGAGCACCAGATCCACAGTGAATACCTTAACATCCCCGAAGAGACGGTCGAAGCAGTGCGCCGGACTAAAGCCGCAGGTGGAAAGGTGTGGGCCGTGGGAACAACGACAGTACGCTCGCTGGAGTTCGGCGCACGTCAGAATAAAAGAGGGGAACTGCAGGCAGTAGAGGCGTGGTGTGATCTCTATATTTATCCCGGCTTTAAATTCCGGGTAGTGGATAATCTCATCACCAATTTTCACCTTCCCGATTCGTCGCTGATGTTTCTTGTCTCAGCTTTCTGCGACAGAGATAAAGAGAACGAAAAAAACAACGGCAGGGAGATGTTACTGGAAAGTTATGGGGAGGCGGTAAAAATGGGATATCGATTTTTTTCTTACGGGGACGCGATGGCTATCGTCGGCCCCCGGTGAATCCCGGCTTTTCTCAACTTCCCGAAGCAGAGCTGCCGCCAGTCGAAGAGGAACCGGATGAACTGGAATCGGTGCTGGCATAACCGTCTGCATACCAGCCGCCACCCTTCAGCCTAAAACTGTTGAGCGACATGATTTTCTTCACCGGAGAGTGACATACGGGACACTCCTTAAGAGGTCCGTCGCTAATTTTCCGCTGAACTTCAAACACTTTATTACATTTTTTACATTCATACTCGTAGAGAGGCATCTCATTTCTCCATTGTTATATTTTTTCCGCATTTCGTGTTTGTCATATCTGTTTCAGATCGACGAAATGCAGGTTAACCTTTTCTCAATGCGGCAATGCCGGAGGCTGCCAGGTTCTCCCTCCCCCCGCGAATGCAAAGGTAATGCCGGGGGGTTCCACTGTCAACTCCGCAGGCCTGCCTCCTGCAGCAGGCACAAGAGAACAGCCCCTCTCTTGTGAGGCTCCCGCAAGTCTGGTATATATTTATTTCTGGGAACATTGAATAACCAGTTTTTCGTCCATCTTCTTCGTTACAGTCAAAAATTTATCCTCGCAATATCAAAGTTATGCCTGCGGTAAATTTCATCCTGTTCCTCGAATATGAACAAAATACAAGATTTTTTAAGATACTCTTATATTTTAATCCTGCCCACGACACTTCGGAAATTCCATGAATAAAACACTTCTCATAACTCTTCTGTTCCTCAGTCTGCTCATTCCTGCAGTCACGCCTGTGTCTGCCGCTGAAAAAGCAGAAACAACCGGCAACACAATCGTTGCACCCTCTGTCATTGCAGAACGGATCCAGCAGACCTACGACGGGATGCACAGTCTCGCCTTCGACTTTCATCAGATCACCAGCGGCGATATGACAGGTCGTCCTCAGCGTGGAGCGGGCCACTCCGCTTTCCTGCGCAAAGGCAGTGTGCATAAAATGCGCTGGGAATACACCGAGCCAGATGAGCAGATTATTGTCTCCAACGGCATCACTCTTTCCATGTATTTCAAGAAACTGCAGCAGATGATTGTTTCGCCCGCTGACAGCATATCAGCCGATCTCACCAGTTCCTTCTTCTCCGGACGCGGCCGGCTCACCGACGACTTCACCATCACTAAACCAGACGAGGAGTACAGCGAAGCAGTCAAAAACATGACAGTTCTCAAACTTACCCCGAAAAGAGCGCAGCAGGCACTGGATATTCACATCTGGGTTGACGACAAAGACCTCATCCGCCGTCTCGCCATCCGTGACCATTTCGGCACCGTCACGACCATGAATCTCAGTGGCATCAAGGTGAACGCTCTCAGTGGCATATCCACCTCAGAGTTAAACAAACTTTTTACCTTCACCCCGCCGAAAGGCACGGAGATCATCGAACAGTAATGCCGCTTCTCGCCATCATCTCAGACACCCACGACCAGATAACCCGGCTCAATGCTGCAGTCGGTTATGCCAACGAGGCCAACGCTGACGTAATGGTACACTGCGGCGACTTGATCTCAGCCTTCATGCTCCACCGACTGGCCAACTTTCTCGGCCCGGTTCACCTCATTTATGGTAATAATCTCGGTGACACCCATATTATTATTCCCCGCTGCTTCAAACAGTTCCCGGAGATAACCCATCATGGGGTATATGGCAGTTTTGTGGAAGATGGCGTCTCTATCGCCCTGGTTCACTACCCTGAAGAGGCGCAAAAGCTTGCCGAAAGCGGTATTTATGATGTAGTGTGCTGCGGACACACTCATCGATATAAAGTAGAAAAGATTGGGAATACAGTAGTAATTAATCCCGGCTCCATGCTCGGGGAACACGATGACGCAGGCTTTGTCCTGTATAATACGGATACGCGGACTATCCAGCGGGTCAAAATTGGAGATTGCATCTTCGATTCCATTGTCCCCGTCCACGCCCTCGAAGAGCGCCCTCTTGATGAGGACGAAAAGATTAAGCCTCAACTTTGATGCAGAGAATCATGACGGAATCCAGCGACAGCTTTGAAGCCCTCTTCGCCTCTGAAGAGAAGAAGACAGTCAAAAAACTCACCCCCGGTCAGAAGATAACGGCGACCGTTGTCGGTATTCGCGGGGAGAACACCTTTGTTGATGTGGGCGGCAAGAGCGAAGGCGTAATGAACACCTCCGAATTCGCTGACGCGACAGGCAACCCGATGGTTGAAATGGGCGACAAGGTCGAGGTGTATTTTCTGCAGAGCAAAGGTGGCGAGCAGTTCTTCACTCGCAGCATCGGCTCCGGTGCCTCTGCGGCGCACCTGGAAGAGGCGTTCCGGGCGATGGTTCCCGTGGAAGGGTTTGTTAAGGCTGAGATTAAAGGTGGTTTCGAGATCACCCTCGGCGGTAATGTACGTGCCTTCTGTCCATTCTCACAGATGGGCCTGCGCCGGGTGGAAGATGCGGCGGCAGAGTACATGGAAAAACACATGACCTTCCTCATCACCCTCTTTGAAGAGAACGGCCGCAATATTGTTGTTTCAGCGCGGGCAATTCAAGAACAGGAGCGTGAGGAGAAGAAAGAGAAACTGAAGGAAACCCTTGAGGAAGGGCAGGTTGTGAAGGGTGAAATCAGCTCCATCCGCGACTTCGGTGCCTTTGTCGATCTCGGCGGAGTGGACGGCTTGATTCCCGTTTCTGAAATTGGCTGGAGCCGGGTAGACAAGGTAGAGGATTACTTTTCCGTCGGTCAGCAGGTTGAGGTTGTAGTCAAGTCTCTCGATTGGGATAAGGAGCGGATCTCCCTGAGTTACAAAGCAACACAGAAAGATCCGTGGGATGATATACCCCTGCAATTTCCCGAAGGCACCACAGTCACCGGGAAAGTGGCGCGACTGGCACAGTTCGGAGCCTTTGTCACCATCGCCCCCGGAATTGACGGGCTGATACATATTTCCCGTCTCGGCGGAGGACGCCGCATCAACCATCCCCGCGAAGTGCTGGAAGAAGGGCAGGATGTTGAGGTCAGGGTGGAAAGTATCGACCTTGAAAACCATCGTCTCTCCCTCGCCCCCACTGACTACGTCTCTGAAGAGAGTGAGGCGGAGAAAGAAACAAACGAATTCCGGGCCTTTTCTGCGAAGAACAAAGAGCAGAAGACCGAGAAGAGCATGGGCAGTCTCGGAGCTCTGCTGCAGGCAAAACTGCAGCAAAAGAAGAAGTAAGCCTCTTTCACAACTGCAGGAAAAGAAAACAGGCGACAGGGAAATTCCCCGTCGCCTGTTTTCTTTTCATCTTTCCTGCCTGCCATTCAATCAGCGGCTGCCTCCTCCACCCTCTTCCACCCCATCATCCAGAGGGCAAGGCAAATCAGCACCAGCACGGAGCCTCCGACCACCCGGTAGGCGGCATCAATTCCCATCCAGTCCATACTGCTGCCTGAGAGCACTGCCCCGCAGAAGACGCCACAACTCATAGATAAAGCGTAAATGCCCATCATCGTGCCGTGTCCATAGTGATTCTTCGCTTCCACTGAGGCAAGGGCCCCGAGTACCGCCCATATCAGAGCCTCGGCAGTACCAATCAGCAAATAGACCAGCATCAGTGTATGAAAGGTGCGACAAAATGGGATGCAGAAGAACAGTACCACAAGCGCGAGCGACCCGAGTAAAAGCATGCGTTCTCGATTCCAGCGGTCAGCCAGTCTGCCAAAGGGAACCTGCAGCCCGGCATTAACCAGTGTCCGGCAGGCGATAACCATCCCTACAGCGAAACCGCTGTAACTTTCACCGCCCCAGCTCGCCATGTAAAGCGGGAGAAAAGCCATCAACGGTACGGGTACCAGCATCGTGGAGAATCGGGCAAGGAGAATACCGAGGGTGCGGGTATCCCGCCGCATAATGCGGAGGGTGGCAAAAAGACGCCGATCCTCATTACCTTCTCTGCCCGCCTTCCCCGGCAGGGTAAACATCACCAGCAGCATGGCGATAAAACTCATCAGCGCCATACCATAAAAAACCGAAGGCATACCCCAGTTATCCGAGAGGACACCACCAATCATTGGTCCACAGCCAATTCCGCAAAAAACTGCGGCGTTGAGATAGCTCTGGTAACGCCCCTCCTGGCCGCTGGGGGCGAAGCTGCTCATGTACGCCATAACCACGGGACCGATCATGGCAGAGCCGATACCGTGCAGAAAGCGGATGAAAATCAGCATTGTTACGCTGCCAGCCAGCGGCGTAAGAAGACCGACAAGGCCATAAATCCCCAGCCCGGTGATCAGAAACCCTTTCCGTCCCCAGCGATCCGACCAGTTGCCGACAAAGGGCTGCAACAGTCCGCGCGAGACGGAAAAAGCGGCCATGATGAGACCGAGGTCAAAACCGCCGGCACCAAGGCTGGCAGCAAAAACTGGCAGAACAGGGATGATGATGCCGATCCCGAGAAGACTGATAAAGATGGCAAGCAACAATGCAACAAAGGGGCTTTTCCCCATTACACTGCCAGGTTCTGCCGCAGAGCTTCAAACAAAATCACGCCTGCTGCCACCGATGCGTTAAGGGAATCAATCTCACCCTTCATAGGAATAGAGAGCAGCACATCACACTCCTTCTGCACCAGCGGGCGAACCCCTTTTTCCTCCGCCCCAATCACAAAACAGGCTGGCGGAGTAAGATCACTGCGGTAAAGGTTTACCGCCGAATCATCCTTTACGGCACCGAAAATCCAAAAGCCAATCTCCTTCAATTTTTTAAGAGTATTGACAAGATTGGTGACCTGGCAGATATCGATATGAGACATGGCCCCGGCAGAGGCTTTGGCCGCAGTACCGCCCAGCGGGGCACTTCTTTCACGAGTAACAAGGACCCCGGCGGCACCCGACGCCAGCGCCGAGCGGATAATAGCTCCTACATTGTGCGGGTCCTGCAGAGTATCAAGGGCAACGATACGGCAAGGCTCTTTTGCCTCAATGCGTGCCTTGAGCCGCCCGACAAAATCCGCAAACTCGATAAAGCCGGCTTCGGTGGTACGGGCGACCACCCCCTGATGGCGAATCTGCTCTGCCCCCTCCCCCGTGATACGCAGAGACTCAACAAAGAGGAGTTTTATCTTTGCCTCTTTCGCAAGTTGGATGATTGCATCGATCTTCTCGCCATGCCGCTCTTTCTGCAGAATAATCTCACTGATACGCCCCGGCTCCTCGACGAGACTCTCATAGACAGGATGCACACCCCAGAGCAGATCATCGCTCAGGCGAATCAACTTCTCCACGCGTCGTTTTTCCCCCTCACCGCGGGACGATTTTTCCCCCTGCGGCCAGCGACGATTGTCCTCCCTGCCTCCACTTTTATTTCCAGCCATGTTTTCTCCAGTTTTTTTTACAGATGCAGGCCCAGCTCAATTTCACGGCCATCCGGATGACGGTGGCCCGCTGCACGCTCAGCAATAATTATCGATTTCAGAGTATCCACCGCCGAATCAAGGTCGTCGTTGACCATAAGATATTGATACTCCGAGGCGGCGGCCATCTCCTGTTCCGCATTTTTCATACGCAGGGTAATGGTAGAATCGTTCTCAGTGCCGCGCCCGCGCAGACGGCGCTCCAGCTCTTTTAGACCGGGCGGGGCAATAAAAATGTGGGCAGCGGAGATAATCCGCTCATTGCGGATTATCTCCGCCCCCTGCACATCAATATCAAGGATGACATCGCTGCCGCCCTCCGCCTGAGCCACCACCGACTGGCGGTTGGTGCCGTAAAGGTTGGCATGCACTTCCGCGAATTCAAGGAACTCCCCGGCATCAATCATCCGGCGGAAACCGTCATGACTGACAAAATGATAGTCAATGCCGTCCTTTTCTCCAAATCGTGGCTGGCGTGTCGTGTGAGAAACGGAAAAAGCGAGTCCTGGCAATTCCGCCATAACCCGCTTGAGAAGCGTAGTCTTCCCGGCCCCCGAGGGTGCTGAGATCACGAAAAGTCGTCCTTTCATATTTCTTCCTGTTTCGTCATCTCATCATTCAGTGATTGTAACTGCAGCCCCTGCTGCAGGACCTGCATCCGTTGCCCGATGGTTTCAGTCTGAACTGAAGAGAGAACAACATGCCCGGAATCAAGCACGAGGATGGAGCGGGTACGCCGCCCTTCGGTGACATCAAGCAGACGATTTTCATTTTTCGCAATCTCTTTCAGTTTGCGCGCCGGAGAAGAGCCGGTGTTAATAACAGCGACAATTCTTTCCATGGTAACGGTATTGCCGTGTCCCACATTTAACAGCTGCATCCCTCTCTCCTATTCGATGTTCTGCACCTGCTCACGCATTTTCTCCAGCTCGCTCTTCAGCTCGACGGTGTGCTGAGCAATACCGGCATCGCTAATCTTAGAGACAGTTGTATTCACCTCACGCAGAAACTCCTGAATAAGGAAATCAAGTTTACGCCCAATGGCACCATCTTCTTTAAGAAAGGAAGAGAACTGCTCCATATGACTGTGCAGACGGACAATTTCTTCCGTAACATCTGTTTTGTCTGCAAGAATGGCTACCTCCTGGGCAAGACGATCCTGGTCAAGGACAACAGAATCAAGCAGTTTGGCAAGCCGCTCCTGAAGGGCACTCTGCCGCTGGAGGACAAGTTCCGGAATCCGTTTTTCAATAATGCTTACCACATCGGCAAAATGGTCAAGCCGCAGGGACAGGTCAGTGGCAAGCGCTCCCCCCTCCTGTTGCCGCATGGCATCGCAATTTTCCAGCGCCTCCCGGAGAGCCTTTTCCACGGGTATCCATAATGCTTCAATATCTTCCGGCTCCTCTTCGCGAACCATTACATCCGGAAAAGAAGCAAGCTGCTGGGGTGTCAATTCCAGACCAAGCCCGAAACGTTCAGACAGACGCATTATCGCCTCGCAATAACTCGAAGCAAGCTCCTCATTCAACAATACCCGCTGGTTCCGGGCCCCGCCGCCGTTTATAGTGAGCTGCAGGTCTACCCTGCCCCGTTGATGAACAGCACCGACCAATTTACGTATTCGTTCTTCAAAGGCCTGAACTCCACGGGGAAGTTTCAGCTTCACATCGAGGTAGCGGTTGTTCACACAACGAATCTCTACACTAAAGACCCGCCCACCTTCTTCTCTTTCCCCCCGGCCGAAACCGGTCATGCTTCGCACTGCCATATCTACTCCTGAGAAAAATGGACGCCTGCACTCCGCCCATAAATAAGAAAACGGCGCAGAAGTCAAGCTTCTGCGCCGTTCATAATCTACTGCGAAACTACGGTTTCAGCAATCAGTTTGAAACCTTGTTAAAAGCTTTGGTTATCTCATCAGTAATATCATTGGCAGGATTGACAAAGGGAATCCCGGGCATCTTTTCGATGATGACAGCGAAACCATTCTGCTGGCCATAGGAATCAACAACTCCCTGCAGAGTCTTGAACAGAGGAGCAAGTTCTTTATCACGAGCCTGCTTCATTTCAAACTCAGCATCTTTAGTCTTCTGCTGAAAAATAACTGCAGCTTTTTGAAAATCATGCAGCCTGGTCGTTTTCATCTCTTCACTCCAGGCAGAACTTTTCTTTTTAATCTCAGCCTGAAATGCTCTCAGCTTTTCGCCTTCTCCCTTAAACTTGTTCTGATAAGCGACCATCCTGGCATCAAGAGATTTCGTTGCTTTGTTGCCAGCCTTGCTGTTGCGCAGAATCTTCTGCACGTCAATTACACCAATTTTAGAAGCAACGGCAGCAAAAGCCGATCCACTAAAACAAACAACGGTTACAACAATAAGAGCAGCAACAAGAATTTTGTGCATTCTCACTGTACACTTTCTCCTGCGACAGCATCACCAATAACAACGAAGTCGTCACGACGATCCTGAGCCCAGGCCATTTCGTCGTAGCCAGGGAAAAGCAGCCGTTCTTTCCCGTAACTTACGGTACTCAGACGTTCGGCACCAATACCGAGATCCTGCAAATGGTTTTTGGCGGTAAGAGCACGCCGTTCACCAAGGGCCATATTGTATTCTTTGGTTCCGCGGGGGTCACAGTTTCCTTCAATACGCACTGGAACGGTGCTATTTTTCTTCATGAAATCGGCGTTCACTTCCATACGGGAAACTTGATCAGCCGGGATTCCATCAGAGTCAAACGCAAAGTAGACGGGCAACATGCCTTCCGTGGTCCGGCCTTCGCCGATACCGAGAGCCACAGGAGTAGAATCGAGAGATTCTACAGCACCGACATTTTCATCGACAGCCTGAGGTTCAACCGGAGCAACTTTTTTGCCGGAGCAACCTGCCAAAGTCAACGCCGAGATGCACAACAGTGCGGGCAAAGCAGATTTCATGCTAAACATAATCTTTTTTCTCCTGATTAAGAACTGCGATATTCGATAGCCTGTGAAAAACCGATATTTCATCATCGGGTAAAATATCGTACTGCGAAATCCAACAGGTTCAATTTTTTGTAATATAGACATACAAAAGACAAATTCAACATTTTTTTTCACAACTCTTTTGCATAGGAAGCTCTGTTCTAATTTGAGCACTTTTAATATCAGTTAAATCCAAATTTAGTCAGAATTAATCCTTTTCTCACAGCACAGAAATCCCTCTCGCTCCCTGCTGGTTGTTACAAATTTGCTGTGGTTATATTTGCCGTTTCCGATTATAGACAGGGGTAAACAGCATGCAGAAAACGGCAATTGCCGTCAATTTCAGGAGTGTACAATGGCAAAAGTAAGCATCAGTCCGAATCGAACTACCGACAAAACCATCCGAACTATTGATCGTAAACGTGAACGTGAACGGAAGAAAATGTTTCATCGGGCTAAAGAACATGATCAGGAGTTTAGTGTGCTGCTCATCCAGCGCCTTGTTGACCAGGGAATCATAGAGACAGACAATGTTGGTGTGTTGCAGGTAGATATTGCTGCACAGCTCGGCAAGTTGCCATATATGGAAGATTTTGATCTTCAAATGAAGGTTGCTCCTCTGCGAACCCTTGTTCAGGATCCCAACATTGTGAGTCTCTACTTCACTCAGTACCTTATTGAAGATCTTGTAAATCATCCCGCCATTCAGGACATTTTTGGCGATGACCTTGATGTCTATCGCGCGGTGGACTCCATCTTCCGCGTTCTTCGCCAGGAATAAAACATCCAACTGCATGAAACATCCTGAATCACTTCCCTCACTGGTCTTCACAGATGCCGCAGGGAACATCAACGATTTTCCAGAGCTCGGCATGACCGGAATGAGTGGCAGTCATTTTCTGCCACCGGAGCTCAATGATCTCATTCCGCTTCCCGAGGGCAGTGAACTTTTCACCATGCCCGGTCGACTACCCGTCGGCTGGGACTTTGGTTCCCGCGAACCGGTGCTTCTTACGGAGCACCCATGGGATGAAGAAAACAAGTCTATTAATGCTGTCGCCGCCTTCATCGCACCTGCACATACCTCCATTCTTACCAGCAGCTATCAAACACAAAAGGACGCCCCCCGGTTGCCCCTGTTTGCTTATACTGCAGTTGGCTGGAAGGACGATCAGTTCTGGGTCCCTGCCTTCCGCAGCGACAAAGACGTGCGCCAGGACTTCAGTCAGTACAACAGAGAAGATGTCGAACGACGGACAGCTCTAAAATTGAAGGCCCACCGCGACAACCGCCTCATCCAGCATCTCGGCAAGTGCTGTCTCACTTACGGCTGTCCTGCCGCACGAAACTATTTTCTGGAGAGGTGGGAGGCGCCCCTGCCTACATCTCCGGTATGCAACGCCCGTTGTCTCGGCTGCATTTCCCTGCAGGAATCCGGAATATGCTCCGCTCAGGAACGGATTACCTTTGTTCCTACTGTCAGGGAGTTGTGCGAAATTGCCATTCCTCATCTGAAGAAGGCACCAAATCCCGTAGTCAGTTACGGTCAGGGCTGCGAGGGAGAACCTCTTATGCAGAGTGCAGTTCTCCGCGAAAGCATCATTCAGATGCGGGAAGCAACCGACCTTGGGACCATTAATCTCAACTCCAATGCCAGCCTGCCCGAAAAGGTGAAAGAACTGGCGGCTGTCGGCCTTGATTCCCTGCGTATCAGTCTTAACTCTGCACAGGAAAGTTGCTACAATGCCTACTATCGACCGAAGAGTTATTGTTTTGATGATGTGAAACGCTCTATCGACATGATGAAAGATGCAGGGCGTTTTGTCTCTTTCAATTATTTTGTCATCCCCGGCTTCACCGATTCTGACGAAGAGTTCATTGCGCTCTCGAATCTGGTCGCGAGCCACCCCCCGGACTTCATTCAGTTGCGTAATCTCAATATTGACCCGGAATGGTATTTCGAGACGGTCTGGGGTAAACCACATTCTCTCTCTGAAGGAATTACTCCATGGCTTGACAAACTCAAAGCACGTTTTCCTGAACTGGGCTTTGGTTATTTCAATCCCAACGTACATCCAACACAAAAAAAGAAAAAATACGACAAACGCTAAAACTCTTTTCGTCCCCATTTCATCTTTTTCTTTCAATGTATTGTCACTCCTCTTCCCACCTTACCTTGATTTTCGTTGAAATTACGTTATTATATGGGAATGATGCTCACTTGAGATTTTTTATCAGATAAAAGGATATCTTGAAACAGCTTGTATTTCGTTCATATTCGGAACAGGAGAAATTTACCGCAGACATAACTTTGATATCGGAGTCCAGCACTTACCTCCGAGGATAATTTTTTGACTGTAACAAAGAAGATGGGCGAAAGACTGGTTATTCGATGTTCCCAAAAACGAGTTATGATTATCATGGATGAATTTACACAATCTTCTGTTTTAACGCTGGAGCGCATGAACAACTTTAGAGTCACCCCACAACGTCAGGTAATTCTTGAGGAGCTTACCAGGGTCAACAATCATCCTTCAGCCAATGAAGTGTTTGACATGGTCCGCGTCCGCCTGCCGCGTATTGGCCTCGGGACTGTTTACAGAAACCTGGACATCATGGCAGACAACGGCGTTATCTTGAAAATTGATGTTGGCGGCACACAGAAGCGCTTTGATGCCACCGTAGAACCGCACTATCACATCCGCTGTACTGAATGCGGCAGAGTTAATGATATTGATGTTCCGGTACAAAAAGAGATCGAAGCAATGGCAGCGGCCAGCACTGACTATGAAGTGCAGGGACACCGCGTTGAATTTTTCGGTATTTGTCCTGACTGCCGAAAAGCTAAACACGACACCTGAAAATTTGTCCTCACAGCTCTCTGTTCCGGGAAATCATGTATAAAAAACGGCTCTGCAGTCAATATGACTGCAGAGCCGTTTTTTCTTAACTCTCTTCCCCGGGGCCCTTGAAGGACCCCCGATCTGCTTGAAACGTCTCAGGTGAAGTGCACCTTGCAGAAGCGGCGCTTGCCCACTTTCAACAGATATTCCCCCTGCGGTCCAAGGAGTACCTTTTCATCACTGACCTTTTCTCCATCGATAGAAACGGCATCCTGTTTGATCATCCGCCGAGCCTCTGAGGTAGACTTCACCAGCCCTGCATCAACAAGCAGGTTCGGCAGAGCAACAGCCTCCCCACCCTTCATTTCATACTCAGGGACCTCATCCGGGGTTCCCCCTTTCTGAAAAATCGTCTCAAAATTTTTCTCTGCCTGGATGGCTGCCTCTTTACTGTGGAAACGGGTCACCAGTTCACGGGCCAGTTGCTGCTTCACCACTTTGGGATGAATTTCACCTCTCTCCATTCTCTTCTGCAGTGCATCAATCTCTGCCGTACTCAAATCACTGAGCAGATAGAAGTAACGGAACATCAGTTCATCAGAAACGGACAGCAACTTTCCATAGATATCATCGGCAGGCTCATCAATCCCGATATAGTTCCCGAGGGATTTACTCATCTTGTTCACCCCGTCGAGCCCTTCGAGCAGAGGCACGGTCATTACGACCTGAGGTTCCATCCCGCGGTTACGCTGCAGATCCCGCCCCATAAGGAGATTGAAGAGTTGATCGGTACCGCCAAGCTCAACATCAGCATGCATTGCAACGGAATCATATCCCTGGGCGAGGGGATAGAAGAATTCGTGGATCGAGATAGGCAGATTGTTTTCGTAACGCTTTTTAAAATCATCGCGTTCGAGCATGCGCGCAACAGTAAGTTCTGAACCAAGACGAATTATATCCGCAAAGTTAAGCGCTCCAAGCCACTTCGAATTGAAGGAGACCTTCGTCTTTTCCGGGTCCAGAATTTTAAAAACCTGCTTTTTATAGGTCTCAGCATTAACAGCAACCTGCTCTGCCGTCAGCGGCTTGCGGGTTTGTGATTTACCGGTAGGGTCACCGATCATACCGGTAAAGTCCCCGATGAGGAAATGTACCTCGTGTCCGAGATCCTGAAAATACTTCATTTTCTGCATCACCACGGTGTGCCCGAGGTGGAGATCCGGCGCGGTGGGATCAAATCCGACCTTCACCACCAGCGGTTTACCCGTCTCTTGTGATTTCTTCAGCTTCTTTTCAAGCTCTTCACGGGAGTGAAAATCCACTACACCGCGCCCCAGAAATTCGAGCTGCTCTTCAATGCTCAACATTAGCGTATTCCTCTCAGCGATTTCTAAAATTTCCTTCTCAGGACAGAAGTTACTTCGCGTACTCAACGGCCCTGGTTTCACGAATAACGGTTACACGAATTTGACCGGGATAGGTCAATTTTTTCTGGATGGAGTGGGCAATATCTCGGCTGAGCAGTGCGGCCTCCTCCTCTTTTATTTTGTTGGAATCAACGATAATGCGCAGATCACGACCGGCTTGAATGGCGTAGGATTTTTCCACTCCTTCAAAACCGTTGGCAATCGCTTCAAGGTCTTCCAGACGCTTGACATAACTCTGCAGCATCTCTTTCCGGGCACCGGGCCGTGCCCCTGAAAGTGCATCTGCAGCCTGCACAAGAACATCAAGCACGCTCTTCGGCGGAAGGTCTTCATGGTGGGCACCAATGGCATAGACAACCTCTTCCGGCTCGCCATATTTTCTGGCGATGTCTCTCCCGATAATGGCATGAGAACCCTCCACTTCGTGGTCCACCGCCTTGCCGATATCATGCAGCAATCCGGCACGCTTGGCCATCTTCACATCAATACCAAGTTCAGCCGCCATAATTCCGCAAAGGAAGGCAACTTCAAGACTGTGCTGGAGAATATTCTGACCATAACTGGTCCGATATTTGAGTCTCCCGATCAGTTTTATAATTTCCACATGCACGCCATGTGCACCTACATCAAAGGTCGCCTGTTCCCCTTCCTCGCGCATGGAGATTTCAAGATCACGGGAGACTTTTTCAACCACTTCCTCAATTCTACCCGGGTGAATACGTCCGTCACTGATAAGTTGTTCCAGGGCAAGCCGTGCAACCTCACGCCGGACCGGATTGAAGCCGGAAAGAACCACGGCCTCCGGAGTATCATCAATAATAATATCAATACCGGTTGCGGCTTCAATGGCACGGATATTCCGCCCTTCACGACCGATAATCCGCCCCTTCATCTCATCATTGGGCAAGGGCACAATCGACACTGTGCGGTCGGCAACATAATCTCCTGCATAGCGGCAAATAGCAAGGGCAAGAATCTTCTTCGCCCTGCGGTCAGCTTCCATCTTCATTTCATTTTCAATGCGAACAAGGCTCTTGGCAGCTTCCATGCGCGCCTCGCTCTCAAGAGATGAAATCAAGGTGCTCTTCGCTTCTTCCGCAGTAATTCCGGCAAGGGACGAAAGCTCACGGGTCCGCTGAGCGACAAGCTCATCGGCCTGCTGATGCTTGCGTTGGGACTCTTCCTGCGAGAGCACGAGGTCCTTTTCAGCCTTTTGCAACTCACTGAGTTTACGATCGTAACTGTCCCACTCCCGCTTAAGACTATCGCGCTTCAGCTGAAACTGCGCCCGCTCCTCTTTCAGTTCATTCCGGTCAGCCTTGATTTCCGCGTCAAGTGCCTGTTTTACCTGATAAGCTTTCTCCTTGCTCTGCAGGAGGGCCTCTTTCTTTAACTGCTCTGCCTCAACGAGGGCATTTTCAATGATCTGCCGGCCCTGATTACGATTATTTGCTTCGTTGGTCAGCGTAATCTTGCGTTGAATGAAATATCCTGCGGCACCACCTGCACCGAGGAAGATAATCGCCAGCAAAAGCTGGAGGAAAAATCCCATTGTGATACCCCCTGTAGATAGCCGGACTCAGGGTGAGTATGAGAAGAGAAAAGAAAAACAGAAGGAGGGAGGGGGGAGCAACTGCTGTCGCCTGTTCACGCCCGCAGGAGAGAAAGAGATTTCCTGAATCAGCACAACAAAATTGTAAAATTCGCCACCCTCAACTGAAAAACTGCCAGGCCATGCAGGGAAAAAACTCTGCGGCCAATTGCAGCAGACTCTGATCAGACACCATTCTGCCTGCACTCCAGAGGTCGGCCTGGAAGTCATCGTTTCGAACCGTTCAGAAGAGTAATCGTGCTCTCAGGATATGGCAGGCATGCGCGATCTTCAAAAAAGTTATTCCAGAAACCCCTATATCTGCCCGGCGTGGCTGAATGCTGCCTCTCCACACCGGGCATCACCCCGCCACGCATTCTCCAGAATGCAGGGTGAATCAGGAAGCGGCTTTTCCACCGCTTCTCGTCTGTTTTAATTTATCCGCCCGTGAGACCGGTCTGCATTATATTAAATCGACGCAACTGCAAGCCACGCCGTCATTACATCCTCAAAAAAGCGAGTGCTGTTGGCAGCCGCTGCAATCTTCCCGAAAAATGTTCCAGAAACAGTAAGAAAAACCCCACACTGCCGTGTCAACAGAAAAGTTAAACCTGAATTTCAGGTGGGTGCCCCATAAATCTTTTTTGAAAAACGGCATTTGCCATTTTCATCTTTGATCAGAGAAGGCTCCCTTTTTTAGAGAGTTGGCTCAACAAATACACTGAAGATCACCAACAGCGCAGGGTAACTAGATATAGTGTGGATAACTTGAATAGCCGGTGCAAGTACCTTTACGAAATTCTTTAAAAAAACACGGAAATAATTTCTAAGGGACTAATATGCCTGCGATAAATTTTCTCCTGTGCCTGAAATATGAACAAGATACAAGACTATTCAGGGGACCCTTATGTGTTGAAACGGAGATTTTTCATCTCCGTTTCACTGTTTTTTATAATTCATTATAGCAGAAAACCGTCTATGCGAAAACATTAAAATTCCGCCATTTCTTTGGAATACTGTGAAAAAAAATCTTGTGGAACAATGCACCCGAGGAGATCAATGCTCGGTAATCAAAGCCCGAATATCATTGCTCAGGTTACTCAGGCGCCTCTCAAAATCCTCACGATATTGATCAAATTCCCGTTGCAGCCGGACATGTCGTGAAGCGATATTGAGACAGGCAAGGATTGCAATTTTCCCCATCGGGATCGTCCCGACATTCTCATCAGGTTCGACCCCAACCAGATCCTGCACAAGGGCAATGGTCTCCTCCAGTTCCACATCCGACGCATCGGTGTAGAAACTAAAGTCCAGCCCCATCATTCTTATTTCGACCAGTCGCTCATCTTCGGCCATGAGAACAATCCGATTTCAAGTGGCGAAAGTCGCCCGCAGGCGACCATTACATAGCATAAGAAAATTCCTGCCAGCAGGGATTCCATCATATGCCAGAAGGAATCCCCCGGATTTCGCCGGAAACTCAGGACCTCTCCTGAGAACCACTGTCATTGCCGTCTTTTTTCCCATCATTGTTATTCTTTTTTCCCATCATTATAATTCTCGGAGGAGTAACTTTCATTGCCTTCGCCGAGAGAGAGCTCCCAGGATTCAATCTGATCAACAATGCTTTTCACCTTGCCACTGATCTCTTCACGCTCGTTGTTTTTATCGTCGAGCACACCTTCGAGTTCACTGATACGGGCTTCTCTTTCCTGGATAGTTCCCTCACGTTCGCCAATGGTCCCTTCACGGTCAGCAATAACACTTTCACGGTCAGCGATAGTGGCATCGCGATCTGCAATAGCGTCATTTTTTTCCACGATGGTGGCATCACGATTCTTCAGTGTCTGTATCAGATTATTACGTTCTTCTTTCAATGCAGAAAAATTGTTCAAAAGTTTTTCTACAAACTGCTCAAGACGCTGAAGTTCTTCGTCTTTGTCCATTTCATTTTCACTCATTGCAGAACCTCTCCAGTAAAAAATTGCCAGCCCCCTCCCCGCAAGCTTTTCAGGGTGCCCAGCGTAAAATTTAATAGTCTGAAAATCCGAAAATCCTGCGGTGAAAAGCAGGAATTATACCCCTCGCAGTACTCCCGAACGGAGCACCAAAACAGGCGTAAAAAGATTCACAACATACGATTCATGGGAATATACCATGCAGTGTATCGACTGCAAGAGCAAACCCCGTTTTACGTAAGATTTTCCTCAACCTGCCGATGCGCCGGGATGGTTAACAGTGCAACCTCGCGCATTTCAGCGCCGTTCATAACTCCACGACAGCGGCCGGGCATTGTCATAGGGCATATATCCATGGAAAACTCTGGGATCATCATCAAAAACAAGGGGCAGAAAGTAACGGTCTCCCTCCCACATGGGCAACCCCATGATTTTATCCACATCCACCCATGAAAGGTCGCCCTCTTCGTTACCACGCGAAGGCGTTCCCGTAAAACTCCGGATAAGATAAATGAAGCCGAACCAGTCCTCCCCATCAGGCCCGAAACCAGTCCAGTTAATGGTTCCCCGCAGTTCGCACTCTTCACATGTAATTTGAGCTTCTTCCTTGATTTCTCTCATCAAACAGGTGAATATATCTTCTCCGGGCTCCATCTTTCCTCCAAGCCCGTTATATTTACCGAGATGCTGATCGTCTTTCCGCTTGTTTCGGTGTATCATCAGTACCTGTTTGCCATCAGGCGACAGGATATAACCCAGTGTCGCCAGTATTGGTGTATACATATTTCCTTTCCAATAATATGAGGGGCAGAGAACTGCCCGGATGAATGATGTTTTTGACCGCCTCGCAGAAAAATTTCGGGCGTTTTGCCGCTCTGGCATGCGCTCTTCTCCTGTTCATCGCCCATGGCACCAGTTTTGCCAGGGAATCAGAGGGTGAAGTCCCTTCTGACAGCCTCATTCCTGTTTTTCCCGTTTATAAAGCTATTCTTGGCAATGTCTGTTTTTGGGAAGACATCTACCTCAAACGCCAGAACAATGAGGTCGTGGTTCATGACGCTGCCAACCCGTCGCGCGTCTACAAAGTTGTCACCCTTATTCAGGCCGGTTTGCCCGATGCCCGCAAAATAAACATTTATCGCGAGGGACAGGCAAAGGAAAAATATGTAGCCCTTCTTAAAAAACTATCCAGTCAGAAACCGATAACCAGAGAAGAGAAACGCATTGCTGCCCTTTTCCCTGGAAAGAATCCCCGTGGGCAGATGAAACGCGCCGCAGAGCAGGTTCGACTGCAGGGCGGTCAACAGCAGCGTTTTCGCCTCGGTATAATCCGTTCTGGAAAATATATGGACCGCATTAAGAAAATATTTCACGAACACAATCTGCCGGAAGATCTCGCCTATCTGCCGATGGTGGAATCTTCTTATCACAACGGTGCCTACTCGAAAGTCGGTGCAAGCGGCATCTGGCAGTTTACCCAAACCACCGGAACCCGCTACCTGATCATCGACGACGCCGTTGATGAGCGCCTTGATCCGATCACTGCCAGCTACGCCGCCGCCGAATATCTCGCCCGCAGTTATAAAAACCTCCAGCACTGGCCGCTCGCCGTCACTTCCTACAATTATGGCCTGCCGGGAACACTTCGTGCCGCCGGGGAGTTCCGCTCCTATTCCGAAGTCTTCCGCCGACACAGTACCACTGCCTTCCAGTTTGCCTCCCGCAATTTTTACTCCGAATTTGTCGCGGCAATAGAAGCCGGGAAAAAACTGGAGAAAACACTGAAACGAGAACAACCTGTCCCCACCCTCAATTTCAAACTCAAGGGCTATCTCTGCCTTGATGACCTCAAGCGCTATTTCACTCTTTCTGAAAAGCAGGTCAAAGAATACAATCCCGCCCTGCGCCCCGCCGCGTACAATGGTGATAAATGGATCACCGAGAATTACACCTTCCACCTGCCGGACACCCCGGGACTACAGGAAAGACTTGTTCACTTCCCCGACATTCTCTACTTTCACAAGCAGAAAAAGGTTCGCTATCACAAGGTAAGAAAAGGCCAGTCTGCCGGAAAGATAGCAGAACAATATGGGGTCACGCTCAAGGAGCTCAAAAGGACAAACCGTCTGGACAGCGAGGGTGGGATCCACATCGGTCAGCAGCTTCTTCTCCCCGACAGCAGCAGCGGTCATTCCACCAGCCGCTGGCATCTCTATGACAAGCAGATGAAGAAGCTTAAAGCAAAGCACAAAGACCTGGAGAAAGGACCTGCCGGGTACCCCGTGTTAAAAAGGACGGGGAAACACCTGCCGCAATAGTCGACGCGACTAGAAACTGCAGCGAAACCAAAATAAAAGGAGACCTTGAATAATTTTGTATTTCGTTCATATTCGAGGCACAGGAAGAAATTTACCGCAGATATATACCCGATATCTCGACGTCTCGTTCCTCGCTTTGTCGGAGGATAAATTTTTGACTGTAACGAAGAAGATGGGCGAAAGACGAATTATTCAAGGTGCCCAAAAGTCATCAGAATCACCATAGCATCCGGCAACGGTTGAATCTGTTGACAACACAGAGCTCACTCATGGATATTAACAAAGAACTTGCAGAACTGAAAAAACGCCCTGATTTCGCTGACAACGTCGGCATGATTCTCATCCACAACGGGGTCGTACGCAACTGGTCGCGTGGCGACCACACACCGGTGAAAACTCTTGAAGTCACCCCCGACCAGGAAATGGTAGAGGCCTTCCGTCAGGAATATCTTGCCAAACCCGGCATCTGGGAGATTCTCGTCGAGGCAAAATCCGGGACCTTTCATCCCGGAGACGACCTGCTCTACATCATCGTTGCCGGAGATATCCGGGAAAATGTAAAGACGGTGCTTGCTGAAATTTTGGATAAAATCAAAGGAGAGGCAATAGGCAAGAAAGAGATTCTCGCCTGAACCGCCCGCCGCCATGGTCCCCACCTTCGTCGAGAAATTCATCCACTGGATTGACACCAGCCCCGCCGGGCTCTCCCGGGGGAAACGACAGCTGCATTTTTTCTGCCGCCTGGTTGCTGTAACCCTGCAGCAGTTTGTGCGCAACAATCTCTCCCTGCGCTCCGGCGCGATGACCTACACACTGCTTCTCTCCCTCGTCCCCATGCTTGCCATGAGTACAGCGGTGGTGAAGGGCCTTGGCGGCGGCGACCAGCTGAAGAAGATCGCCTGCTCCTACATTGATAACCTCGAGAACTACCAGGGCTTTGATTTCCACGCCTTTGGTATCAAGGGGAAGAAAGAGCCCCTTACGAATATCAGCGATGCCGCGAGGGAAGAAAGCGTCTCCGAAAAAACGCTGACCTCAGCGATGCGTTCTGCAGTCGACACGATTTTTGACTATGTGGACCGCACCAATTTCGCCACTCTCGGCAGTTTCGGGGTCGCGGGGATTCTTGTCACAGTCCTGCTGATGTTCAGCCACGTGGAGAAAGCGCTGAACCTCATCTGGAAGGTGGAAGACGGGCGTTCACTCCTGCGCAAGCTGTCGGACTACATCACTCTGCTCTTCCTCTTTCCGCTCTCCGTGAATATTGCCTTTGCTGCCAGCACCTTCCTCAAACACCCGGCACTGGCACAAAAACTCAATATACTCCTTCCCTTTGCCTGGGTACAAACCCTGCTCTTCCAGGCATTGCCCATCTTTTTCATCGCCATTTCACTGTATGCCGTCTACATCTTTTTTCCCTGCACAAAGGTGAAAAATGTTCCCGCGATGCTTGGCGCCCTCCTCGCCGCAACCCTCTGGTTTATCGTGCAGAACATCTATATCTCCCTGCAGGTCGGGGTAGCAAAATACAACGCCATTTACGGGACCTTCGCCTCAGCCCCGCTCTTTCTGGCCTGGATCTACCTCGGCTGGCTTTTCATCCTGCTCGGGGCTCAGGTCGCCTGGGCCCTGCAAAACATGCACACCGTGGTGCTCCTGGAAGACAACAGTAAACCCGCTGTCAGCCTCGCCGCAGCCTTTGATATTCTCGAAGATGTCTATCAGCATTTTGATGAAGAGAACTCTGTCTCGGTGGAAAAGCTCGTAGAAAACCTCCCCTGCAGCGAGTCCCTGAGCCGCAGAACAGTGGGGATGATGGTTGAAAGCGGCCTGCTTCACACCTCCAGCACCGACGAGCGCCTGCTGCCTGCCGTTCCCCGCGAAAGATTTCATCGCGGGAAGGTTGTCGACCTCATTCTTGGCTCTACAGCCCCCAATACACCCGGAGGTCGCGAGAGTGAGCACATTATAACCGCAGCGCGTCTCGCCGCCGAAGAGAGCACCATATCTGCCTGAGTAACAGATGCGCCCAATTCCAGAGGGTGTAAAGGAATCTACTCCGCCATTGCCTCACCCTCTGCGCCCTCACTCTGCCTCTTCTTCTTCAGCAGTTCCTTCTTCTTCTCCTCTTTCGCCGCAGCAAGGGTTCTGCCCAGCAGAGAGGCGTATATAGGTTTGTTACCGAGAAAAGAGGTCAAGACCGCAGCGGCAGACGCTGCCAGCACGAGCGGCAGCACCAGTTCGTAGTTGGAAGTCATCTCAACAACCAGCAGTACTCCGGTAAGAGGGGCACGCACGGCAGCGGAAAAAAAGCTGCCCATGCCCACAAGGGCAAAAATCTCCGGCCGCAGCATGTGGAGCCCTGGCAGAAACTCCTGCACCGCTATACCAAACGCCATGCCAAAGGTAATACCGAGAATAATCATCGGCGCAAAGATTCCCCCCGGAACCCCCGTGCCGTAGCAGATAATTCCCAGCATCATTCGCACTCCAAAAAGGATAAGGAGAGAGGTAATGGTATTATCTCCCGAAAATATTTGGCCAATCATTCCAAAATCGGCACCAACCATCTCAATATGCTGGCTGCCGATCAGGACAACGATGCAGGCAAGCATGAAAGAGAGGAAAATCGGCGGCAAATTGAGACGGGCGAAGAGATCAAGAACAAAGAGCAGCAGAGTATTGAAAACCAGCCCGAGCACGCCAACACAAAGCCCGAAAATCAGGAAGATCCACATAGACTCAAAAGAGGGCATGTCATAGACCGCCATGGGAATGACCACCCGCGTATGGGTTATCATGCTGACCACAATGGTGGCAACCGCCGACCCCAGCATAACGCAGGAGAGTGACAGGAAGTTGAAACGAAAGTGGCCTTCCATCTCCTCAATAACAAAGAGCATTCCCGCCAGCGGGGCATCAAAGGCGGCAGCCAGTCCGGCGGCGGCACCGGTAGAAACCAGCGGGTTGTTTTGCTGTTCCGGCTGACGGAAAATATCTTTCACCATCTTGCCGATATTGGCTCCAAGTTGCACGGTTGGTCCTTCGCGGCCAAGGAGCAGCCCCGGGCCAATGGTAAAAAGAGAAGCGAAAAATTTCACAGGGATGACGCGCTTCCAACGGAATGGACGCAGTCCATCCAGTCCGCCTTCAATCTCCTGAATCCCGCTGCCTCCAGCCTCCTTTGCCAGTTTCCGCACCGCCGTAAGACCAATAAAGATAGAGAGAGCAGCAATGCCAATTCCAGCGAAGAGACCATAGGATCCGAGGATTTTCGGGTTATTGAAAAAAACATCCCGCAGATCCCCCAGCTCAACAAGCAGAAGCCGAAAGGCACCGCCGACAAGCCCGGTCAGCGCGCCAATACCGATAGCAAGAAAAATCATCCAGGCATTGGCGCTGTTTGTCTTGAAGGCTGTCCGGTGTCGGGCAAGAAGCGGAAGCCTCAGAGAAGTTAAAGCTGAAAATGGCAATTTCATGGCAGTAAACCTGGAAAATAATTGAGAGGAGCGCCCCCTCCCTTTGGGAGGAGGGGAACAGAGTACAACTTTTCACTTTTAGAAACATGGAATAAGAGGGAATCTGACGCATCATGTCGTTATTACATGCCTGCGACAGAAGAAAGGCTCCGGGCAATAAAATGCCCAGAGCCTTTCTTCACTCTTTCTTTATGCTGCGGGGAGAACTTTTTTTGCTGCACTCAACTCACTTTTTCTGCAGGCAGAACACCGCCCCGGCGCACCGCCGACAGGAAAAAGAAAGACCGGCGCTCACCTTCTGATCTCCGGGGGATCGTCGGGCTGGCCACCAGTTGCCCTGATAATTTTATCCGAGGCCCAGCCTTTCCCAACCTCTTCCATATTCCTGGTCTGGGCACGCTGCAGCAATGCAGCGAGGTTGTCGTTATGATCGCGGAAAGATGAGATAAAGGTTTCTTCTCCCTTCTCCCGCCATACCCCATAGAGGTCGTCACTCGCCTTGAGATCCTGGTGCTTGAACATCCGCAGCAGGCGAAAGGCCTCGTAAGAATGCATCCCGAGCAGCTTCAGACAGTCCATGCCGAGATCAAGTGCAGAGTCGCGGGTCTCTCGACGGATAAGCGACACCCCGAGATCTTTCATTTCATAGACAACACGCCAGTCGTCCACCGCAATGGCGATTTCCAGGTGCGGGTAGTGTTTCTGCGCCAGCTCCACCAGTTCTTTTGCCTTTTCGGCGTTACTTATGGTGACAATCAGCATACTGGCCTCTGCGGCACCAGCCGCTTCAAGGAGATCAAGCCGGGTCACATCACCGTAAAAGACCTCAAAGCCAAAGTTGCGCAGCGCCTCCACGCCAACAGGATCGTGATCAAGGATGACAGGTTTGATCCCCACCGAAATCAGCAGACGACCGAGGTCTGTACCGAGGCGCCCAAAACCGGCAATAATAACCCGCTGCCCCTGCGGCGAGACATGGCCAGTTCCCTCCTTCGATTCTATCCTGCGTTCAACGAATTTTTCCCAGGCTGTCACCATCAGCGGTGCGAAGAACATCGTGATCACCACCGCAGTAAGTACCAGCTCAGACACCAAAGGCGGCAGCACGCCACTCTGTACCGCAAAAGGCAGCAGAACAAAGGCAAAGGTTCCACCCTGGGCAGGAACAATGGAAAAATAGCCGCGTTCCCTCGCCGGTAAACGAAAGAGAACAGCGATCAGATAGAGGATGACGAATTTGAACACCACTATCCCTGCCACCAGTAGACAAACCACCCACCACTGCTCCCAGAGCAGTTCAAAGTTAAGGCTGGCGCCGATAGAGATAAAGAAGATGCCGAGCAGCAGCGCTTTGAAGGGCTCGATGTTACTCTCCAGCTCGTGGCGATACTCACTCTCCGCCAGCACCACTCCGGCAAGAAAGGTTCCAAGAGGGGCGGGCAGACCAACCACCATCATCAGCAGTGAACTGCCCACCACCAGTGCGAGGGAGGCAGCGGCGAAGAGTTCCCGCATTCCCGTCATGGCAATGGCGCGAAAAAGCGGCCTTGTGACGAAACGCCCCAGCAGGAAAACAGCGGTGATGGCCATCAGGGTAAGAAGAAAACGAACCCCGCCGGAAAAATGGCTGATATCAACGAGGCCGCTATGCTGGACAATCTCATGGGTCCCGCCAGTGGCAAGCAGCGGCAGCAGCGCCATAATCGGCACCACCGCAAGGTCATGGAAGAGGATCACCGAAAAGATTGACCGTCCAACGGAGGTGTCGTAGCGTCCCCGCTCCTTCAGCAGCTGCAGGACAATGGCCGTAGAAGAGAGAGAGAGGATCAGCCCGAGAGCAAGCGCCTGCCGCCCCGGGAGAAACCAGACACTGACGAACATTATGAGAAGTGTGGTCACCAGCACCTGTCCACCGCCGAGACCAAGGATGCTGTTGCGCATCTGCCAGAGTATGGCAGGCTTCATCTCAAGACCGATCAGAAAGAGCATCATCACTACACCGAACTCGGTGAAGTGCATCACGCTCTCCACATTGCCAATCAGTGACAACCCGAAGGGACCGATAACCACCCCTGCAGCAAGATATCCAAGTACGGAGCCGATACCTATTTTTTTCGCCACCGGCACGGCAATCGCCGCAGCGACGAAAAAGACAAATATCTGGAGTAAAAAGTGTTCCATCTCACTCCTCCCCATGCGGCGCAGCCCACGCCTTTTCGCTCAGCCCCACGTTATTCTCCCCGCTGGCCTGCAGCAGTGCGGCCATGCGGGAGTTATGGCGCCGATAGAGAAGCTGATACTCTGCCGCACTCTGCCTGCGGTGGGCGTGATAAAGTTTGGGCAGGAAAGCCTCATCCTGATGGCGGAAGAGGCGGGCCAAACAATACGCATCATAGCGACGAAAGCCGAGGCGGACAAGCACCTCGCGCCCCAGTTCGATGGCACCACCAAAAGTTTCACGGCGAAGGGTGGAGACTCCGATATCCATCAGATCGTAGGCAGCACTGCGGTCAGCGGCGCTGGCAGCGATCTTCAACTGCGGAAAGTGTTCCCGGGCAAGGGTTATCAGCGCCTTTGCCTTCTCGGTGTCACGGTCGGTGACCACCAGCAGTTCCGCCTCGGCCGCACCAGCGGCCTCAAGCAGTTCGAGTCGGCCGACATCTCCATAATAAACCTCAAAGCCAAAGCGACGCAGTGTGGCCACGTTGCCGGCATCCGGGTCAACGATAACCGGGCGAATACCCGTTGAAAGGAGGAAACGCCCTACATCGGCACCAACCTTGCCGAAGCCGGAAAGGATGACCTTCGCCCCCTTCTCTTTGATAGCGTCCGCCTCTCGCTGCTGCTCCTCATTGCCGCTGCGGCCAGTCAGCCGTTCCTGCAGGATAAAGAACAGGGGCGAGAGGAACATGGAGATGGTAACCGCCGAGATGCACGGAGTTATAATTTTATCAGTCAGCACTCCGTTGCTGCGTGAAAATTCAAAAAGGACAAAGGCAAACTCCCCGCCCTGGCACAGCGCAGCCGCAAGATAGCTGCGCCCTTCTCCCGGGGTGTGGAAAAGGAAACCGATGCCATAAAGAATCAGTCCTTTAATGAGCAGCAGACCGACGACAAGGCCAGCAATCAACAACAAATGGTGGCGGATAAAGAGGAAGTCGAGACTGGCACCGACGGAGATGAAAAAGACACCGAGGAGCAGTCCCTTGAACGGATCGATGTCACTCTCCAGCTCATAGCGATATTCGTTGTCGGCGAGCACGAGCCCGGCGAGGAACGCTCCGAGCGCCGGGCTGAGCCCCACCACTGTCATCAGCAGGGATATTCCCACCACCATCGCCAGGGCCACAGCAATAAAGATCTCACGCACCCGCGTGGCTGCAATGGTTCTGAAAATCGGCCGGGCGAGATATTTCCCGATGACAAAAATAGATCCGATTGCCCCAAGGGTTGCCACGACGCGCCACAGGGTCGGCAGAGTGGAGATGTCCAGGAGGGGCACCTCCCCGCCGGAACCACCCGGCACCGGAGAGAGCGCAAGCAGCGGCAGGATGCCGAGAATGGGGATAACGGCGAGATCCTGAAACAAGAGAATGGAGAAGACAGCACGCCCGGGAGAGGTCTCCATGGTCCCCTTCTCCCGCATGGTCTGCAAGACGATGGCGGTAGAGGAGAGCGACACGGTGAGCCCCAGTGCGAGGGACTTCTGCCACGGAATGAAGAACCAGCCAATCAGGCAGATAACAAGCGCTGTCCCGACCACCTGCACCCCGCCCATACCGAGAATAGGTGTGCGCATTCGCCAGAGCAGGCTGGGTTTCAGCTCCAGTCCAATGAGAAAGAGCATCATTACCACACCAAACTCGGTAAAGTGCATCACACTCTCTACATCACCGATCAGTGACAGACCAAAGGGGCCGATGACGATACCAATAAGGAGGTAGCCAAGTACAGAGCTGAGCCCGCATTTTCGCGCCAGCGGCACCGCGATAATGGCGGCGGTACAGAAGAGTAAGAGCTGCAGGAGGAAATTATCCATTGAGCTCTCCCTGCAAAAGATCCCGATCAAGGGCGTTCGCCTCCGGCACCGGGCCGTCGGTAATTCGATATTTTTCTGCCAGCTCCTCAAGCCGGCTGCACTGCTGCAGCGCCTCAAGCATACGGCGATAGCGCTGTCCCTCACTGGCCAGCACCGCCCTGCTCTCGTAGTGTACCCCTGCGGCAACAAAGGGCGGCAGCCAACGCATGCCGCAGAGCCGGGCTGTAGCCCTCTGCGGTGCAAGGTAACTGACGAGCGGCATGGAACTGTGCCCGCCCAGGGTGTAACTTTCGGCCTCACTGCCGGTGGTAATCGCCTGCATGAAATATTTTCCCTGCAGCGCATTCCCGTCACTGCCATAGGCCCAGCCGTGCTCAAAGACGAGATCCGTCCACTCCTTGAGCAGTGAGGGTGTGGAGTACCAGTAGAGAGGATACTGCTGGATGATGATGTCATGAGCGAGCAACAGCTCCTGCTCTTTTTTCACATTGATGAAGAAATCGGGGGAGAGATCATAAAGATCGCGGCAGGTAACCCCCTCCATTCCCTCCACCGCAGAATACAGTGCAGCGTTGGCAACGGAGCGACCGAAGGCGGGATGGGCCAGAAGCAAAAGAATTTTGTTCATGTCGATCTCTATTTTGAAAGTATTTCTTGAGGGTACCTTGAATAAAACCAGCTGGTCTACAGCGGGGAAGTAACGGAAAACGGCTTCCGCTGCGTCCACATCCATAGTACCCCGGGATGAAGAGGAGGAAAACGGCAAAGTACAACCAGAGAGGAGAAGGAGAAGCGAAGCGGGAGAACAAGTCGGCTCAATGTCGCCGACGGAGAGTACCTTATTACAGGAGGTCCCTGCCGACGACAGAGTGAAAAAAACTCATGGAAAGAAAAATCAGCAGATTCTAAACAGCGTTACATCGCATTTGGCATAATTACAAACACCATGGGCGGTGGAACCAAGCATGTTACGCACACCTTTTTTGGAGTGTGTTCCGAGAATAATCAAATCGGCATTCCTCTTTTCCGCTTCCCGGCAAATTCTGGAATAGGGCTTGCCTGTTTTGATAAAACAGTCCTTCTGGGGAACTCCGACCGACTTGAGAATTTCATACACCTTCGGAGCGATCTCTTTTTTTAACTCTTTTTGATAGTCTTTTGGCAGGATCGAATACGACAAGACGTGTATCACCAGAAGCTTACTCCCATAGAGGGCTGCCAGTTTCGCGGCTTTAGCGAGAACTTCCTTCCCTTCCGGGGAAGCTTCTATTGCGCAAAGAATAGTTTTATACATCTGTATTCCTCCTCCTTTAATGGGTTATAAAAAAGCTCATACATTATTTCTTTTCAGGGTAGACGATTCATTGTGGAAAGTCAAAATTGAATTCAATTTATGAGGATAAAACGGACGCTATCGTCGAGAGTTAACAACGTTTTTTTCACCACAGGAATTGCCTGTTAGCGTTTTTTGCGCAGAAAAGGGAACGTGTCCCCTGCAGACAGAAAAGCGCCTTGAGGAACGGCCCTCAAAGCGCTTGCAACTTAAAGGATGGTAAAAATCTCATCCTCTGCAAGACGGACTTTCGGCGCTTTGGCATTAAAATCGTCTTCAGCCCGGTAACCAAAAGAGATAATCGCCAACGCAGTAAACCCTTTTTCACGCAGGCCAAATTCTTCATCTATGGCCCTGACGTCAATCCCCTCCATAGGTACAGCATCAATCCCCATGGCAGCAGCTCCGAGAAGAAGTGTTCCCATATTAAGATAGACCTGCTTCTCCATCCAGTGCTTCACATCCTTCAAATCAAAACGGTGCAGATTCACAAAATAGGTGCGGGCAGCATTGATCTGCGCTTTCACTTCCTCGTTCGGCAGGCGCCCACCCCTATCTTCAACGTCCAGCACGTGTTCCAGATATTTTTCATCCATATCTGTTTTCGCACAAAAAACAACGGCAAGAGACGCATCCTTCACTTTGGGCTCATTAAAGGAAGACGTCCCCTGCACCCCTTTGGCAATACGCGCCAGCCCCTCGGCAGTACTGGCAATGATAAAATGCCAGGGCTGTGAATTCACGCTGGAAGGGCTCAGGCGCAGCAGGTTTTTCAGCTGTCTTATCTGCTCTTCAGTGAGTTTTTTACGGGGGTCGAATTTTTTGGTGGAGTAACGTTTTTGAGCCGCGTCAACAATGTTCATGGAATGTCTCCCTGGATTTTGAATAGATGGTGTCATGCTGCTTTGCTGTTCTGAGCAAGACTCTGCAACCAATATAAGAGATGACGAGAACAAATAAAGAGCAATGCAGCATTTAAAGACAGTGCTCCTGCCGAGGCTTTTTTCAGTTCTATGTTCACCTGGCCCAAAGAGGTTCGCTGCCTCTCTGCCTGTTACGCCTTGATCTGGTTACATACGCACAACTCCCTCCCCACTATTGACCATTCTCCTGGCAGTCTGCGGTATCAGCAGGTTACGACAGATAAAATTTCTGTCCCCAACTGCCCCTCCATGGAATAGGACTTACCTGTTAAACCAGAAAACAGATATTGACCTTTCCTATATTTGTTTTATTCTTTATTTAAGAATCATTCCTGACTCAGGGGTGGTAAACAACTTTTCGTGGGAGGCAAAAAATGGAAGTTGGATGCTCACGTCCCGCACATGATTCTGTAGACAGTGCGGCAAAACCTTCGGTGGAAAAAACTGAACCCAAAAAGGAGACAAAACCCATGGTACGAATCGGTAAAAAAGCGCCGGACTTCGCAGTCTCGGCCTATAAGGATGGAGGCTTTACTGAGGTAAAGCTGTCTGATTACCTCGGGAAATGGGTTGTACTCTGCTTTTATCCAGGCGATTTTACATTCGTCTGAGCTACTGAAGTTTCAGCGGTCGCTGAAAAAAATGCAGAATTTGAAAAGCTTGGTGTACAGGTTCTCTCCATGAGTGTGGACAGTGCTTTTGTCCATAAAGTGTGGACCGATAATGAACTCAGCAAGATGATAACCGCCGGGAAGGTCCCCTTCCCCATGCTCTCTGACGGTGGAGGAAAAGTTGGCGAGATGTACGGTGTGTATGACGAAGATGCCGGTGTAGATGTTCGCGGTCGTTTTCTCATTGACCCGGATGGCACGGTTGTCGGTTTCGAAGTCCTGACTCCCCCCGTTGGTCGTAATGTACTTGAAACCCTGCGCCAGGTTCAGGCGTTCCAGCACGTGCGGGCAACAAAAGGTGCGGAAGTCTGTCCCTCGGGCTGGAAACCGGGCAAAACAGTATTGAAACCAGGCCCGGATCTTGTGAGTAATGTCTGGAAAAATTGGAAAGTTAAAGAGGCCTTCGAGTAAAGGGTTCCTTAAATAATCTTGTATTTCGTTCATATTCAAGGCGCAGGAAGGAATTTATTGCAGTTATATAGCTGATATTACGAATATAAATTTTTGACTGCACGAAGAAGATGGTCGAAAGACTGGTTATTCAAAGGTTCCCTAAAGGAAATTTTTCTTTAAGTGTTACAAGGTCCACTTCTGGCAAGTTGTCAGAGTGGACTTTTTTTGTGCTTTTTTATGCAGGAAAACACATCACTGTCAGAGGCACTGCATGGAGAAATCAACATTCGGATCACTGCTGACAGGAGACACTTACCTGGTCTTTTTGCTCATTCGATCTGTTTTACTTTTATTGCGCTAATGCTTAAAATACTCATCGACTGGTATCTGTGGGCAGAATCGGCGATATCGTGCCGGGAAAGAAAACATTGTAGTTTTCACTACTAAAAACCAGTAACCCAATAGAGGAGAAATAAATGGCCAATTTTCTGTTTGTATTAAGTCAGGATGACAATGTTAAAGCAACGAGGTGTCTTCAGTTCGCCAAAATTGCTCATTCCAAAGGTCATGTTGTAAATATTTTTTTGATAGATGATGGCGTATTGTGGGCCAATAAGCACAAATATCTTACCCAGCAGACACAGACTGGTGACTGCCCGAATGATTATCTCCCCTATCTGGTAGAGAACCATATCCCAATCGGTGTCTGCACCCCCTGCGCCAAAAATCGCCAGATTGACGAAACAAAATTTTTCCCCAACATGCTCCTCGACGGCGGGCCTCATTTGATCGATATGGCTGCGGAAGCCAAAGTTTTTAATTTCTAAAATACTGTTCAAATACATGGAACCTTGAAACGCCTTGTATCTTATTCATATTCAAGGCACAGAAGAAAATTTTCCACCGGTATTCTTTTGATATATCGCGAGGATATTTTTTTGACTGTAACGAAGAAGATGGGCGATTATTCGATGTTCCCTTTAACACTTTTGAACGCAACAGACGCCCGACATGAAGTCTGATGGCAAGTAGCCCATCGCGCTGCATGCCGGGCGTTCTGCATTCAAGCAGTAGATCGAAAGGAGTGGCAAAGATTGATCATGGAAGAGAAAAAATTTGATCCCCGGAAGTTGGAGAAGTTAAATAATCCCCAGAGATTAATAGATATTCCACCCGATTACCCATGGGAGAAGCTGGCCATGGAGAAGCCGAACGTTCTTGTTGACATCGGCGCGGGGACAGCCCTCTACAGCATTGCTTTTCTGCAGAAATACCAGCCTGAGACTATCTATGCCTGCGACTCTTCTGAGGTAATGTACAACTGGCTTAAGGAGAATATCCCGAGAAAACACCCAACGATCATTCCGGTAAAAACCGAGGAAAACACAATCCCCCTTGATAACGAAATTGCAGATCTGGTGTTCATGATAAATCTGTATCACGAATTACATAATCCGTTTCTGATGCTCAGAGAGGCAAACAGGCTTCTAAAGCCCGGTGCAAAAATTTTTATTGCTGATTGGAAAAAGGAGGAGATGACAGAGGGACCTCCTGTCAAAATTAGATTTTTCCCTGAACAGGTTGAAGCACAATTGAGAGATGCAGGTTTTGAGCAGACGGGCATTTACAACGACTTGAAAAAACATTTTCTAGTTATCGGAGAAAAGCCCTCTCTTCCCGCATGAGACAAGGAGTTCCAACAGGTTGAGAGCAACACATGCGGAGCCTCTCCCGTATAGAACTTGAACATTTTTCTCCACCCGTTGCCCTTCTCTGTGGGGGACAAAATCCTCCAGCCACCAGGGAAGGAAGGACGATAATCCGATTTGAATTCGCCTGCTCAAAAGGTGCTTTCTCTTATTTCAATTTTAGGGAACCTTGAATATTGCACGAATCACAAACCGCCATGGGGAAAGCAATCAACTTCCCCATGGCGGTTTCACGATGTTTTGCAAAAAACAATCAATCCGGCCAGCTGTCAAAGGGTTGTTTTTCAAGCTGCATTGAACCATCAGTCCCTTTATAGATGTTAATCCAGGCATTCCAGTTCTTCGTATCCATGTCAGGATAATCAAGTCGATAGTGACTGCAACGACTCTCTGTACGCATGAGTGAGGCCTTCAATTTCATTTCGGCAGTGGTAATCATGTTTGCAGTTTCATACGCCAGACGCAGTTCATGCAGGTCTGCCGCCCGCAACATCGGCAGGTGGTGGTCTCGCAACTCTTCAATAAAGGCCAGTGCGGCCTTCAAGAGACTTTCTTTTTTTATGTAGAGCACAAAATTCGGAATCATAATTCCCTGCAGGGTCTGTGTTACCCAGGCAGGACTGTATCCCTCTGTCCTCTTCAGGGGAGCGAGAATCTCTTCCTGCGCCCGGTTCTGCTCCGCTTTTGAGATCTCCGGCATATCAACGCCTTTGCTGTATTCAGCGGCGGCTTCTCCGGCAATTGCCCCCTGCACGGCAGAACCGGCCAGGGAAGAGCCCACCTGAGTATAGATCGATCCCACCATATAGGAGCCCAGCGCATCACCGGCTGCATACAGACCCGGGATATTTGACTGACACTTGTCGTTGATCGGTACAATTCCCTCTGATTTGTGAATCGCCATCCCCGCAGAAGAACCTCCCACAAGTTCTCCCGCCATACCCGGAGGCGCTCCGCCCTCCTTTGGAGGCCTTCCACCCGGACCCTTGCCTCCTGCGGAATGCCCGCCGGGCCCCTGTCCCTTTTCACCCTGCGGTGGTTTCTGGTGTTCAAATCCTGCAGGAACATACGGGCCCCCCGCCACAGCATCTGTTTTCACCTGTCCGGGAGCACCGCCCATGGAAACCGGGTTTCCTTTCACATAGGCCTTGTAGTTCAGCTCGACACCCAGATCATGAACAACTCCGACACCTGTTACACCAGGCTTCTGATCAAACATATCCCCCCAGCCGCCGTAACAGTCTGCCGGGTTTTTCGACTTGCCGGGATGGCCGTCATTCCACTCCTTGCCCGTCACTTTCGCACCAATGTTGTACGCCATGACAGTGCCGTCGTGGGTAAGATCACACACCGGGAAACCATTGGGTTTAAAGGCTCCGGAGCCGGTACAGAGGATCACACTTCTGGCTTTGAGAAAATAGATCTTCTCTTCATCCAGACTGAAGCCTGCAGCGCCGGCAATCCGGCCTTTTTCCTTGAAGAGGTGAGTAATGACAATTCTCTCCTTCACCTCAATATTCCGCTCTTTAAGCGGTTTACTGAAACATTTGTTATAGAGGGGAGAAGCAAAAAAGCCCCACTCTTTCAGATCATTGACACGGGCAAGGGAATGTTCCAGCAATTGTCTGGTATACACAGGATTATTGGTTCCCAGTGCAGAGCGGGAGACTTTGTCCAGAAAATCCTTCGCACTCACGGTGGCAGTTTGAGCATCATAGGCGAAAATCCCTTTGGCAAAAGGAGTAAGCCCTGAGGAACCCAGGCGCCCTTTGGAAACAACCATCACCTTCGAACCTGCATCATGGGCCTTTACAGCCGCAAAGACTCCAGCCATACCGCTGCCGAGAACCAGCACATCCGTTTCACTTTCAACTGAGCTCATTTTATCCGCATCCACTTTCGGGATATTGGAGTGAGCTTCTGCCCGATTCGGGGTCAGTCCCATGGCAGCCATGGCCGCAATGCCAGCTGCGCCGCCTGCAATAGTCATGAACGTACGCCTGGATATATCTGTTTGATTTTTTGATGTTTTCATTTCTCTATTCCTGATTCAGAAAGACCTTTTTGCGTTGCATGCACCTTGAGCAGAAGAGCAACTCCGCCCGCCGTCAGCAGGCTGAGCACAACAGCCATGACAAGCGTTGAGTGGCGCCCGAGATTCACCGCATGCCACGCTGCAGTTCCCACAAAGAGTATCGCCAAAGCGCCATGTAAAACCCGCCAGCGCCTGTACTTCATTGGCAACCTCTTACGAAAAAGGGCCGTTACCCCCAGTGCCAGCAGCGTACACCAGGCTATAAGACCAAGAATAATTCCCTGGTTCATAGTGGTAATCATGGTGATAAAGGCATCACCGGGGGAAATCCCCGCTTCAGTAAAGCGTGGTATCAGCACAAAAATCGGATGAAAAAGAATGATGAGAACAAAGATGTAACCAATACATTTATGATATTTCAGCACCTTGTTCATCGTCAGTTCCTTCACGGCATACCGATTGCCGCGTGTCTGGAAAAACTGTCCGATCAGCTGGAAAAAGGCAACAATAGTTAAAACGGAAAGAGTCTCCATATAAGATGATCTTCCCGAAACAGTGCCCCCTGCCCAGAGGATCAGCAGCGGAACTGCGGTGAACAACAGCAGTGACAACCAGAACGTTTTACTCTTTATATATGCGCGCATTTTCACCCCCAGGAAACAATAACCGGAATGGATTTTTCCGGTGAAATGGTAATTGCATCCACAGGGCAATACATCTTGCACAGGTGGCATATCTGACAGTCCGCCGGATAGGCAATGAAGGCCTTCTTCGTCTTCGGATCCTGACGAATGACATCCGTAGGACACGTCTCTACGCATATCCCGCAACCGATGCATCCCTGAATCTTTTCAATAGTCATGATTTTCCTCCTTTCTCTTTTGCTGATAAGCGTTTGTCAGCTGCTTTAAAGATTTATCCTAATTTTCCTTTATCATAAAATTCCTTCTTATTTTGGTTAGCAACCTAAACGTGATATGTCTAACTGTCAAACGGCTTTATGACTTCAAGATAATTTCCTCTCTTCTTGCCTTTTAGGCCGAGACAGAAAAATTTGAGAGACACTGGCCCTTCCAGGACACGCGGCCTCTGCCTCAAACCCTTGGGAGGAACCCTTCAAACACTTTTTTGCGGCTGTACCACTTCTATTTTGAATATTTATTCAAAACAAATCTTGACTCTCCCCCTCTCGTGTATATTTTGATTGAACATTCAAACAAAATACCACCATTCAACACAGGAGGATGTAGTTATGAAATTTACAGCAATCGTTCTTACAGCAATACTTTTTGCAATTTCGACAGCAACTGTCAGTTTCGCCACTGCCACACAACAGGATGGGTCCGACAATTTCGTCGGCTACCGCTGGACCGGCAACCCGAACAAATAAGATTTTTACAACTCAGCAAACAACACTCAATTCTCACGAAGGTAATAATTATGAAATTCACAGCTACCGCTCTCATCGCAATGATCTTCGCAATCTCCATGGTTTCCGTCAGCTTCGCCGCTGACAGTCAAGACAACAGCTCCGACAATTTCATCGGCTACCGCTGGAACGGCAACCAGAACAAATAAGATCTTTACAACTCAGCAAACAACACTCAATTCTCACGAAGGTAATAATTATGAAATTCACAGCTCTCGCTCTCATCGCAATGATCTTCGCAATCTCCATGGTTTCCGTCAGCTTCGCCGCTGACAGTCAAGACAACAGCTCCGACAATTTCATCGGCTACCGCTGGAACGGCAACCCAAACAAATAAGGGCCCCTTGAATAATCTTGTATTTCGTTCATATTCAAGGTACCCGTAAGAGAAATTTTATAGAGTAATCTCCGAAAAAGGGGGGCATGGTTTCAACACCATGCCCCCCTTTTTTTGTTTCATCCAAAACCGATTATAATCCCTGAGAGTCATCTCTCCTCCAGCAACATGTAAGAAAATGAAAACAGGATGGCCCGGTACGTGGTCCAAAAAAATGACCACATCACGGGACCACGAGAACAAAAAGAAAAGAACTGTTGCCAGGAAAACACAGACCGGGAAGAATAAGGGCCGTGTCTCACACAAAGCCAGAAAAAAGAGCCAATAAATGGATATATACTTGATATTACGAGTATAATTCAAAAATGTGGCAAAAGAATCGAAAGAGACCTCAATGGATCTGCAAGGCACGGATTATTTGCAGGCAGACAGAATCGTGAAGTCGTGATAACTTATGAGCATTATTCGTTATTGAACACAGGATTGAGATTGTGAATAAAGATTTGCCGATAATATTTTACAGGAAGGAGGATGCATGTACCACAAATCAAGGTTGATCAATTTCGCAGTTGATATCCTGAATAACCAGATTATCAGCGGCTGGATCTTCTCGAAACTGCTTCAGAAAAAACCGGTTACCCTCAGTATTTATCTTGATGGAAACTATGTCGGTCAGGTTGTAGCGGACAAAGAGCGAAAGGATGTTTTCAATCTTCGACTGCACCCTACCGGTAGATGCGGGTTTACTTTTGTTTTCCCAAAGGACATTGATATTGGCAGGCATAAGAACCTGACCGTTCGATACGGAGCCTTCAAGGCCAGTCTTTTCTCTGTAAATATTTCTGAAATTCCATTTACCTTCAAGAAGCCGCTTCCCCAAATATTTTTTATGCATATTCCTAAAACAGCCGGAAGCTCCTTTGATAATTTTGTCCACCGTCGCTACCCCGCCGAGGCAATATCCGCACGGCTTGAATCGATGGACGTACAACTGTATCCAAAGCTGACAACAGACAAAAAATATTTGGTCGGTCATCTGCCTCTGGGGAAATTTAAAAAATATTTTACGCTCGAAGACTATGCGCTATACACCATTGTCCGTGAGCCATGGCGTCATTTACACTCCCATTTGAACTGGATCCGCAATATTGGCAAAAATCCAGAATCGGGTTTTTACCGTACACATCCCACATGTGTACGTAAACTTGCAGATTCTCTCAATGATCCGAACACAGAGATTTCAGAGCAATTAAAGCAACTTATAAATAGAATGGACGGCTTTGAGTTTGATTTCTTCGATAATATGCAAACGAGGTATTTCCTTGATTATCGGCCGGAAAGAGTTGGTGATAAGGATATTGCCAACGCAGTGGAAAATTTCAAATATTTTGCAGATATAGGCAGAACAGAAGGATATCAGGAATTTGCAGCACGGTTCTGCAAAAAATATAACCTGCCATTTATTCAACAGGGGCAACCGTTGAACTGCTCCGGAGATGCACCGCTGTATGATATTACTGGAGAAAAATTTCAGACTCTTTTGCATCCACTTGTAAAATATGATCTGCAGCTCTACTCAGCGATTGTCGCAAGAGAGAAAAATGGTTGAGCAGATGCGGGATTCCAAACCTGCCGGAAGAGAACTCTCTCTATAAGGGGAAAAAGCGAAGAGAAAAGTTTTGGCCCTGAGACACAAGAACGTTATGCAGTAGATACGATTTATGAAGGAGGGTGAGTTGTAGCGAGAAAAGGAACTGAGGAGTCACCCTCGATACTACGAGAGATTTTCTGGAGGAATCTCAATTCAACCTGAAACGAAAAAGACAACCGAAAGGTCGGGTTTCGTCAGTGACATGGCCAGGTCGATCTCGCCTCTGTCCTTACCTGACAAAACATTGAAAAAAATTGCGGATTATAAAAATCTCCACACATAACCGTATTTTTTTTATGATAAAACCGTACGTTAAAGGTTGCTCTAAAAACCAGACAACAGGAGTCTAACCATGCAAAGCAAACTGTACACCAAACTGTACACAGTGACATTTTCTCCCACCGGCAGCTCAAAGTTAGTCGCCCAGGCGATTACCCGGGGACTGGGATCGGAGACAGGGGAAAATTTCGACATTACCCTTCCCACAGAGCGGAAACAACACGACTTGCTGCCCAAAAAGAATGATATGGTTATCTTTGCAGTACCGACCTACGCCGGCCGCCTGCCGGAGCTGGCCCGCGAATGGCTGCAGGAGTTAAAAGTCGCTCCCGGCACACCTGCCATCTGTGTCGTCCTCTACGGAAATCGGGAATTCGATGATTCATTAATCGAATTACGGGATCTTGTTGTCGCGCGCGGGTATAAGCCCATTGCCGGTGCAGCCTTCATTGGAGAACACTCATTCTCCAACAAAAAATTTCCCGTTGCTGTCGGTAGACCCCATAAAGATGACCTTGACCTTGGCATCAAGTTCGGCCGAGATATCGCCGCCCACTTCGATATTGACAACTGGGTGAGCAACGCGGGAGAACTCCAGGTCCCCGGCACATTCCCCTACAAAGATAAAAAACCGCCAAAGGCCGATTTCATTGCCGTGAGTGATGCCTGCACCAGCTGCGGGACCTGCGTTACCGTTTGTCCTGCGGATGCGATTGATGCCGATAATGGCTTTGCCGCCATCGTTGACAAATGTATCCTCTGCTGTGCATGTATTAAAGCCTGCCCGGAAAATGCACGCAGCGTGAAACCGGGCCCCGTGATGGATATTGCCAAAAGATTGAATGAAAACTGCAGCATCCCGAAACGACCGACTTTTTACTGGCCGGAATAACGTCCAGATTCTCAAAAGGGTCCCTTGAATAATCTTCTATTCCGTTCATATTCAAGGTGCCCTTATGACTTTTTTGTATTTCTTGCCGGTACCTCCAAAGACTGCTTTTTAGAGTGAAAAAATCTTGACAAATTTGCGAAAATCCATAAGTTCTTAGATACTTCTATTTATGGAGAATTCATTTTATGCCAACCATCTTCGTTGTCACAAACAATCGCGAATCCTATCGCTGCCTGTATAACTGCCGCATGTTTTATCAGTAGCACCCCTCTCCTTCGCTGTTCCTCTTTTCCTCGTTTCTCATTGATTTTACATTGTTTTTTATGCATCCCCAACATTTATGCATCTAAAAACTATTACCGTAAGAGGTATTCCCATGTTTGAAGAACATGCTCCCGTCTGTACCGCCCCCGAAAGAAAAGCTCAGGCTGAAGGTAATTTTTATCCAGAAAACCCCAAAAACAAACTGCCCGGCATGAATCCCCGTATTCAACGTCTGCGTAAGCTGAGTGTGGAGGCCAAACCAATTATCTCCATTGAACGGGCTGTGCATGAAACAGAATTCTATAAAGAAAATTTCGGAAAATATCCCGTGCCGGTTCTGAGGGGGCTTAATTTTCTGGATCACTGCACCCGCAAGACCCTCTATATAGGTGATGATGAGCTTATTGTCGGAGAACGGGGACCGTCGCCAAAGGCAATCTGCACCTTTCCTGAGCTGACCTGCCACAGCGTGGAAGATTTCCACGTCATGAACAATCGCGACATGCAGCCGTACAAAACAAGCCAGGAAGATATTGATACCTATGAGCGGGAGATAATCCCCTACTGGAAAGGCAAAACTCAGCGGGAACGTATCTTTAATCATGTTCCAGAGGAATGGCGCAGAGCGTATGAAGCCGGTCTTTTCACCGAATTCATGGAGCAGCGTGCGCCTGGTCATACAGTGCTTGACGGGAAGATTTACAAAAAAGGCATGCTGGATTTCAAGACCGAGATAGAGGCAAATATCGCGGCCCTTGACTACCTCAACGACCCGGAAGCCACAGACAAAGCGGAGCAGTGGCAAGGGATGTCTCTTTCCTGTGATGCCATCATCACCTTCGCCGAACGTCACGCGAATCTGGCCGAAGAGAAGGCCAAAGCAGAGAGTGATCCACAGCGGAAACAGGAACTTGAAAAGATTGCTGCTGTCTGCCGTCGGGTTCCTGCCCATAAACCAGAAACATTTTGGGAAGCTCTGCAGATGTACTGGTTTGTGCATCTTGGCACCATTACAGAACTCAATGGCTGGGATGCCATGAATCCCGGACACCTCGACCAGCACCTCCGGCCTTTCTATGAAAAAGAGATCGCAGAAGGAACACTCACCCGCGATGAAGCCAAAGAACTGCTCTGCTGCTTCTGGATAAAGGTGAACAATCACCCTGCACCGCCGAAGGTGGGAATTACCTTCAAGGAAAGTGGCACCTACAACGATTTTACCAACATCAATATAGGCGGACTTACCCCGGACGGCGAGGATGCCGTAAATGACGTGAGTTATCTCATGCTCGAGGTGGTTGAGGAACTGCATATTCTGCAGCCCGGGAACTCTGTGCATATCAGTACAAAAACACCGGACGAATTTCTGCATGCCGCCATAAAGCTGATCCGCCAGGGCCATGGATATCCCTCTGTCTTCAACCCGGACACCTATGTTCAGGAGATGGTCAACATGGGCAAAACCCTGCGTGATGCCCGCGAAGGTGGCTGCTCCGGCTGCATTGAAGTTGGTGCTTTCGGTAAAGAGGCCTTTCTGCTGACGGGGTATTTGAATGTTCCCAAAGTTCTTGAAATTACGATGAACAACGGTATTGATCCCGTCACTGGAAAGCGGTGCAGTATAGAGACCGGTGATCCTCTCAGCTTCACCAGTTTTGACGAACTCTACGCTGCCTTTATAAAGCAGATTCACTATATCGTGGATCAGAAGATGCGGGTGAGCAACTATATCGACCGCATGTTCGCAAAATATGCACCTGCCACCTTCCTCTCCGTAGTCATTGACGACTGTATCAGCAAAGGAAAAGACTATTACGACGGTGGCCCCCGATACAACACCAGCTATATCCAGTGCTGCGGCCTTGGCACGATAACGGACAGCCTTTCTGCCCTGAAAAAGCATGTTTTTGAAGATGGGAAAATCCCCATGGAAAAATTGCTTGGGGCTCTTGCGAATAACTTTGAAGGTGAAGAGGTTATGCGCCAGACAATCATGAACCGCACACCGTTCTTTGGCAATGATGATGAGTATGCCGATGCTATTGCCGTGCGGGTTTATGACGACCTGGTAGACAGCATTGAAGGCAAACCGAACATCAAAGGAGAAGTGTACCATCTCAATATGCTCTCCACGACCTGCCATGTCTATTTTGGCAAGATGATGGGGGCAAGTGCCAATGGACGCCTTGCCGGGAAATCAATTTCCGATGGGACCTCTCCTTCTCACGGTGCTGATACCCACGGCCCTGCCGCAGTGGTGAAATCCCTTGGCAAGCTCGATCAGACGAAGTCCGGCGGAACCCTTCTCAATGAACGATTTCTGCCGAGCCTGTTAAAGCGGGATGAAGATGTCAAAAAACTGGGCCAGCTGATTCGCACCTATTTCAAGCTGGGTGGACACCATATTCAGTTTAATATTGTCGATACGGCAACCTTGCTTGCCGCCCGGGAAACACCGGACGATTACAAGGATCTGCTGGTGCGCATGGCCGGATATTCCGATTATTTCAACGACATGAACGATGATCTGCAGACAGAGGTCATTGAGCGGACGGAGAATGAGGCTGTATAGGTAAAAATGCCTTAAGGGTACCTTGAATAATCTTGTATTTCGTTCATATTCAAGACACAGGAGAAAATTTATTAGAGCAATGTTTAATATCTCGACGTCTCATTCCTCGCTTTGTCGGAGGATAAATTTTTGACTGTAACGAAGAAGATGGGCGAAAGACTGATTATTCAACACGGGAGGGACATGCAGAAAAGAGCATGTCCCTCTTTTCATGGTTTGTGAAATAACGAGAGGTTCGCCGTGAGCTCTGGAATAATTTTCGATATAAAACACTACTCTATAAATGATGGGCCGGGGATTCGGACCACTGTTTTCTTCAAAGGCTGCCCTCTGCACTGTGCATGGTGTCATAATCCTGAGAGTATTTCTCCGCTGCCGCAGAAGATGTACAACGAAAAAAAGTGCATCGGCTGCAAAGAGTGCGTGAAAGCATGTCCTGAAAACGCCTGCACCCTCACTCCTGCCGGAATTATAACTGACGTGGACCTGTGCACTTCCTGCGGCAAATGTGCCGATGTCTGCCCGACCCTCGCAACCGAGATGTCCGGAAGAATAGCAGAGGTGGAGGAGATACTGCTTGTGGTGGAAAAGGATCGTCCTTTTTATGAGGAATCCGGTGGAGGGGTTACGTTTTCAGGAGGAGAACCCACCCGACAGGCAAAATTTCTTCTGGAGCTGCTGAAAGAGTGTGGTGCGCGCAAGTTGCACCGGGCTGTGGATACCTGCGGACTGGTAAAGCAGGAGACCATGCTTGCCGTAGCAGAGGAGTGTGACCATTTCCTGTTTGATCTGAAACATATGGATACGGAGAAGCACCGCCTGTGGACAGGTTCCGGCAATGAATTGATTCACGAAAACCTGCGGGCTCTCGCCAGAAGAGGTGCAGTAATAAGCATTCGTATCCCCCTTATTGCCGGCATCAATGCAGATGAGAAGAACATTGAGGAGAGCGCCCGGTTTCTTGCCTCACTCGAAGGACAGAAGGTGGCCGTAAACCTTTTGCCGTATCATGATATCGCCGTGAATAAATATAAACGTCTTGGTAAAGAGTACGATTCCAGCCAGATGCTGGAACCGACAGAAGAGCGGGTAAAACAGATTATTGAACAATTTGCGGAAGTGGGACTTGCTGCCAGCGTGGGTGGGTAAGAGAATTATTTCTGCAATACTTCAGAGCTGCAAAAAAATACTGGAGTATTGCAGATTGTACGAAAACAGGTAGAAGAAAAGAGAAATAAACACGTCTCTACCACGAGATGGCAAACGTGTTGCACTTATTACTTGAATCCAGCAACCTGATTCGTTAAGTGCATTACTTTTTGCACGGAAAAAGAAAAGGGGTCAAGTCCGCTTTTGACTCCTTAAAAAATTAAAGGGGACAGATTTATTTTACTCTTGCCTGTTTGCTGGTAGCTGTTCAGCAACACTGCTGAACAGCTAGAGTCCGTGGTATTATCAGGTTTCCAGCACCTGCCTGAATAGTTACGTTTGCTGTTTGCTGCTGGTAGATCGGGTGAGTGCCCGCAATATAAACTCTGACAAACACTAATGACCGATTGCGTGAATGTCACTCTAAAACGGGTGGGAAACGGCAACTATTAAGGAGTAATTGAAGCAAATGCTTACCTGCTTCTTGCAAATATTTAACTTGAGCGATATTATGGCTTTTTTTTGTATTATGATCATGAATATTTAAATAGAGATATATATGCTTACTACATTTCTGACTTATTGCGGCGTTGGTGCCATCGCCGGCATTCTTGCCGGACTGCTCGGGATCGGTGGAGGGCTGGTGATTGTCCCCATGCTGGTCTACGTTTTTGCTCTGAATCATATCCCCCCTGAACTGACCATGCATGTTGCGCTGGCCACCTCCATGGCAAGCATCATGTTCACCTCGGTTTCCAGCTTTATGGCCCATCATAAACGCGGAGCGGTGCGGTGGGATGTGGTAAAAAAAATCGTTTTCGGGATTCTTACCGGTACCTTTCTCGGTTCCTGTTTTGCCTCGGCAATGTCGACAAATTTTCTCAAAGTCTTTTTCGTTATCTTTCTCTATTTTGTGGCAACCCAGCTTTTACTCAACAAAAAGCCGAAAGGCGAACGTGATCTGCCGGGCAAGGCGGGGATGTTTGCGGTAGGCAACGGTATTGGGGTGGTGTCCAGTCTGGTTGGTATCGGTGGCGGGACCCTGTCAGTGCCGTTTATGCTCTGGTGTAATATCAAGGTCCACCACGCCATCGGGACTTCGGCCGCTATCGGCCTGCCCATAGCCGTTGCCGGAACGGTCGGCTATATATTCAATGGCTGGAATGTGGCCGGGCTGCCTCAGTATTCGCTGGGCTATGTCTATCTGCCCGCGTTATTGGGAATTGCCGCGGTGAGTGTACTGACAGCGCCTCTGGGTGTTAAGCTGGCGCACAGTTTGCCGGTGGCCCCCTTGAAGCGGATATTTTCTCTGTTGCTGTATGTTGTGGCGACTAAGATGTTGTTGGGGATTTTGTAGTACTGGCAGACCGATATTTACTCTTCAGCACTTTCGTTTTGAATACCAATGACGAAAGTGTGGTGAAGAGACTGACTCTGGTGAGAATTATTGCCAGCCGTGTCCAGGAACGACCTGCCTCTTGATATTGGCCAATAAATACCAGCATTGTTCGTATCCATTCTCCTGCCGCCAGAAGCAGAAATTCAACCATTGGTCTTCTCTTCTCCGGGAAGGTCTTCCAACTGAGCTGCAATTGATCTTCACACCGCACACACTTCAACTGGTCAACCTGAATAAAGTTTTATGTTGTGCTCAGGAATCTTGTGGCCTGGGTCCCAGGGTAAATATTCTATGAAAGAAATGTACGTAATTCACGAAGACCCCGAATTTGTCGTGGTCGTAAAGTCAAGTGGACT
>Ga0172378_10000085_pt1 | contig 66086 bp, 72 predicted proteins | sample GrowelOW332metaG_FD_119755 | JGI IMG/M metagenome (GOLD analysis project Ga0172378, IMG submission 119755) | Groundwater microbial communities from an aquifer near a municipal landfill in Southern Ontario, Canada - Pumphouse #3_1 metaG | ecosystem: Environmental > Aquatic > Deep subsurface >... | reverse complement strand
GTTGTTGCTTATTTTGTTGGATTTGAAGGTAATCGTTTGTGGATAACAATGGCTTTACTTGCCATAGCTTTCTTCCCTACGGGGGCAATAAGTATTGCGCAAACTTCACTTTTCAATGATAGTATTGATTATTTAGAATGGCAAACGGGTAAACGGACAGAGGGAGTTACTTTTTCTATGCAAACATTTTTTACGAAAGTTGCTAGCGGAATAACTCAAGGCGGGTCAATGATAGCACTCGGTATATTGGGGTATAAAGCAATAGATGCACCTAATGCTGTTTATGTTGGGACACAATCTGCTGCTTTCGATAAGTGGATATGGCCACTTATGATACTTACTCCCGCAATTGCTGCACTATTGTATATAATACCGCTATTTTTTATTAGATACACAAATAAACAAAAAGCATTGGTGGAAGAAGATTTAAGATGTAGAAGGGAAGGTTTGCCCGAAAGTGGCGAATCGCCATTTTGCAAAATGACAGAAGTAGAATAAATAATAAAACCGCCTATAAATTATTATAGGCGGTTTTATTATTAAAAAATTTATTGTTTGGATTTTGTATTAATTAATTTGGGTGTATAAATCATCATTTAGAATTATATCGATATATTCCATCCACTTTATACGAGTTACATGAATTTCTGGATTGCTTAGCCAAAAATAAAATACATTATAAATACCACCGGTAAAGAATGTGCTAATAATATAAACGGGAAGTTTGTAGCCTATTTGTTTATTTTCAGCGTGTACCATATCTTTTATGCTTCTTTCAAGAGAAGTTCTTATAACACTCATAACTTTTTCATTATTATTGTTTTCAAAGATTTTTCTAATTATATCTTCGTGTTCTGCTATATAATTTAGAATTGTTAATGCAGCGGCTCTACAAAAATCCTTAAGATTTAGTTCATTCATATTCTTATCTAATTTTTCAAGCTCATTATGTTTTATTTCTTCTACTAAACAAGTAAGTAGATGATATTTATCTTCAAAATATGCATAAAATGTAGTTCTGTGAACCATTGCCATATCGCAAATTCCAACTACACTTAAATCCTCTATTGATTGTTTTTGTAATAAAGTTATAAGTGTAGAATATAACAATTTTCTTGTGCGTAAAACTCTTAAGTCTTCTTTTTGTTTTGGCATAAATCGCTCCTAAGTTAGTATACATATAGACAATTTTGTATGCTTAAATACATTTGATTTGTTTTATTATAGCATATAAGCTAATTTTAGTCAAGATATACTACAAATGTATAGTTTGCATACACTTGTACTTATATTATATTCGTATGAATAACTAAAAAAACGGAACATATTTGTTCCGTTTTTTACTAATTTATAGGTTATTTTTTAGGATAGCTAGTATGGCTATTTTTGGGTATTGGTTGTGTCGGTTGTATCAAACATTTTGCACCAAACCCTATTAAATCGCTACGATTATTTGCTATTAGAATTTCTTTTATTTGATTATAATTGCTATCTTCATAATATTGAAGTAAAGCACGGTTTATTTGTTTTTCTTGTTTTGTGTTCGGCACATATACAGCTTTTAGGGTGTCGGGGTCAAGTCCCGTATAGTACATAGTTGTAGATTTTGTACTAGGTGTAGGATAAAAATCCTGTACTTGTTCGGGTCTGACATTAATAGATTTGAGATAACAAGCTAATTTTATAGCATCTTTAGTGTCTGAACCGGGGTGCGAACTTATTAAATAAGGTACGATATATTGTTTTAAGCCTAATTCTGTAGTAACTTTATCATAAAGCAAGCGGAATTCATCGAATACGCTATTAGGTGTTTTGTTCATGATTTGAAGAACCTTATCTACACAATGTTCTGGCGCTACACGAAGTTGTCCGGAAATATGATATTCTACTAATTCTTTTAGTATAGCTTTTGAATTTCTATCCATCATCAAATAATCAAAACGGATACCACTTCTTACAAATACTTTTTTAACTTTAGGTAATGTGCGTAAAGTCCGCAAAATATCCATATACTCAGAATGGTCAACTTCTAGATTTGGGCAAGGCGAAAACCCGATACAAGTTTTGTCTTGGCAACTACCGACTTTTGCTTGTTTTGCACAAGAAGGGTTCCTGAAATTGGCAGTTGGGCCACCTACATCGTGAATATACCCCTTAAAATCTTTATCTTTAGTCATTAAAATAGCTTCTTCGATTAAGCTTTCTTTACTTCTTTTTGTTATTTGTCTACCTTGATGCATACTAATAGCACAATAATTGCAAGCACCAAAACAGCCACGAGTTGAGGTTAGACTAAACTTTACTTCGCTTATTGCGGGTACACCTTTTTTATACATCGGGTGGTAATTACGCATATAAGGATATGTATAAACTTCATCTAATTCTTCAGTTGATAGTGGAAATTGTGGTGGATTAACTACCAAATATTTTTCGTTTTGCTTTTGTAAAAGGGCATATTTGGTGTTAAATTCATTACACTTATATTCTATATTAAATGCATTAATATATGTTGTTTTGTTATTTTGTATTTTTTCATAAGATGGAATTCTATTTATTTTATTTTCATCTAACTCTTTTAATATTTTTTTTGGTAAATTATCTCTTTCGGTTAGATAACAAGTTCCTCTTATATCTTTAATATTACTAATTGGAATATTCCGTTTTACCATAGTAAGCAATTCTGCTATCGGTTTTTCACCCATACCATAAATAAGTAGATCAGCAGGTGCGTCTACAAGAATCGATGGCATAACTTTATCATTCCAATAATCGTAGTGGGCAAATCTTCTTAAACTCGCCTCAATTCCGCCAATACAAATATAGCTATCAGGGAAAAGTTTGCGTACATTTTTAGTGTGAAATGTTAGTGCACGGTCAGGAACTTTACCAACTATTCCGCCTTCACTATAAACATCTTGACTACGCCTTAATTTAGCTACAGTATAATTGTTTACCATACTATCTACGACTCCACCGCTAATGAAAAATCCAATATTTGGAGTGCCTAATTTTTGATAATCAGCATCATTTTGTGGTTGTGGAATTATTCCGATGGAAAAACCGTAATGTTCTATTATTCTAGAAACAATGGCGTGTCCAAAAGAAGGATGGTCAACATAAGCATCTGTACAAATTAGTATAAAGTCAGGTGCTTGATTATTTAATTCTTCTTTAGTTGTGGGCAAAAATGGCATTTTAATATCCTCTCAATATATCGTAAGTATAGTTTATAATATTGATTTTAGCAAGTAAATAATAATAATTGATAATAGTCATAGGGTGTGTTAGTATATAGCTAACCTACATAATTATAGAAGGTATTTGATATTGGATAAATCTCTAAAAAAAGTAATATCTCGAGATAAGCAGATAATAAAATTTTGTTTATATGGATTCTTAAAGGATTTGAAATTTTTTGAGCCATTTTTGCTTGTCTATTTAATGAGTAATGACCTAAATTTATTACAAATAGGTATTTTGATAAGTATTAGAGAAATTATAATTAATATTTTTGAAATTCCATCTGGGTTTATTGCGGACTATATCGGGCGTAAAAAAGAATTAAGTATGTGTTTTATCTTTTATGCGGTATCATTTGTGTTTTTCTTTTTCAGCAAAAATTTTGGGATAGCGGCAGTTGCTATGGTGTTTTTTGGATTAGGCGAAGCTTTTAGGTCAGGTACGCATAAAGCAATGATATACACTTATTTGGAAGAAAAAAATTGGCAGGATAACAAGACTTATGTTTATGGAAAAACCCGTTCGGCATCTCTAATAGGTAGTGCAATTAGTTCGCTTCTTGCAATAATAATTATTCTTAATGTGCCTAAAGTCGGATATATTTTCCTAGCTTCCATAATTCCATATATTTTAGATTATATATTAATAATGACATATCCAAAATCATTAGATAAGTCTGCGTTGCAAGATAAAATAAGTTTTAAAGCAATGGTCAAAATGTTTGGACAAAGTATTTTTCACAATAGAAATTTGCGAAAAATATTGGTAGGAGAAGGGTCATTTGAAGCGGTTGTATCATCAATAAAAGACTATATACAACCTATTATGGAAATGCTTATTGTTGGGTCAGGTATTTTATTATTGAAAAAAATGTCGCCCGATGATAATTTGCATATAGTTTTGGGTGTATTATATGCTTTCTTTAATGTATTCGGGTCAATTGCCTCAAGAAGATCTTATTTGATTAAAAACAAATTTAATTCAAAAGCAAGTCTTAACATAATGCATATTATTTTATGTTTAACTATGTTGTTATTAGGCATATTTATTAAAAATCCATTAATTATTTGTTTTATATTCTTAATTATTTACCTAGCTCAAAATACGAGAAAACCTATTTTTATAGATGAAATAGATAATAATATAAATAAATGCGAAAGAGCAACGATGCTAAGTGTAGCATCACAAGTAAAATCTATTTTTGTTATTATATTGGCGCCAATATTAGGTGCGGTTGCAGATAACTTTGGATTGCAATATATTATGTATGGTTTAGCTGGGTTGTTATTTATTATATTTCCGTTTATAATGTTAAAAGAAAATAAATAAAAAGGGAATTTGGGCTTTGTGAATGTCAAAAGATAACAAACATATAAAGAGCAAAATTACTTGGAATAAGCCTGCAAAGGGGCGGTATTTGTCAATTAAAGAATTCCTGAATTATTCATTGTATGTATTGGGCAATGGGGCAATAGGTGGTTCGTTAATTTTTGTGGCGACAGTTGCTTTATTGCCTTATTTTTATAGAATTGATACAATACACGCATATATTATTGTTGCATCAGGAAGTTTGCTTAATATGATTGTGCAACCATTTTTGGGAAATCTTATGGAAAGGACAAATACAAAATTTGGTAAATATAAACCTTATATTTTGTGTATGATGCCTTTATATGTTATTTTGGTAATTTTGGTACTTTGGGTGCCACAATTTGAAAGTGAAAATTCGAGAATAATTTATGCATATTGTACTTGTATTCCTGCACTATTATGTTATGTATTTGCCAATAATATGGCACTTACAATGCCTACAATAATTACGCCAAATCAACAAGAGAGGGCTGATGTAATGACTCCCGTAAGCTTGATAGGCGGACTAATTCCTTCGCTTATAGCACTTATAGCTGGTCCATTGCGTAGTCATTTTGGATTATTAGGTAAAGAATTTGTAGCTATAAGAATTATCGGCATAGGTAGTGTTTCAATTGGTATTTTATTAGTGTTTTTCTTGCTTAGAGTAAAAGAAAGAGTGCATCAAACTATTGATGCAAATACCCAAAAAGTAAACAAGGTAAGTGTAATAGAAGCATTAAAAATGCTCTCCAAAAATAAACCGCTTAAAATATTGTGTTTTGCACTTATTCTTGGGTCATTAAGAGAATTTTCCGCTTTATTTAGATGGCTTATTATACAATTTAGATTTGCTGAAAATGTAAATGATGCTATTAAAATTTCTGGTATTCCTATGTCGATTATGTCTTTAGGATTTACTGTATCAGCTTTTCTAATGCCTGTGCTAACAAGGAAATTTAGTAAAAAAGTGGTGCTGATAATTTATACATCGTGTGCTTTAATTGGTAATAGTGTTCTTGCTATAATTGGTTATGAAAACATTCCTATAGGTATGACTTCTCTAATTGTGGTTACTATTTTTCATTTTATTAGTGCTATGGCTATAGCTTCGGTTATTGTACCTATTATGTTAGGCGATATAGCCGATTATCAACAATTTATATCAGGTAAAAGATTAGAAGGACATCTTCAAAATTTACTAATAACTGTGCCTTTACTTTGTTCACAAATATTTATGATGGGTTCTTGGTTTTGGCAAAGAAAAATTGGGTTCGAACCAAAGGATTTTGCAAATTCTGCTGTTTTGACTTTACATCAAAGGGCAATTACTTGTCAATGGTTTGATGTGGTTAGTATTATATCCGCAGTAAGTGCGCTATTAATGATAATAGTTCTGTTATTTTATCCACTTTCTAAGAAAAAAACTATAGAAGTGTCGAATTATTTGGAAAACCATTCAGTTTATCGAATTGATTCCGAAACGGAAGTTGAAAAATTTGTTGAAAGTATTATTACAGATAACACAAATAACTTAAGAGAAGTTATAAAGAATCTAGATGATGATATAGATAACATAGAGAATTGAAAACCCTCTAATTCTTATTATTAACCAAATCAAAGTGAGTTTGGCGCATTCCTTCGACTTCATCGCAAATAGGCTTTAATGAGCAACTGTCGCAGTCTAAGGTTACATTCTTAAGTGCGTGGTCAAAAGAATTTGTTATGTCGGCTACTCTAGCACCTGCTGTTATTAGTTCATCAGATATTGGCAAAGTGCCGGTAATAAACATTATTTTTACATTTTTTACCATAGGGTTTTTCTTGTAGGCATTTATATAGTAATTGCCTATCGTTTCAAAATTAATACCATTTTTTATAGCGTCTTTACTAATTCTAACTTGTTCTTTATTAAGCATACTTGATGCTGTTAGCATATAACCATTTAGATTAAGTCTATAATGAGCAAATTCAAGAGCTTTTATGTTTTTATAAATTGTATTTTGGCTCATATCGGGTTGGTCTTTTATCCTAAGATAAGTAATTCTAGAAAAAGCTATATTTTCTTTTATTTCTGTTAGGTCTTGTCCATATAAAAGCAACTCATCTTTATTTACTAGATTTTCATTAGAAGTAGGGCATAAAAATGCAGCAGAGGGAAACTCTCGTACTCCAAGTTCGTATGAAGCATCTCTGCTTAATATAAACTCGTTAGATTTTGAGGTTTTCCAATTTTCTTTATAAGTTACTGGCAAGTTTTTTGCACTTTGCTTACTTAGTAATTCGTTTGTTACATTTATTATTCCATCGTATATTTTCATAGTTTTTGATAACCCTTTTTTTAGTATGTGTAAAATTAATAAATGAAAGCACTATACCAAAATAAAATGGCATAGTACTTTCTTATTTGTTTATAAAGTAAATAATTAAATTTTACTTGTATTGTTTTTATTTTTTCTTTCGTGATATTTATTGAACATAGAATATATTTTAGATACCAATTTCATATCAGCGTTTGTAATATAAATAATGAATAGTGTTATCATTATTAAACCTCCAAATCTAAACCTTTTTGTCTTGCATATTCAGCTGCACCAAGTGCACCCATTAGTTGTGGATCATATCCATTTTCATTTAGGTCAATAACTTTTAATTTTAGTACTTTTTCTATAGCTTTTGTCAAACCTTTGTTCTTAGCGCAACCACCTGTAAGTGTTATGCTATCAATTGCTCCGGCTTTCTTTGCCATAACAAAACAACGTTTTGCAACGGCTAATTGGATACCAGCTGCGATTTCATCTTTAGGTTGACCTTCACCTACTAAAGTAATTACTTCAGATTCAGCAAAAACTGTACATTGTGAAGTTATTGGAATTACATTTTTTGCTGTTAGTGATAATGTACTAAATTCATCTAGTGTACATTCAAATGCACGTGCCATACTTTCAAAGAAACGACCAGTGCCGGCAGCACATTTATCATTCATTGCAAAGTTTTTAACAGTACCATCATCATCGATAGCAATACCCTTAACATCTTGTCCACCGATATCAATTATTGCTCTAACATTAGGATTAGCTATATGCACGCCCATTGCGTGACAACTAATTTCACTAATATTTTCTTGTGCTTGTGGTACTTTATTACGACCATAACCAGTACCTATAAGGTATGATAGGTCTTCAATTTTTTTAAGTTCTGGTAATTTACCAAGTACATTATTAAGTCCTAGTAAAGCACTATCTTTGCTATTTATTTTGCTTCTTATAGTGTCATTAGCCACCATTTTGCCATTTTCATCAACAATTACTGTTTTTGTGTACGTAGAACCTACATCACATCCGCCAAAATATTTCATTTTATTATCTCCTTCTACCAAGTTAAATCATCATTATATTCTACTAGAGTTGGGTCTAGTGGTTTTGCTTTGAAAACAGTTTCCATATAGTTGTTAACTTTTCCACGCATTGATTTTCTACTTACTGTACGCCTGTCGCAAAGGTCGTGTTCTACCCAAATAAGGTGAATACCTCTTTCTCGAGCTTGTTCTTCAAATAAACCTTGAAGTCCATTCATTGATTTGCAAGAAACGTGATAGTACATAATTACTATATTACAATTAAAGTATTCGCACATTTTCCAACATTCATCAAGTACATTTACAAATCCGCCGTTTGTATGGCTACGCATTGTCATACGCTCGTATGCGGTAGCTAAATCAACTAATGATTTATATTTATCTTCTGTATTAAAGAAGTGATGACTTAGCATACATTCCATATCAACTAGGGTCTTAATGCCCCAACAGTTTTGTGCCCAAAAAGTAAAGTTACTATAATAATGAGCAGGGCAACCCCAAACAATTGCACGGTATTTTGCTTGATTGTCAAGTTTTTTATCTTGTTCGTAGCCTTTCATCATTAAATCGTGAACTTTTATATCATTTTTTACGAATTTAGGATCTAAATTACCCGCAACTTGAAAGGCATATTCTCTATGAAGTGCCAAACTTGCGCCACAAACTTGTGGATATGGAGTTCTATTTATTTCCCATTTATCTAGCATATATTGAGTTTCTGTATTATATCTTTTTGCAACTTCGAAATAATGGTCCCAATCGCATTTTTCGCCAGTTTGTTCTTCTAACCATTTAATACAGCCTTGAATGTTCTTAACTGCATAGGCTTGAATTTCCGGTTCATTAAAACGAACTGGAGGTGCTATTTGGTATGATGGTAATTTGAAATATCTATCCATAAAAACCGTTGCACTAACAGAACCGTCACAAGGCATTGAAGAACCAATAAAATAATCACCGCATAAAGGATAATCATCAAGTGCTGCACAACCACTTTCGGCTGCTGGTAGTGGACAAGAATCAGCGGGTAAACCAAAATTTTCTATTGCATCAATATAAGGTAAATTGGCTGATTGGTCAACTTCACCAGCTTCAAATACTGGAATCATTTGAATAGGTATAAAAATCAAATTAGGGAAGAAACCACCTATTTGACAAGGCATCATTTCATCAAATATAACTATTTTTTTGCGAAGTGCTGCCGCTTTTTTACTATTACCATTAAGGTGTTTATCTGCTTTTAACATAGTAGCTAGCATATTTACTGAATGTTCTAAAACAGTAAAAAATTGGTTATGGGCGTATCTTAATTCGTAGCCTTTTAGCCCAAGAGTATGTCTATCAACAAAAGCAGGGGTAGAAAGATATGATGCCATCCATCTATATCTAAATAAACTCTTAACCGTTTGTATGGGTGCTTTAAAGGTAAGTCCGATAATTATTAGTTTCCAGCATTTTAGCCATCTACCAAAATCGTACATAGTGTCCTTAAAGCCTTTCCACTCACGGCGAGTTGTTGCTATTTTGCCATTAAAAAGATCTCCTAAACCTTTTACTTTCGTAGTGTTTTTTGTCTCTGCCATAATTAACCTCTCTCTTTAGCTTTTCTAGCAGCTTTTATCTTCTTTATTTCAAGGCTTTCAACAAAAGCCTGTACACGAGTACGCAATTGACCGCTAGTTCTTGACATATAAGGTCTGTCAATTGATAGTGTAGGAATATTACGCTCATTATTCATTATATAGCTTGCTATTGTTCTTTCATATCCCCAATAGGTACAGAATTTTATTTGTTCATAAATTATTCCGTCAGCATTATAATCTTTTACTAATTGTTCAGCAAAATCTTCTCTAAATTTAACTTTTTCTTGACTCATGAATCGTGGACACAAACTATCTTTTAGGTATCTACGACATACTTGAGTTAGGAAGTCTTCGTGACCTTCGGATTCATCAAGTTCGATAACTTGTCTTCCTGGGAAAGAACCATAACAGAATCTATCAGCAACAACTAGTGCACCAGATTCTTCCATTAGGGTAATTAAATCAGGGTCATCAATTTCACTACCGACAACAACAACTCTAGCTCTATATTTATTTTTTGCGTCAGCTTCTCTAGTTTTGATTTCTTCTAGAGTTTCTCTTAATTTGTCAACAATTAATTTTTTAGGACAAGTATAGCTAACTAAATTAAGAATGTGAAATTCGTGGCCAGTTATTAATGGATTCAATTCTTTACGATAATTACCAATTTCAGTAATTATTGCGGATACTTCATTTTGTTCTTCTACAGCTTTTTTGATAGCCGCATCAGAAATATCAGTACCCAAATTTTCCTTTAATTTATCCATAATTTTAAGTTTAATTTGTTCAGTATAATGAATAACCGCATCATCATCATAGCAAAAAGGAATATCAGCGTGTGATAAAAAGAAAGTTTTGCCAGTAATTAAATTTTGTACTTCTATGTTTTCTAAGCAACGATTCATACCTTCACAAGTGTCTACACCCGCTAGGGCATCAATAAAGTTGTAACCGCCTTCAATTGACCTTTCTAATATAGCTCTAGCAAACTCACAAGTACCTGTGGTCATATAGTATGTTGCCATATCGAAAGAACCAGATTTTGGTGCTCTTAAACGTACAGAAAAGCAATTATCGACATTCAATAAAACTTCAGGTACGTGAAAACAAGTGTAACCGATTACCTTTTTTCCATCTTCTTTCGCTTGTCGTACCAATTCATTATAGGCACTGTCAAGAAGATTTTCGAAATAAATCATATGTTTTAGATCTTTCATGGAGTTCTCCTTCAATAGTAATATTTATTTTATTAATTTAAACTTCCTAAGAGCCTCAGTAACTCCAACAATCACTTCAGATTGTTCGGGAAGTTTGGTTATGTTCTTGCCTTGAATATCAAAGGTGGCAAGAGTTGTATCATTAGGGATATAAGCAAGTATAGGAATATCGCCTGTATCAATAAATTCCTTAACAGATTCGTCGGGTAAGCGGTTTATAATACAGCCTATTTCGTCATACATTACCATTTTATCCGCAACTTTTTTTATAGTTTGGATTACTTGTGTTCCCTTTTTACTTGCATCGGAAATAAGAAGTAAGTGTGTAACTTTTTCCATAACACGCCTATTTACTTGTTCTATACCAGCTTCGCCATCAATTACTACATAATCAAAGTCTTTAGCGAGCATAGATATTACATCTTTTAGATAAGCATTAACTTTGCAATAGCAACCTGATGATTCCGGACGACCAATAGCAAGAAAAGCATACCCTTCAGTTTCTACAATGGTTTCATAAATTTGGAACCGTGATTCACTTACTAAGTCAAGTGCTTGACTAGTTTTGCCTTCTTCAACAGAACTGATAATTGATTGTCTTATGTCATTAACAGTTTGTTTAGGTTCTATCCCAAGAGCAGTAGCAAGGCCGACAGCAGGGTCAGCATCTATTGCCAATATTTTTTTATCAGGATAGTTAGCAGCAAGTATTTTTATGATTGCCGCAGAAAGGGAAGTCTTACCGACCCCCCCTTTCCCCGTAAGTGCAATTATTTTTGTATCTTTTTGTAACATAAATTCTCCTAAACTTTTAGAGCAAGATTATAAGCAGCTCTACTAGCTTCTAATACTCTACCAGCTTTAGCACTATCACCAATATTATATAGTTCTGGTGCTACGTGAGCTTGTTGCATTTCAAAGAACATTTTTTCATCGGCACGACCACCCATAGCAAGAAGAACCATATCGGTTTCGAAAGAAGTAGGTTTGAAATCATCACCAATTTTCTTTGCCAATGGATTTTCTATATTAGTAGGTAGTATAGGTTGCCAACAATTATAAGGATTAGGAACATTCTTATTATAATTCTTTTCAACATTAACTTTGCCTTTTTCAAATGAAGTAACTTTTGTGCAATTATGAAGTTTTACTCCAGCTATTTCCATATAATGTAGTAAATGTCCACGATTAGCTGTACAAGAACCTTCCATAAAACGAGGTAGCATTTCTACAACGGTTACATCAATACCTTGTTCGTAAGCTAGGAAGTAAGCAGCTTCGCAACCAACTACGCCACCACCGACTATAACAACTTTTTTAGCGCCATCTAGCAATTCTGGTTTTACTAATATATCAGTTGCAAAAGCGTGTTTTACATCGTTTATACCTTTTAAGAAACCAGGCACTTTGTTATCTATTCCGTATGCTAATACGACTGCGTCATAACCTTCTTTTTTAAGAGATTCTGTATCAGCAGTAGAATTAAGAATTAATTTGAAGTTGGCATTTTTCTTTGCTTTTTCAATTTTACTATTTAGATAAATCAAGTAGTTTTCAAAATCGAATTTACCTTTAGGTTTGCCACCGGGAATAACCTTACCGCCAATTTCTGCATTTCTCTCGTATAAGTCTACTTTGTGACCTCTCTTAAGTGAGCTAAGTGCAAATATAATACCAGCAGGTCCTGCACCAAGTACAGCAATACGCTTTGAAACAGTAGCTTTTGGTATTTCTTGAGGTATAATATCTTCAAATCCAGTACGAGGATTTACCGCACATTGTGGGTGTCCGCCTAATACAAATTCGTTTATACAACCTTCTTGACAACCAATACAAGGGCAAATGTCAGAAACTTCACCTTTATAAGCTTTATTACACCAGTCAGGGTCAGCAAGTAATGGTCTTGCAAGCATTACCATATCACAATCGCCATCACGGATAGCTTTTTCAGCAATATCAGGATAACCAAGTTTACCAACAGCAACTATAGGAACTTCTACACCAGCATTAGACAATATATTGTTTTTCTTGAAATAATCTTTTGCAATCTTGCTAATAGGCAAGAAACAGCCTGCAGGCATACCTGCTGGAGGATGTGGTAACCACCAGTTATCATAACAGCCTAAATCAACGTCAAACATATCAACGCCGGCTTTAACTAAATTTGCCATATATTCTAGTGTGTCTTGAATTGTACGACCGTTAGTGAACTTTTTAAGTTGTTTAACTTTCATACCTTTTTCGCCATAAGTTTCGTTAAGTGCTAAACTTAAATCTATACGATACATAATAGGATAGTTAGCGCCAGCACGACGACGAATTTCTTTAATAATATCGATACCAAATTTTTGTGGGTCAGAATATTTACCAAGTTGTCTTCTATTGAAAGCAGGATTTGTCATTTGTTCTAATAAATAACCTTCGTGCCCGTGTAAATATACACCATCTAATCCGCATTCTTTTGCATCAGCAGCAGCTTGTCCACAATTTTTGATAATTTTCTTTAAATCGTGATCTGAAAGTCTTTTGCAAGGTATCTCACTTATATAAAAATTAGGATTCCAAGATGCAGAAACTGGAAGTTTGTGCATTGTTAATAAACAATTAGGATTACCAACACGACCTAGTCCAGGTGTAAGTTGTATAAAAATTTTACTTCCGTAAGCGTGAACACCTTGAGATAAATCACGCCAACCCATCAAGTTGGTACGAGAACGGTCTATTCTTGGGAAATAACTTAAACCGCCTGGTTCTGTTACGGAACTATCAATTCCGTGACTTACAGGGATTAATCCTGTTGTTAACAAACCTGTACCTCCCTTTGCACGAGCAAAGAAATATTGTAACATTTTGTCATTAGGACGTCCGTTTTCTTCGCACATATCCAAATTACCCATAGGTCCCATTACAACACGATTTTTAAGTGTAAGTCTATTTATTTGGATTGGAGAAAAAACGGAATCATAGGGATATAATTCTTTAGTCATTCTACCAGTACCACCGGCAGTATTCTCTAAATTATCATTTTGCACCCAATTGCCATAGCTATCTACTAATTGTTGAACTTCAGAATCTGTTTTCATATTGAGCTCCTTTAATTTTTATCGATAAAAGTTTATCTATTGCATATTATAGTACATTTTAATGTTAATTGCAATACCTTTTATAAAATTAGGATAGTAAAAAAATGGAAAATAATTCACCATTTTTAATATAATGTAAAGTAAATTGGAAAATATAGGCATTAATTTTTTTTAAAAAATTACGGAAAATCAAAAAAAGTAGTAGAAAAATCAATTATACAAAGAATTATAAAAATAATTATGGAAAAATTAAATATTTTCCAATAAAACTTCAGCTATTTTTAAATCATTCGGATATGTTATTTTAAAATTATATCCGAGTTTGTCGCAATAATTTATATTTGTACTAGGTACTTGTTGAACAATTGCTGTTGCATCGCTGTCGGCTTTAAAATCTTTTAAAGCATCAAGTCTGAAAGCTTCGGGGGTTTGAATCAAATAATAATTATCACGATTAATAAATCCTATTCCTTTTTGACCTAAGCTATCAGTAATTTTTGCAATAGTAATTACACCATCAAAAGTATCAAGCAAAGCATCTACAGTATCAATATATTGTGGAGTAAGTAGTGGTCTTGCACTGTCTGCAAAAATTATTTTATCACAATCATGATAATTGTTTTTGATGAATTCAAGTGCGTTATTTATAGTAATATTGCGTGTGTTTCCTCCCTCAATACAAGGAATTTTATATGTATCAATTATATGAGAAACATATTCGGGGTTAGCTACGACAATGATAGCAGTAGTGGTTTTGCTTTTTTTGAAAGCATTAATAGAATATGAAATAACTTCATTATCATTAACTTTTAGATATTGTTTTGGTATATCCGAACCAAATCTATTTCCTTTGCCACCAGCTAAAACTACACCAATATTCATTTTGCACTCCAAAATTTTATTATTTATTATATTTTACAATATAAATAAATTATTAGCAAGTATATTATTAATGTCTTATATTGTTATATAATGTGCAATATGTTGACATAATTAGTGGTAAATTGTATAATACTAAAAAAGGTTGTGTAAGGAAACATAAAATGAATGTAGGAATAATTTTGGCAGCAGGTGCTAGTGAGCGTTTTAAAAGCAAGGTTTATAAGCAATATCTTAAACTAAACGGCAAAGAAGTAATATATTATACAATATGTGAAATGCGAGCAGCAAATTGTTTCGATGAAATTATTGCAGTTACGGATAAAGAGGAATTTAACGAGAATTATATTTCAAATAAATACAATATTAAATGTATAGAAGGTGGAGATACTCGAAATAAATCAATATATAATGCTATAGACTATGTAAAGAAAAATTATAAGGCTGATAAAATCGTATTTCACGATTGTGCAAGGCCGTTTATTAAAAAAGAAATTTTTGTGGAGTTTATTAAATTTTTAGATAAAAATACAGCGGTTGCACTAACAACAGCAATTAGCGATAGTTTGGTAACAACTACTGGTGATTTTGTAAAAAGAACAGATTATAATTTGATTCAAACGCCTGAAGCGTTTAGGTTTGATTCGATTTGTAATGATTTTGATGCTACAAGTAAAGAAACCGCTATAATTAATCAATTAAAAGATAAATCAAAAATTCTGCTTTATAAAAGCACCGCTTTTAATTTCAAAATAACTTATCCTGAGGATTTGTTTTTGGCGGAACAGCTTATGCGAATTAATTATTTGCATACATTTTCTTCAAAAAGTTATGAAAAAAAACCTAAATATAAATTAGGTAAAGTATTAATTATTGGTGGAAGCGGTGGTGTTGGTCAAGCTATAATTAATGAATTAAAACTTATGGATACAGAATTTTATGCACCGACGCATAACGATCTTGATTTATGTCATGTAACGGTAGAAAGCATAAAAAAAGTTTGTCCTTTTGTCCCTGATATTATTATTAATACGGCAGCAACATATGCTGCTGATGATGCAGGTTTATTAGAGACTTATGATAAAATTTTTGATGTAAATTTGCGTGCAAATTTGGTATTAATTGAATATGCAAAAACATTAAATAAGCGAGTTAATATTGTTGTAATGAGCTCATCTTCATCTACTATGGGTAGAATAAATTTGACTAATTATTCGGCAGCTAAGGCCGCATTAAATAGTATAGTAGAAAGTCAAGGGAAAAAACTTGCACAACAAAATATTTATCTTAATGCAATAATTCCAGAAAAAATAAATACTCCATTAATAGAAAAATTGCACAAAACTGCTATAAATACTAGAGAATTGTTAGATGTAAATGAAGTAATTGACGCATTATTTACTTATGCAATAACTGATAATTATGGCAAATTGGTTCATATTAGAAAAGGTTTATAATCTTTACTTTTAATATATTCCCATAATAATTTTTAACATTTTTTTTATCTATTTATAAATAATATTATGTAATTTATTGACTTTTAATGTCAAAAAGTGTATATTATTAATGAAATTGCTATTTTTATGTATTAATAATGAGGATACAATAGTAATTCAAGGGGAAAATATTTTATGAGAAAATTCTTAATTTTAGCGTGTATAATGTTATCTTGCGTATCATTTGTTTTTTTATTATCTGCCTGTAATAAGACTGATAATTCTGTGTCTGATTTAGAGCAAAATTTAATAAATGATGAGAATACTGATATAAATAAAGTTTTTGAAACAGCAAAAGAATTAGGCTATGAAGGCACTTTGGAAGAATTCCTTGAAGATTGCAAAGGCGATAGTGCTTATAATGTTGCTAAAACAAACGGATATAGGGGTACCGCTGAAGAATGGCTTGCGAGCTTAAAAGGTGCAAGCGGTACAAATGGAATTACACCTCATATCGGCGAAAATGGGAATTGGTACATAGGCGATGCAGATACAGCAGTTAGAGCTGTAGGAATTAATGGCGAAAATGCAATTATCCCTGCCATTGGCGAAAATGGGAATTGGTTTTTAGGCGATATTGACACTGGAAAAACCGCAATAGCTACAAATGGTAAAAACGCCTATGAAATTGCTGTAGAAAAAGGGTTTGTCGGTTCTGAAAATGAATGGTTGTTAAGCTTAAAAGGCGAAATTGGTATAGCAATAACAAATATTGAAATTAGTGGGAATAAAGAATTAATTATAACATTAAGTAATGGTGAAATAAGAAATTTAGGTGTAATTGTTGGTAATGATGGAAGTATTGGATTACAAGGAAATGATGGCGTAAATGGTAGAGAAATTTGTATAAATATTAACAATGAATATATACAATGGAAATACCAAGATGAGGATAATTGGACTAATTTAATAAGTTTGGAATTGCTTAAAGGGAAAAAGGGTGATAATGGAATTTCACCACATATTGGGACTAATGGCAATTGGTATTTGGGTGATATAGATACTGGTGTTTATGCGGAAGGTCAAAATGGACAAGATGGTACTAATGGTATAGATGGTACTAATGGTATAGATGGTACTAATGGTACAGATGGTACTAATGGCATAGATGGATTAAATGGCACTAACGGAATTGATGGTACTAACGGAATAGATGGTTTGACGCCACATATAGGTAGTAATGGAAATTGGTTTTTAGGAGATACGGACACAAAGGCAAAAGCACAAGGTGTAGATGGACAAGATGGAAAAAGTATTGTGTCAATTACTAAAATTTCATCAGTTAACGGCATAGATAATTATGAAGTCTTATTTTCGGATAATACTAAATTTTTATTTGAAATAACGATGGCGATAAAAGAGAATTATGCAATACAATTTGATGCGGTAGGTGGGATTATTGATGCAAATTATGAACCATTACTTATATTTGATAGTGATAACAATTTATATAAAATAAATAAAATTAGTGGTAGCAATTTTGATAGCTTGCCATTACCTAACAAAGATGGATTTACATTTTTGGGTTGGTTTACAGGTAACGGCGTAAATGATGCACAATTTGTGAATTATCAAACGATATCAAGTAATTTGAATTTGTCGGCAAAATGGCAAGAAAATAAATATACAATAAATTTTAATGCGAATTTTGAAGTTCGAAGTGAAATGGATAGTTTGGTCGATATTGGCTTTACAGAAAGCATTAAATTACCTACAAATATATTTGTTAGGGATTATTATGATTTTAATTACTGGAGTTGTGGAGAAAATATTTATCAGGATAACTCTACAGTAAGAATGTTATGTACGCAAAACAATGGAATAATAAATTTAGATGCTAATTGGTTAGCTCAAAAATTTGTTATTAATTATGAACTAAATCAAGGTACAAATAATATTAATAATTCAAATGAATATACCATAGAAGATGAAATAATTTTAGGTACGCCTACTAAAGACGGGTATGCTTTTTTGGGTTGGTATTTGCAAGATACATTTATAGATGAAATAACAAAAATAGAAAGTGGAAGTATCGGGAATAAAGAATTGTTTGCAAAGTGGCAAGTAGAAAGTTATACAATTACTTTTAATACTGTTGGTGGCAATGAAATTTTACCTATTACTCAAAATTTTGGTACTGAAATTATGGCACCTGATAGCCCTATAAAATTAGGAGATAAATTTATTGGTTGGGATAAAACAATTCCAATAACAATGCCAAGTAATAATATGACAATTAATGCAATTTGGGAAGCAAATCAATATACTATTACCTACCATTTAATTGATGGCGTAGAAAATCCTAATGCGAGTAAAGAATTTTATTTGATAGATGATGCAACCTATGAATTAATTTTGCCTATTCTACCTACAAGTGCAAGCAAAGGATATAATAATTATAAATGGTATACGGATATCGGAAAAACGAATGAAATTAATGAAATAGTTATCGGTTCTTGTGGAAATTTAGATTTATTTTTGGGACTAATTAACCCTATAGATTATTGCATAAATTATTATTTGGATAATGGCGTGAATAGTGATAATAATGTATCTAAATATACGGTTGAAAATGAAATAATTTTTGAAAATCCGACAAAAGAAGGAAACACTTTTATTGGTTGGTTTTTAGAAGATACATTTGTTAATAAGGTAAATAAAATCGAAATTGGGAATATCGGGAATAAGGATTTATTTGCGTGTTGGCAAATAGACCAATATACAATAAGTTTTGATAGTGCAGGTGGCGAATTAGTAGCCGACATATCGCAAAATTATAATTCAGCAATAATCGCACCAAATAATCCTATTAAGGCGGGATATAATTTTATTGGTTGGTTGCCTATTGTGCCTAATATAATGCCGAGTAACAATTTAGAATGCATAGCACAATGGGAAGAAGTCGTAGTGGAAAAAGCTTATACGAGAGTAGATGAAAATAATGTTGAAAATAGTACTGGACAATATATTTTATATGGAGAATATCCACAAACACTAAAGGATAGTCAAGTAGAAATAGTAGGCAGTACGCCTAACGAAAAAGGATACTTTTTAGGTTCGGATAATAGTTTTTATGCGAAAGTAATTAGCTCGCCGAATAGTAATTCGTATAAATTCAGTGATGATAGTTTGATTATAACATCTACTATATATTATTTTAAAGTAGAGCCTATAAAGTGGAGAATATTAGAAGAAAGCGATGGTAAAGCAATAATTTTATGTGAGAGTATTCTTATTAATAAAAGCTTTGATGAAAATTCTAGTGATTGGGAAAATAGCGATATTAGAAGTTGGTTAAACAATGAATTTTATGATAATGCATTTAGTGACTTGCAAAAAAATATTATTGAAACATCATCATTAGATAATAAAAACACGGCTTCGGGTAAAATAACAAATCAATATGCACAAATAAGTAATAATACAACTGATAATATTTATTTATTAAGTTATGAAGATTTAATAAACGTTAATTATGGATTTGATGAAGCTGATGACGCTTCTTGCTTGGAAAGAACTAAAAAAGTTAGTGATTATGCAAGAAGTATCGGTGCTTATATGGATACAGATTTATCAAGATATGGCAATGCGAAATGGTTCCTTAGATCTACTAGTAATGTAACCTCAACAAAAGTAAGTTATGTAGCTAAAAATGGTATATTAACGAGTTTTACAAGTGTAAATGATAGTACCTATGGAATTGTCCCTGCAATAAAAATTAGCTTATAATTATTCGAAAAATATGAATAAGAATCAGCATTGACAAAACAACAACATTAGTAGTACAATTATTCTATTGATATATATTATATTATAATATAATCATATAATAATATGTATATATAGGAGTTTTTTACTGTGAAAAGAAAATTAAGCTTATTTTTTATTTTATTAGCCATTAGTGTATTAATGATTACACTAACAGCTTGTTTTGAAGTAGAACCGAATAATAATTCAAATAATACTGAAAATATAACAATAACTTTTGATACAAAAGGCGGTACGGAAATTTCACCTATTGTACTAAAAAGTGGAGAAACAATAACGATGCCAACTAATCCAACAAAAGCTGGATATACATTTAATGGTTGGGATAAAACTATTCCTCAAGTAATGCCCGATGAAAATATGACTATAACTGTTAATTGGGCAGTTAATTCTTACATAATAAATTATCATATATTTAGTGGTATTACAAATCCCAATTTAGCTAAATCTTATTATACTATTGAAGATGATACTTACAAATTGATAGCCCCGACATCTGTTGAGGCAATAGAAGGTTATCAGGATAATAATTATAAATGGTTTGTATTCACTGATGGCGAAAAAGAAGAAATTACTGAGATAACGAAAGGTACTTTCGGAGAGTTGGATATTTATTTAGGAGGGACGCCTATTGAATATTCGATAGTTTATAATAATATGGATGGTATTGAAAACACTAAAAATCCTAATATTTATACTATTGAAGATAATATAACATTTGCTGTACCTGAAAAAAGTGGATACGCATTTTTAGGTTGGTTCAGTGAGGCTGGCTTTGAAAATGAAGTATTGAATATAATATCGGGAGATATTGGCAATTTAGAGTTATATGCAAAGTGGGAAGTTGTTGAGTATGATATAAATTATCATTTAGTATATGGAATGGAAGAAACCGAAAATCCAAACATACTAAAGACAAATTATACAATAGAAGATGAAGAATATGTATTCATAATACCTACAGGTGAGGTGTTAGACGGTTTTTCTGATAATATTTATCAATGGTATGGCGATGTAAAAAAGACAGAAATAATTACAAAAATTGATAGTGGTAAAACAGGAAATTTAGATTTATATTTGGGCGGAAATTTAATAGCTTATAATATTACTTATTGTCTAAATGGCGGAACAAATAGTGAAAATAATCCAACAATATTTACTGTAGCAGATAATATTGAATTAAAAAATCCTACTAACGGTATTATTTTGAAAGATAACAAAATTTATAATCCCGGCAATTTTGAGGGGTGGTATGAAGATAGTTCTTTTACAAAACCAATTGCGACAATAGATTCTGGTACAATTAGTAATATATTAATATTTGCTAAATGGGAAGAACCTACTTTACTTGGCAATATTGCCGACCAATATGTTAGAGTTGATAACAATAATAATGTAAGTGAAGATGGCGATTATTTGTATTTTGGTACTTATCCTCAGTCATTGAAAGCAAGTGAAGTTAGCATATCGACAAATGAAGTAAATGCTAATGGCTATTATGTAGGTTCCGACGATTGCGAATATGTAAAAATTGTTGCGAATTTATATTTGGTAAATGCAAAATCCACAATTGATTTTGACGGAAATGAAATAGTAAATGGAAATATCTATTATTTTAAGGTAGAACCAATAAAATGGAGAATCCTTTCAATTGATGATGGCGAAGCATTAATTTTATGTGAAAACATTATTGACAATGGTGCTTTTGTTAATAAAACAAATTATGAATGGATAGACATCAATAATGATGAATTGGCAAATAGTAATGAATATTTTACGACAAAAGATGATGAAGATGAAAACAACTTTGCGAATAATTGGAAGTATAGCGATTATAGGGAATATTTGAACGATGATTTCTATAATTTAGCATTTAATAATATGCAAAGTCGCTTGATAGTAACAAATCAAACAGAAACTGATGTAAGTGATAATATTTATTTGCTAGATAAAGATGATATTATAAATAGTGATTATGGTTTTTCAAGCGTTGTTAATTATAATGATATACTTAGACAAAAGCAAATTAGCGATTATGGATATATTAAGGGCGGGTTTATGAACAACGATACAGACTCCGACTATTATAAAAAGGGTTGGTGGTATTTGCGTTCGCCTGATTATAGCGGAAGTAAAACAGTTGATTATATTATGGTAAATGGCAATAAGGGAAGTTTAGTAATTGACAGTTGTGAAGGTGGTATGGCCCCTGCATTAAAAATAATGCTTAATTCTAGACAAGAGGCAGATAAATATACAGTATCATATATTAGCGGAGAAGGTGACGGCACTGCACCTATTATCCCTAATCAATTTGAAGATTCTCTAATTACATTGATTGAAAACCCTTTTATTTATGAAAATCATAAATTTGTAGGATGGACCGATGGTGTAACTATTTATAATGTAGATGATGTGTTTACAATTGGCGATAATGTAGTGTTTACGGCAATTTGGGAAGAAGATATAAAATTCACAATAACATACAACAATGGTGGCGGAGTAGGTGATGACCCTATAATAGCCTACCAATATGAGAATGCAAATTACATTTTAATAAATAATTCATTTACATATGAATATCATAATTTTGGCGGTTGGTCTGATGGAACAACTTTATATGCTGAAGGTGATAGTTATATAATTACTAAAAATGTAACATTTACAGCGACTTGGATTTTGTCTGCATCTATAGAAAATGTAGAAATTGTGCCCGATAATAGTGTTTTACAAATAGATGGGACAACGACTAATGTTACTTTTACAGCTAATTTGTTGCCTAATTGTAATACATATCAAGTTATAGATTGGTACATTAATGATGTATGTGTAACTAGCGGTACTACGAATACTTATACATATTCTCCAACAATAAATAGTGAAACACGAGTTTATGCTATAGTGGATAATATCCGTTCTGATGTAGAAACTTTGATTTGTGTAGATAATGATTTGTATAACAAACTTACGGATAATACTTTTTTGAATACTAATGCTAATACAGAAGGATATAATAATGCGAGTGATGTGGATATGCTTAGTAGTACTTTTATTTGGAAAGGAATTAAACAAAATTTGTGGCTAACAAGTCAAAGAGAAATCAATGATTTTATTTGTTATGTACTAGCTAATAGAATGGATTATATGCCTATATATGTAGATAGTTGTACGGGGATAGATGATAGTATAATTGGTGATGCTTTATTTGCGGGATTAGAATCGTTTGATGAAGCTGGTTTGAATGGTTATGTGCCCAATATTTGGAGCAATTTTAATGATGAAAGAGTAATCTTAGTTAAAAGTAATGTTACTAGAAATTTATCACCAACTGGACCATATATTGTTCAAGCTGTAAAAACGCAGTATAGTACTTTTCTTCAACATTATGTAATAAATGTAGCAAGTACAAGAGATTTATTTATTGATTCATAACCAGTTTACCCTGATAATGTCCTATCTTCTGAAATACTTTATAAAGTTATTTCGTGGGGTTATAAACCTACATTTTCAAGTGATGCAAATGGAGTAGCTTTATCGAATATGTATGAGAGTGCTAAATTGATAGCTAAGCAAATATTGACAGATAATATGTCAGATTATGAAAAAGTTCTTGCAATACACGATTATATAGTATTAAATGCGACTTACGACCATAATATAGTGGAAGCCGGTTTGACCACAGAAGAATCTACAGCTTATGATGCTTTTTATCTAGAGGGTGTTTTTAATGATGGTTTTGCGGTTTGTTCTGGGCTATCTAGAGCATTTACTTTGCTTTGTGGGATAGAGGGCATAAAAACCATTGTTGCTACGGGAACGGCTAGCGGTGGAGGCCACGCCTGGTCTAAGGTTCTTCTTGACATAGATAAAACGGATAACGATTATATAAAGAAGTGGTATATTGTAGATATAACCTGGGACGATGCAACAAAAGATAGCAATTATGAAATATTAAGATACAATAATTTCTTAATTTCTGATGCTGAAGCAACAAGCAATGGACATACAGAAGATGCAACTTATCAAAGCACTAGAAGCAGTGTAGCACTTACTTACGATAAATATGAAAATGCTGTTTCTTCGGATTTGTATTATTATAAAAATGAAGTGTTAAGTTATGATGATGGGACACTACATAGTGGAGATTTATATATTGAAAGCAATGAAGAACTTAATAATGTTTTTGGATACCTAAATACATTGACATTAACGGAAGATCATTATTGTTTGCAGTTATATATAGAAAGTAGCTACTATGGTTTAGGTGTAATGTTCAATATTAATGCAAGTACATATTTTGGTAATACTAATATAGATGATAATTATACTTTAGAAAAAAGTTATGAAAATGGCTATTTAAGTTATTATTTCGAAAAAAAATAAGAAAATAAGAAAATAAGAAAATAAAATAGTAATAATTTGTAGATTTAATAATTATTTTGACATAATTATACTATTATGCTATAATGGCTAGAATGTATATATCAAGGAGTAAAAAATGAAAAAGAATTACAAAATATTGATATTGGCAATTGTCATAATAGCATTAGTAAGTGTTTGTTTTACGGGTTGTACGGAAGCTCAAATTCAAAGCTTAAAAGATACCCTAGAAGAACACACTATAATTGTTGGCGGTACAATAAAATTTACTCCAAAAGATATGATTGCTACTGATGAAAATCCTATAATATTTGAAGTTACTAGCAATTTGAATTCCTGTGAAAATTCGGACAGACAAATAGCGTCTATTGATGAAGACGGAATAATAATGTCCTATGGCGCTGGCGTGTTTGCGGTTAAGGCAACACAAGGCGATAAAACTGAAGATTATGCAGTTATTATTGCTCCAAGGAATTATAAGAGAATAGTTGCTATTAATGATGTAATTACCAAACCAACCAGTGCGAGTATCGTTGATTACGAAACAAATCTTCTAATTGACAATGGTGATGGTACTTATACCGCAAAGGAAGTAGGAACTTTTGTAATAAGGAAAAATGAAGACGGTCTATATACAGAACAATACGATTATACAATAGAAGAATAAATATAATAATAAATATAATAATAAATAAAAAGTAAATAAAATAATGTTATAACATAAAAAAAATACTGTCTAAAATTAGGCAGTATTTTTAATATTTTCATATATTTATGATAAATAATTTTTGTAAACTTTTTTGAATTATATTGTCTTTCAAATAAGTTACAAAATATAAATTATATCCTTAAAATTTTATTAATTTAGTCAACAACGGCTACGATGTCGCCTACCTTAACTTTGTCGCCAGTAGCAACTTTAATTTCACTTACAGTGCCTGCTACAGTTGATTTGAAAGGTGTATTAATTTTGCCAGCTTCAAGAAGAAATAATTTGTCACCAACATTTATTGCGTCGCCTTTCTTTGCGAAAACTTTACCTACTTTAGCTGCGCCTCCAGCTATTTTTTCTATTTTAATTTCTGCCATTATTGTACTCCTTATTAATTGTTAATTCAAAAAAAAGAGATACTTATGATAAGTATCTCTTTGCTTTTTATATTAAATTATTTTTTGAAATCGTCTGCAAATTCATTTAAACTAGCTTTTAAGTAAGTTACTGAATAAGCCATAGATGGACCACCGCCGAAAGCTACACTAACCATAGCTGCATCTAAAATTTCTTCTCTTGTGCAACCTGCTTCAAGTGCTTTGTAGCAATGATAAACGATACAATATACACATCTGTTGTAACAAGCAATACCAACACTAATTAATTCTTTAGTTTTTGTGTCAATAGCTGCTGGTTGGTAATTTGTTCCTAACAAGTTCATAAAAGCGCCAACTTCAGCCTCTTTTTCTTGTCCGATTTCTCCTAGTCCGCCTACAAAAGCGTTAAGCATATCTCTTGGATTTTCCATAAAAATAACCTCCTCAATGGTATTTATTTTATTATACCTATAGTTTAACACATAAAATTGTTTCTACAACCCCTAATGATAAATTTATAGTAAATTTATAGTAAATTTATAGTAAATAAATCAATTAATGGTCAATTGTTATATTTAATGTGTTATAATATAACGCGTAAAAAACTAATTAATATAAGGAGTACAAACGTGGAAGATATTCAAAAACAATTTAACGAAACTCAAATTTTGGAATTAGACAAGATTATCGATGAGTTTGGTAAAAAACCTGGTGGACTTATACCTTTACTTGAAGAGGCACAAATTTTACTTGGCTATTTGCCGCTTAGTGTACAATATAGGATTTCACTGAAAACAGGAATAGCACCTAATAAAATTTATGGTGTAATTACTTTTTATTCGTTCTTTTCTATGGAACAAAAAGCAAGACATAGAGTCCAAGTATGTATGGGCACTGCTTGCTATGTAAAAGGTGGCAAAGATATTGCGGAAAAAGTTGAGAGTTTATTAAATATCAAGAAAGGTGAAAGCACTCCTGATAAAAGATATACTTACGAAAATGCACGTTGCTTTGGTGCTTGTGGACTTGCCCCCGTTGTTATTATTGATGGCAAAGTTTATGGCAAAGTTACAGTGGATAGTATTGAAGATATACTAGTTCAATACAAGTAAATTTTTGGAGGTTATTAAATGATTAAAAGTATAGAAGATATAAACGCTATTTCTGAAAAAATAAATGGTGCAGATATAAACAATCAAAATATCATATATGTCCATATGGGAACTTGTGGTATTGCTTCTGGTGCGAATGAGGTTTTGTTAAAATTAAAAGCATTAATTAAAGAAGCTAATATGATGAGAGATATCAAAATAGTAACTACTGGTTGTGCTGGTATTTGTTCGGAAGAACCGTTAGTAACAGTAAAACTTGCTGGACAAGAACCAGTAATGTATTGTAAGGTAGATGAAAGTAAAACTAAAGAGATTTTTGATAAACATATTGTAGGCAAAAATATGGTAAGCGAATATGCTTTTGCAAGAGGTATGGAATATCAATTGGCAGAAAGAAAGGCAAACGGCGGTAAAGTAGCTGGTCAAAAAACTTTGGATACAAAGGTACGAGGGATTGAAGAAATTCCTTACTTTAGTTTGCAAACTCAAATAGTAATGAGAAATAGAGGGCTAATAGATCCTAATAAAATTGATGACTATATTTCAAGAGGTGGTTATCAAGCCGCTTATAAAGCATTGAATGAAATGTCAAGTGAAGATATTATTCAAGTAATGTTGGATAGTAAACTTCGTGGTCGTGGTGGTGCTGGTTTCCCAACTGGTCTAAAATGGAAATTTGCATCTAAAGAAGCAAACGAAACTAAATATGTACTTTGCAATGCGGATGAAGGCGATCCAGGTGCTTATATGGATAGAAGTGTTTTGGAAAGTGACCCTCATAGTATATTGGAAGGACTTATTGTTGCAGCTAAGGCTATTGGTGCTCATAGTGGATATATATATTGTAGAGCAGAATATCCACTAGCTGTAGAAACATTAAACAAAGCAATTAAGGCAGCTAGAAAATATGGTATATTAGGTGTCGATATATTAGGGACTGGATTTGATTTTGATGTAGAAGTATATCAAGGTGCGGGTGCGTTTGTTTGCGGTGAAGAAACTGCATTAATGCGTAGCTTAGAAGGTAAAAGAGGAAATCCTCGTCCTAGACCTCCATTCCCTGCTCATCAAGGATTATGGGAAAAACCAACAACTCTTAATAATGTAGAAACTTTAGCTAATGTTGCTCCTATTTTATTAAAAGGTGCAGAATGGTTCGCTAATATCGGGACAGAGGCTAGTGGTGGAACAAAAGTATTTAGTATAACAGGCGATATCGTAAATGTAGGTTGTGTAGAAATCGCTATGGGTACTAAATTAGAAACAATAATTTATGATGTTGGTGGCGGAATTACAAAAGGTAAAAAATTTAAGGCAGCTCAATTAGGTGGGCCTTCGGGTGGTTGTATTCCTGCACAACATCTTGATGTAAAAATAGATTATCAAACCTTGCAAGAATACGGTGCAATTATGGGTAGTGGTGGACTTATTGTTATGTGTGATGAAAAGTCAGCTGTTGATATTGCTAGATTTTTTATGGAATTTTGTAAGGAAGAAGCTTGTGGCAAATGTATTCCTGGTAGAGAAGGTACTCGTCAAATGCTTAATATGCTAAATAAAATTAATAACGGTGACGGTACATTAGATGATATTGCAAAACTTGAAGAACTTGCAAAAGTAGTTCAACAAACAGCACTTTGTGCATTATGCAAAACTTCACCAAATCCTGTTCTTTCTACATTAAGATATTTTAGAAATGAATATGAAGAAGCTGTTGCTAAAAATAGTGAGGTGAAATAATGATATTTACTAAATCAAAAAAATATGAAGATATAACTTCTAAACTTGATAAAGATAATGATGCAATTGCTATAATTGGTTGTGAAACTTGTGTTAGAACAGCTGGTAGTGGCGGAGAGGCTAAATTAGTTTCGCTTGCAAAACAGCTAAAAAAAGACGGATACAATGTAGTTGAAGGTTTTATGATTCCATCTACTTGTACACCAAAAACTTATTTTGCTGATGTGGATAGTAAAGTAAATACAATCGTTTCACTTGCTTGTAGTGCTGGTTCTTCAAATATGAAGAGATATTTTCCTACTTGCAAATTAGTTGAATCCATTGATGATATTGGTCTTATGGTAACTGATAGCAAAAAAGAAATAATAAAAGTTAGTATGCCTTACGCTGATTATAAAAACGAAGTTAATAACGAATATGATTTTTATACAGGTGCGAAAAGAGATACAAACGATACACTTACAAATATGGAGGTGGACAAATGATAATATCACTTCGTTCAATAAACTATGAAGAATTAAAAAACCAACTAACTAAAGAAGATAAAATCGTTATTAATAGTTGTGATACTTGTATTAAGGCTTGTGGAGTAGGTGGCAAAGCAAATATAAATTTACTTGCTGATATGCTTGAGTCTGATGGCTATAATGTAATAGGAAAGGACCTTATTAGTATTGGTTGTAATGTAAAATTATTAAAAGAACATAAAAATGATATAAAAAAGAAAGATTATTATGATGAAGCAACAGTTATTATCCCTTTGATTTGTGAAGATGGTTTAGAAGCTATGCAAATGGTTTTTGAAGATAAAAAAGTTATCCAAATTACAAAAACAGTTGGAATAGGAAATCTTACTATGGATAGAGGTGTAGTGCTTACACACCCTTTTGAAAATACTAAATTGGCAAAAAATGATGAAGGTTATGATATTTATGAATTAGCTGAAAAATTAAACCTTTATGATTCTTTCTTTGATAAAAATGATGCTAAAATTTCAGAAAACGATATGGTAAAATTTACTGTTGATGGTAATGAAGTAGTAGCTAAAAAAGGACGCAATCTATTAGATGTTTGCGAAGAAAATGGAATTGAAATACCTCATATATGTTATCACAAAGATTTGTCAGAATTTGGTGCTTGCCGTTTGTGTCTAGTAAAGATAAAAGGTAGAAGAGACCTAAGTCCTGCTTGTTGTACTCGTGTAGAAGAGGGTATGGAAATAGTTAGTAAAGATGAAGAACTTGACCATAATAGAAAAGTTATTTTAGAATTAATCAAGTCTTCTAGGAATTATGATACTTATCCAACGACTATTCCTTTCGGTACTAACGAATATCTACAAATGTTTGAAGATTTGAATGTGGATAGTTCTCGTTATGAAAAAAATGATGTTGTTTATGACATTGATGATTCTAGTCCAGTAATTAGGATTGACCCGAATAAGTGTATTCTTTGCGGGCGTTGTGTACGAGCTTGTGAAGAAGTTGCGGGAATGTGTAACATCGGGTTTGTTAATCGTGGCTCTAAAACTATGATAGCAGCTGGTCTTAATACAAAAATGAATCAAAGTGATTGTGCTACTTGTATGGCGTGTACAAATGTATGTCCTACCGGTGCTTTAAGTGAAAAATATATTCACTTTAGCGGTAAAGATTTCAAAAAAGAAGATTTCCATCCAGGTAACTAATAATACAAACTATATAACTATAAAGACACCTTATAACTTAAGGTGTCTTTTTTTATTAATCACGAAATTTTATAAGTCAATTTGTTTGAAGACAGCTAAATTTATGATATAATAATTCTAAATTACTATATTAAAGGTAGAAATGAGGAGAATTTATGAACAATATCATATTATCAAAAAGTATTAATCCGTATTTTAATTTGGCGTTAGAAGAGTATATGCTTGATAATATAGCCGAAAATCAAACAATTATGTATTTGTGGCAAAATGATAATACGGTGGTTATTGGGAATAATCAAAATCCTTGGAAAGAATGCGATATAGCAAAAATTAATAGTGAAAATGTGAAATTAGCTCGTAGATTGTCTGGCGGTGGTGCTGTTTTTCACGATATGGGCAATCTAAATTTTACTTTTTTGACTAAACGCAATAATTATAGTGTAGAAAAACAACTTAAAGTAATTAGTAACGCATTGTTAGAGTTTGGACTTATAGCCGTAGTAAGCGGGCGTAATGACATTACTATTAATGATAAAAAGTTTTCGGGTAATGCTTTTTATTATACGGGTAATAATTATTATCATCACGGTACTTTGCTTGTTGATGCAAAATTATCTAGATTAGCGACATTTTTGACACCTTCTAAGCAAAAAATTATGAGCAAAGGCATAACTTCTGTTAGGTCTAGAGTTATTAATTTAAAAACATTAAATGATGAAATAACTATCGATAAAATAATAGAAAATCTAAAAATTAGTTTTGAAAATCTATATGGTAAAGTAGAAAATACTAAAATTATAGATGAAAATTCTTATGCTGAATGCGAAAAATTTGCTAAAATGAACGATAAATATTCTTCTTGGCAATGGATATATGGGGATAGCCCAAATTTTGATGCTGAATTTAGCAATAGGTACAATTGGGGTGAAGTTAGTATTGGTATAAAAATCAATGATGGCGTTATTACAAGTGCAAAAGTTTATACAGATTCTCTAAATACACATTTTATAGATAAGCTCGAACTTGCACTAAATAAAGTCGTTTTTACAAAATTTGATATAGCAAATGCAATAAATATGATAACAAAAAAAGATGATAATGAAATTACCATCTTTAATGATATTATTACTTTGTTTGCCGAACTTGATTAGATTCTCTTTTTCCCTAGTAGTACGAGTAATCCATCTATAATTAGTAAAGCACCTAGTACAATAAATAGTGTATCAACTAATACAAAGTTGGAAACGATTAGCAAAATTCCTACTATTATTAATAAAAATGGATATAAAATAGCTGATAATTTTCCTTTTTTCTTGTTTGACTTTTTAAGTTCTAATGCTAAGATATATAATCCATAAACTATTAATATAACACCTAAAACAATTAGTGCATATTCAAAAATTGTCCAACCAAATACTATTATTAATATACCTGCTAGCAATTGAAAAATACCTATATTACTTTTTTTATTAAAAATATTATATACGCCATAAATTATAAATAAAACGCCAATTATTGTTATTAGGACGTTTAACAATGAACTTCTAAAGGCAATAAATAATATGCCTATAATTATAATAAAAAAGGCTTCAATAACATAATTTGGAATATTTTGATTTTTCTTTTTCATTGATTTTCTCCTTATTGTATATATTTTATATTATACTAACATAAATATTTTAATAAAACAATCTATAATATTTGAATTTTACTAAATTTGCAAGTATTGTATAAATATATTATTAGTGTTATAATTATATCAATAATTATTAAAAATAGGAGTATATTTTTATGGCAGTAATAGAAATTAGTAATCTTACAAAATTTTATGGCCCAAATTGTGGAGTTAGCGATATAAGTTTGAAAGTTAATAGAGGCGAAATCTATGGTTTTATTGGCAAAAATGGTGCAGGTAAATCTACTACAATTCGAGTTTTGCTAAATTTTAATTATCCTACTAGTGGAAGTTGCAAAATTTTAGGTTATGATTGTGGTAAAGATAGTAAAAAAATTAAAGAAAATTGCTGTTATGTGCCTAGTGAAGTTTTTTACTATTCAGAAATGAAAGTAAAAGATTTGCTCGATTATTCAATTAAGTTAAACCCTAAAGCAAGCAAAGAAAAAGCAGATGAATTATGCAAATACTTTGAACTTGACACTAAGAGATTAATAAAAGAATTAAGTTTTGGCAACCGTAAAAAAGTTAGTATTGTGCAAGCACTTATTAGAGATGCTAAGGTAATAATTTTAGATGAACCAACTAGCGGGCTTGACCCTCTTATGCAAGAGAAATTATTTGAATTACTACTAGAAGAAAAGAAAAAAGGCGTTTGTATATTTTTATCAAGTCATAATCTTAGTGAGGTAGAAAAATATTGCGATAGAGTTTGTATTATTAAAGATGGCAAAATAGTTTTAGAAAATGATATGGCTACTATTAATAAAGAGCGAAGTTTGACTGTGAAATATACAACTAAAGATGAAACAAAAGAATATGTTTATGATGGTGATATTAATTTATTAGTAAAACAATTGCAGGCAAAACACCTTACTTCACTTGAAATAAAGCACACCTCCTTGGAAGAAAAATTTATGGAGTATTATGGGACTGGTGATAAAAAATGAATAAAATCAATATAAAAAAGGTATTAACTATCTATACTACAGAATTAAAAACCAAATTACGGACTATTTTAACTTGGTGTGGAGCAATTACGGCAATAATACTACTTTATATGTTACTTTTTCCAGTAGTAAAAGACCTTGCTATGGACAAAATGTCGGCGATGCCTGAAGGATTGCTTGCAATGTTTGGTATGGAAGGTATGATGGATATGACGAATTATAATTTATATTTTGCTATGATTTATCAACTTGTAGTAACCGTTCTTTGCGGTTATGCAATAGCTTTAGGTGCAAGTACTTTTCATAACGAAGAAACAAGCGGCACTATTGAATTTTTGTATGCAAACAACATATCTAGATTAGATATATATATAGCAAAGGTAGCCGTTGTATTTACAAGATTATTAGCAATAAGTTTGTGTGCACTTATAGCGTCACTTATTAGTGGTGCAATAGTAGCTAGTGATACTATTAATGCAAATGCAATATTTATGGGTTATTTGGTATCACTTGTAGCTATTTTATTTTTTGCATCGGCTGGATTTTTGATAGCTAGTTTGGTAAAGAAGAATAAAAATACAACCGGAATAGCAGTAGGCGGTATGTTATTTACCTATATTATGGGTTATTTAGGTGAATTAGGCGGAGATAAATTACAATTTATTAAATGGTTAAGTCCAATCCATTCATTGTCAGTAAATGATGTGATTATGTCTACTTGGGGTATCGGAGTAGGGAAATATCCAATTGTGGCTTTCATCATCTTTATTTCGCTTACTATCGCTTTAAGTGTTGGTAGTTGGTTTATTTATAATAAAAAAGACTTACAATAATAGTATTAAAAAAGGGGATAAAATGAGTAAAATAAATAGAAGGTTAATAACTTATGCAATTATCATTGTTAGTTTATTTATGTTATGTTCTTGTAGTAATAGTAATTTGGAAAATATAGTTAGTAAAGTAGACAGTGATTCAAGTGGATATAAAAGTATTGATGTAACCACAAAAGAAAAAACAGCTTTTGCTGATGCGTCAATTATTGTTATTTATGAAAATACTACTAGTGGTAAACAAGTTTTTGATGTGGTGTCAAAAAATGGTAGAAACGGCAATGTAGAAATGGCAATTTTGATAGAAAATAATATGGTTATTAATATAGCCGTAATAAGTCATCAAGAAAGTGAAGACCACGCAGACAGAGTATTTAAGGATAGCTATTTGAATCAATATAAAAATATTGACTTGACAAAAAAATTATTAGTTAGTGGTGGAGTGCCATCAAGTGATAATGATATAGTAGTAGTAAGTGGTGCAACAATTACTTCAAATGCAGTTCTTGATTGCGTAAATGCAGTAGCATTTTATTTGCAGAATAAATAAAAAAACTAATCATAAGAAAAACAAAAAACCATCTAATTTTAGATGGTTTTTATTTTGGATATATATAAATTGTTATTCACTAAGTTGCTTTATCTTTGCCATTTTTGCCATATATAGCAATAAGCCACAAGCAAGCATAAATCCAGCTACTATAAACATTATTATTCCTACTGTCATAGCTGCTTTTGTACCAACTAATAAATAGAATGCTAGTCCTACGGACAATGCAAGTACTGTAGCTATTAAATTCAATGTTAATAGTATATAATTACTTAAATCTGCCTTAACTCTTGATAGACTTTGATTAGAATTATCCATTTATATTCCTCCCTTTATAATTTTAGATAAAGGTAGTATGTATAAATGTATATATTCTATTCTATTTTAATAAACTTAATAATCCTAATTTAGTATTTTCAACAATTTTTAATGCAGTAGTATCCATATCATTAATTTTATCTATTAATATAAAGATATCTATTTGTGCATTAACAATCATAGGTAGTAACTGGAAAGTATTAGGTATGTAGGGATTTCGGAAATTAGGAGAATATGCTTGCTTATTATAAATTTTTGACAAGATATCTAATGCTTGATAAATACGATTAATGCAATAGTTTATTACTTTTTTTTGTTGTGGTTTTTGATTATTATAAAAATTTAGAGCATTAAGCATATCAAGTTGCTTTTCTTCTAAATTTATTATTTGGTCATAATTATTATAATTTATTTCTGTTGCGTTCGATAAAATTTCTTTGTATTCTTTAGCCATTTGTTTGATATTGTCAGCCATAATTTCACCTCGCTTTAGTATATGATGTATTTAATTAATTTGTTACATAAAAAAAGCCAAGATTTACACCTTGGCTAAATTATTTATTTGGATTATGTGACTAATTAATTGGTTATTTCTTAGTTTCTCTTTTTTTCCTTGGTTTTGGATAATTGAAATTAAGCTTATTAGCATTTATAAGTACATTATAGTATAAGGCTGCATCACGCTTTGCCATTGGTAAATCCATATCTACACAAAATCCACATTCTTTTGGTGTAGCTCCGGGTATATCGCCTTTAAACTCGGCAATATAATCAAATGTACGTTCTACAAGCGGATAGATGGTATCTACATCAATGTCTCCGGATACAATAAGGTAAAATCCTGTTCTACAACCCATTGGTCCAAAATACACTACTTTATCTTTCCACAAATCATCATTGCGTAAAAAAGTAGCTCCAATATGTTCGATTGCGTGAGCCGAAGCTGTTCCTAAAACTTCTTCATCATAAGGTTTTTTCATTCGTATATCAAAGGTTGTTATGCATTCTCTGCCAAACCAATCTTTTCTAGATATATACAAACCTGATTTCAAACGTAAATGGTCTACTTGAAAACTAGGTATTAATTGCATTATATCGCCTCCATTTGTTGTAATGTAATTAATATTACTACTTTTTAAGAAACTATGCAAGTAATATACATTTTTGATTTATTAAAATGATTTATAAATATAATATGTTTGACATTAAAATGTTATAATGGTAGTATTTCTTTTAGTAAAAGATATAATTGCATTAAAAAATTTGGAAAAAAATGGTTATATAATTCGGACTAAGGACAATAAAGATAGTAGAAAGGTCTATGTATCAATTACGAAAGCTGGGGAAGAATTTGAAATAAATTGCAGGGAAATTTTTGTAAATGATATTACAAAAATACTAGAATATTTAGGGGAAAAGATGCAATAGATTTTACCCGTATTATGAAAAAAGTAAATGGTATATTGCATTAGGAATAAACTTATTTTGAAGTTTTAATAAGGAGATTTATGATAGTAAAAACATTAGCAAATAGTATAAGACAGTATAAAAAGCAATCGATACTTACTCCTTTATTCGTATCAATTGAGGTAATTATGGAATCAATAATTCCATTTATTATGGCTAAAATGATTGATAATATGAGTGGTGCTACAGTAGTACCTATCATAAAATATTCTATTATTTTAGTGGCTCTTTCGATATTTTCATTCATAGCAGGATTTTTGAGTGGTAATATTGGCGCAACTGCATCTTGTGGATTTGCAAAAAATTTGAGAGAAGATTTGTTTTTCAAGGTACAAAAATTTGCTTTCCAAGATATTGATAAGTTTTCTACGGCTTCTTTAGTAACTCGTCTAACTACCGATGTAACAAATGTGCAAAATGCTTATCAAATGGTAATAAGAATTGCTGTAAGAGTCCCGCTTATGTTGATATTTTCGATGGCGATGAGTTTTTCTATAAATTGGAAAATCGCATTAATATTTTTATCAACTGTACCTATTGTAGGAATAATACTAGCCGTAATATTAAAAAAAGTAATGCCTTATTTTAATAGAATCTTCAAAAAATATGATAAAATGAACAATAATGTGCAAGAAAATATTAACGGAATTAGAGTGGTAAAATCCTATGCACGAGAGAATTATGAAATAGGTAAATTCAATAAAACGTCTGATGAAGTAAATAATGATTTTACTAAAGCAGAAAAAATTATTGCATTGAGTAGTCCATTTATGATGTTTTTTATATATTTAATTATTCTTATCATAAGCTTTTTTGGCGCAAAAATGATAATTAATTCTGTACAAACCGAACTAACAGCGGGGGAATTGGCTTCGCTTATAAACTATGGTGTACAAATATTGATTTCTATGATGATGCTTTCCTTTGTTTTTGTTATGATTTCTATTTCCGCAGAATCATCAAAACGTATTGTTGAAATTATTAATCAAGAACCTTCATTAGCTAATAGTGAAAATGTAAGCACAGAAATTCCTAATGGTAGTATTGAATTTAAAAATGTATATTTCAAATATTCCGAAAGGGCTAATAAATATGCGTTAAGTGATATAAATTTGATTATTAATTCTGGTGAAACTATAGGTATTCTGGGTGGTACGGGGTCAGCAAAAACAACATTAATACAATTAATACCACGATTATATGATACTACCAAAGGAGAAGTCTTTGTCGGTGGTAAAAATGTTACTGAATATGATATAGAAGCACTTAGAAATCAAGCGGTAATTGTGTTGCAAAAGAATTTATTATTTGCTGGTACGATTAAAGAAAATTTGCGTTGGGGCAATAAAGGTGCAACTGATGAAGAATTAATAAATGTTTGCAAAATGACGCAATCTGATGAGTTTATCGAGCAGTTTCCTGAAAGGTATGATACTTATGTAGAACAAGGCGGGTCTAATTTGTCGGGTGGACAAAAACAGCGACTTTGTATCGCCAGGGCACTTTTGAAAAATCCAAAAATTCTAATATTTGATGATTCTACTTCGGCAGTTGATACAAAAACGGATTCTTTAATTAAGAAATGCCTTAATAATGAATTGCCTAATGCGACTAAAATAATTATTGCACAAAGGGTAGCTTCCATAGAAAAAGCTGATAAAATCATTGTTATGGAAGGTGGTAAAATAATAGAAAATGGTACGCATAAAGAATTATTAAGCAAAAACGGCTTCTATAAAGAAATATACTTATCTCAAACGAGAGGAAAGGAGGCAAAAAATGCAAACTAAAAATTTGAAAGAAAAAGATCCTTCCTTAAATTATAAAAAAACCTTTGGTCGGTTATTAAAATTTATTATTATGTACTATAAAAAAGAAGTGATTGTTGTTGGTTTTTCTATAATAATTAGTTCTATTTCATCAATAGTTGCTGTAATATTCTTACAAAAATTAATAGATAATTGTATTATTCCAGGTGTAAATGCTGGATTAGCTTCCGTTTGGAAGCAATTGATTACTTATATTTTATTAATGGGTGGCATATTTGTTTTAGGTGTAATAGCCTCTTTTATTTATACAAGAATTATGGCTGTAGTTACACAGGGGACATTAAATAATTTGCGTGAAAATATGTTCAGCAAAATGGAATCTTTCCCAATAAAATATTTTGATACTCATAAACATGGCGACATAATGAGTACTTATACAAATGATACTGATGCTATAAGACAATTTATAGGGCAGAGTTTGCCTACACTTATTCAAGCAATAATAACAATTACGGCAACTATGTTTATGATGATTTTTTACAGTCTATGGTTGACATTATTAGTAGTTATAGCTTGTATAATTTTGTTTGTTATAATAAAGAAAATATCGGCTAAAAGTTCTAAGTATATGGTAAGACAACAAAAATCACTTGCAAAAGAAGAAGGGTTTGTCGAGGAAATGATGAATGGACAAAAAGTTATAAAAGCATTTTGCCATCAAAAAGAAAGCAATAAAGATTTTGCGGAATTAAACGAACAGTTATTTGAAGATGGACAAAAGGCAAATAAATATGGCAATATCTTAATGCCAATAGTTATGAACATAGGTAATATTTTGTATGTTTTAATTGCTATTGTCGGGGGATTTTGGGTATTTTTTGATATTATGAATGTAAGTTTGACGGGCATAAATATTATTTCTATCGGTGTTATTGTATCATTTTTAACAATGTCTAGACAATTATCTCAAACAATCGGTCAAACATCAATGCAACTTCCTATGATAGCTATGGGCTTTGCGGGCGCTAGCAGAGTTTTTGAATTATTAGATGAAGAACCAGAAAAAGATAATGGTTATGTAACATTGGTAAAGGCCAATATTGACAATGAGGGAAATATAACAGAAAGTGCCGAGTATACAGGCTTGTGGGCTTGGAAACACCCACATAAAATAGATAATTCTATCACATATGAGCAGTTAAAAGGGGATATTCGTATGTTTGATGTTGACTTTTGCTATGAACCTGAAAAAATGGTTCTGCATAATGTTACTTTATATGCAAATCCGGGTCAAAAAATAGCATTTGTAGGTGCTACGGGGGCAGGTAAAACTACAATAACAAACCTAATAAACAGATTTTACGATATTGAAGATGGAAAAATTCGTTATGACGGTATAAATATTAATAAAATAAGAAAACCTGATTTGCGTCGTTCTCTTGCTATTGTACTTCAAGATGTAAATCTTTTTACAGGCACTGTACTTGAGAATATAAGATATGGTAAATTAGATGCTACAGATGAAGAATGTATTGAAGCTGCAAAATTGGCAAATGCAGATGATTTTATTACACGCTTACCAGATGGATACAATTCACTTTTAGATAACAATGGTTCGAATTTATCACAGGGGCAAAGACAGTTATTATCTATAGCAAGGGCAGCAGTGGCAAACGCTCCTGCAATGATATTAGATGAAGCCACTTCTTCTATCGATACCCATACGGAAGCTTTAGTGCAAGATGGTATGGATAAATTAATGAAGGGAAGAACGGTCTTTGTAATTGCACATAGGCTATCCACAGTAAGAAATAGTGATGCAATTATTGTACTTGACCATGGTAAAATTATTGAAAAAGGCAATCACGAACAATTATTAGAACAAAAAGGAACATATTACCAATTATATACCGGTGCTTTTGAACTTGAATAGAAAGGGCAATAGCATTTGACAAATTTCATTGGTACTTGTACAATAACTATATGAATTACAAAAAAGAATTAAAAAAATTTAATATTAATCTATTTGCGACAATGTCACTTGTTATGTTTATTGTGCCATTGATAATTTGCGGAAGTATAAATATTTTTGCACTTAATAATAAATTGCTACTAACCGGTAAAGTATATTGGGATATACTTATTGTGCTTGTTGGTTTGGTATTTGGTGTTGTTTTGCACGAATTGTTACACGCTTTAGGTGGAATAATTGCTGGCAAATTAAGCACTAAGGATATAAAGTTTGGTATGAATTTGAAGCAAGGCTTATTCTATTGCCATTTAAGCAAAGCAATGAAGGTGTCACAATACCGTTTTGTGCTTTTATTACCTGTTGTTATAACGGGAATTATACCACTTATAATTTGCACTATTTTTGGTAACATATTTATGGTATTACTATTTTGCTTTATGGTTAGCGGTGGTGCTGGCGATATTATAATGTTTTTTAGTCTTATGAAAGAAGACAAAGATACTAAGATACTTGACCATAGTTCCGCACCCGCATTTTATTTGCTTTATCCGGAAGATAAATTGCCAGAAAATTTTGTTGAATGCACGGAAGAAATGGAAAAAGAACTTATTGCTTCAATGTCAATTAGTCCATATTCTACGAAAAAAGGGGATAAGAAGAACCCAATTATTAAAGTATTACTTATTGCTTCCTTTTTAGCATTGGTTGTTCTCGGTGTTTTTTTGGTAGCTTTAGTATTAAAGTTTGTATAAAAAACATATAAACAAATAAAAAAGAATCAAAAAACACACTTAAATATTAAGTGTGTTTTTTTAATTAATAATTTATTTTACTATTTTTTTGTTTAACTATAATTATATTTATTTTTTTTTATTTTCATTATTTATTGTTAGGTCATTTTTTAAGTCATATAATTTTTGACTTAAATCCACCTTGAAGGTATGTGGATTTACTAATCTTAAGTATTCAGTATAAAAGTCTTCGCTTTTTTCTTTTGCGTATTGTGCAATATCCATAAGTTTAGGTGAAGTATATGCTTGTTTGCCATCGACAAAAATATCTACCATTAAATTACGCATTGTATAATTATTAAGAATGGTTTTTTTCCAGGTTTGTTGTGGATGGAAAATAGTAAGAGGTTTAGTTATGTCAAATTCCTCATCAACCAAGCAAATAATGTCAGCTAAAGCTTTATTTTCATTGTCATAAATACGATATGTTGTTTTTATACCAGGAATGGTTATCTTTTCTACGGTATCCGAAAACTTCATTTTAGGAATCCAAACTCCATTTTCTTGAAGACAAGACATTTTGTAAACTCCGCCAAGAGCGGGTACTTCAGAAGAAGTGATTAGTTTGGTACCTATTCCATAAACATCTATTTTAGCTCCTTGTTGGTGCAAGGAACTTAGTATATATTCATCTATGTCACCACTAGCACAAATGATGCAATCGTTATGTCCTGCGTCATCAAGAATTTTTCTTGCTTTTTTACTTAGATATGCAAGGTCACCGCTATCTAGTCTTATACCTACGGGTTTTAGCCCTGCAGCTTTCATTTCATCAAATACCTTTATGGCATTTGGCAAACCTGATTTTAGTGTATCGTATGTGTCAACAAGTAACAAACCATTTTTAGGATAAATTTTTACATATGCTCTAAATGCTTCCAATTCGGAATCAAAACTCATTACCCAACTATGAGCGTGAGTACCTGCACAAGCAATACCATACATTTTTGAGGTAAGAACATTGCTAGTAGAAGAACAACCACCAATTATTGCGGCTCTTGCTCCATATATTCCTGCGTCAGGGCCTTGAGCTCTACGCAAACCAAATTCCATAACGCCAGCTTGGGCTTCTCTACAAATTTTGAATGCCTTAGTAGCTATTAAGGTTTGATGATTAATAATATTAAGTAATGCTGTTTCTACCAATTGTGCTTGAAAAAGCGGAGCACATACGGATAAAATAGGTTCTCCCGGGAAAATAATTTCTCCTTCTTTTATCGCTCTGATAGAACCAGTAAATTTGAAATTTTTGATAGCATCAAAAAATCTATCTCCAAAAAGATTAAGACTTTTTAGATAATCTATATCATCTTCATCAAAATGAAGATTGTTGATATATTCAATGACTTGTTCTAGTCCTGCACATTGGGCAAAATCTAAATGTTCTTTATATCTAAAAAAGATATCAAAATTAGCCATTGTGTCAGCTTTGTCGGTTTCTAAATAGGCGTTCATCATTGTAAGTTGATAAAGGTCTGTAAGTAAAGTTAGGTTACGCATTTTTTCTCCTTGAAATTAGGTTTATTTATATATTAAAAATTTATTATTTTGATAAACCTATATTTTTTATGATTAGTATGCTACTTTGACAGCGCCCAAATGTCTAATTTTAATATTGAACACGTTCTCATCGCCAAAAATATTATTTAGATAATTGCAAAATGTAGGAGCATCTTTACTATCTATGAAAGCAAGAATTGTCCCTGCAAAGCCACCACCGTGTACTCTATACGCTTTTACTTTATCATATTCAGATACAATTCCTAGTGCGAGTGGTACTTTCTGTACCTTATCGCCATTTGGATAGCAATTTTGTAAAAGAGTATAACTACTTTGTCCGCTTGCATTTATTGTGTCAAAGAATTTCTGTTTATCGCCTGTTTCTATTGCTTTTTTTGCAACAAATACTCTTTCATTTTCGTTAAAAAAGTGTAACGCACGCAAAATAGCTCTACCTGAATATTTAAGACACAACACATTTAGTGCGGACATAAACTCGTTTTTACTTACTTCTCTAAGTACGCTCTTGCCAAAATATTCGGCTATTGAATGCATTTCTTCTCTTATTTGTGCATATTGACCAGTAAGAGAGCAATGGTCTCCGCCACAATTTATAATAACCAAACTGGTATCTTCAAATTTCCAATCAACAGTAGATGAAATAGGTAAATTAGGATTGTAAAAATCCATAAAACTAACGCCACCACGACTAATTGTAAGTTGGTCCATAAGTCCGCTTGGTTTGCCAAAATATACATTTTCTGCATATTGGCTTATAAGTGCTTTTTCTATATAATCAAGTTTTGAATCATTGTAAAGTACATTTAAAATTTCACAAACAAGTAATTCAAAAGCCGCACTGCTACTAACTCCGGCACCTTTGAAAATATTGCTATGTGTATTTGCGGTAAATCCGCCTACTTTATATCCTTTATTTAGGAAGCCCTTCACAACTCCTTTAACTAAAGAGTCTGAAGTGCTATACATTTTTTCTTGAATTTCTAATTCATCAATATTAATACTAAAAGCAGGATAACCAAAGCTATTAATAGTAATTATATTATTTTGAGTTGTTGTGACTGCACCAACTACATCTAAATCTATACTAGATGCAATTACGAAACCGTGATTGTGGTCGGTATGATTGCCGACTAATTCTGCTCTTCCGGGTGATGAAAAAAAATAAATATCTCCACATAGACCTTCGGTTAGAGAAGAATATCTTTCACAAATTTCTTTGGTATTCGCTGTATAAAGTTGGTTTATACTAGCTATGAATTTTTCATTGTTTAATAATGAATGTTGAGTTAAAGCTCTTGCCATAATAAACTCCGTAGTGTATAATATTTGTAAAGATTATATCATACATAAAAAAAAATAGCAAGATATTGAGAGGATTTGAAATGGATAAACAAATTGCAGGTTTGATTGAAGATTTAGTCTTATATGCAAGAAAAAATTTAGATTTATGTACAGAAGATGCAGTAGTTGCACGCAACCAATTATTAGAGCTTTATAGTATTACTAATCCTAGTGAAAGGCAGGGAATTGATAAAAATTTCCAAACTGAGATTCTAGATAAATTAGTAAATTTTGGCTTAGAAATGGGCTTAGGCGATAGTGCTTCACCTGTGCTTTTAGAAACAAAAATTATGGGACTTGTTTGTCCATCAGCGGGATTAGTTGTTAATATTTTTAATCAAATAAAAGAAAAAAATGGACTTGATAAGGCATTGGAATATTTTTATAAAATTAGTGTAAACAGTAATTATATAAGAATGTGCGATGTAAACAAAAATATTTGTTGGTATTCTGAGGGCGTAAATGGTCAAGTGGGAATTACTATAAATTTGAGTAAACCCGAAAAAGACCCGAAGCAAGTATTAGCGGAAAAGAATTTTAAGGGCAATAAGTATCCTAAATGTATGTTGTGTTTAGAAAATATAGGATTTCAAGGAAATTTGCGTCATCCTGCTAGACAAACTTTGCGTATTATTCCTATCAAACTTAATAATGAAAATTGGCATTTGCAATATTCACCTTATGTGTATTATGACCAACATTGTATAGCATTTTGTGATGAACATAGACCTATGAAAATAACCCCACTTACATTTGTGAGATTGTGTGATTTTGTTGATATAATTCCACAATATTTTATGGGTAGCAATGCGGATTTACCAATTGTTGGAGGTTCTATTTTAGCACACGACCATTATCAAGGCGGTAAAAAGGTTTTGCCGATGCTATCTCGACCAATTAGAAAATCTTATTTGGAAAGTAAAGAAGTTAGTGTTGACATTAAGGATTGGTACAACAGTGTTGTTAGTGTACACGGAATTGACAAGAATAAAGTTATTGCGGTAGCTACAGAATTTTTGAATACTTGGCGTGAATATACCGATGAAAGCGTAGGTATTTTAGCAACGAGTAACGGTGAATGTCACAATACAATTACGCCTATTTCTCACAAAGAAGGGAAAGAATATGTTTTGGATTTAATTTTGCGTAATAATAGGACTGATGAAAATCATCCATTTGGAATTTTTCATCCTACTGTTGATATGCATAATATAAAGAAAGAGGGTATTGGACTAATTGAAGCAATGGGATTATTTATTTTGCCGGGTAGATTAAAAAAAGAAACAGCTACTTTGATAGAACTTTTGCAAAAAGGCAATATTGATTTCGATAAATTAGCTAATGATGAAAGCATAAATAAACACATCGATATGTTAAAGTCTATATATGAAACTCTTAATAAAAACGGTGTAGATGAAGAAACCGCAAAAAAAGCAGTTTCTAGTAGGATAGAAAAAACTTGTTTTGCAATTTTAGAATGTACAGCAGTGTTCAAAAATACCACGACCGGGCAAAATGCTTTTGATAAATATGTAAATTTAGTTTTGTCAAAAATTAACAACTAGTCTATAAAAGAAAATGGGTGTATAATATATACGTGAAAAAGAATAGGATAGTAAAATTATTTATCTTAATTGTTTTGGTATTGCTTAGTTGCAGTATGCTTTTTGCGTGTAAAGATAATAATATTCGCAATTTGACAGTTAAGTTTGAAGCGGTAGAATTGCCATTAGGTGGCAAATTAATAATTGATAACTATATATCTTATGAGGGCGAAAGCAAAGGCAAACTTAATTATGCTGTAGAAAATCTTGATGTGCTTACTATTTCCGATAACGTTGTTAGTGCTATAGGTAGAGGGACAGGCAAGGTAGTCGTTAGTAGCGAAGATGAAACAGTAAGTTTTAATGTTATCGTTGTCGATAAAAGTGCTATTGATATTAAGGTAAGCAATATATCGACTAATTATGATACTACACTAAAAAATATTGATGTAGAACTTTCTCAAATTCCTGACGGGACTAAAATTAATTACTATTGTGATGATAATAAAGTAGACGGATTTGTAAATCCCGGTACTTATGAAATTACGGTTGAGGTAATTGCACCAAATGGTTATAAAGTAAATTATATAAATAATAAAGCAACACTAATTATTGACAAGGGCATTATTGATATTGGTAATATAGAATTTAAAACAACTAGATTTATTTATGACGGCACAAAAAAGGTTTTGGAAGTTAAGGGCGAGTTGCCACAACAAGTGCAAGTAAGCTATACAAATAATTTTGCCACTAACACCGGCACTTATAAAGCATCAGCTATTTTTTCGGTTGATACTAATTTGTATTATGTGCCAACAAGCAGGTCGGCACAGCTTATTATAGAAAAACAAAGAATCGAGTATTCAACTTTAGGGTTTGCCAATAAATCAGTTTTTTATAATGGCAATTATCAATATATAGCATTTAATGACCAATTAGAGGGCTTTAAAATAGAATATTCTATTTGGGACGATGCACAAAATGACTATATTGCTATTGAAAATCTTAAACAAAGATTTATAAATGTCGGTAATTATAAAATTAGGGCTACGCTTGTAAAAGAAAACGATGTAAATAATAATTATACCTATGACAACGAGCAAATTGCTACCTTAGAAATCAAAAAAGTTGATTATATTAATAATATGAATTGGACACAATTATCCAATTTAACTTATAACGCAAGTAAAAGTATCGTAGTAGAAAAGAATAGTAATAATACCGATAATATTCAATATTTATATCTAGATGGAGATAATAATCCTACAGGTGTAAATGGCGAACATAGTGAAGATATTAGCATAGAATATTATTTTAGAGATGGCACAACAGATAGAATTATTGATAATACAAACAAAACTTTTATAAATGCAGGCAAATATATTATTGTAGCTAAATTCTATATAGATAAACCCGATAGCAATTATAATGACATTGAAGATAGAGTTTATACAATAAATATTAGTAAATCTAATTATTTTAATCTTGCTAGTGGGGAAACATTACCGATTGTTTATAATAATAAAAGTGTAGAATTTGATAATAATGCTATTACTTTTGCAAAAGATGAATCGAAATATCCTATTAAAGATATAAATAATAATATTATTTTTAATAATTTTGATGAACAATATCCTAATTTTGCTACTGATGTAAAAATATTTTATAGTTATAACAAAGATGGTATGGGTTATACCGACCCAAGTGAAATTCCTTGCACAATTAAAGATGTAGGTTTTTATGCATGCAAAGCAGCATTTTCATATAGTGCCACAAATAGTAGTGATAATTATAATATTATTCCGACTAGAAATTTTGAAATAAATATAACGCCTAAAGAAGTAGATTTAAGTGGAGTGATATTTGAAAGTACTAGTGTTGATTATGACCCTAATAGTAGCCATAGTATGGCAATTACCAGCACCTTACCAGAGGGCGTAACAGTTGTTTATTCCAATAATAACAGTCAAATAAATGCAGGTACTTATAGTATTGTTGCTACTTTAAGCTATAAAATGTCAGGCGTTGCAATAGCTAATAGTAATTATTGTTTTGTAAATAACAATAATTTGCAAAATAATCAACTTACAGCCTTTCTTATAATAAAAAAGATAAATTATTTACCAGGACAGATACCAACTGTTCATACCGCAGGCGGACAATATTCACCCAATAAGAAATTGTCTAATTATTATATTTTATTAAGTGACGACAGTATAAGCAATAACTTTTATTGGACTTTACCTAATACTATTCCTACTGTTACTATTGCTAGTTATAATTGTTATTATAATGCGTATCCAACCAATTATTATAATCATTATTTAGATTTAGCACTTGCGATTACTCCATTAGAAATTGATAAAGCAAATATAGAAATTCAAGACCAATTTTTGCCATTTACGGGCAATACAGTAAAGCCTGTATTTAGTATTGATGGCGATACAAATGTAAACAATATTCTTACTTTTAGTACGCAAGAAGGGGAAGCTCTTTCAGCTATTGGTAATCATAATGTTACTGCTTTATTTGCATTAGCGGATAGTAATAATTTTAGTTGGGTAGATAGTGCTCCAGAACCTAAGAGTATATCCTTATATATATATAACACCGCAAAATTTAATTATGCAATTAATTCAACGCAATTAATAGACTATTTAAGTAGTTCTCCGTATGAAGAAATTATGGAGGGAACTACCTCAATATATAATAACGCTATTAAGAATAAAGCGGGATTAGAAGGATTAATTTTGCCATCTACATTGATAAGTATATCAAACGGTGCTATAGATATTGATACTTTACCTAAATTAAATAAGGTAACAATTCCGTATTTAGGGACGGTATTAGGCGCTTATGAACCATTAGGAGCTATTTTTGGTAAAAATAATAATGAATTACCAATTAGTTTAAAAAATATTGTAGTAACAAACGAAACAAATATAAGTAATAATGCCTATAACGGGTGTCAATATCTAGAAAGCATAAATTATACTAATAGTGTATCCTCGATTGGGGACAATGCTTTTAGTGGTTGTCTAAATGTGAAAACTATAAATTTTGGTGAAAGTATAACAGATTTAGGAACTACAGCTTTCCATTATTGCTATGAACTATTGTCATTAAGTTTACCCTTTGTCGGTTCGAATGCAAGTAGTGCAAAACAAACAATGAGTTATTTAATAGGTACTAATGTAGGCGACAATTCTTATAATAATTATAAATTAAACTCTTTTACTTTGTATGGTAGTTGGACTACCTTGCCTAATAATATGTTTGCGGGTATGAGTAATATGACTTCATTAACTTTGCCGACGACCTTAATCAGTATTGGCGAGAAATGTTTTGATGGAGTAGTAGCCGACATTTTATTAAATGATAATTTTACTACGATAACTAGAAATATGTTTTATAACTACCAAGGAAGCACTTTGGTTTTGCCTAGTGGAACTTGTATAATAGAGCCTTACGCATTTTGTAAAGCAGATAAAATAACGAATTTGACTTTGCCAAGTGCAGTAAATTCTATAGGCGAATATGCTTTTCAAGAATTTAGCGGAACTATTTTATTTGCGGATAATTCTAGTTTGATAAATGTTGTTGACAACGCATTTAGGTATGCGGGATTTACACATATAGCATTGCCTTCATCGGTTACTACTATTGGCGAATACGCATTTGCTAATTCTAAGCTATTAATATTTACTTTACCCGATGCCATAACCTCTTTAGGTGTGGGTGCATTTAGCAATTGTGACAGCCTTACTACTATATCATTAGGTATTAGTATTTTGCCTAATAAAGTGTTGCAGGATTGCGATAGCCTTACTAGTGTAAATTTGTATAATACTACGACAATAGGCGAATACGCATTTAATAGTTGTGATAGTTTGCAAAGTATAATTTTACCTATTACAATTAGCGACATAAATAATTATGCGTTTTATGAATGTAATTTGCTTGACAATGTAATAATAGTAAGAGATAATGGCTTAGTAAATTTTGTAGGAAATAATGTTTTTGACAAAGAAACAAATATATTAGTAGCTGACCCATATTCTTATAAATTAAGATATGGTGATATAATTTATACATTTATAACAAAATAGTATAAAAAGTATACAAAAATAATATTTTCCCTTTTTTATTAATTTTCTTTAAAAACCCATTAAAATTAATTGACATCATCTAATTGTTGTGATAACATAAAAAGGCTGTTATTAGGGTAGATATGGAAGGTTCCCGTTATTACGGATAGTTTCCATGGACTTACGCAAAGGCAATGACCGATGCGACTAACTGAAATTTAAGGTGTTGGCCACACCTTTTATTAAAAGACAGCAGGACACACTCGGATGAGTGTGAACGAGTTAGCTAAATAAACAGGAGGTATAAAAAAATGGCAGGTCAAAAGATTAGGATTAAGTTAAAAGCTTATGACCATACACTAATTGATAATTCATCAATGAAAATCGTTGACGCGGTAACACGTACTGGTGCTAGTATATCTGGTCCAATACCATTACCAACAGAGAAGGAAATTGTTACAATCTTACGTGCTCCACATAAGTACAAAGATTCTAGAGAACAATTCGAATTGAGGACTCATAAGAGACTCATTGACATTTACAATTCTACAAGCAAGACAGTTGACGCTTTAATGAAGCTAGACTTACCGGCCGGTGTAGATATCCAAATAAAATTATAATAGGAGGCTGATATAAATGAATAAAGCTATTTTAGGCAAAAAATTAGGTATGAGCCAAATATTTACTGCAGATGGTCATATGATTTCTGTAACTGTTGTTGAAGCTGGTCCTTGTACCGTTATTCAGAAAAAGACAGTTGCTAAAGAAGGTTATGATTCAGTGCAAATTTCGTTTGGCGATATTAAAATAAAGAACGTAACCAAACCTATTGCTAGTCATTATAAAAAAGCAGATGCAGTTCCTCAAAGATTTTTGAGAGAATTCCGTTTCGATGACTGTTCAAAATTTGAACTTGGTTCAAAAATAACAGTTAAAGATTTTGCAGTTGGTGACATGGTAGTAGTAGCTGGAAAAACAAGAGGTAGAGGATTTACTGGAGCAATATATAGATGGAATCAACATATTGGACCTAAAGCACATGGTAGTGGCTATCATCGTGGTGTAGGTAGTATGGGTTCATCTTCTGATCCAAGTAGAGTTTTCAAAAATAAACATATGTCAGGTCATTATGGTAACGAAAGAGTAACTGTTAAGAACTTAGAAGTTGTCAGAGTTGACGAAGCACGCAACTTGTTGCTAATCAAAGGCGGAATTCCTGGTCCTAAAGGTTGCCTAGTTGAAGTGAAGGCATAGGGAGGATATATTTAAATGGATTTGAAAGTTTACAATATAGAAGGTAAAGAAGTTGGAAAAATTGCTTTAAAGCCTGAAATATTTGAGGTTGCTTATAATGAAGCGCTTATTCATCAAGTAATAACTGCTCAATTAGCAAACAAGAGACAAGGTACAAAAAGCGCTCTTACTCGTACAGAAGTAAGTGGTGGTGGAATAAAACCTTGGAGACAAAAAGGTACTGGCCGTGCTCGTCAAGGTAGTACTCGTAGTCCACAATGGCGTCATGGTGGAGTTGTATTCGCACCAAAACCTAGGGATTTCTCTAAGAAAATCAACAAGAGAATGAAACTTAATGCTTTCTATAGTGCATTAAGCCAAAAGATTAGACAAGATGAATTAGTTGTTTTGGATAGCGTAGCAATCAAAGAAGTTAAGACTAAAGAAATGGCAAGAATTTGTACCAACCTAAACGCTGGTAAGAAAGCTTTGTTTGTACTTGACGCTTATGATGAAGTAGTAGTTAGATGTACTAAGAATTTGGCAGAAGCTGAAGTTGAGACAATTAACTTAGTAAGCGTATACCAACTTGTTAGAGCAGGTAAAGTATTTATTACTAAAGATGCTATAACTAGCTTAGAGGAGGTAGCAGAATAATGAATAATTATGATGTGATAATCAAGCCAGTCTTGAGTGAAAAAAGTTACAGTGGTATTGGTGATAAAAAATATACTTTTATGGTTGTTAAGAATGCTACAAAAACTCAAATTAAGGCAGCAGTAGAAAAGATATTCGAAGTAACTGTTTCTAAAGTAAATGTTGTTAATTATAGTGGAAAAATTAAGAAAATGGGAAAAACTTCTGGTAGAAGGGCTTCTTATAAGAAAGCTTATGTAACACTAACACAAGATAGTAAAGCAATCGAATTTTTCGAAAGCTTGTCATAATTTAGGAGGTCACAATGGGTATAAAGAGAAGTAAACCAACCAGTCCTGCTCGTAGGTTCTATACAGTTTCTGACTTTTCAGAAGTTACTCGCACTACTCCAGAAAGAAGCTTACTAGAAAGTAAGAATCATAGTGGTGGTAGAAATGCGAAAGGTAGAATTACAGTAAGACATATTGGTGGTGGAAATAGACAAAAATATCGTATTATCGATTTTAAGCGTAATAAGGACGATATCCCTGCAAGAGTTGATTCTATAGAATATGACCCTAATCGTTCAGCAAATATTGCTCTTTTGATATATGCTGATGGCGAAAAGAGATATATCTTAGCACCTTTGGGATTAACAGTTGGCGACAAAGTATTAAGTGGAGCTGAATGTGATATCAAAGCAGGTAACTGCTTGAAGCTTATCGATATTCCAGTAGGTACAGTAATCCATAATATTGAGTTACAACCTAAACATGGTGGTCAAATCGCTAGAAGTGCTGGAACAAGTGCACAATTAATGGCTAAAGAGAATGGTAAAGCCACTCTTCGTATGCCAAGTGGTGAAATGAGATATGTACCATTAGCTTGCAAAGCTACTATCGGTCAAGTGGGCAATGTTGACCACGAAATCGTTAGTTTAGGCAAAGCCGGAAGAAAAAGACATATGGGCGTTAGACCAACAGTTAGAGGCGTAGCTATGAATCCTTGTGATCACCCACATGGTGGTGGTGAAGGTAAGAGTCCTATCGGAATGCCAGGACCAGTTACACCTTGGGGTAAACCTACACTTGGTTATAAGACTCGTAAGAAGAAAAAGACTTCTAGCAAGTTTATCATTAAGCGTATTAATTAGGAGGACATAACTAAATGAGTAGATCTATAAAGAAAGGCCCTTATATACATGAGAGCTTAAAGAAGAAAGTTCTTGCTATGAATGAGTCAGGTGAGAAAAGACCAATTAAGACTTGGTCAAGAGCATCCACTATTTATCCTGAATTTGTAGGACATACAATTGCAGTTCACGATGGTAGAAAACATGTACCAGTATATGTTACTGAGGATATGGTTGGATTTAAATTAGGTGAGTTTGCACCTACCAGAACCTTTAGGGGACACGCTGGTAGCAAAACCACTTCAAAATAATAGGAGGTAAAGTAATGGCTAAGAATATTTATGCAAAGGCTGTTAAAAGAGCTGAAAACGCTGATAGGCGTCCAAGAGCTAAGGCAAAGTACATTCGTATTTCTCCTTATAAAGTAAGAGCAGTATTAGATGTAATTCGTGGAAAGGGCTATAAAGAAGCAGTTTATATATTAGAAAATTTAAACAAGTCAAGCTCACTTCCTATTTTGAAAGTAGTTAAGAGTGCTGGAGCAAATGCAGAAACAAATCTTGGAATGAACATTGATGAATTGTTTGTTGCAGAATGTTTTGCAGACCAAGGTGCCACATTAAAGAGATTTATTCCTAAGGCACACGGTAGAGCAGGTGGTTTGTTAAAACGTACAAGTCACATCACTGTAATACTAGATTCAGTAGCTAAGAAGTAGGAGGATAAAATGGGTCAAAAAGTTAATCCACATGGTTTAAGAGTAGGAGTTATTAAGGGCTGGGATAGTCAATGGTATGCTGAAAAAAAGAATTTTGGAAAGTTAATATCTGAGGACTACAAAATCCGTGAAAGTCTTAAAAGTAAATATAACAATGCAGCAATTTCTAAAATTGTTATTGAAAGAGCAGCCAATACTGTAACAGTTAATATGTTTTGCGGTAGACCTGGTGTTGCTATTGGTGGTAAAGATGCAAATAATATTGCTAATATCACAAAAGACATTCAAAAGATAGCTGTTAACAAAGTAGTGAATCTTAATATAATGGAAGTTAAAAAAGTTGATACTGAAGCACAATTAGTAGCAGAATCTATTGCACAATCTTTAGAAAAGAGAATTCAATTTAGAAGAGCTATGCGTCAAGGTATTACAAGAGCTATGAAAGGCGGAGCAAAGGGAATCAAAACTATGGTTTCTGGACGTTTGGACGGAGCTGAAATAGCAAGAAGTGAACATTACAATGAAGGTAGTATTCCACTTCATACTTTGAGAGCGGATATTGATTATGGTTTTGCTGAAGCAAAAACTACTTATGGAATAATTGGTGTAAAAGTTTGGATTTATAAAGGCGAAGTTTTCATCAAGCAAGTAAATGGAGGTAATGACTAATTATGTTAATGCCTAAAAGAGTAAAAAGAAGAAAACAACATAGAGGTAGAATGAAAGGCAAAGCCAACAAAGGAAATGTAATTGCTTACGGTGAATTCGCGTTAGTAGCTACAGAACCAAGTTGGATTACAGCTAATCAAATTGAAGCAGCCCGTGTTGCGATGACTAGATATATTAAGCGTGGCGGTAAAGTATGGATTGATATTTTCCCACACAAACCAATTACCAAAAAACCTGCAGAAACTAGAATGGGTAGTGGTAAAGGTTCACCAGAATATTGGGTAGCAGTAGTAAAACCTAATAGAGTTTTATTTGAAATGGCTGGTGTAAGTGAAGAAGATGCAAGAGAAGCTTTGCGTTTGGCAGCTCATAAATTGCCAATTAAGTGTAAATTTGTAAAAAAAGAAGATATGATAACAAAGGAGGGTAGTGATAAATAATGAAAAAGACAACATATTTTGAATTAAATACCCAAGAACTCAATGCAAAATTAAATGAGTTAAAGGCAGAATTATTTAATCTACGTTTTAAACATTCTACAAATCAACTTCCTAATGCCAATGTTATTGTAGTATGCAAGAAAGATATCGCAAAAGTAAAAACCATTCTTCGTCAACGTGAACTTGGAATTAGTTTTGAACCTGCTAAGACTAAAAAAAGCACTAAAACTAGTGCTGTAAAGAAATAGGAGAATATAAAAGATGGCAGAAAGAAATTTGAGGAAGACCAGAGTTGGCTTAGTAACCAGCGATAAAATGGATAAGACCATTGTGGTAGCTGTTGTTAGTAAAGTAAAACATCCTTTATATAAAAAGTATATTACTAGAACAAAAAAATTCAAAGCTCACGATGAACTAAACCAATGTAAAATTGGTGATATGGTAGAAATTATCGAGACCAGACCTATATCTAAGGATAAGTGCTGGAGATTGAGTGCCGTAATTAGAGAAGCTAAATAGGAGGAATCGGATAAAATGGTACAACCACAAACAAGATTGAAAGTAGCCGACAATTCTGGAGCAAAAGAAATTATGTGCATCAGAGTTATGGGTGGTTCATATGTAAGAAGCGGAAATATTGGTGATGTAATTGTTGCATCAGTAAAATCTGCTACTAGCGGCGGCTCCGTTAAGAAAGGTGATGTAATTAGAGCAGTTATCGTAAGAACCAGAAAAGGTATTATGAGAACTGACGGTAGTCACATTAGATTTGATGACAATGCTGCTGTTATTATAGATAACCAAAAATTACCTCGTGGAACTCGTATTTTTGGGCCTATCGCAAGAGAATTGAGAGAAAGAGATTATATGAAAATTATATCTTTGGCTCCAGAAGTTCTTTAGGAGGTTATTAATATGAAAATGAATGTAGTAAAAGGTGATTTTGTAAAAATTATTGCAGGTCAAGATAAAGGTAAAATGGCTAAAGTTATTAAAGTAGACATTGATAAAAATAGAGTTTACCTTGAAGGCAAAAACATTGCAGTAGTTAAGAAATCTATTAAAGCTAAAAAAGCAAGCGATGCAAGCGGAATTATTGATATACCAAAAAGTGTTGCAGTAAGTAACGTTATGCCAGTTTGTGCAACTTGTGGAAAAACCACAAGAATTAAACACTCTATAGTAGATGGCAAAAAAGTTCGTATGTGCGAATGTGGTGCAATTTTGGAAACTAAGAAAGTTGCAACTAAAGAAGAAAAGAAAAAGTCAACTACTGTTAGAAGAAAAAAGACAGAAACTACTGAAGCTCCAATTGAAGCTAATGTAGAAGAAAATGTAGAAATAGTGGCAGCACCAGTAGCAGATGCAAAAGCAGAAGTAGTGGCAGCACCAGTAGCAGAAGTAAAAGCAGAAGTTAAGAAAACAACAACCGCTAAAAAACCAGCTACGGCTACAGCAAAAAAGCCAGCTACAGCAAGCAAAACAACTTCTACAGTAAAAAAGCCTGTTGCTAAAAAAACAACAACAGCAACAACAAAGAAGGCAACTTCTGAAAATGAAGTTAAAGAATAGGGAGGTATTATAAAATGGCTGAAAGTTATTCAAACAGACTAAAAGAACGTTATAAAACAGAGGTAATACCAGCTCTATCAAAAACATTTGGATATAAAAACGTTATGCAAGTTCCTAAAATGGATAAAATCGTATTAAATATGCGATTGGGTGATGTTAAGGATAATGCAAAGAGTATCCAAACTTCCGTTCATGAACTTGAATTAATTGCTGGACAAAAAGCTGTTCTTACAAAAGCTAAAAAATCAGTAGCTAATTTTAAAGTAAGAGAAGGTATGGTAGTAGGTGCAAAAATAACACTTAGAGGCGAAAGAATGTGGAACTTCTATGACAAATTAGTTACTATTGCAATACCTCGTATACGTGACTTTAAAGGTGTAAATGCAAATGCTTTTGATGGCAGAGGTAATTATTCATTAGGTATCAAAGAACAACTAATGTTCCCAGAAATTAGTTATGATGAGATAGAAAAAGTAAGAGGTTTTGATATAGCATTAATCACAACCGCAAAAACAGACGAAGAGGCAAAAGAATTGTTCGTGCAACTCGGAATGCCTTTTGCTAAATAGGAGGTAAACCGAACTATGGCAAAGAAAGCAATGATTAATAAGCAACAAAGAACTCCTAAGTATTCCACAAGAGGTTATACAAGATGTGCTATATGTGGAAGACCCCATGCAGTTCTAAAAAAATACGGTATTTGCAGAATATGTTTCAGAGAATTGGCCTATAAAGGTCAAATACCTGGCGTAAAGAAAGCGAGCTGGTAAACAGGAGGAATTAAAATGGCTATGACAGATCCAATTGCAGATATGCTAACTCGTATCAGGAACGCTTTAACTGCAAAACATGAATTAGTAAAAATTCCTGCATCTAAAATAAAAATGGCAATTGCTGATATTTTGGTTGAGGAAGGATATATAAAGAGCGCTAAAAGAATTGAAGACGAAAATGGTGTCCAAGATACTATTTTAGTTGAATTGAAATATGGTGCAAATTATAGCAAGGTTATTACTGGTATTAAGAGAATATCTAAACCAGGTCTTAGAGTATATGCTAAGAGCGATGAATTACCAAAAGTTCTTAATGGTTTAGGTATCGCTATTATCTCAACTTCTAAGGGTGTAATGACCGACAGAACAGCCCGTTTAACCGGAGCTGGTGGCGAAGTTCTCGCTTATATTTGGTAGGAGGTAACAATGTCAAGAATAGGAAGATTACCAATAGATATTATTGATGGTGTTACTGTTACTATTAATGACAATTTAGTGACTGTCAATGGTAAGTTAGGAACATTATCACAAGTTATTGAAAATAAAAACATAAAAGTAGAAATTGTTGATAAACAAGTATTAGTTACTAGAGATAATGAACAAAAAGTTAATAAAGCAGCTCATGGTTTATATCGTGTATTAATAGCTAATATGGTAAAGGGTGTAACTGATGGTTTTCAAAAAGAATTAGTTATTGCCGGTGTAGGTTATAAAGTATTATTAGAAGGACAGAATCTTGTACTTAATGTAGGTTTTTCACATAAGGTAGACGTGATAGCCCCAGAAGGTATAAAATTTGCAACTCCTTCACTTACTGAAATTACTGTAAAAGGTATTAGCAAAGAGTTGGTTGGGCAAACTGCTGCAAACATAAGAGCAATACGTAAACCCGAACCATACCATGGCTATGGTATTCATTATAAAGATGAAGTCATCGTTCGAAAAGAAGGAAAGAAAGCAGGTAAATAAAGGAGCGTAGTATGATTAATAAATTAGATAAAAATAAAGTAAGAAGTAAAAGACACTATCGTATGCGTTTTAAGATTAGCGGAACTTTACAAACTCCCCGTCTAAATGTTTATAGGTCACTTTCCAACATCTATGCGCAAGTAATAGATGATACAAACGGAACTACTATAGCAAGTGCCAACACTATGGAGAAAGACGTAATTGCAAAAATTGCAAATATGAACAAAGTGGATTCAAGTAAAGTAGTTGGTCAACTAGTAGCTGAAAGAGCAATCAAAGCTGGTGTTAAAGAAGTCGTATTCGATAGAGGTGGTTATCATTACACTGGTCGTATACAAGCACTTGCAGAAGCTGCTAGAGAAGCTGGTTTGGAATTTTAGGAGGGCAAAATGGCAAGAAACGATAAATATAGCAGAGAGCCAAAAGATAACTTAATCAAAAAGACAGTATCTATCAACCGTGTAACCAAAGTTGTTAAGGGTGGTAGAACAATGCGTTTTGCTGCTTTAGTAGTTGTTGGTGACGGTGCTAATCAAGTTGGATACGGTTTAGGGAAAGCTAAAGAAGTACCTGAAGCTATCGAGAAAGCAACAAAAGAAGCAAAGAAAAGTATGATAACTTTTTCAATCAAAGACAATACTGTTCCACACGCTGTTAAAGGTGTGTATGGCAGAGGCGAAGTAATTATTATGCCAGCTGAACAAGGTACCGGAGTTATTGCAGGCGGTGCTGTAAGAGCTGTATTGGAAACAACTGGAATTAAAGATGTTCGTACAAAAAGTATTGGAAGCAATAATCCTATAAATTGCGTAAAAGCAACGGTTGAAGGATTAAAACAAATGCGCACGGCAGAAGAAATTGCTAAAATGCGTGGTATACCAGTATCAAATTTGGTTGACTAGGAGGATTATATAAATGGCTAAAATTAAGATAACATTAATGAAATCCACAATTGGTCGCTTAAAGAACCAAAAAGCAAATATTCAAGCACTTGGACTAAGAAAGATTGGACAAAGTGTTGTAAGAGAAGATGATGCTGTTACTCGTGGTATGGTTTTCAAGGTGTCTCATCTTGTAAAAACAGAAGAAGTATAATTGGAGGTATGTTAAAGATGTCAGATATGAAATTACATACTATTGCACCAGCAGAAGGTGCTACTAAAAAAGAAAAAAGATTAGGTAGAGGTATTGGATCAGGAACTGGAAAAACTTCAGGTAAAGGTCATAAAGGGCAAAATGCTCGTAGTGGCGGTGGAGTTAGAATCGGTTTTGAAGGTGGTCAAATGCCATTAACCCGTAGATTACCAAAAAGAGGGTTTAAAAACGCTCAATTTAAGAAAGTATATTCTACAGTAAATGTTAGCTCTTTAGAAGTTTTTGAGAACGACACAGTTGTTACAGCAGAACTATTACTTATGAGTGGAATCTTAAGTAAGATTGAAGAGTATGGTCTAAAAGTTTTGGGAGATGGCGAAATAACCAAAAAGCTAACTATTAAAACTAATAAAATCACAAAATCCGCTCAAGAGAAAATTGAAAAGGCAGGCGGTAAAGTAGAGGTTCTATAATGTTTAAAACATTCAGAAACGCCTTTAAGGCGCCAGATATTCGCAGAAAAATATTCTACACTCTATTTATCATTTTGATATATAGAATTGGTTGTTTTGTGCCAATTCCTGGTTTAAACTTAGTAACGACATTCGGACAGAGTACTTCCGGTAGTAATTATGACATCATGGCAATGATGAGTATGATAACTGGTGGTTCTCTACAGAATGGTACTTTGTTCGCTTTAGGTATTATACCGTTCATCAACAGTTTCATTATTATGCAATTACTAACTCTTGTAATTCCAAAACTTGAAAAATTGAGTAAAGATGGCGAAGAAGGTAGAAAGAAAATAAATCAATATATCCGTTATGTTGCTATATTATTAGCAGTTATACAAGCAGTCGGAGTTATGTTGAGTTGGAAAGGCAGTATCACTGGTGTATTTGGATCAGCAGGAGCAAGTTCAACGACGAGTGTAAATACAATATTTACAATGATTAGTATAGTTGTTATACTTACTGGTGGTAGTGCATTGGTAATGTGGCTAGGTGAAAGAATAACCGAATTTGGTGTTGGTAATGGTACCTCACTTATTATCTTTATCGGTATTCTATCAAGTTTGGGTAACAAAATTTGGCTAGCTTTATTTAATGTCATTCCACAACAAGTAAAATCAGGTGACCTAACCGGTATTTGGTATTTATTTGGATTTATAATTCTAGTTGTATTGTTGTTCTTCCTAATTGTATTTGTTGACCTAAGTGAAAGAAGAATTACTGTTCAATATGCAAAGAGAATCAAAGGTAACAAGATGTATGGTGGACAGACTACTTATATTCCTTTAAAAGTAAATTCGGGCGGTGTTATGCCAATCATTTTTGCTAGTAGTTTGATTATGTTCCCACAAATGATAATGGAATTTGTAGGTAAGACAAATGGCTTTACAACATTCTGGTATAAATGGATGGGTGTAGGCGGATATATGTATCCATTGTTTATGTTTATATTAATCATATTCTTTGCTTACTTTTATTCACAAATACAATTCAATCCAGATGATGTATCAAAAATGGTACAACAAAATGGTGGATTTATCCCAGGTATTAGACCAGGTAAATCAACTAGTGATCATTTGCGTAAAATCAACAATCGTATCACTTTATTTGGTGCATTGTTCTTAGCACTTGTATCATTGATACCAACTGTTATTCTTACAAGTATAAAAGGTTTTGAGGCATTAGGGTTTAGTAGTGCATTTAGTGCGACAGGATTAATAATCCTTGTAAGCGTAGCATTAGAATTTGAAAAGCAATTAGAATCACAAATATTAGTAAAGACAAATAAAGGATTTTTGAAGTAAAATGAAAATAATATTGTTGGGAGCACCCGGTGCAGGTAAAGGATCACAAGCGACTAAACTCGCAAAGGAATATGGCTTTGTCCATATTTCTACCGGTGATGCTTTGCGTAGTAACATAAAAAATGGAACAGAACTAGGAAAGTTTGCAAAAGCGTTTATTGACAAAGGTCAACTTGTCCCTGATGATGTAGTTGTCGGCATTGTTGCTGATCGCATCAAACAAGATGATTGTGTTAATGGCATATTGCTAGATGGCTTTCCTCGTACAGTTGCACAAGCCGATGCTCTTGGCAAATTAACAGATATTGACTATGTTATTAATATTGTAGTTGATTTTGATGTTATTGCAGGTAGAATTAGTGGAAGAAGAATGTGTCCTTGTGGCGAAAGCTATCATACAAGTACATATAAAAAAGATACTTGTTCAAAATGCGGAGCAAAATTATATCAAAGAGCTGATGATAATGAAGAAACGGTGGTTAAGAGATTGGAAGTTTATAAAGATCAAACAGCACCATTGATAGATTATTACCGCAATTTGGGAAAACTAGTAGATGTCGATGGCAATAAATCCATTGATGATACATTTGAACAAGTGAAGGTTATATTAAATGGTTACAATAAAAAATAATAAGCAATTAGATTCTATGCGTAAAGCAGGTAAGATTTTGGGTGATACACTCAAACTTATTGAAGAAAATGCAAAAATAGGTGTAAATACTTGGGAGCTAGATAAATTAGCTTATGAGTATATCACTAGTCAAGGAGCCGTACCTAGTTTTCTTAATTATGATGGTTTCCCAGCCACAATTTGTGCGTCAATAGATGAGCAAGTTGTACACGGAATTCCTAGTAAGAAAATAATTTTGGAAGAAGGTATGCTATTAAAAATTGATTGTGGTGCAGGACTTGAAGGAGTTCACACCGATGCAGCAAGAACCGTTGCTATAGGCAATGTTAGTAAAGAAAAAAAGCAATTGATGGACGTGTGTAAACAAAGTTTCTTTGAGGGTGTTAAGGTTCTTAAAGAAGGGACTAGACTAGGCGATCTTGGATTTACTATCCAAAAATATGTAGAAAGTTTTGGTTTTGGAGTAGTAAGAGATTTGGTTGGTCACGGAATTGGTGAAACAGTCCACGAAGATCCTAATGTGCCTAATTATGGTATAAAGGGAAGAGGCAGTCGATTGTGGAAGAATATGACAATAGCTATAGAGCCTATGATTACATTAGGTAATTATGAAATAGAGCAGTATAATGATGGTTGGACAATAGCAACTATCGACAAAAGTCCGTCAGCGCATTATGAAAACACAGTTATCATATTATCTGACAGGGCGGAAATAATAACTTTATAATAAAAATGAATATTATGAAACCATTACAAATCGGTTCTGTGGTATTAAGCGATGCAGGTAGAGATCAAACCAATTATTTTCTAGTAGTAGAATTGGTTGGCACTAAATTTGTAAAAATAGTAGATGGAGATTTGCATAAATTAATTAAACCCAAAACTAAAAATGTTAAACATTTGCAATATAATGGCGATGTGATTGTAAATTTAGCAGAAAAGATGATTAATTCTAAATTAATCTATGACGCAGAAGTGTACAGTGCCTTGCGCAAGTACGATTCTCAAAATGGAGGTCTTTAATGTCTAAGCAAGATGTAATTGAAGTAGAGGGTGTAATTGAAGAAGTTTTACCAGGAACAAATTTCCGAGTAAAGTTGACCAATGATCATATGATTACAGCATATTTATGTGGGAAAATGCGCCAACATACTGTAAGAGTATGCGTAGGCGACAAAGTAAAAGTAGAAATGAGTCCTTATGATCTTAATAAGGGAAGAATAACCTATCGTAATAGAGGTTAGATTATATAAATAAATATAAAAAACTTATGGAGGAATAAGAAAATGAAAGTAAGACCATCAGTTAAGCCAATGTGTGACAAGTGTAAAGTTATCAAAAGAAATGGCAAAGTTATGGTAATTTGTTCAAAATATGCTAAACATAAACAAAGACAAGGCTAAAATAATTGCAAACAAAACAAGTTTGTGCTATAATATTTTAGCTAGTGATTAGTTAGATATTTTAGCTAAACTAATGTAAATATAGAATTCAAATATGGAGGCGGCTGAATTATCCTAATTTTATGACCAAAAGGTGAAAAAATAAGCGATAGTTTACTTCATTGATTAAGATATATTAAAGATAATAAAAAATTTGGAGGTTTTAATGGCTCGTATAGCAGGTGTAGATTTACCCCGTGAAAAAAGAGTAGAGATTGGATTAACCTATATCTATGGTATTGGCTTAGTTACAAGTAACAAAATACTTGCAGCTACAAATGTCAATTCAGATATTAGAGTTAAGGATCTTACCGAAAGTCAAGTTGCATCTATTCGTGAATACATCGAAAACAACTTAACAGTTGAAGGTGACTTGAGAAGAAATGTAATGTTAGATATTAAGAGACTAATGGAAATTGGTTCATACAGAGGTGTAAGACATAGAAAGGGTTTGCCTGTAAGAGGACAAAGTACCAAACAAAATGCTCGTACACGTAAAGGACCAAAACGTACCGTTAGTCGTTCAAAAAAATAGGAGGTAACAAATGGCTGTAAAAAAATCTATTAAGAAAAGAAAAGATTTAAAACATGTTGAGAAAGGTCAAGTACATGTACATACCACTCATAATAACACAATAGTTACTGTTACCGATTTGCAAGGAAACACAATTAGTTGGGCTTCCGCAGGAGTATTAGGACTAAAAGGTGCAAGAAAAGAAACTGCTTTCGCAGCAACTCAAGCAACTGAAAAAGCTGTTAATGAGGCGAAAACACACGGCGTAAGAAAAGTTGAAGTTTATGTGAAAGGTACCGGTCAAGGTAGAGAACCAAGTATCAGAGCAATCCAAGCTTGTGATGTTGATATCACATTAATTAAGGATGTAAGCCCAATTCCACATAATGGATGTCGTCCACCAAAGCGCAGAAGATTGTAATTAGGAGGAGTAAGTAAATATGGCTAAATATACAGGACCAGATTGCCGTCTCTGCAGAAGAGAGGGATGTAAACTATTTTTGAAGGGTGACAAATGTTATTCTGAGAAATGTGTAATGAACAAAAGACCAGTAGCACCTGGTGAACATGGTGTTTCAAGAAAAAAACAATCAGCTTATTGTCAGCAATTACGTGAAAAACAAAAGGCAAAGAGAATTTATGGTTTGACTGAAAAGCAATTCCACAGATATTATCTAATGGCAGAAAAATTACGTGGTATTGTCGGTGAAAATATGTTGATTCTATTAGAAAGAAGATTGGACAATGTAATTTATAGAATGGGTATCGGTATCAGCCGTGCACAAGCTAGACAATTAGTAAATCACGGTCATATTACCATTAATGGTAATAAAGTGGATATCCCTTCTTATTTAATCAAAGCAGGTGATGTTGTTGCTGTTAAGGACAACAAGAAAGATCTTCCATTCTTTAAAGAATTAAAGGGTGCATAGATTAACAACCGTTTTAAATGGTTGGAATTCAATCCCGAAGAACTAAAAGGAACAGTACTAACTATGCCAACACGTGAAGACGTTGATATGTCTATCGCAGAGCATATGATCATTGAGTTGTATTCTAAATAATACAACAGCCAAATAGGAGGATTGCCTAAAATGATAGAAATAGTAAAACCAAAAATTACAGAAATAGAGGGTGCAAATGAGGCGAAAGCCAGTTTTGTCATCGAACCGCTAGAAAGAGGATACGGAACTACTATCGGCAACAGCTTACGTAGAGTTTTGTGTACCGCACTTCCTGGTGCTGCAATTGTAGGTATCAGAATTGATGGTGTAAAACATGAATTTAGTACAATACCTGGTGTAAAAGAAGATGTTGCAGAGATTATCCTTAATCTTAAAGATGTAGCAGTAAAAGCATATAATACAGATGACCTTGATTTTAAGCAAGTTGTAAAACTTACTAAAAAAGAGGGCGGTGTAGTAACAGCTTCGGATATTGCACTAACTTCAGAAATTGAAATCAAGAATCCTAATGCTTTCATTTGTACATTAGAAGATGGTTATGAATTGGAAATAGAATTAACTATAGGTATTGGCAGAGGTTATGTAAATAGCGTTAACAATAAGCCATTATCTGCTCCAATAGGTTATATATCAATTGATTCATTATTCTCACCAGTTATTTCTGCAAATTATACAGTTGAAGCAACTAGAGTAGAGCAATCTATTGATTATGATAAACTTACTATTACTGTAGAAACCAATGCTACTACTTCACCAAAAGAAGTACTAAGTTTGGCCGCTAAAGTAATGAGTGATCATTTGAAATTGTTTATAATTGATGATATGAATGATTTGGATATTCTAGTTAGTAAAGATGAAGACAAGATGGAAAAAAGTTTGCAAAAAAGTATTGAAGAACTTGATTTGTCAGTTCGCCCACTTAACTGCTTAAAAAGAGCAGGAATAGATACACTTGAAGAACTTGTTAAGAGAAGCGAAGATGATATGTTGAAGGTACGTAACCTTGGTCGTAAATCTCTAGATGAAGTTATCGAGAAATTGGCTGGACTTGGCTTATCACTTTCTAATAAAGATGAGTAAAGGAGAGATAATATAGATGTCTAAAAATCGTAAATTAGGAAAGAGAACCGATCAAAGATTAGCGCTTATCAATAATCAAGTAAGCCAATTACTTTGGTATGGTAAAATTGAAACAACTGTAGATAGAGCAAAGGAAGTTAAGAAAGTTGCAGAAAAAATGATTACTTTGGCTGTTAAATCATATACAGATACAGTAGATGTAACAAAAACAAAAACTAATAAAAAAGATGAAAAGATTGAAGTAGCTTTTGTTAATGATGGTCCAAAGAAATTAGTAGCAAGAAGAAGAATGATGACTACTCTTGCTGACTTACAAGAGCTTAAAGCTCCTAAAGAAAGTAAAGAAAATTTCCGCGATAGAACTCAAGATGTAAAACATCCTTTGGTAGAAAAATTGTTCCGTGAATATGGTCCTAAATACGCTAAGAGAGCTGAAGAGCTTGGTCAAGGCGGTGGATATACAAGAATTATTCGTCTAGAAAATAGAAGAGGCGATGATGCTAAAAAGTGTATTCTTTCACTAGTATAGTATAAACGAAGCAGTAAATGTAAAAAATAAGTGGTACATATATATTATGTACCACTTTTTTATATAAAAAAGTGTTTAATGTGTTGATTTAATGTACTACACTTGTTGCACGATAAATAATATTGTGGTATCATTATTTAATAGGAGTATTTTGATATGATTTTACTTATGGATGTAGGTAATACCAATATAAAAATTGGACTTGCCAATGATAAAAAAACTGTTAAATTTTGGCGTATAGCGACCGATACGACAAGGACTGCTGATGAATTTGGAATGACGCTTTTAGATTTATTAGCGGTAAATAATTATAAATTTTCGGATGTAGAAGGAATAATCATTTCAAGCGTAGTCCCTAGTATTAATTATACATTAGAACATATGTGCAGTTATTATTTTAAGTGCAAACCGATTATGGTTGGTCAAAATATAAATACTTGTATAAAAATTGATTATGCTAATGGTTTAGGTGGCGATAGAATAGTCAATGCGGTAGCTGCTTATGAAAATTATGGCGGTCCAATAATTATTGTTGATTGTGGTACAGCTACAACTTTTGGAATGGTAAACGCTGAAGGCGTTTTTGTTGGTGGTATGATAGCTCCGGGGATTAAAGCAAGTATGGAAAGTTTTGCTAGGACGGCAGCTAAATTGCCAAGAATAGAACTTGTAAAACCTGAAAATGTAGTGGGTAAAGATACTATTTCCAATATGCAATCAGGACTTATTTATGGATTTACCGGTTTGACCTCGTATATTGTTAACCAAATAAAACAACAACCAGGTTTTGCTGGTGCAAAAGTAGTTGCTACAGGCGGTATGAGTCAATTAATTACCCAAATTGATGATAAATTTATTGATATAATAGATAGAGCATTGTCTTTAAAGGGCTTGTTAATATTATATAAATTGAACACAAAAGGAGATATACAATGCGAAAAATAGGAGTAGCTTTATTAGGATTAGGCACTGTTGGAAGTGGTGCATATCGGATTTTAACAAAGAATCACGATAATATAATGAAAAATGATGGTGTCGATATAGAAATACGACACATAATAGAAAGAGATAGAG